>Ga0209979_1005401_pt1 | contig 10083 bp, 10 predicted proteins | sample AnhtaG_FD_183114 | JGI IMG/M metagenome (GOLD analysis project Ga0209979, IMG submission 183114) | Deep subsurface microbial communities from Anholt, Denmark to uncover new lineages of life (NeLLi) - Anholt_01485 metaG (SPAdes) (version 2) | ecosystem: Environmental > Aquatic > Marine > Oceanic... | reverse complement strand
TATTGAAACGCGTGGAAAAGGCTGTGGTCAAGTATGCCATAAGTAAGGAGGGGGCGGTTTGCCTACCGGCTTCAACGACGAAGGAGATTATAAGGAAGAGGGCAAAAATTGCCTTGGAAAAAATAGATGAGTTCACTCCTTACAAAATTCCCTCTCCTTATGAAATAAAGCTAGAATTTTATGAGGCAGGTTCTGCCGAAAAGGCATCTAAGATAAGCGAGGTGACCAGGTTGGATGATAGGAGTATCCAGTTAAAGGGGGATGATCTTTCCTTGTTGTGGAAAACATTCATCAGCAAATATCAATAAAAATTAAATAAGAACGAAAAAATAATATGGACCCTTATTTTCAGAGGTCTCAAGGCGGGGGGCTTGACACTGTTTTTATCTGTGATATAATGTATTAGAAAATATAACTGGTCTTACCATTTCCATGGGGATGGATAAGAGGAGAAGATTGAATGTTTGAAAAGGTCCAAACTAGAAAAGTATATATGGAAATAGTGGAGCAAATCCAGGATTTAATTAAGCGAGGAAGGTTAAAGCCCGGAGATAAACTTCCCGCAGAACGCATTCTAGCTGACAAATTAGGAGTATCCCGTCCTCCTTTAAGAGAGGCTCTGTCTGCCTTAGAGATATTAGGGATAATTGAGAGCAGAGGAGGCAAGGGAAATTTTATAAAGGACAGCTTTGATTTAACTTCCTACGCCCAGTAATTCAAGAAACTGGAACAGGAGGAGAGCCCCTTTGAGCTTTTAGAGGCAAGAAAAGTTGTAGAAACAGAGATTGCCGGTCTTGCTGCTGAAAAAGCGACTCCAGAAGATGCAAAGAAAATAAAAGAGGCGCTCAACAAGATGAGAAAAGTTCTGAACGATATCCCTCAGGCTATGGAGTTTGATAGAGAGTTTCATGTTGCCATCGCTAAAGCAGCCCATAACAGTCTTCTTTTCCAAATGATGAATTACTTGGCCGATGGATTAAAAGAGGGGCTCTGGATTAATTTAAAGAAAAAGAGTTGGTCTCTTCCCGGCCATCCTCGAAAGTATCTTGAGGAACATGTACAACTTCTTGAGGCTATTAAGAAAGGAGATAAAGAAGCTGCTCGGAGAACAATGCATGACCACTTAGTCGATGTAGAAAAGGATTTGTTGGAGGAATAAACCTCCTAGGATAAGAAAATAGAAAAAACTATGCATATCAGCGCTGGGGAAAGGGGAAAAGGTTTCCGCTTGCTTATCACCAGCAAAGTTAGTCTTTGTCCGAAGGAAAAGTTAAAAATAAGGCCGAGAGGAGGTGAGGAATTCTGTAGGCCGTTAGCTGAGAAAAAGGAAGTTTTCTAAAAAGAGAGAACGTGTTGGAAAATTAATTTCTCTTTTAGGAGCTGTCCACCGAAAAATGAACAATGTCTTGAGACGAAAAGGACTATGGACAATAAAGACTGAATACCGATGTTTCTTTAATCGCCTCTAGATTTCTCTCGGTACTGATTGAAATTAACTTTAGCGTGCCTGGTAAAGTCATAATTAATCACCATGAGGAGGGAGAAATGATGATTGAACGGTTAACCGAATTAGAAGAACAAGGGAAACAGATAAAAGTAGGAATCGTAGGGACTGGTTTTCTGGGGTCCGGTATCGTGCACCAAATATATCAAATGAAAGGCATGAGCGCATCTGTTCTTGCTGATATAAATATTGAAGCAGCGATCAAGGCTTATCTGAAAAACAAGGTTGATAGAAGTCAGGTGGTAATAGCAGAGAATGTTAGAACCGCAAAGGATGCCGTGTACCGGGGCAAACCGGTGGTTACAGAAGATCCAGAAATTATACCTGAAACAGGGGTGGATGTTATAGTTGAGGCTACGGGTGTTCCAGAGATTGGTGCAAAAATAGCGCTTAAATCTATTCTGAATAGGAAACATATAGTAATGATGAATGTCGAGGCTGACGTAGTAATAGGTCCTATCTTAAGTAAATTCGCAAAAAGTTGCGGAGTAGTATATACCATTGCTGCAGGAGACCAACCCGGGGTTATTTGTGAGATGTATGACTGGGCTATTAGTTTAGGGCTTAAAGTTGTGGTAGCTGGAAGGGGGACTGTGCTTCCCCCGGGTGGGAGAAAACTTACTCCTGAGGAGGTGAAGGACGAGGCACGCAAGTTCGGTCTAAGTCCAAAAATGCTTACTTCATTTAAGGACGGGACTAAATCGCAAATCGAGATGGCTGGGGTCGCTAATATGATTGGTTTCTTGCCAGATGTTCGTGGAATGCATGAGCCTTTTGCCAGCGTTGATGAGTTGGTAAATGTGTTCGCTTTGCAGGAGCAAGGAGGAATTCTAGAGAGAGAAAGGGTAATAGAGAGTGCAAACTGTTACACTCCTGAGGGCAAATATGTGGTCCAAGGTCAAGTGTTTCCCGGCGTATTTCTTATCGTAACCACAGAACATCCAGGGATTATAAATAGTCTTAATTATCACTGGTCAACCAGGGGGTATACCGGGCCAAACTATCCTCTCTACAGACCCTATCATTTATGTGCTATCGAAGTCCCGAGGTCTATCGCGAAGGCATATCTTTACCATGAAGCTATCGGTGCCGCCCAAAAAATATGGGCAGAAGCAATTACTTTAGCAAAAAAAGAGCTTAAGAAAGGCGAAATTCTAGATGGCGCAGGTGGTGCTACTGTTTATGGACTTGTAGAAAAAGCGCAAATTGCGAAACAAGAACGATTATTACCCATAGGATTCGCTAATGGAGGGCGTTTGAAAGTAGATGTATCTGAAGACGAACCGATAACATGGGACATGGTCGAGGTAGATACGGATTCCTTTTTGTTCAAACTCCGAAAACTTCAAGATGAGGAAAGGCTTCTTGATTAAAAGTAAAGTCTCTTGAGACTAAAGAAAAAGCTATGGATCGAATCCTTTCGAGTGAACGGTTAAAGTTGGAGAAGACGGATTAAGGTTATAAGGTGTTTGACAGGGCTAAATAAATCGTAGGAAAGGTCGAAAAGGCCTATCACAAAAGATATCTAAGAACAGCTAGTGTTAAATTCAAGATGCAAGTCGTGGGTCCTAAAATGCAGAAGTTAGGATTTGGCATTATTGGGTGCGGGTTTGCAGGTAACATACATGCCCAAGCAATAACAAGTACTAAAGAAGGGGAGCTTGTAGCTGTATGCGATAAAGACAAGGAAGCAGTAAAGAGTCTTGCCACAAAATACAAAATTGAATGGTATACAGACCTGCCGACATTTCTTTCTCGAGATGACATTCAAATAGTGAATATTTGTGTTCCAAGTAGTTTACACGGCGACGTTGCAATACAAGCAGCTAAGGCAGGTAAATATTTAGTGGTAGAAAAACCACTAGATGTAACTGTAGAAAAATGTGACGTTATTATAGAAGCTGCTCGCTCGGCCGGAGTAAAACTGACTGTTATATTCCAGAATAGATTCAAAGAAGCTGTTCGGGCTCTACGCAAAGCCCTAGAAGAGGGAAGATTCGGGAAACTTATTCTTGGAGAAGCTTTCGTTAGATGGCACAGAGAACCAGAGTATTATGAGAAGGGAGGGTGGAAAGGAACAAAACGTTATGATGGAGGAGGAGCTCTTATCAACCAGGGCATACATACCATAGACCTTCTTCAATGGATGATGGGTCCTGTAAAAGACATTCACAGTAAGACAAGGACGCTAGTTCACGATATTGAAGTGGAAGACAGCGCTGTTGCGATTCTCGAATTTGAGAATGGTGCCCTAGGGGTGATTGAGGGAGCCACTTCTATTTACCCAGGTTTGGACGAGTGTTTGGGAATTTATGGGGAGAAAGGAACAGTGAGGATTGAAGGGAATAGGATCCTAACCTGGGAATTTAAAGAAGAAAAAGAGGAGGATAAACAAAAAAGACTCATTGGACGAGAAGAAACTTCAAGTGTTGCACGGGGAGCTTCAGGAATGTCTTTCAAGTATCATCAAGCGCAAATTGAGAACCTGATCCAGAGTATTCAGAACAATCAAGAGCCATTGATTAACGGTGAGGAAGCAAAGAAAGCTGTCCAAATTATCCAAAGGATATATCTTTCTGGGGGGTAACAAATTTGGCGAGTTCTTTCAGAAGATACAATTCGTCGTCATCTCAAAAAATTCTAAAATGTAAGCTGGGTAAGTAAGATATTCCGATTCAAGCGACCTTGGCTAAAGTAGAAATGGGATCGGGATGTTGCCCATATTTTTGGAAAGACGGTGTTTTTCACGAGAAGATTGGACCGATGGAGAACTCGTAGAGACGTACCATGAACGGAGTAAAATAGAGAAAGTATTTGGCCACCTAAAAAAATTCCTATGATCTTGCTATGAGACCCCAGTTTAACTGGACAGATCAAAAGGAGAGAGTACATACCTTCATCTGCATCTTAGGATTATTAACAGAGATTTTAAGGAAGAAGGTGTTTGATGCTGGTATAGAAATGAGCCTTGAGGATCTTCTGGATCATGTGGCGAACATTAGAGAACCGGTTACAATCTTTTATACAAGAGAAAGAGGCGGACCTAGAGTTGATGTACAACTTGAGGAGATGGACGAGACTGAGAAGAAGCTATTTGAGGTTGTAGAAGGGATTGGTGTTTAGTATATACTCCATATTCCGCAAAAAAATATTGCAAATTTTGGCTCAATCTCTCATTAATAAAGGGATTGGACGAAATTTAAAAGATGGAATTTCTATTTCGTGGTCTAATAAATATTTATACATAATGAGTGCTACACTTGACAAATAGATTTTATTGTGTATAATATGTAGTCAAATAGAAGAGATTACCTATTATGCACCTAACCTACGGCACTTGTCACTATAAAGAGAAAGAGTACACTTCCTACAGTATTGCCGAATCATATCGAGAAGGAAAGACCGTTAGAAAGCGAAAACTCTTTCCTCTGGGTAAATTATCAGAGACCAAAGTAGAGCAGATCAGGCTTATTCTGAAAGTAGTTAAAGGAAAGGAGCATATCCTTTCCTCCATTGAGAATATCATTCCCTTAAAATCTTTCTCTTATCTGGAGGTAGCGGTGGCAAACCAATTATGGGAAGACTGGCAAATAGATCGGGCTTTTGATAGCTCCGAAATAACCAATAGTTCTGCCTCTACTCCCTTGATAGCCAGAGTATTAACTATCAATCGCTGTCTTAAACCCACTTCCTGTTACTCCATCCAGGACTGGGTAAAGAAAACTACCCTTCCCCAGATGCTTAACTTCGATCCTGAAGCCCTTAATGACGATAAACTTTACTATGAATTGAATAAAATTGAGGCCAACAAAGAATCTTTGGAGAATTTCTTATTCACCAAAACCTACCAGCTTGACCCTGAAAGTTATAACTATATTAATTATGATCTGACTACCTCCTACTTTGTAGGGATAAAGTGCTCCCTTTCCCGATTAGGTAAAAGTAAGGACCACCAACCCTATCGCCGGCAGGTCATTCTGGCTATTATGGTTAATGAGGATGGCTACCCCTTTAAGTGGGATGTCCTGCCAGGGAATACTGCTGAGGTAACCACTCTAAAAGATAAAGTCAAAGCCTGTAAAGACAGATTCCATCTTAAGGATGTCTGCCTTGTCTTTGACAGAGGAGTTGTTTCAGAAGACAGTCTCCAACTGATAGATGAAGATGAAAATGGAGAAAAGACCTTAAAATACCTCTGTACTCTGGATAAGAACCAGATACCAAAGGTTGAAGGAGTCAACCTCGAGCTTTTCAAAGATCTAACAATAAAGAATATCAAGGAAGAAATAAAATCTCTTGCCGGATTTACCAAATATGATGAGTTTCTCTATTATCAGGATGTAGGAGAAGTTAAAGATAAGCGCTATATTTTAGGAATCAACCCTACTCTCTTTATCGAGCAAAGAAGTAATCGAGAAGAAAAGATTGAGCTTTTCCTTAAGTTCATCCATCAACTTAACCAGGAGCTTCAAAAAGCTAAACGCGAAAGAAGCAAAGAGGTTATTAGAGACAGCATTAAGAGAGAACTTGCCCGCTTAAAGATTACTCGCTTTTTCGAAAAGCCTCGTCTTTCAAAAATCAATCTTAGTCGAGTTCTTTCTAATGGCTCAACTAGAAGGATACCAGGTTATCAGGTATCTATCAAAAAGAAAGAGGAGAAGATCAAAGAAGCATCCCTTCTTGATGGCCTCTTTTGCTTTGTCACCAATCATACTGAGAAGAAGGATGATCAATTTCTTTTTCCTCCAGAAAAGGTTATCTATAGTTATCGGAACAAGAGAAAGATTGAAGATGCTTTCAAACACCTTAAGTCTTTCTTGAAGATCCGGCCTTTCTGGGTAAATCTTGATGAACATGTGAGGGCAGTGTATACTATCTGTGTTTTAGCCTACTTTCTTAATCTCCACTTGGCCCGAATGAGAAGTAAGTATGAAGAAACTGATTTTCTCAATTCCAAAAAACTTTACCAACCTTTCAAGAATTCCCGACTCAGCAAGTTTAAGGATGAAAAGTTTGACTGGGTTAGAGAAAAGATTATTCCTCCAGAACCTGATGACTTAAAGATTCTTCAGCAACTTGGTTTTAGTCATCTTTTGGATAGGAAAATATTTCAAAGATCAACCAGGAAAAACTGAATGTAGTCTAACAAAAAAAAATCAAACCCTTATAGCATGAGGGTTTCCGAACTGCTTTACGGAGGTTGGGATATACGCTGAAATTTTCCAAAACTGTCTTATAGCTCAGCCTCTTCAAATTTAGCGTTGGAAACTCACGCTGGGTAAAAGAAAGACGGCGTAAAATAGAACCTTTCAATGTGAGGAAAGTCAAAATGTTTTTAAGTCAGCAAGAAAAAGACATATTGAAAAACAAGGAGGATACTATATTAGCTAGATATATGAATATTCTTGTTCGATGGGGAGAGGCAATGGGGGCTGCAAGGATGGTTCCTGTTAACAACGTTCACGCGGTGCTTTGTTCCAAAGGAAATTATCTAAAAAAAGCTTCTCAAACGACAATAGATAGGGAAATCTATCATCTAAAAGAAGTGTGTTCCCGTAAAGTAAGATGTTTTACTACAACTCATGCGTCTTATATGGATCTCAGAATTTGGCGAGAGCTCGGCATCAACGAAAAACAAGCTGGACTTCAACATAAACTTTTGGATTGGGGTAGAAAAGCCGGCTTTTTGATGACTTGGACCTGCGCTCCCTACCTAGTGGGAAATGTGCCAACAAAAGGAGAAATTTGCGCATGGACTGAGTCATCGGCTGTTGTTTATGCGAACTCGATTATTGGTGCAAGAACAACGAGACATGGGGATGTTAGTGCACTCGCAGCGGCTATGTTAGGAATAGTTCCAAAATTTGGAGTACTTCTAAAAGAGAACCGAAAGGGAGATTTTGTTGTGGATGTTCAAGTAAAGCTTTCTACATATTCTGATTGGGGAGCCTTAGGGTATTACATTGGGAAAGTAGCTGGCTTGAGAATACCTGTTTTCAGAGGTGTCGAATCAATAACGTTGGAGGATGCAAAGCAGTTAAGTGCGGCTTTAGCTTCTTCTGGAGGAGTTACTATGTTCCACATTGTAGGCCTTACTCCGGAGGCTGCAACACTTGAGAATGCTTTTCAAAGTTCACGGGCCGATAAAGTTATAAGATTCGACAACCAAGATTTGCGAAACACATATCAAATATTCAACACTCGCGTTAGTGGATACCAAATTGATAACGTTGTATTGGGTTGTCCTCATGCTTCATTAAAGGAACTTAAACAAATAGCTGAACTTTTGGAAGGGAAAAAGGTCTCTAGAAATCTAAACTTGTGGATATGTACGGCTTATGGAGTTGCAATGGACGCAAAGAGATCGGGGTATTTAAAGATTATAGAAGATGCAGGCGGTAAAGTGTTATGCGATACTTGTCTTGTTAATTGTAGACCTTCATTGTTTATGCAAGGTAAAAGAATGGCTACCAATGCATTTAAACAGGCACATTATGCACAGAATTTTGGAATGGAAGTATTTATGACCAATGTGCAACACTGTATTGATATTGCTATCAAAGGTGCTATTGGGAGGAACTCCGTGTTCCTCTTGGATTCAGGAGACAAAAATGGCGGATAAAGAGATCGTGCTCCATTGCAAGAAAGTAGTAGGGGGAATTAACCAAGGCAAAGCTTTAATATTTAATACAACTCTATCGTTTTGGGGAGAGTTTGATCCATTCACCGGGAAGATAACCGCAGTGAATCATCCCTTCTTCAATCAAACGGTACAAGATAGAGTTATTATAATGAAGTCAACTAAAGGTTCTTCCGGAACTCCTGAGGCTATAACATTGGCTTGTCGGGAAGGCAAAGGGCCAGCGGCATTTATTGTAGAAGAAATCGATTCCCTTCTTGTGCTAGCTTGTGTAATAAATCATATACCTTTAGTGACAGATTTTGATGTAGATCTTTTTAAGAGGATAAAAAACGGCGATCTAGTTAAAGTCGACGGTGAGGATGGAGTCATAAAAGTTGTCCGGTCTACTGAACTTAACCGATCTTCTGCACGTAGCGACGCAAAAAAAAACGGTAAATTTATGTAGTGCCGCATGGTTCGTATCAACTCAGGTATGTTAAGATATGTAGAGGTGGTTTAAGAAGCTATTTTTTCTACTGAAAAGCAGATAAAGGATTTGTAAATAAGAGATAAATTGGGAGAGAAAAGGTAGAAGCTGGGAAAAAAAGGGGCGAATATCTGAAGAATTTTAATTATGGAAAGAGCGCTGGTATAATATTGCCATATCTAGGTGCTCTTCTCTATAAGTTGTTAAGCTCCTGAGCCTTGGTCTTTGCAAATCAATCTTCTCTAAGTCGCTCAAACGACACAAGAAAGCTTATCAGAACTCTGGTTCCCTAATCTTTGAGCGAACCCTAGAAGGTTAAGAGCGAAAGAGGGCAACCAACCAGAGTAGAGTCATTATCTTGCATAAGGGATATAAGGGTGTTCAACATAGTACCGTTCCCCCTTTAAACAGTGATAGGCAATTTCAGATAGCCTGCGGGCGACTGCGACAATAGCTGTATTAGATCCCTTACGATATTTGATTCTATCAAAGTAGCCTCGACAGTAAGGTGAGGAGCGAAGAGCGCTCCAGGATGCCTCGATGAAGATATACCTTAACCACCGATTACCGGTAGGAATGAGATCACCATGGTAGATTTTTCCCCCACTGCCGAAGGTAGAAGGAATGAGGCCACAGTAGGAGGCAAACTTAGCCGGGGTACGAAAACGGCTGATATCATCAATTTCTAAGGTTGCCAGGGCAGACAAGATCTTTCCAAATCCGGGAAGAGTATTTAAAACGCCAATAAGCGGGTTATCTTTTAGTTCTTTTTCAATCCAAGCTTCAGTTTTTCTAATACGCTCATGAAGGGTATCCAGAAGCTCAAGATGATCTTCCAGGAGTTTTTGATCAATGCCAGATAGATTTAAGCCTTGAAGGAATTTTCTGCCTGTTGCCCCAAATAGGTCCTTTACCTTTGGTATCCTGACATGATTTCGGTCTATTAGTTGGTGGATCCTGTTCTTTGTCATAGTTTGGAGCCTAACGAGCCAGAGTCGATGGCGCAGAAGGTTTTTCTGTTGCCTGACCTCTTTTGGTGGAACATGGACCGTAAGTCAGCTCGTAAAAGATGAGCCAATGTGGAGGCATCTATAGAATCCAGCTTGATTTTAGCATCAGCAATGGCTCTTGTTTTCAAGGGATGAGCTACTGTGACCTCAATATCCAGCTCCTCTGGTAAATGGTACATCATCCCCCAATTGCGCCCCGCTTCTATTGCTGCTTTACAAGGTTCTTTGAGAATCCTTTTCAGTGACTCAAAAAATGCTTTTTCATTAACCATACAAGAGTTAATCCGAATTTTACCTTTCTCGTTCATTACTGCCGCCTGGGAGTATCTCTTATGATGGTCTATATAGTGGACCCCAAAATTCGGACAATATGCTAAGATACAGGTAAGGTCAAAAAGGGAGGATCCGAATATGGGGACCATGAGGAAGAAGTATCCAGTAGCTTTCAAGGCCAAAGTGG
>Ga0209979_1005396_pt1 | contig 10085 bp, 5 predicted proteins | sample AnhtaG_FD_183114 | JGI IMG/M metagenome (GOLD analysis project Ga0209979, IMG submission 183114) | Deep subsurface microbial communities from Anholt, Denmark to uncover new lineages of life (NeLLi) - Anholt_01485 metaG (SPAdes) (version 2) | ecosystem: Environmental > Aquatic > Marine > Oceanic >... | reverse complement strand
CCGGGTACCAGATGTCCTCGCAGATGCTCACCCCCACGCCGATGCCGGCCACCGCGTACACAGGGCACCTCGCCCCCGCCTGAAAGTAGCGGTTCTCGTCGAAGACGCCGTAGTTGGGAAGGAACTGCTTGTGGTAGACATCCACCAGCCGCCCGTCGTGAATGATGGCGGCGGCATTGTGGATGTCGTGGTCGCGGTCGACGAAACCCACCACGACGGTGATGCCCTGGCAGCCCTTCACCACCCGTCGCAGGACGGCCAGATTGTCGCGGATGAACTGGGGCCGCAGCAGCAGGTCCTCGGGCGGGTAGCCGGTGATGGTCATCTCCGGAAAGCTGATCAGATCGACGCCCAGCTCTCGCGCCCGGCCCACGTACTCCAAGACCTTGGCGGCGTTGCCGTCCAGGTCGCCAACCGTGGTGTTTATCTGAGCCAGCCCCAGGCGCAACGTACGCACGTCACTCCCCCTTAAGGCGATTATGCTCCCTGGCCGAAAAGTGGGTCAAGCCGATTTCATTATGACAGTCATTGATCACCAACGGTTGTGAACGGGTTTACAAGCCCCACCGACAGGACTATAATGTCGCCGGAGTCATAACCTGGTAACTATGCTGGGCAGAGAAAATTCTGACGAGGAGCCCTGGGGGGCTCTTTATTTTTTGTCCTGAGGCCAGGAGAAGGAGGGCATTCGTGTCGAAACTGAAGGAAACGCTCTTGAAGAAGATCGAGGAGCACCGTCCGCGCACCCAGAAGCTGCTCAAGGAGCATGGTGACGTCAAGGTGGGTGAGGTAACTGTCGCACAAGTGATCGGTGGCGCACGCGGTATCCGCTCCCTCGTCACCGACATCTCGTACCTGGATCCGTCCGAGGGCATCCGTTTCCGCGGCAAGCTGATCCCCGAGACCTTCGCAGCGCTGCCCAAGGCGCCGGGCTGTGAGTACCCCTACGTGGAAGGGTTCTGGTACTTCTTGCTCACCGGTGACGCACCGACCGAGAAGGAGACCCTGGAGGTCGTGGAGGACTTCAAGGCCCGCCGTGCGGTTCCCCAGTATGTGATCGACCTGCTGCGCGCCATGCCGCGCGACACCCATCCGATGACCATGTTCTCGGCGGCAATCCTGTCTTTGCAGCGTGAGTCAATCTTCGCCAAGCGCTACGCCGAAGGCATGAGGAGGGATGATTACTGGGACCCGATGTACGAGGATTGCACCAACCTCCTCGCCAAGCTCCCGTCGATCGCGGCCTACATCTACCGCATGAAGTACGGGGCGGACGTCCACATCCCCGCCAACGAGGCCCTCGACTTCGGCGGCAACTTCGCGCACCAAATGGGCTTTCCCAAGCCCTACGACGACGTCGCCCGCATGTACTTCATCCTCCACTCGGATCACGAGTCGGGCAACGTGTCGGCGCACGCCACGCACCTGGTCGCCTCAGCCCTGTCGGACTGCTATTACGCCTTGTCAGGCGGGATGAACGGTCTCGCCGGCCCGCTCCACGGCCTGGCCAACCAAGAAGTGCTGCGGTGGCTGATGAACTTCCAGGAGAAGCTGGATGGCAAGGAACCGACTGAGGAACTAGTACGCGAGGCACTTTGGGATACCTTGAAGGCCGGCCAGGTGATCCCAGGCTTCGGGCACGCGGTGCTGCGCAAGACCGACCCGCGTTATACCGCGCAACGCGAGTTCTGCCTCAAGAACCTGCCCGACTACCCGCTCTTCAAGCTCGTCAGCATGGTCTTCAAGGTGGCTCCGGATGTGCTCAGCGAGCAGGGCAAGGTCAAGAACCCGTGGCCGAACGTGGACGCGCACTCGGGCGTCTTGCAGTGGTACTACGGCCTGACCGAGTGGGACTTCTACACGGTGCTGTTTGGTGTCGGCCGGGGCATCGGCGTGCTTGCCAACATCATCTGGGACCGCGCACTTGCCTATCCCATCGAGCGACCCAAGTCCCTCACCACCAAGATGCTGGAGGACCTGGCTGCGGAGACTCCCAAGCAAGCCTGAGGACATACCCTCCGGCTGAACGACAAACGCGCATCCACGACGGCACCCGGGGAAACCCGGCTAAGATATGGCGTCGTGGGGCAGGGCGTCGTACACCCAGGTGAACAGGCTGTAGAGCGTAACGATGGCCTCATAGCTCGAGGCTACCCCCACGGGAGCGCCAACCAAGCGGTGCTCCCCATGCTCGCGGAGATCGGCGAGCGGAAGTAGGGCACAAAAGCGGCGACGGAAAAACAGCAGCCGACCCGCAGAAGCAGAGCGAGGTCGAGGGGCTAGCCCCTTATCTCCTCGATGCGAAAGCGGAGGCTCCCGGCCGGCACTGAGACCTCCACCTCCTCGCCAACGGTGCGATCTAGTAGCGCCTTGCCCACAGGCGAGGCGATGGAGATCTTGCCTTCGGCCGGGCTAACCTCGCTGGGGCTCACCAGCATGTAGCGCATCGCTGACCCCGAGGCGAGGTCACGCAGAATAACCGTGCTGCCCAGGTGAGTCTTAGCTCCTGGAGCGGCCTCACCCCCAAGCACCTCTGCATGCTTCAAGATGGTCTCCAGTTGACGTATGCGCCCCTCCACATGCGCCTGGCGCTCGCGCGCAGCGTCTAGGGGGGCGTTCTCGCGAAAATCCTTGTCTATCATCGCCCGCCGCAGCTCCTCGGCGATGTCCGGCCGCTGAGCCTTGAGCGACTCCAGCTCAGCGCTCAGGGAGGCGTGTCCCTCGGCCGTCAGAAAGGACGGTGTGGCCGCCATAACCGCATCGCCCTCAGCACCCTGCGGGCTCTTGCGCAGGCGCAGGTGTGTGGCCAGGTTGGTGGTGGTGAGGCCCTCCTTCTTGGCGAAGGCCAGAAAGGAACGAAGAGCCTCAGCCCGACGGACGACATCGGTTGTGGCAGGGCCCAGGGATTCAGCATAGAGGGCTACGTCATGGCCGCGCAGTTCCCCCACAGGGCGGTCCGCTCCATACCAGCGGACGAAGCGATAGACCTCAGCCTGACTCTCCTGACGCACTTTGGGGGCCAGAGCGGACAGAAAAAGGGCCGCAGCCTGCGACAGGCTCACAACCTCCCGGCCGCTGCCGGCACTGGCGCCTTCCGCTCCGTAAGCCATCCTACCGCCCATTCTAGGAGCGCCAAATACGAGTGTCAATTACCCTAAGGCGCCTCGAACTTGACAGAGCCGCTACGGCCAGTGCACTATGGGCGGGCATGGGACTATGCGTTTGACCCTTCTGTTGCTGATTCTATTGTTCCCCTTCCTCATCGTTCTGGCGGCCTGCGGTGGCGGTGATCAGGAAGAAGCAGTTCTGATCGAAGACGCCGAGGCTATCGCGCTTCAGATCGGTGACGTGCCGATGGACTTTGTCGAGGTCGAAGGTAGTTCCATTCACGTCACCAATGCCGAGAGCTGCGCCGCCGCCCAGGGAGCCGAGCGAGACGAATGCTTGAGCCGGCTGGAGGAATGGGGCCGCCTCGACGGCTATGAAGTGGAGTACGCAGCCGGTGACCCCGGGGCCTTCTTGACCGGCACCTATCGCGTTTTCGGTGCCGTCTCCATCTACCGGGAGCAGAAGGGAGCAGCCGAGGCCTTCCGCGTTGGCGAGGAGAGGCTGCAAGAAGATCTGCAGCAGCTAGAGGATGCTGCCCCCGTGGAAATACCCACCGTCGGCGATGAATCGGTGGCCTTTGTGACCGTCGCCAGCCAAAGGATAGGTGAGCGCGACATCTCGATAAGTCTGCACGTGGTAGACTTCCGGCGGGGAAACGTCCTGGTGCGGATCGGGGCCACTGCTCCTACAGCGTTAGCCTCGGTGGACGATGCCCTCGAACTGGCACAACGCCTGGACGAGCGTATCCTGCAGGTGCCTGACCGAAGCGCGCCGACAGCCACTCCCTAAGGAGCAGCGGTCGCCGTGGGGCTGGGCTCCTCGCCGTCCTCAGGAGTCGGCGAAGGTGTGGGCTCCGGTGTCTGCGCGGGGGTTACCTCCGGCGTCGCGGTTGCCGACGCAGTGGCCGTGGGGGTGGCGGTAGAAGTAGGGCTCTCCTCAGGCGTAGCGGTTGGCGTTGGCGTCGCGCTGGGGGTCGCCGACGGCGTGGCTGTGGGAGTAGCCGTCGGCGTGGGCGGCAAGTACTTCTGGATGGTGTCCAGACCGGCCTGGGCTATGGTTATGGCATCGTCCAGGTCTTGGGCCACCTCAGGCGCCACCTTCTCCTTCATTTCGGACAAGATCTGCTTCTGATCGGTCAACAGCTCCTGGATCTGGGAGGCATCCTCCGACTCTATGTCCTCCGCCTCGTCAAGGCTGTCCACCAGCGCGGCCGTCTCCTCCTTTAGCTGCTGAATGACGACCGACTCGACAGCGCCGCTCTCCGCGCCTGTTCGAACTTCTTCCAATTGGGCCTGAACCCTCGCAACCTGCCTCTGGATATCACTTACCACTGGCTCTGGCGCGCTGGTCGGCGTTACCTCGCTCACAACCATGGACGGCTCTTGAGAGCCACCGCCGCCACCCAAGGCGAGCACGCTCGCCCAGACCGCAAAGGCTACCAGCGCAGCGCTGCCCAGGGCCGCGGGCACCCAGCGCCACGACGGCCTGGCCGGCCGCGCCTCCAGCCGCCTCTGGCGACGGCTGGCCATGGCAGCCAGGAAGCGCTGACGGGCCGCCTGCGCGTAGAGCGGCGACGGGTCAGCGGCACGGACCTCCTGGAGCCTGCGAGCCGTATGCAGCAGAGGCTCCAGCTCGGCCGCCAGCTCTGGATGGAGAGCCAGACACTCTTCCACCGTGCTCTGGCCTCCGGCCAGCGCCGCCAGGCACTCCTCCAGCGTTTCCTCAAGCCTTCTCTTCATGACCTTCCGGCCTCTTGTCCACCAGCATCTCTCTCAGTTTGACGATGGCCTTGTGCTGTATCACCTTCACATTGCCACCGCTTTTGCCCAAGGCCCGCGCTGTCTCCGCCACCGACAGCCCCGCTCCGAAGCGAAGGGCGATCACCCTTCGCTGGGCCTCGGGGAGGTTGCGAGTTGCCTCCATCACCTCGTCCAAGGCCAGGCGGGCCTCCACCGCCTCCTCCGGCCCCTGCGTACTCACCGGCAGGTTCGGCGACAGGGGGGAGAACCTCCCCCGAGCGCCATCCCGCCGTTGATGGCTAACGACAGCGTTGTGAGCGATACGGAAGAGCCAAGCCGAGAAAGGCACCTGCCGCCACTCGAACCGCTCCAGCGCATCCAGGACGCGGATGAACACCTCTTCCGTCAGATCCTCGGCGTCACCCACATTGCCCGTGCGAACCAGCATGTAGCGGTAGAGGCGCGGGAAATACCTGTTATATAGCTCGGCGATGGCTCCCTCATCGCCGACCCTGGCGGCGTCCACCAACAGACGCTCACCTTGGGCCTCCAGGCCAGGGTACAAGGGCTGGCACCTCCTAAGCCCGCCACCTCCGGCGGCCAGGCTAGCTACCCCGCCATCATACCCCATACTATCGTCATTGTATAGAACGCCCGCTCTCACAATAAGGTTAACCTTCCAAACATTTCCGCAACCGGCCCAGCCTACACCGCACGACTCGTTCGCCGTCGGTGGGTTGATTCTCGACCCCCGCCTGAAGGCGGGGGCGTCGGACTCACCTCCCCATACCCCAGCGTTCAGGCTGGGGTCGTGTGTGAACCCGGAAGCCCAGAACGCACCAATGACGAACGAGTTACCACAAAGCCGCTATGCTCCACCTATTGCCGTCGATTGGTTAACCTTTGCTGACCCTGAGGCGTTTTAAACAATTGACAGGCGGCAGGTAATTTTCCCCAGACGCTTGACACAAGCGAGGGTGGTTGTATAGAGTCAGGCACTAGTGAGTTGAGAATGGTGGTGGCAGTCGAGGTGTTGTTGAAGGCCTGACAGAAGGAAATCTCTTTTAAGTAAGGTAGCGAATGACCGAACCGGCAACGTGGCTCACCTCCCCCTGCAGAGGAGAGGAGTCACAGGCAAATCGGCGAGAAAGAGGAAGTAGACCGGCTGCCTTCTGCTTTAGGCGGGAGGGTGGCTGGTCTACTAGTATGTATGTGCTCTTGTTGGCACATTCGTGAAAGTGGGGTGAGCTAATGAGTAAGCTCTTCAGCGACCGAAAGCGCCTCATCGGCCTGGGGCTGGTGAGCGCTTTCGTTCTAGCCCTGGCCGTGCTGGGCACCCTCTGGGGGCTCAACCAGACGGCCAGCGCCGACCCCAACGGCTCGCTAACGTTACAGCACCTCGAGCCCGACGGGTCCGACTACCTCGGCAATCCCTATTGCCCCGACGGCCTGGACGCGCCCTGGGATGACTGTAACAACATCACCAGCCAGAACCACGTCATCCGCACCGAGGGCTGGGGCCCAGGCATGGTCGCGACCGCAGTCGGCGACGGTGGCTGGGTCCTCGACGGGGTGGGGCAGGTCCTTCAATACGGCACCTGCTCCGAGCTGACCGAGGTGACCGGCCGCGCCCTCTGGGGCGACGACGACGGCGACGGCCTGGTCGACGAGGACCCCGACGGCGAGTGCCTGAACGACACAGACGATGACACCGATGACGCCGCCGAGACCGTCCTCGGCCGCAGGGTGAACGACGGCTGCCCGACCATCGGCACCGCCGAGAGCGGCGACGACTGCACGGAGGCGGGGACCGTCGGTGATCCTGCTCTGGACGACGACAACGACGGCCACGTCAACGACGGCTGCCCGATTGTCGGCACCAACGAGCGCGACAACGACGGCGACGGCAGCATCGACGAGGACCCGCCGGGTAGTGTGGCCAACGACGGCGAGCAGTGCGTGATCATCCACTCCACCCTGCCCGGTGAGACCCGCATCACGCTCTCCTACGTCTACACCTCCCAGACCAACGGCGAGAGCGGGACCGAGTGTGACAACGACCTCGACGACGACGGCGACACCGTCATCAACGACGGCTGCCCCGGCCAGCCAGTCGAGACCGCCTGTGGCGCACCCGTCGACGACGACGCCGACACCTTCTTCAACGACGGCTGTCCGGCCGTTGGCACCGCCGAGAGCGGGGCTGAGTGCGCCGCTACCGACGTCATCGACGACGACACCGACGGCTACGTCAACGACGGCTGCCCCGGCCAGGTAGCTGAGAGCGGCGACGACTGCGCCAACGCCCTCGACGACGACGAGGACACCTTCTTCAACGACGGCTGCCCCGTTGAGTACACCGCGGGTGCCGCGCAATCCCTCATTACCGGCCCCGTGGTCAAGGAGTGGGACAGCCTGGTCGACACCGTCATCCTTAAGGAAGAGCCTAAGGACGTGGACGGCGACACGGACATCGACGCCGACGACCATGACCTGCTCGACCGCCAGGACACGTGGCAGGACCACGAGGTGGTTCTGGACGAGGCCGGCAAGCGCATTCGCGCCGTCGAGCTCGGCCACTTCATCGAGATCGTTCACGGTGAGCACGACGTGCTTGTCAACGCCGCGGTGGTCACCCTTCGCCACCCCACCCAGGGAGCGGTCATCAAGGCAACAATCGAGTCCGAGCGGGGCTGCACCTTCTTCACCAACCCGTACGTTGAGCTCTTCGATCCTCTCGTTGGTGCCATCCGCCCGTACCAGCCTGGCACGCTCGACTTCGGCGACGCCATGACGGGTATCTCCAACGGCGCCGGCCGCTTCGTCGGGCCCCAGGTAGCACCCGCGCTCACCCAGCCGCCTGGCTACACCCTTTTCCCCTACAGCCACCTGGGAACTTCTGACCCCCTGCGCGACTGGAACCTCCTCGACATCTGGGTGGACACCACCTGCGAAGAGCAGGCTACCATCCACATCGACGTGGGCTACCCGGGCCCTGTCGGCTCCCTGCGCCTGCCCGCCCACGAGGAGATCAGCATCAACTGGGTGACCATCGAGCTGGCCAAGCAGCCTCAGATCCGCTGGGCCGGCGAGGAGATCGTCCTGGCCAAGCGCTGGGCCCTCCCCGACGACTGGTACCCCAACACCATGACCATAGATTCCACAACCGTCGACCAGGCGGCCTGCCCGCTGTACGACGACCCGGACAACCCGTTTGACGACCACTACTACGTCGTCTACTACAAGAAGGACCCCAGCCCGGGCTCTCTGCAGGGCGCCTACGTCGACAATGACGGCGACGGCTTCCTCGACACCCTGGTTGCCTCCAGCGGCGGCGTGGCCATCGGCGAAATCGACAAGAACTGCGTGTCCAAGGCCATGTACGACAGCGAGGAGCCCGGCGAGGTGGACGTGGAGGCCAAGCTCCTCAAGGTCGAGGGCAGCATGCAGCTAGACGCGCAGAGCGTCAACAACTCTGTGGGCCTGGCCCAGGCCCAAGGGATTCTGGTTAACAAGCACGCCTTCCTGGTCTGGTACCTCAAGATCTACGAGGTCTCGCTGTCCAACGTGGAGGGCGAGCGCGGGCTCCACAACTCCGGCGCGTGGACCCCGGCCGACCCCACCGACACCACTACCGACGTCACTGAGGAAGAGCGCAACGTCTCCTCCGACGCCCTGGTGCGGGTGCAGGTCAAGGGCTGGTTCGAGACCATCGACCAGAGCGCCCGCGGCGCCGTCTGCATCGACATGGACGGCGACGGCGACGGCGACGCCGAGACCACCGACGACGTGGCCGGTGAGCCCTACCAGCTTCCCACGTACGAGACGGGCTGCCCTGACCCCGGGGACCAGATCGTAGACCACGGCCACTGGGTGCTGCCCGATGACCTGGAGGCACTGGCGGGCGCCGACCCCACGCTGACGAAGCCCAACTGGGACGTCATGCAGGCCCCCGACGGCTCCACCAGCGACTCGTCAGACCTTGTCGGCCCCAAGAGCACCCTGGACAGCCACGACGCTACCCCCAGGACCTGGATACCCTGCCTGGCCGGTGTCTGCCCTCGCAAGACGGTGGCCCCCGACCTCGTGGTGGACATCAACGACGCCCTCATGCCGCCCCTGAAGATCAGGGCCCTCATCGCCGACCCGCTGGATACGGCTGACAACGACGCCGACACCGTGGTCGACGAGGACGCCGGCTTCCTCAAGGAGGCCAACAAGGCCGACGTCTACGGCAACAACCTCTACTACCGCATCATGATCCCGGCCGAGCCCGAGATCCCGCCCTTTGTCAACAACGGCGGCTACGACTGGGATAGCTGGCTCTGCCGCATCCAGGACGGTAACATCCCCACCACCGAGGACCCGGACAACGACGGCATCCCCAGCGCGTCTGACAACTGCCCGCTAGACAAGAACTCCGACCAGAGCGACCTGGACGACGACGGCATCGGCGACGAGTGCGACGGTGACGCCGACGGCGACGACGTAGAGCTAGGGCCAGGCGAAGGCGGTGTCCCCGGCACCTGCGCGGACGGTCTTGACAACGACGGCGACACCCTCTTCGACACCGACGACCCGGAGTGCCAAGGCGAAGGCGGGCTCAACCCCAGCGTCCAGTGCGCCGACGACATTGACAACGACGGCGACACCAAGATAGACGGCGCAGACACCGACTGCGATGACAACTGCCCGCTCACGGCCAACGCCGGCCAGGCGGACGCCGACGAGGACGATGTGGGCACCGCCTGCGACGTTGACGACGCCGACGACACTGTGAAGGGCATCGACTCCGACGGCGACACGATCGTTGACGGCAGCGACAACTGCCCTGTCGTCTCCAACGTCACCCAGTACGACTTCGACGGGGACGGGATGGGCGACGACTGTGACCCCGACTGGCAGAACGATCCAGTCATTCCGCCGCCGGCAGTTGTCTGCCCAACCCAGGGCGACGTCACCGGTCTTGCTCTCGGCCCCTACGAGTTCTGGACCATCATCAACAAGACCGGCGCCCCCAACCCCGGCTACATCGAGTTCTACACCGACAACCGCGGCGAGGGGATGTTCTTCGTCAACGGTGACTACAACCTGAGCTACGAGGAGTGCGACACCGACGCGGTCAGCGGCGCTCCCGACTGCAGCTCGGGCGACGTGGTGGGCACCACCGAGATCACCGTCATCGGCGACTACCCCTACTTCCGCAAGCACCCAGCCGTCGAGTCCAACCTGGTCACC
>Ga0209979_1005395_pt1 | contig 10085 bp, 7 predicted proteins | sample AnhtaG_FD_183114 | JGI IMG/M metagenome (GOLD analysis project Ga0209979, IMG submission 183114) | Deep subsurface microbial communities from Anholt, Denmark to uncover new lineages of life (NeLLi) - Anholt_01485 metaG (SPAdes) (version 2) | ecosystem: Environmental > Aquatic > Marine > Oceanic >... | reverse complement strand
TTACCCCCTATATTCAAAGATTAAAGATTTTATCTTTAAATATAGGGAACTGTCCCAATTATTTAAATAATTTCGTTTAGATTTTTATATGATGCAACGATACAATTTCAATTATATTTTAAATGAGTTATTCTATGTAAATGTTTTTTAAAAAATTATTAAATTGTCAAAGAGCATTTAGGCGGATGGAAAGAGTCTGTAAATAATTTACTAAACTGCTGCTGTTTCTAAGATCTCACAATTATTGCGAACAGATTTAACTTTTGAAAAACTATACATGCTTCCATCTCTCATAATTGCATAGATTACATCACATAATCTTCTTGCCAGACAGGTTATTGCTTCCTTTTTGGTTTTATCCTCCGATATTTTCTTTAGGTAGTAAGCTCTTGATATTGGATTATTGTCTCTTTGGTCCCTGGTTCTGCTGATATGATTTAGGGCTATAAAATAAATAGCAGAGTACAGATATCTTTTCCCATGTTTTGATTTTTGGTATTTTCTCTTTCTACCACTGCTTTTTTCAACAGGAGCTACACCAATAAATTTAGCCAGTTTAGATGGTGAAGAAAACCGGCCAATATCTATAACCTGCGATATTATTTTAGATGCTGTTACTATATTGATTCCTGGAACTGAAGTTAGGGTTCTGTATGGAGATTTTAAAACCAGTTCAGAAAGCATACCAGAAATATCTTTTAGTTCCTCTTGTATGCAGGTAAGTCTTTCTATATGTTTTTTAATTATTGAAAGACCTTGCATCAGTTAAATATCTGGCGTGAAGCCGGTATTGGCCAAAGATAATATATCCATTGCCTTTTTTTTGCCATGCATTCCCTTGGAATTACTCTTCAGGAAGGCTGTAAGGGTAGCGCTGCTTTCACCTTTTAGCTTTGAAGGATCAGGGTATCTAGAAAAGAAAGCAAGGGCACATTTTGAAAAAAGATCAGAAAATACGCTTGAAATTTCCATATATTTGTTAAATATTAGTACATGAAGCCTATTTTTTATCCTTGTAGACTCTACTACCAGCAATTCTCTAGATTTTACAAGTTCCCTTAAGGCCAGGCTGTTTTTATTTATTGTAACTTTATTTAGGCTATCTTTTTCCCTGATTAGGGTTTTGGCAATAAGGCAAGCATCCCTGGAGTCCGATTTATCCTTATGGGCGGTACGACGTCTTCCTCTATCAGTGGTCACAGGATCTATATCTACTACATAGAAATCTTTTTTAAGTAAAAATTCAGCCAGAAAGTTTCCCAGTCCCTGGCTATCTTCAAGACCAAAAATTGTAGTTTTACCATTAGATAGCTTTTTTAATTTAGCTAAAAATTTAGAAAAACCTAAAAAACTATTGGCAAAAGTAATGGTAGTAAGTAAATTGAAGTAGCTGCCAAAAACTGCTGCTGTATGAGAGTGCTTGTGGGTATCAACCCCCACGAATAGGCAAGATTGCATGATTTTCTCCTTTCTTTTGACTTTTAATATGAAAGTCACTAGCTAGCACCTATTGTAGGTAGCGATCTTACGCGCATCATTCTACCGGCTAATTTCTAGTGACAAAATCTAGCGCAGGCAAGTAGCAAACTCACTTAAGCATTAGCTTTTATTTTAAAGACTGCAAGGCAATTCTAAGCTATGCTTGTCTGCATAAACTTAAAGAGGAGTAAGATTTGCGATCTTAATTTAAAAGCGATAACTTACCTTGCTGGTAAGCCCGCAAAATAATTAATATTAAGATTAACTTAAATCTTACTCCCGGTAATTATAATACCAGAAGTAACATCTTTTATAAATATTGATATATATTTAGCTATAACATTAACACAATAGGCAATTCGAAAGCTTGACATATGAAGTACTGAATTATATAATTTAAATGTTTACGTAAAGCATTATATAAAATGATAATAAATAAGCTAAATGTATGTTGTTATTACAACATAGTACCAAGTAGAATAGAGGCAAATGGAATAGGAATTACTGATCATTAAAAATAATGTATTGCTTAAAACACAAGACATTAACAGGGAGTTTTCTCAGTGCTGTTCCTTAAAAATATTAGTATTGAGATTAGTGGTGGAGAGATTCTTGGTATTATTGATGAGAACAGCGCAGGGAAATCGGTGCTCATGAAATAATACAGAAGTACTTTTTGGTAGGTTTGATGTCCCTCATTTGTCATTGATGCTATTAATTTAGTGTAAAGGAGTACTCAAAGATGAATTACTTTGAAAATTTGTTTAAGCCGATAAAAATCGGAAATTTTGAAATTCCAAACAGAGTCGTCCATGTCCCCACGGACATATCAAGTGCCAACGCTGATGGTTCTGTAAGCAGCAATGTCATCAGGTACCATGAAGAAATCGCCAAGGGCGGGACAGGTTTTATAATTGTTGGAGCGTCTACTCCTGATAGCAATACTGGAAGACCGACAGTCACATGTTTAAGCGTCGATGCTGATTATTTAATACCCGGACTTGCAAAACTTGCAGAAGCAATGCATAGAAATGGCGCAAAATGTGCAATTCAGATCCAGCACCCGGGAAGACAGGCAGCATATCCGAAAAAAGGACTGATGTCCTGCAGCGATATGGTTGCAAACACCCCTGCTTCTGCTGGCCATGAAGTTGTATATGCCATGGCAGAGGCACAGGGAAAAGACATAAGGGCTATGACTATTGAAGAAGTATTTGATTTAATTGAAAAATTTGCTGAAGGTGCATGGCGGGTACAGCAGGCAGGATTTGATGCTGTTGAGCTTCATGGTGCTCATGGTTATATGATCGCACAATTTATGAGTCCCCTGATAAATAAAAGAAATGACAGATTTGGCGGTTCGTTTGAAAATAGAATGAGATTTCCTCTGGAAATAATTAAAAAAATACAATATAAGTGCGGAAAAGACTTTCCAATATTAATAAGATATTCCGGTGAAGAATGGTTCCCTGGTAGCAGGACTCTGGATGAATCCATAAAAATTGCCAAGGTTATGGAAGAAGCAGGTCTTGTGGCACTGGATATAAGTGCGGGTACTTTTGAAGCTGGAGGTCCTACAATGGATCCAATGTATTACAAAGAAGGCTGGAATACTTACACCGCTGAAGCTATAAAAAAGGTTGTAAAAATACCGGTAATAACAAGTCATACTTTAAGAAATCCTGAATACTGTGACAGTATTATAGCTGAAGGTAAGACAGATATGGTCGGCCTGGCAAGGCAGCTCATAGCAGATCCATATTGGGCAAATAAAGCAAAATCCGGGAAAGTAAAAGAGATAAGGAGATGCATTTCCTGCCTGATAGGTTGCTGGAAAGAATCTCTGTATATAAAACAGGAATGCAAGTGCGCTATCAATCCTGTTGTTGGTTATTATGATGATTTTCTTGACATGCTACCAGCTAAGAGCCCGATAAAAGTAGCAGTCGTTGGCGGGGGAGTTGCAGGGCTCGAGGCTGCAAGAATTGCTACAATTCGCGGACATAGAGTTACAATTTTTGAAAAGAACTGCGAACTTGGGGGAGTTTTATTGTCATGTTGCATGGTTCCACCCAAACTGAAAATGAAATGGTATCTTTTCTGGATCAGGGAACAGATAAAAAAATTAGGTGTTGAAGTCAATCTTAACACGGAAGCAACCCTTGAAAATTTGAAAGATTTTGACGCTGTTATATTTGGCACAGGTGCAAAGAAATTAACTCCTGATATTCCAGGAATAGAAAATGCAATTTATTTTGAAGATGTTCTGCATTGCGAAAATAAGAACTGTGAATATTATGATAGTAAAAAGGCAAAACCTGTGAAAGCCGGGCAAAAAGTTATTGTATGGGGTGATCATTATGCTGCCTGTGACACTGCGGAAACACTGGCAATGAGAGGTAAGGAAGTAATAATAGTCACTGAAAATAAAGAATTTGGTCAGGATCTCGAAGTTATTCATAAACAAGTCATGCTTTTAAGGTTTGCAGGTGGAAATGGTGAGGGGCTTGAAGGCAGACCCATTAAGATCCCGGTAGTGATTAAAACAAATACAACTGTTAATGAAATAAAAAACGGAGAAGTTGTCCTTATGGATAAAGATTTTAATAAGGAAGTGATCCAGGTTGATGATGTTGTCCTTGCAAAAGTAGAACCGGATACAGCATTATTTGATCAAGCAAAAGCTGCAGGTTTAAATGCAATTTTAATCGGGGATGCCAAGAAAATAAGAAACGTAAGGGGTGCTGTCACAGACGGCGCTTTTGCCGGATTATTAATGGGTGAAGATATAACCATGAATGCAAACGGAATGCTTGCAAAAAAGATACCTAGGGTCGAAGGATTTGAAATTTAATCATAATGAAAGCATTTGATTATATTCGAAATATCAATATCTGTTCAAGTTGCGATACAAAAATTGGATACGATTATTTCACCTAACACAAAGAGAAAGATTACAAGCAAGAAAGCAATGATCTATTTTTTATAGTTGCCAACATCACTTGACAGCGAGATTTAGCAACATAACAAACTTAAGAATCTATCCATAGAGCTTCTTTGTAGTTAAAATTAATTTTGACTCCAGGAAATTATCTTATACGGTGGCTATCTCAAGTGTTTTCTTGGCTAGCAGAAAACCACGCTTGACCAGTTCTACCGTTCCTTCCCAGTTACTGTCTTCATGCTCGATACTGAGCACAAAGTCATAACCAACATTATAAAGGGCAGCTATTAGTTTTTTCCAGTCTATTAATCCCTGTCCAGGCAGTCGGGGTTTTTGCCAGTGAAAACCAGCATTTAAAATCCCGTCTTCATAAAGCATGTCCTTGTCTATATCCATATCTTTAGCATGAATATGAAAAATTCGGTCAGCAAAATCGTAAATGAACCGGATATAATCGATATGCAACCAGATCAGATGAGAAGGATCAAAATTGATACCGAAGTTTTTGTCAGGTATAGCTTCAAACATGCGTTTGAGAATAGCTGGTGAATAAGGCAGATTATCACCACCCGGCCATGTATCAGGCCAGAGCATGGGACAATGCTCGATGGCAATTTTAACGTTGTGTTCGGCCGCATATTTGACTATTTTTGGCCATACAATCATAAACTGCTCAAAGTTATAGTCGATATCCTTTTGCCATATGCGCCCAGTCAGCTGAGGATTCCATGTCCGGCCGACAAAAGTCCCTACAGTAGTAACGCCAAGTTTATGAGCACCTGCGATGACCTTTTTTAGATGGTCGATGTCGTGTTTTCTGTGATCGGGATCCGGGTGTAGAGGATTGGGATAATAGCCAAGCGCTGATATTTCCAGTTTCTTTCTGGCTAAAAAATCTTTTATTTTGGTGACATTTGCTGGTGTGAGGGATTCTACATCTATATGAGATACACCTGCATACTTGCGCTCTTTCTTCTGGCTTGCCGGCCAGCAGGCTATCTCCAGCATTTCAAAGCCGTAATCCGAAGCCCACGTTGCCAACTGCTCAAGAGACAAACTGGGAAAAGCTGCAGTTAAAAGACCGATCTTCATTTTAATGACCTCCTATAGTAAAATTTACAATACATTCAAACGATTATCAGTAAGCTACATCAGTCCATTTATTCGTTTGACTACTCTCAAGAATTGCTTCGCAGATCAATTCTTCTTCATAGCCGTCTTGAAAAGTCGGGAAATCAGGCTTAACATCCTCTTTAAATTTCTCGTCTCTTATATACTCATAGATAGCTCGATTGCACTGGGTATGGCTATCAGGAAAACCTTCCTCATGGCCACCTGGATAACGTGCATATTTTTTGGCTGAAGGATCCATTATAGACGGGTCTTTGACTAAAAGTTCATTACCTTTATTGCGATGCCCGACCCATAACTCATTGGCTCTTTCAGAATCCCAGGCTACAGAGCTCTTTGACCCAAATATATCCAGGGTGAGACTGCATTTTTTACCTGCACTTACCTGGGAGATGATCATTACTCCTCTTGTATTACAGTCAAAAAACTTAAGTAGAACTGCACTATAGTCTTCGGTATCGATTTTTATCTCGTCAAAATCAGTAGGTCTGGTCTCTTTACCTGCAAAAGTAAAAATATCTGTCCTGGATTTTTTGCGGACGGGCACAAAGGTTACCAAATCGGAAAATACTGATTTTACTTTCAACCCGGTGACAAATTGGACCGTATCCAACCAGTGAGTCCCAAGATCTCCCACCGCTCGCAGTTTGCCTCCCTTATCAGATTCGACTCTCCAGTTGTAGTCGGTATCATAAAGCAGCCAATCCTGCGTAAATCCTCCGCGGATAATATATAAGGATCCAAGGTCATTTTTCTGTGTCATTGCTCTCATCTGCTGGATAATGGGATAGAAACGATGGTTGAAAGTAACCGCATTAACCAGACCCTTTTTTTCAGCGAGATCGACCAGTATTTTAGCTTCCTTTGAATCCATAGATAGTGGTTTGTCACAAATAACATGTTTGCCGGCTTCTAGTGCTGCTTTTGCTTGAGGGAAATGAACATAGTTGGGAGTAGCGATCTGGACCACTTCTATCTCCTTATCGTCGATTAGCTGCTGGTAATCATCGTAACCTTTAGGTATAGAAAGCAGTTCTTTGGCTTTTTTCGTTTCGTCTTTAGAGACTGTGGCTATACCTGCGACCTCAACAAAGCCCAACCGTCTGAGTGACTCGATATGTACTGGCCCAATAAAGCCAGCTCCGATTATTCCTGCCTTTATCTTTCTCAATCTAATCAGACTCCTTTCTGTTATTATAATGTAAGTGCTTTTTTAATAGCTGTTATGTGATTAAAATTCAGTCCCAAATAATAATCAGAAATAATAATCAGCTCATGAACAAGATTTGAGACGATCTGAATATTATTGGTTTTATAGGTTTTTCTGCCCAGCCCTCCATTCTTCTATGATTTCTGCTGTACGTGTAGCTCCGATCCTGTCAGCACCAGCTTCGAAGATTTCAATTGCTGCATCAAGATTCTAACCTATCTTAATTTTCTTTTAAATGTGTCCAACTGTAGGGGTTCACTCCATACCGAATCTCAATAAGTCCAATCTGCTGCAGTACCTAATTGTTTTTAACTATTGAATAAGTAAGTTCCAAGTCCCTTTGTATCTGTAGTTATTTTAAACAATAAGCCGTCATATGGTGTTACAGAATTCTTATCAAGAGGTTTACCAATCTCTGGAAAACCTCTTTGAGCTGTAGTGATATATAATTCATCAAGATTTCCTCCACCAAATGTACAACAAGAAACACGTTTTACCGGTATTTTTATTTTATCAATTAGTTTACCTTTTTTAGAATCCCATCTGCAAATAAAATATGAACCCCAATGTGCAATCCATAAATCACCACCGATATCAATAGTCATCCCATCAGGATAACCTAATTTTTCCGGAACTTTAATTAATACTTTTTTGTTTTTAATCTCTGCAGTATTGATTGAATAATCAAAGGAATATACTTCACGCCTTGGAGAATCAATATAATACATTTTTTTGTTATCCATACTCCATGTTATACCGTTTGATATAATTACTTTATTGAAAATTTTTTTTGATTTCAAACTATCATCTAAATAATATAATGAACCTACAGGATCAATTTCATCAGAAGAGGTTGTACCTGACCAAAAGCGCCCCGAAGCATCACATTTTCCATCATTAAATCTGTTTTTTGGTAAACCATGTTCAGGATCATCAATTTTTTTAAGAATATTTTTTTCTTTATTAAAAAAATAAAATCCATTTTGCAATGCTAATAAGAGTTTATCTGTTTTACAAAGTGCAAGTGATCCGATATGTTGATTGAGCTTAATTGAAATTGTGTTTTTTTTATATGAATCATAAATAAAAATCTTCTTACCGATAATATCTATCCAATATAAAATATTCTTTCTATAATCCCATACGGGTCCTTCACCTAACTCTGCTTTTATATCAAAAACTATTTCTAAATCATTTTTCATATTGTTTAATTTTTAATGATGTTTTTTATTAAACGGGCATAAATTAATTGGGAAAGAATCCTCCAGAAATATGTAACTCCACACCTGTCACATGACTTGAAAGATCAGATAGTAAGAATAAAACTGCAGGAACATTATCCTCTACGGTTTGCAATCTACCCATTGGAATTGTTTTTTTCCCTTGTTCATTGAGCCAGTCTAAATCATGGCCAAGACTTTTGAATAATTCAATTTCATTGGGGGTTGCCACCCAACCCATTGTTATCCAGTTAGCCCTTATTTGATTCTTTGCATAATTTTTTGAAATGTGCTTTGTTAATGTTAAAACAGCACCTTTAGAACATGCATATGCAGCCATATCTTTTGTTCCACCATAACCATGTGTGGAGCCTATATTGACTATTGAACCACCACCAGATTGTAACATTGATTTAATTGCGAATTTACAACAAAAAAACGCAGATTTAAAATTAGTATCTAATATATCATGAAATTGTTTTTCTTCAGTCTCTGTTATTAGACCTCTTGTGGTTATACCGGTATAATTTACCAAACCATCTATACGTCCGAAAAATTTTATTGTATTTTTTATTAACATCTCACAGTTATCGGCATTTCTTACATCAGACTTTATGAATAAAACTTCTGATTTAGTATTTTTCTTAATATTATCAATTACTTCTTTTCCATCATTTTCATTTCTACCGCTAATAACAACATTCGCATCCTCTTTTGCTGCGGATATTGCAATACCTTTGCCAAGTCCTTTTGTACCGCCATTAATGACTATAATTTTACCTTTTAATAGCAAATCCATTTTCCTCCAAAAGATTTTTAAAAAGTTTTTAGAGATTTTTATAAGATTTTTTATTAATTAACTGGTCCTGTTGATTCCCTTATTACCAATTTTGGTGAGATAACAAATTCGTTTGTAGTAGCAATATTGCTTTTTTGTATTTTTGATAACAATACATTTGTTGCTACTTCTACAACTTCCTCAACTGGGTAATGAATTGAGGTTAATCTTGGGACGGTATATTCGCATAACTTAACGTCATCAAAACCAATTATTGATATATCTTGCGGGATCTTTAATCCGTAATCAATTATTGCCCTCATAGCACCTATTGCCGCAGTATCATTAAATGTAACTATGGAAGTTGGTGTTGGTTTCTTTTTAAACAATTCTTTCATTGCAATAAAACTATCCTCATACCTAAATCCACCTTTTGCAACTAAGTTATTTATTATATTTAAGCCCTGTTCTTTTAGAGCTTTTTTATAACCTTTAAACCTTGCTATGCTATGAGAATGGGGAGTTTTTCTGTCTATATACCCAATATCTCTATGGCCTAATTCCAATAAGTATTTAGTGGCCTCATATACACCCTTTTCATTGTCAATTACAATTGTTGGCAAATTAACTCTTGGGATTTTTCGATCTAGAATTATTGTATGAATACCGGAGCTTGACAATTTCTTTATATTAATATCTGTTCTATCAACTGGAACAATTATTATACCGTCTACCCTTTTTGTTCGAAGAGTATTTATTATTTCAAGTTCTTTGCAACTATCATAACCAGAATTACAAAAAATAGTATTATAATTCTTTGAAAAAAAAATATCCTCTATTCTTTTAGAAATTTCTGCAAAAAGCATGTTTGAGGTATCTGGACAAATGAATCCTATTGTACTAGTGTGTTTACTTCTTAGACTGCCAGCTAAAATATTTGGTTGATAATCAAATTTTTCTATTGCTTTTAATACATCATTTCTTAACTTATCACTAACAAAGCGAGTATTATTAATTACATGAGAAACAGTTGCAACAGAAACCTTTGCTTTTTTCGCAATATCTTTAATACTTACCATTTTAATATTTTTTCAAATTAATCTTTTATAAAATCGTTTAAATAAACCTTTAAATTATTATAATTGAAAATGGTTTTCCTTACAAGATAAAATTTTATATTTCACTTGAAAAAAAGCTGTTAGGAAAAATTTAAAAGTGCACAGTTTCTAAGCCATTATTTCCAACATTCAAGGCACAAATAAATTCAATCCTTTTAAAGAAACGTTGTATTAAAATATGCTGCTGATAAATAATATAAATAAT
>Ga0209979_1005394_pt1 | contig 10087 bp, 11 predicted proteins | sample AnhtaG_FD_183114 | JGI IMG/M metagenome (GOLD analysis project Ga0209979, IMG submission 183114) | Deep subsurface microbial communities from Anholt, Denmark to uncover new lineages of life (NeLLi) - Anholt_01485 metaG (SPAdes) (version 2) | ecosystem: Environmental > Aquatic > Marine > Oceanic... | reverse complement strand
GGCTATTTCTTGCCGCGGTGGTACGTCGGTTCTCGGCGGCGGCGGCGCCTGGCCAAGATCAACGGTCAGCTGGAGGAGATGCTCACTCTGGTCTCCAACTCCCTGAGATCGGGGTATGGGCTGCTGCAGGGCTTTGAATATGCGAGCCGCCAGATATCGCCACCGCTGGCCGACGAGCTCAAACGAATGCTCCAGGAGGCGAATCTGGGTGCGGGGGCAGAGACCGCTATCCAGGCGCTGGCGGAGCGCATCACCAGCCCCGACATGGAGATGGTCGTTACTGCCATCGCTATTCAGAGGTCGGTAGGCGGCAATCTGGCTCAGACGCTGGACGGCGTGGCCTACACCATAAGGGAGCGGGACCGGATTCGGGGAGAGATCAAGACCCTGACTGCTCAGCAGCGCATGACGGGGGTTGTCATCGGCGCTCTGCCGATCTTCGTGGGCCTGATCATGTTCGCGATGAACCCAGATTACATGTCGCCTCTATTTACTGAGACTGTCGGCAAGGTCTTGCTGCTCATAGCAGTGGGGATGGAGGTCATGGGGGTCTTTCTGATTCGCTCCTTGATGACTTTTGAGGTGTAGCAGCAGATGTTTTCATTGATGATCGCCTTCGTCGTTTTCGCTGCTGTGGCCTTTCTGGTACTGGGCGTTGCGAGGCCGCGGTCGAGCGTGACGGAGATGCGCATCGAGACGTTACGACGGCAGGTGGCGACCGGCGATGCGTCGGAGCTGGTTCTGCCCTTCAGTGACCGGATACTGCGTCCGAGTATTCAGGGTTTCGGCAGGAGTCTGGCAAGGATGCTGCCGGTCAACTTCCTGGCGGGCGTCCAGAAATCGCTCACCATGGCTGGCAGTTCGATGACGGCCACCACCTTCGTTACCTTTTGGGCCGTCAGTACCGCTTCCTTCGCCGGGCTGGCTATCGTTGCCCTTGTCGCTCTGGGGGGAGTCGGGGCTCAGGGATTTGTGGGGCTGATGGTGATGACTGCCTTCGGCTTTAGCCTGCCGCTGTTCTGGCTGAGGACGGTGGTAGGGTCGAGGCAGCGGTTGGTTATCAAGAGCCTGCCCGATTCCATGGATCTAATCACTACCTGCGTCGAGGCGGGGTTGGGCCTGGATGCTGCCCTGGCTAAGGTGAGCGAGCAGATGAAGGGTCCGCTGGCCATGGAGATTTCGCAGACGCTGCGAGAGGTGAGCATGGGGCGCTTGCGGCGGGAGGCCCTGAGCGACCTGGGCGAGCGCACGGGGGTGCCAGAGCTCATCTCCTTTGTCAACGCTATCATCCAGGCCGAACAGCTAGGGGTGAGCATCGCCCAGGTGCTGAAGGTGCAGTCGGACCAGATGCGAACGCATCGACGGCAGCGGGCGGAGCAGATGGCGCATGAAGCGCCGATCAAGATGATGTTTCCACTGGTGATGTGCATCTTTCCTGCCTTCATGCTGGTCATCCTGGGGCCGGCTGTCATCCGCATAGCAGACCAACTGTTTTAGGGGGCCAGAAGGACGTGGAGATGAAGCTAGGCAGACGGATTCGCGAACTGCGGGAGCAGATGGGCCTAAGCCAGGCTCATCTGGCGGGTTGCGCCGAGGTGAGCCAGGGCTACCTGTGTCAGTTGGAGAGGGAAGAGGTCAAGAATCCCAGCGCTGCCATCCTCTTGCGCCTGGCGAGCGCCCTGTACGTCGATCCCCATGAGCTGCTGGACGCAGCCGGCTATACGCCGCTCAGGAGCGTTGGTAGAGGGGGCAACAACTACCAGGCTAAGGTTGATCCTGATCTGCTGAGATTCTTGGGTGGCCTGCCGCAGGAGCAGCAGCGCTACATACTCCTCCTGCTGGAGAGCATGGGGAAGCGGCTGGACGCTCTGCCAAGCCAGTGATATCGTATCTCCATTGTGGCCAGGATTGTAAACGTTAGTAAGGGAACGACCGTGGCTGGACAAGCGCGCAAGGCGGAAAGCTTTTGGGCGCGGCTCGTTGGTTTGATGGGTCGCCGCGGTCTGGAGGAAGGGGAGGGTCTGCTAGTTGCGCCTTGTTCGTCGGTGCAGACCTTCTTTATGCGCTTTCCCATCGATGTGATCTTTTTGGACAGGGAGGCGAGGGTGGTGAAGGTGGCGCCAGCGCTTGCGCCCTTTCGCGTGGCCTTTGGCGGTCGGGGGGCGCGGGATGCCCTGGAGGTGGCGGCGGGCACAGCCGCTCGCTCGGACACCGCTGTGGGCGACCGGCTGGCGGTGGAGGACGATTGTGAAGGAGGGAAAGAGTAGGACGGCGACAGGAAGTCCCGCCGCCGTCCCACAGGGTTGGTCCGATGCCTGGGCTATATGCAGTACATATAGTTTACGTAATGCCAGCCTCTCGATGGGCTGTAGCAGATGTACCTCAAAACGTAGAGGTCCTGGGGGCCGCAAGCGTTCGGGAAGATAGTGATGCCGGCGAAGTAGCACTGGGCTGAGAGGGCAGCACCGTCAGTGGTTGTTAGAGCTGTTCCCGTCGAGTCAGAAGCGACGACAAGCGCATCGCCTGAAGCGCCCACCGCGCTGCAGGACAGGGAGTCGCCGGAGATGAATCGCGCTTCAGCCTCATCCGAGGACTGGAGCAGCAGTGCTCCGCCGGCGATCGCCAGAAAGGCGATAGCGGCTACCAAGAGTAGGAGCGGCATTCGCCAGATTCTCATGGGTTCTCACCTCCTTTGGCCGTCTGCGGGCGATAGGGCCGGGGCTATCGGACCCGCAGGGTTGCTTCCAGCCGTTTCCAGCTCTCCTCCTGCCGAGAGGCGCCTATGGCGGCAATCCTACGCCCGGCGTCACGGCGGAGCTGGGCCAGCCGGAGCAAGTCTTGAGCTTCGGGCTCTACCACCAAGGTCTTGCGAGGATCAGCGAGGAGAAGGTTGTCGATGGCGCGGCAGAGCTTCTCAGCTTTGTCATTCACCGACTCGACCACCTCCTTTGGACAAGGTTACCGAACATATGGCCTAAGCTATTCTCGAAAGAAGCTTCTAAATCAATCTATTAGTATATCAATATTAGCTTACTGTCAAGAGTTGTATTGACAAATTTGAGGGAAAGGTTCAGAATGGCAGCACGCTCATAGAGGCGGTGTGAATATGGAGCTTGGCAAAAGGATTCGGGAGCTGCGGGAGGAGATAGGTGTTACCCAGGGGCAGGTAGCCGGTGAGGCTGCTGTCAGCCAGGGGTATCTATCTCAGTTGGAGAACGGGGACGTGCGAAACCCCAGTGCGGCCGTCATCCTGAGGGTCGCTCAGGCCATACACGTGAACCCTGACGACCTGTTCGAGGCTGCTGGCTACCCCACGGTGCGCACTCTGAAGCGGGTCTACGAGGGATACGAGGCGAACGTGGACCCGGACCTCCTGCGCTTCCTGACCCGACTGCCTCGTAAGCGGCAACGACGTTTGCTGCTTTTGCTGGAGGGCATGGAGAACCTGGTGGAGGACACGCGGAGGGGTGCGGAGGACACGCGGAGGGGTGCGGAGGACACACGGGGAGGTGGAGAGGGATCAGCCGGTCAGGATTCCAGGCTGTCCAGTCAGCAAAGGTAGGAGTGATGGCCAACACTGCTGAGAATCGCGTGGCTTTGGCCGAGAAGGTAGATGCCGACCTGTTGCAGTTCCTGGCTCGTCTGCCGCGGCGGCAGCAGCGGGCGGTCCTTCTGTTGCTGATGGTGGTGGAGAATCTGCTGTACGAGATGATGAGGGAGAGAAGGCTGCGGGAGGACATAGACTAGGCGCACAAGTCGAAAAAGGGCAGGATAAACAAAAGGGGCGGCCAGCATGTTGGCCGCCCTTCGCTCGTTCCAAGGCTGTGGGGCCGGTGTGTCCTGGATTCTCCTATTGGTTCAGCATCGACTCAGCGATGCGTACGAGTTTTTCCTTTTCTTGGCCGCCGTTCTTGTGGGTGATGATAACCCGAACGCCGTCGTTGTCGAAGAAGAGGCTCTCGGCGTTCTGGTCCGCGTCCTCGAGGGTCCCTTGTTCCGCAGCCGCCCACAGGGCGCGCGCATAGGTGGCGGGCACATCACCGGCCAGGACTACGTCTTCGGCCTGGCCATTCATCACGGCCATGCTGTCAGAGGACGCTCTCTGCTGGTAGATGACTAGCAGGGGTTCCTCTAAGCTGACCGTCGTGGAATCGGCGCCGCCGATGGTGTAGATTAGGACGAACATACCCTGTTCGGGGCTGCTGGCGCTCTGAGGATGGTAGCTGGAGCGAGCCAGTTGGAAGCCGTCGGGCAGGTAGGAAGGCTGGCGAACGGCAAGACCGAGGCGCTGCGCGGCTTCTTCTGGTGTAATAAACGTCTCAGGAGCCGTCGTGGGCACCTCGGTGGGAGGCGGCCCATCGACCTCTTCCACGCCGATGCGGTCCTCCACGAAACCGAGGAGATGGGTTATGGGATGATCGGCAAAGCCGGTGGCTGGCAGGGGCCCCAGGGCAGCTGCCAGCAAGGCAATGGCGGCGGCTGCCGCTGCCGCCCGCTGCCAGGACAAGCGGCCAACGGCACCGATGACGGAGGGCCGCTGGGGAGCATAGGCCTGGCGGCGCAGAGAGGTGGCCAAGCGCATGCGCAGGACTGTCCAGAGTCGTCTCTTGTAAGGGCTGCCGGCGGCGGCCAGGCTCCGGCCGACGAAGCGACGCAGATGGGCTACCTGTAGCAGTTCGTCGATCTCAGGGTCGCCCACCGAGATGGTGCGCTTTCGGCTGGAAACGAGACGGTCGAGGGCGGCGGAAAGGGCCTCCACCTTCTTCGAGGTTCGGTCGCTGTGGCGCGACCAGTGGGGGATCAGCGTGCGGATTCTCGGCCGGGGCTTGCCGGCCGTGGTCTGGGTGGCAGGAGCAGGGCGCGCCGGCTTGGGCCGGATGTCCAGGAGGTTGACGAGCTTACCATAGCCGGGATCCAGGGGGTCGAGGAACTCCCCTAGGTCTTCGTCCATGACGCTGCTCACTTCTGGGGCTGCATCATCAGCCTTCTCCTCGCCGTGCTCGATCTGGCGGGCTACCATACGGGCCTGGAGGACACGCCGCAGCAACTCCTGGTAGGTGAGACCGACATGAGCCAGAGCCTGACCGGCCTGGTGACGCAGGCGGGCGATGCGCAGGAGCTCAATAAGCTCCTGGTCCTCCAGCGCCATCTTGGGCTCATCGCCCCGGAGGATGGCGTCTATGGCGTCGGAAAGCTTCTTGGCGCGTTCCTCTTCATTCATTGCGGCACGCTCTTCATTCGATCTCGTAGCTTATGCAGGGCCCGGTAAAGGGTGACCCGTACGTTGACCTCGCTGGTCCCCATAACGCGGGCGATATGTTGATTGGTTAGTTCAGCGTCGAACTTCAGAGAGATGATCTCTTGCTCTCGCTGGGAGAGCTGGTGCACATGGTAGAGAAGGATCGCCATCTGCTCGCGTTCCAGGAGGGTCTGTTCGGGGTCGCGATGGTGCTGGGTGAGCTCCCACTCCCAGGCGACGCTGTGCAGGGCCTTGGCTGCCGGTTTCTCCTTGCGCCAGTGGCTGGCTACAGCGTTGCGGGCGATGGTGAATAGCCAGGCCTCAAAGGCTCCATCGGAGCGCAGGGAGGAACCCTTGGCAAAGGCTCTCTCAAACACCTCCGAGACGAGGTCCAGGGCGACTTCTTTCTCTTGGACGCGACCGTAGACGTAGGCGAAGACCTTGGGGTAGAACTGGCGATAGCGAGCAGAAAAATCGGCCAGAGTGGGGCTGGGAGGCGCATGCTGAGGCTGCGCCTCTTTTGTGTCGGCGGCTGCAGCCGAAGATCTGCCGATGAGAGGGAAGTTCATACCTTCCGTTCTCTGGCGGTTAAAAGCCGCCAGCCTCTGCGAGCATTCATCCCCCTACCCGCTACCTCCGAACGCTTTCGGAGGGCAGGGACTGTAGCAGATTCGCCAATCCGTGAGCCTAGGCCCACCAGTGTTCGTGTCCTCAAATATTCAGACGCGGGAATAGGGCTCCATGTTACGCAAAACCTGGCGAGGTGGGAACTTTGCATAACTTTTCCAGGACCTTTCAGCCAACGGCCAAGAAATCGCCGCTATTCGCCTTTCACTAAGTAAGACGAATAAGAGGCCGACTTCATGGGGAAAATGAGCGCTTGGGGGGTTAAAAGGGGGTGAAAAAGCACACTGGGAGACTTTGGCCTGCTGGATCGGCCAGGTTGAAGCCTGGCCCAGAACTGCTCAGGGCCAGGAACTATCCTGGGCGGGCGCCCGTTCGATAGGCCTCGTCGAGAAGCTCTACGACGTGGGCGACCCTTCCCGGTAGGCCGTAGCGCCTCAGGCCGGCCTCCAGCTGGAGGGCGCAGCCGGCATTGGCGGTGGCGATGACTTGGGCGCCGGTGGCCGCCACATCCTGCATCTTCCGCTGCAGTAGGCGCTGGGCCATTTGAGGGTGAATGATGTTGTACAGACCGCCGCTGCCGCAACACTGGTCTGGGTGGCTCAGCTCCACCAGCTCCAGGCCGGGGATGGCCTGAAGGAGGGCCCTGGGCTGGGATTTGATGCCTTGAGCGTGGAGAAGGTGGCAGGGGTCCTGGTAGGTGACCACCTGGTTGAGGGGGCCCAGGCCGTCGCTCAAGGGGAGGTCTGCCAGGAATTCGGTTACATCCTTGACCAGGGCGCTGAAGCGACTGGCCTTCTCGGCGTAGGGAGGGTCGTCCTTCAGTAGCTCGCCGTATTCCTTCATGGCCGCGCCGCAGCCGGCCACGTTGACGATGATGGCATCGACGTCCTCGGCCAGGAAGACATCGATGTTGCGGCGGGCGAGCCGTTTGGCTTCCTCGCGGTCGCCGGCGTGGAGGTGGAGGGCGCCGCAGCAGACCTGCTCCGGCGGCACTACCACCTGACAGCCGTGGCGCACCAGCAAGCGGACGGTGGCCTCGTGCACGTTGGCGAAGACGTAGGGCATCATGCAGCCGGATAGGAGGGCTACCCTGAACCTGGGCGGGTCATCCGCAGGGCTGCCGACGACGCCTCGAGCAGTGAAGGGGCGGGCCGAGACGCGGGGCACCAGCTGCTCCAGGTGCCGCCAGGGGCCGGGCAGGAGGTTCAGGAGACGGGAGCGCCGCAGCAGGCCCTGGAAGCCGGAACGCTGGTACAGACCCAGGGCGGTCATCAGGTAGCGAAGGCGCTCGGGGTGAGAGAAGAAGCGTCGCAGGACGAAACGGCTGGCCCGCCAGGATGCGGGGGCTCGGCGGCCGTCGCGCAGGATCTCGGCCCTGGCTTGTTCCATGATCTGGCCGTAGCGGACACCGGAAGGGCAGACGTCCTGGCAGTTGCGGCACTGCAGGCAAAGGTCGAGGTGGCGGACGACGTTCTCGCTGACGGGGATGCGGCCCTGGCTCAGGGCCCGCATGAGGTAGAGCCTGCCGCGGGGCGACTCCGTCTCTAGGCCTAGCTCGATGTAGGTGGGGCAGTGGTTGAGGCAGAGGCCGCAGTGAACGCAGCGCAGGATGTCCTGAAGGGCGGGGGCGTCAGGGCCGGTAAAGGCCCCTGGGGCAGCCGTGGCCTTCTGCGCGCTCATCCTGCTCATAGCCTCCCCAGGAAGCGACCGGGGCTGAGGATGCCCTGAGGGTCGAACTGCTCCTTGATCCGTTGCATGAGGGGGAAGTCGCCGGCGGGCTCGCCCCAGACATCGATCTTCTCCTTGAGGGGCAGGGGACAGGCCTCTACTACCAGGGAGCCGCCGAGGCGGGCGACGGCCTGGCGGAGTGTGTTCGCCAGGTCGAGCGCCCGTTGGGCGTCATCGTCCTGGGGAAGGGGCCAGGCGCTGTAGACGATACCCGTCGTCAGATGGGAGACCAGCAGCGGCTCCAGGCCCGGCTCTCGGCCCGCCGTCTCTATCTGTTCGCTGAGGGTGGGCACCTGGGAGGGCAGGACGGCCGCTTTGCAGACCAGACTGGCGTCGCTGGGTGAGGACCGGGCGAGGCCGGCGATGGCTTGCCAGAGCCGGTCTTGGTCGCCCTCATCTACTTCCGCGAAGGAGGCGGCGGCCGCCCGACGGGAGAGTTCGCTTATTTCCTTGAGGGAGTGCTCCACCGCCGCAGGCTCGCCGGCCGCGGCCAGCACCAGAGCGTAGCCATCTTTCGTCGGCTCGCCCAGGATGGCGGTCTGCCTGACTGCCGTGGCGTTGAGCAGCTCCACGGCGCGCAGGCTGAGGTTGGCCGTCTGGGCGACGAACCGCCAGGCCTCCCGGGCCGAGGGAAGGGAGACGACCGCTGTCCTTGCGGCGCTGGGCAAGGGGGCCAGCCTGAAGCAGGCCTCGACGATGATGCCCAGGCTGCCCAGGGAGCCGATGAGCAGGCGACTGAGGTCGTAGCCGGCCACGTTCTTCACCACCCGGCCGCCGGCCTTGATGATGCGGCCGTCGGCCTGGACGGCGCGCATCCCCAGGATCAGGTCGCGGGCGGTGCCGTAGGCGTGGCGAGAGGGGCCGGAGGCGTTGACGGCCAGTATGCCGCCGATGGTGGCGTCCTGTCCCGATGGCGGGTCGAGGGCAAGGAACTGGCCGCTCTCGGCCAGGTGACGCTGGAGATCGGCCAGGCTCTTGCCGGCCTGGATGGTGGCCGTGAGGTCAGCGGGCTCGTGCTCTACGACCTGGTTCAGGCGGGAGAGGCAGAGGGCGATGTCGTAGCGGCGGGGGGTGTTGCCCAGGCTGATGGCCGTGCCGCCGCCCCAGGGGATGACCGCTGCATCTTCTCGACTGGCCAGGCGCATCACCTCCGCCACCTCTTCCACCGTCACCGGTAGGACGGCGACCTGAGGGATGATGCCGTCTACGGCGTAGCTGGCTGCTTCCTCGCGCGGGAAGACGCGCTGACTGTCCAGGGCGGACTCCAGCAGGTTGTGGAGAAGGCTTTCCTTTACCAAGACGCTACCTTTTCCAGTCTAGACGTAGGCATCGGGACCCAGCGGATGGGTGACCGCTCGCTGGCGGGAGGTGGTCTCGCCGCCGCTGGCGGCGGGGAAGATCTTCCCCGGGTTGAAGCGCTGCTCCGACGCGAAGGCCACCTGAATGCGCTTCATGGCCTCCAGGTCGTCGTCGGAGAAGATCCAGCGCATGAAGTCGCGCTTCTCCATGCCCACGCCGTGCTCGCCGGTGATCGTTCCGCCGGCGTCAACGCAGAGGCGCATTATCTCCGTTCCTGCCTCCAGCACCTTCTCCGCCTCGCCGGGCCGGGACTCGTCGAAGGCGATGTTGGGGTGGAGGTTGCCGTCGCCGGCATGGAAGACATTGGCGATGGGGAAGCCGTACCTCTCGCCGATTTCGTAGACGCCACGCAATACCTGGGGCAGCCTGGTGCGAGGCACTGTGCCATCGAGGATGTAGTAGCTGGGGGCGAGGCGACCGAGGGCTCCCAGGGCCCCCTTTCGGCCGGCCCAGAGGGCCTCTCGGTCCTCGGGGGTGAAGCCGATTCGCACTTCGCGAGCGCCCAAATTCTCGCAGATAGCACGTATGGCCTCTGCCTGCTCCCCCACGCTGTCCTGCCAGCCCTCGACCTCGATGAGGAGGACGGCAGCGGCGTCGGGGGGGTAGCCAGCGTGCACGGCCTCCTCCACCGCGCCCATGGTCACCTTGTCGAGCATCTCCAGGGCGGCGGGCAGCATCCCCTTGCCGATGATGGCCGAGACGGCCTGGCTGGCCTGCTCCATCTCGTTGAAGATGGCCAGCAGGGTGATGGTGGCCTCCGGCAGGGGCAGAAGGCGCACGATGATCTTGGTGACGATGGCCAGGGTGCCCTCGGAGCCTATCACCAGGCTGCGCAGGTCGTAGCCCGGCCGGTCGGCGGTTTTGCCCCCCAGCCAGGCGATCTGGCCGTCGGCCAGGACGACCTCCAGCCCCAGCACATGGTTGGTGGTGACGCCGTAGGCCAGGCAGTGAGGGCCGCCGGCATTCTCAGCGACGTTGCCGCCGAGGGTGCAGGCCTTCTGACTTGAGGGATCGGGGGCGTAGTAGAGGCCGAAGCGGCTGAGGGCGGTGCTGAGGTCCAGGTTCACCAGGCCCGGCTCGACGACTGCCAGGCGATTCTCGGCATCGATCTCCAGGATGCGCTTCATGCGGGTC
>Ga0209979_1005392_pt1 | contig 10091 bp, 8 predicted proteins | sample AnhtaG_FD_183114 | JGI IMG/M metagenome (GOLD analysis project Ga0209979, IMG submission 183114) | Deep subsurface microbial communities from Anholt, Denmark to uncover new lineages of life (NeLLi) - Anholt_01485 metaG (SPAdes) (version 2) | ecosystem: Environmental > Aquatic > Marine > Oceanic >... | reverse complement strand
GGCATTTAGGATTGCCAAAGCATTTGGGGTAACGCTAGAGGAGGTCTTTAAATACGAGGAAACCACATAAGTAGAGGTTGGTGGTCAAAATAAAAGGGAGGCAGATATGTCTCCCTTTGTTTTATGGTAGCGGAGGTTGGATTCGAACCAATGACCTTTGGATCGGATTTCACGCCCCCGCATTCTTCATTACCTGGGTAAAAATATCCAGAAACTGGTTTAATATCCTGGCAGTGGCTCCCCAGATTACCCTTCCCCGGTAGTGATAGAAATATGTGGTAACTACCTGGCCATCTATAGTATCAGTCCCCTGACGCAAGCAATCCTTGTCCAAAAGCGCTGAGATTGGCACTTCAATTATCTCCTCGACCTCCGTTGGGTCTACCTTAAGCGAATATGGCCACGGGATGGTAGCGACAAAGGGAGAAATAATATAGCCTGAACCAATAGTGGAAAAATCATCCAGTTCCCCCAATAATTCAACTTCCTCAGCCGCCAAGCCTATTTCCTCAGCACACTCTCTCAAGGCAGTATTAACCAGCGTCCCATCCTTTTCCTCATAGGCTCCCCCGGGGAAGGATATCTGGCCTTTATGAACCTTTACCCTCTCCGTCCTTTTGGTAAACAGGATGTAATACTCCCCTTGTTTATAATAGATAGGTATTAGCACTGCCGAGGGCGTCCGGCTCTTATCAGCAATATGAGCCTTCTGCCGCTGAGAGAGGGCTTGCTTCAGTCTTTGCTGCATAGCTTTTATAGTAACACTACCCCTACAGCCAAGACAAACTGCTTATATTGACCCTATCCACTGACCTACCCCAGCCATCAGCCAGACTCTGAAGGTAGAAAAACTTGACAAGTTAATATTTACCTGACTATAATAAAGAGAAACCACTTGCTTCACATTCCTTCTCAATAATCCCAACGAAAAGTTGTCTTTCATACGCCCTTAAGGCTTGACTTGGTTTTCCTGTATGTCAAAGTATATCTTTGTAACCGGCGGTGTTGTTAGTTCAGTTGGTAAAGGTGTCACTGTCGCTTCCATAGGCACCATTCTGAAGAGTCGCCAAGTCACCGTGTCTGTGCAGAAGCTAGACCCCTATCTCAATGTTGACCCGGGAACGATGTCACCCTACCAGCACGGTGAGGTATTTGTCACTCAGGATGGCGCCGAGACTGACCTTGATTTAGGCAACTACGAGCGTTTCATTGACGTTAACCTTACTACTGAGTCCAATGTTACTTCAGGTCAAATCTATAGCACAGTTATTGCCAAGGAGAGGCGAGGTGATTTCCTGGGAGGCACCATCCAGGTAGTGCCTCATGTTACCACTGAGATAAAGCAACGCTTTACAAACTTAGCCCAGCAATCCCAGGCTGAGGTGATTATTATAGAGGTAGGTGGAACTGTAGGCGATATTGAGGGACAGCCCTTCCTTGAAGCCATCAGGCAGATGAGAAATGATGTCGGGCGGGATAACGTGCTCTATATCCATGTCACCCTTCTCCCCTATCTTACCACCACCCAGGAGCTAAAGACCAAGCCAACTCAGCACAGTGTTAACGAGCTCAGGCGCATCGGTATCCAGCCTGATATTATAATATGCCGCAGTGACCAGCCTATCTCGGAAGGGATAAGGGATAAAATATCCCTGTTCTGCGATGTAGACCGGCAGGCGGTCATCCCGCTGCCCACAGTGTCCACCATTTATGAGGTACCCCTGGTCCTGGAGGAGGAAGGATTGGGACAACTAATTGTGGATAAGCTTGAGCTTAAGGCACACCGGTCCGACATGAGCCAGTGGCGGAAATTGGTCGCATCCCTCAAAGAACCCCATGAGCCTGTTAATATCGCCTTGGTCGGCAAATATGTAGAATTAAAGGATGCCTATTACTCAGTTCGTGAAGCGCTACACCATGCTGCTCTATATCACGATAGAGATATTAATCTCACCTGGGTTCCGTCTGAGGCCCTGGAAGAAGATGGTAGTGAGACCCTGCTGCGCTCAGCCCAGGGTATCGTAGTCCCTGGCGGCTTTGGCATTAGAGGGGTAGAAGGTATGATAAAAGCAGCCAGCTATGCCCGAAACAATAAAATCCCTTACTTGGGACTGTGCTTGGGAATGCAGGCTATGGTGATTGAGTTTGCCCGCTATGTCTTCGACTCACCTGAGGCAAACTCCGCCGAGTTTAATGCCTCCACACCCTACCCTGTCATTGACCTTCTCCCTGACCAGAAGAGCCTAGAAAACAAAGGCGGCACCATGCGTCTGGGTAACTACCCCTGTAAACTGGTTGATGGCAGCCGTGCGGCTGCTGCCTACGGACAGAGCCTGGTTTACGAGCGCCATAGACACCGCTACGAATTTAATAACAAGTTTCGTACCCAACTACAAGAGGCGGGAATGATTTATAGCGGACTATCCCCTAACGGCGAGCTAGTAGAGCTCTGCGAGCTAGCTAACCACCCATGGATGGTAAGTTGCCAGTTCCACCCTGAATTTGGCTCTCGCCCTAGTCGTCCCCACCCCCTATTCCACGATTTAATCGGTGTCGCCAAGGATGTATTGCGAGAAGGGGCTCAGCCATCGCTGCCCCTTTCAACCTAGTTGATGTGAAAAACAGATAATCAACCTTTTGAGAGAGGACTAAATGCGCATTTTCCTGGATACAGCCAATATCGACCAAATCAAGCAAGCGGCCAAGCTGGGCGTCATCAGTGGCGTTACCACCAACCCTAGCCTGGTGTCCAAGGAGGGGGCGACTGACTATGAAGCCACCATCAAGGAAATTTGCTCCATTATCCCCGGACCGATTTCAACTGAGGTGCTAGTTGAGGGGGTGGAGCCAATGATTGAGCAGGCGCAACAAATCTCTACCTGGGCACCCAATGTTGTAATTAAAATCCCGGCGACTACCGATGGTCTGGAGGTAACCTCAGCCCTAGCCAAAGAGGGGATAAAGGTGAACTTCACCCTGTGCTTCTCGCTAAATCAAGCCCTCCTGGGAGCACTGGCTGGTGCCACCTATGTTAGCCCCTTCGTGGGCAGACTGGATGATATCGGGCACGATGGTATGGAAGTAGTTAAAGATATTGTTGAGGTATTCAAACATTACCAACTACCCACCGAGGTGATTGCTGCCAGCATTCGTCACCCTCAGCACTGTGTAACTGCCGCCAAGGCAGGGGCTCATATTGCCACCGTGCCTTACAATGTGCTGATGCAGATGATACGTCACCCACTTACTGATATTGGTGTCAGCCGTTTTCTTTCCGATTGGCAGCGTGTTTCACAACGATAGCTTAACCGGTATAACAGACAAAGGGACTGTTTACCAAACAAAAACCTTAGAGAGTGAGATTCAAAATGGACATTAGTGAACTAGAAAACAAGACTAGAGATGAGTTGGTTGAACTGGCCAAGGAGATGGGTATCTCCAACTATGCCAGCCTCAAGAAGCAAGACATCATTATGCGCCTGCTCCAGGCGTATACCGAGCAAGAAGGCAACACCTTCTGTAGCGGTATCCTGGAGACTATGAGTGACGGCTATGGCTTCCTCAGGAATAGCACTCTGCTGCCCAGCTCCACTGACATCTATATCTCCCAGTCCCAGATCCGGCGCTTTGGTCTGCGTAATGGCGACATGGTTGCCGGTCAGGGTAGACCGGCCAGGGCAGGTGAGAAATACTTCAGCCTACTCCGGATAGAGGTAGTTAATGACCTGAACCCAGAGCTAGCCAAAAGCCGACCCCCTTTCGGTTCACTCACCCCCACCTTCCCCGATAAACTAATTAACCTGGAAACCCGAGCCAACGACGTAGCTGCCCGCTTGCTCAACCTTATTGCCCCTATCGGCCGCGGGCAACGGGGCTTAATTGTATCACCACCGAAAGCCGGTAAGACAATGCTGCTCAAATCTATAGCCAATTGTGCCACCGCCAACTATAATGATATTCACCTGATGGTGTGCCTTATTGGCGAGCGACCGGAGGAGGTTACTGATATGAAGCGCTCAGTCAAGGGCGAGGTGATAAGCGCCACCTTTGACGAGCCGGTAGAGGACCACACCCGTGTCGCTGAGCTGGCTCTGGATAGAGCCAAGCGTATGGTGGAAAGTGGTAAGGATGTGCTTGTCCTCCTTGATGGCATTACCCGCCTTACCCGGTCATACAACCTGGCCATGCCCTCCAGTGGTCGCACTCTATCCGGCGGCATTGACCCGGCGGCTCTCCATCCAGCCAAACACTTTTTTGGCGCCGCTCGCAATACAGAAGAGGGTGGTAGCCTGACTATCATCGCCACCTGTATCGTTGATACCGGCAGCCGCATGGATGACCTCATCTACGAGGAGTTTAAGGGGACTGGCAATATGGAAGTCCACCTTGACCGTCGGTTAGCTGAGCGCCGAATCTTCCCAGCAATAGATATTCAGCGTAGCGGCACCAGGCGGGAAGAGCTACTGCTGGATGAAGACACCTTAAAGCAGGTATGGCTACTCCGACGCATGGCGTCTATGATTTCCTCCGACTCGGTTAACTTCGCTGAAGCCACCGATCGAGTTCTCGACCGCTTGAAAAAGTCAAAATCCAACACCGAATTTCTGGCTAACCTGAACAAGGAAACATAGCCAGTAAAAACAGCACCACCATTTAACTCGCCAATCAGCAAACTGGTCCCCCAATTAACATAAAGAGGATAGGATTACCAGCAACCCAAGGGAGTGAGGTTGACTAGCAATCTTGTAACAGAGCAACTAAAGCAACTGCCAGCCAGCCCAGGTGTCTATCTCCTGAGAGATGCCGAAGGAAATATACTATATGTGGGTAAAGCAGCTAACCTACGCCACCGGGTAAGGTCATATTTTGTCGCCACACAAAAACTATCGCCAAAACTGCAACGGTTGGTAGCACGAGTCAATGACCTCGATTTCTTTGTTACTAATTCGGAACAAGAGGCTCTCATCCTTGAGTGTAACTTGATAAAGAGGCACCGTCCCCATTACAACGTTCGACTTAAGGATGACAAGACTTTCCCTTATCTCAAAATTAACCTCAACGAAGATTGGCCCAGGGTGCATGTTACCCGGCGCCTGGAAGAGGATGGAGGGCACTACTTTGGTCCGTTTGCCAGCGCCAAGTCAGTGCGACAAACCCTGAAAGTGCTGAAGGGAATCTTCCCATTTCGCTCCTGTTCCAGAGCTATCACCGGCAGCGACTTGCGACCTTGCCTTGATTATTACATCCACCATTGCCTCGGACCCTGTATCGGAGTCGTGAGCAGCCAAGAATACGCCGAGGTGATAAGGCGGGTAATCCTTTTCCTTGAGGGGAAACAGGAAATGGTAGTCAAAGGGCTTGAGAGCAAGATGAAAGAGGCTGCCAAGGCTTTAGATTTTGAAAAGGCGGTTCTACTTAGAGACCAAATCCAGGCTATAGACCGGGTGATTGAAGGGCAAAGAATCGCTACCACGGTAAGAGGCGAGCAGGATGTTATTGCCTTCGCCAGTGATAAAGACCGAGCCTATGTCCAGGTTTTCTTTATTCGTAGTAGTACGCTGATTGGTCGGGAGAGCTTTGTCTTGCAGGGCACCAGCTCTGAAGAGCCAAAACAAATCATGTCCAGCTTTATCAAGCAATTTTATGGCTCTGCCCCTTACATCCCCCCCTTATTACTACTCCAGCACCCGGTAGAAGATAAGACTATTATCGAGAACTGGCTTCAAAGCAAAAGGGGAGCTAAGGTTCATATTCAGATGCCCTACCGGGGCAATAAAAAACAACTGGTGAAGATTGTCGCCGAAAACGCCGAACAAGGTTTACAGCAACTTAAGGTTAAGCAGCAAGCTGCTCCTTCAGCACTGACGGAAGCTCTAGCCGAAATAGAAAGAGAGCTTCGCCTGCCGCATCTCCCATCGCGAATGGAGTGCTATGACATCTCCAACATACAGGGAAGGGCAGCGGTAGGCAGTATGGTGGTCTTTGATAAGGGGAAGCCAAAACCATCTCATTACCGGCGCTTCAGAATCAAAACAGTGTCAGGGGCTGACGACTATGCTATGCTTCAGGAGGTGCTCAGGCGGCGATTTAAGCGGAGTAGCCTCAAAAGTAGCGACGCCTCTACGGCAGATACCTGGGCAGTCCTGCCTGACCTTGTCCTCATTGATGGCGGCAAGGGACAACTCAATGCCGCCCGGTCAGTAATGCAGGAGGTAGGAGCCGAATTTGTGCCTACAGCTAGTTTAGCCAAGGAACACGAGGAGATTTTCATCCCACAGCAGGCAGAGACTATTATCCTGCCTAGTAGTTCTCCCGGTCTTCAATTGCTCCAGCGCCTCAGAGACGAGGCACACCGCTTCGCTCTAGGTTATCACCGGAAAATTCGCCGGAGGGAAACCTTTACCTCAGCTCTTGATGCTATCCCCGGTATCGGTCCTAATCGGAAGCGTGCCCTGCTGAAGCAGTTTGGCTCAGTCCAGGCTATCCGGGAGGCTTCCACAGAGGAGCTAGCCGCCACCAGGGGCATGAACCAGAGCCTGTCCCAAAAAATAAGGGAGTATTTATAAGACCGCTGAAAAACACAGTTTTTCAGCGGAGGTTGAAGCGAGGAAATGCCAGCTAATTTACCACCACAATACTTTGCGGCGGAAAAGAACTTCCGCTCGGCTAAGACTACCCTAGAAAAGATAGCTGCCCTTGAGGAAATGCTGGCTATTATGCCCAAACACAAGGGGACAGACCACCTCCGTGCTGAGTTAAGAAGAAGGATGTCCAAGCTAACCCAGGCATCCGATAAGAAAGCAGCTACCCAGAGGGCATCAATGGTTATTCTGAAAGAGGGGGCAGCCCAGGTAGTAGTAATCGGTCCGCCCAATGCCGGTAAATCTCAACTTGTTTCCCGGGTTACCAACGCCTCGCCAACGGTAGCTGAATACCCCTTCACCACACACACTGCCACCCCGGGAATGATGGAATTCGAGAATATACAGATACAATTAATTGATACTCCGCCTCTGGTATCCCACTCTACTGAATCCTGGCTGCCGCCTACGCTGATACGGGCTGATGCCCTATTGGTGGTAGTTGACCTAAGTGTTGACCCTCTAACCCAGCTAGAAGCCATCACTACCGAGCTGGGGAACATGAGAATAGGGATTGGGGCAAGGAATGCTGACCAAGAACAAGGCAGGGTATTACGTCAGAAGAAGGCACTAATCATCGGCAACAAGATAGACCTGGACGAAGCCAGTCAAAACTACACGGCTTTACAGAATAAGTATGAAGACCAGCTACCGGTCATTGCTATCTCAGCCAAAAAGGGAACTGGCTTAGAAGAAATGAAGCTCAAGGTCTATCAAATGCTTGATATTATTCGGGTATATACCAGGGTTCCAGGTGGCAAGCCAGACTTTGATGACCCGATAATCCTTAACCGGGGAAGCACGCTAGAGGATGCCGCCGCCTCAGTCCACAAAGATTTTCGAGCCAGGCTAAAATACGCCCGGGTGTGGGGCTCGGGGAAGCATGACGGCCTAATGGTAAAGAGAAACCACATCCTTCAGGACGGCGATATAATAGAACTACACGTTTAATAAGACTGGCTGCGGGAGCTGGTTTTGGGCTGGTTAAAAGCCTTGACAGCCAGCGAGCGGGGGTTTAACATAGCCACCGAGGTTGATATGGGAAATCCCGGATAAAGTGGTCAGCTTACCCTGTTCAAGTTCCACCGGCTAACCAAGGAATTCTGTGATGAGCCATATCGGCTAAATAAATAAAGGAGGAAGACTATGGGACTATTAGAACTGAACATTGACCTTACTGATGAACAGAAAACGATTCGTAACGAGGCCAGAAGATTCTTTATGGAGGTATGGCGGCCGGCCGCTATCGAGCTGGACAAGCTGGCTGACCCCCAGGACGTTATCGCTGAAGGTTCCGTCCTGTGGGATGTGCTCCGCAAGAGCTACGAGCTAGGCTACCACAAGCTGCGCTTCCCGAAAGAGTTTGGCGGCCTGGAGGTGGACCCGCTGGCCGGAGTCCTGATAGCCGAAGAAATGGGCTATGCTTCTGCTGACCTGGCCATTAGCGTCGGAGTGTGTTCTTTCCCCTTCACTTTCGCCATGCTCTCGCCAGACCCCGAGGTGAGCAACCTGACACGACAGTTCTGTGAGGACACCGAGGCGAAGATGATTGGGTGCTGGGCTATCACCGAGCCGGAGCACGGCTCGGACTGGCTCCTTTCCAGAGGGGAGCACGCCCGGGACCCCAAGTATGCCCCCCAGGTGACGGCTGTTCTTGACGGCGACGAGTACGTAGTCAACGGCCAGAAGGCTGCCTGGGTCAGCAATGGCACCATCGCCACCCACGCTGCCCTCTTCTTGAGTCTGGACCCCTCCGCCGGAATGGAGGGCAGTGGCATTGCCGCCATCCCTCTGGACTATCCGGGCATCACTCGAGGGAAGCCCCTGAACAAATTAGGGCAGCGGGCTCTGAACCAGGGGGAGATATTCTTTGACAACGTGCGCATCCCCAAAGCCAACGTGGTCTGCACGGACCCGGCCACCTACCTGATGATGGGGGATATAACCCTGGCTGCGGCTAACGCGGGTATGGGAAATGTCTTTGTCGGTGTTGCCCAGGCTGCCCTCGACGAAGCAATTGCCTACGCCAAGCAGCGGGTGCAGGGCGGACGGCTCATCTGCGAGCACCAGAGCGTGAAAACGAGGCTCTTCGATATGTTCACCCAGGTCGAGGCAGCCCGTTCACTGTCCCGCCGGGTGGCGCTCTATAACAGCGTGGCCATGCCACCGGCAGTCCACTACTCCATCGCCTCCAAGATCCTCGCTACCGAGACCGCCTTCCGTGTGGCCAGCCAGGCCATCCAGATATTCGGCGGATACGGAGTCTCCAAGGACTTCCACATTGAGAAAATCTTCAGAGACGCCCGGGCGTCCATGATTGAGGACGGCGTAAACGAGACTCTGGCCCTTGGTGGCGCGGACTTTCTCCTAGATCTCGTAGAATAAGCGTTGCCCAACGACCCAGTAAGAACCTTATGAATTGACACAAGGAGGGAAGAAGCTATGCCTTGGGAAGACCTGCAACCGATGTTTCGTCCGGTGACTGTCCATATGGGGGTGCTGAAGGCGGACGCAGAGAAGTGCAACCACTGTGGATTGTGCCTCGAGAACTGCCCCTTCCGGGTCTGGGAGATGGACGAGAATGAAGTCCCCCGGCAGAAGAAAGAGTATGAGTGCTTTAGCTGCTATAATTGTATGGTGGCCTGCCCGGTGGATGCCATCTCCATTGTTGAGCCGTACCATGTGGACGAGGGCTTTTACGCCACCGACCCTTATCCCCTGCCAGCCAAGATGCCCTTTGAACCCCGTAATGCCGAGGGTAAACCCGATAAATGGAATGCGATTGAGCAAGCTGTGTTCAAGCGACGCAGCGTCCGCAACTTCAAGGATACACCAGTACCTGAACCCCTTATCAGAAGGGTACTGGAGGCAGGCCGGTTTGCTCCCAGCGCTGGGAACTGCCAGCCCTGGAAGTTCATCATCGTCACCAACAAAGCGCTCATCGAGGAGATGAATCAGGCTGTATACGATATATTGAACGGGCTGTATATAGCCTACAAGGACGACGAGCTGGTGAAGAGCCTGGTTCCCCTGTACGAGGCCGACCCGCAACCGGGAACTTGGGACCCCCGTATCATCGTGGGCGGGGTCGGAAGCATTGCCAAAAAGAACGGCCCTGTTTTTCTCAATGCCCCCACCGTGATTCTAGTGGCCTGTGACGAGCGGGCCATCGGTGGCCCTCAGCTCAATGCCGGCATCTGCGGACAGAACATGAACCTGGTGGCCAACTCTTTGGGAATCAAGGCCTGCTGGGTGGGGTTCAGCCAGGTAATCAATATGATACCCCCGCTCATGGAGAAGCTCGGACTCAACTACCCCTGGAGAATCAGTACCGCTATGGTCTTGGGATACCCGAGGTTCAAACAGGAGGGCGTCGTGCCCCGGGAGTTCCGGCCCGTCACCTGGTTCCGCGAAGGGACCGACGTCCCTGAGACCGAAGAGTAAGTCGGT
>Ga0209979_1005391_pt1 | contig 10097 bp, 9 predicted proteins | sample AnhtaG_FD_183114 | JGI IMG/M metagenome (GOLD analysis project Ga0209979, IMG submission 183114) | Deep subsurface microbial communities from Anholt, Denmark to uncover new lineages of life (NeLLi) - Anholt_01485 metaG (SPAdes) (version 2) | ecosystem: Environmental > Aquatic > Marine > Oceanic >... | reverse complement strand
AGTCGGGTAGCTACCAACCCATAGAGCAAAATCAAGTTGTGAAATTTCACGGATTACAACCAGAATAGTATCGGCACCTGCCAATGTCACATATTTGTAAGCCCTAATATTTTGGCACCTGCCACAGACAGTTTTTTCTCATAGTTGTTCTCTCTATATTCCCCCTGGTATTCCCCCATAGTATTCCCCCTACTTTTACTCTCAAATTAGGAGGAATTGACATCAGGGGGAAAAACATCTCTGCGGCGGGTGCCATGAGGAACGTTGCTCATATGGGCAGAATAACTAGCCAATACAAACACAACGATATTTCATTTGGAGTCACCCACAGACTTATGGTAAGGGGCAATAGATATAGTCCAGCATTGCCTAATGGCCTGCTAATAGCTTTAGCAACCAGCTAGAGAACAGGACATATTGCACATTTTGGCTTTTTGTTGGATTAGAGTTTGGTCTCACTCATGGTTCGAGCTCGATATGAGCTATTGGGGTAATATGCAGTGTTAGTCCAACAGAAAATGAAGTATTCAATCACAGTAGTAGCCGATTCTTCAAGATGATATAATCTATAAAGACTCCAAGGAATTCAATTTTAATGAACCAGCCTCTTTAATAACTCTCCTGATATCTATAATGTCAGCTTTGGCTCTTCCCTATCCTGAACATCTTGATGTAATGGATTGAATGTCATCCCCGGATATCGGTATCGCACCCTCCATAATTGTTTCGTCGCCATCAACCCATACTTTGAGCTGCAGCACCTCCAGTGCTAGTCTCTTATCCTCAAAGGTAAATTCCCCGAGGTTTTGCCTCCACTGCTCACAGAACTGCTCTATGCTCTCGAAGTTAACATCAGTCTGCCTTGCTTGCTCTATCCGGGCCTCCAGTTCAGCCTTGCGTTGCATGAGGACGGCTCGGGCACTGTTGATTTTCTGATTTTCCGCGATGACCAGCTTGTCGGGGAATCCCATTAGTGCCTGTCGAAGCAATTCCTCTTGGTCTTTATCCAGAGCCTTGAGCCGCCTGCTGACCTGAACTAGTTCTTGCTCCAGGCGGTGGCTCACCTCGATTGCGTCATTCGCCTTTGCCTTAAGCCGCAAAGCAATCCCAGGCTGGTTTAATAACGCCTCAATTTGTTAAGAATTTGGTAAAAATTGCCCCAAAAGGTGTTGACAAACTTTATGGTTTGTGCTACCTTATATACTTTAGTAGTGCTATGGTAACTCCGAGGAATGAAAAGCCTGTTAGAAAGCCCCGCAATGTAAAGATAGACCCGGAGGCTCTTCATAGAGCTAGAGTGTAAGCTCTGCGTTCAAAAAAGACAGTGGGAGAGTGGCTTGAAGAGGCAATAGACGAGAAGATTGAAAGGGAAGAAAAGAAGGTTAAATAGGAAAGACCTGTGCCAGCAGGTCTTTCTGGGGAATGAAACAGGTGATGGTATACGATTGTTTTTATTCTGGACCAATCCTGAAGATAAGTCAACAGAAGGGCTCAGAGACCCAAAGTGTGGGTGTATCTTTGAGCCCTTCATTTTATTGGGAGGAGTGAAAGGGGGTCTAAGTGAGCTGATTTTTATTAAATCTATGGGTTATGAGATCTTAAGAGTGCACAATTAATGTTAGGAAAGCGTAGAGCGCAAATTTTAAATATATGGGGCAATATGAATGCCGTATTCACGAGGAGGTTAGCATGTTCGAAGTCTCAATAGATACGGGCGGGACCTTTACTGATGCTGTATTAATCGATGAGGAACAAGAACTAAGTGTGGCTAAGGTCGCGACTGATGTTGCGCACCCGGAAGCAAGTATAATGGGATGTATTGCACTTTTATCTCAACAACGTAATTTGACAGAGCAAGAATTACTAGCGAATGTAGCTACACTAGTGGTAGGCACGACCCTAGCGACTAACTGTTTGTTGGAGGGAAAGGGTGCAAAATGTTGCCTAATCCATACTAAGGGTTTTAGGGATACATTTGAGCTAGGTCGGAGGATGGTCAGAACTAACCCTTTCAATATAAAAGTGCCTCCGCCAAGCGTTTTGATTCCCCGGTATCTACGTTGGGGAGTTGAAGAACGTACGCTATATACTGGAGAAATACTTACACCATTGAATGAGAACGATGTCCGTGATGCTATGAGGAAAGCCAAAGAACAAAATGTTGAAGTTCCGATTGTTGCTTTTTTGCACTCGTATGCCAACCCTGAGAATGAGGAGAGAGCAGCAGAGCTTATAAGAACTGAGTATCCTAATGTCGTAGTGTCCTCTCGCGTTCTGCGGCGATGGATAGAGTTTGATCGACTTTCTGCAGCAACGATCGCAGCTTACGTGAAGCCTGTGGTCGCAAATTTTGCAATGGGTCTGCAAAAACGGCTGAAGGACAGTAATTTCGGTGGGACTTTGCTCTTTCTCACGCGCCTAGGTGGTGTTGCTAGTCCTGAGTTAAGCGAAGACAACCCTGCGCTCTTAATAGGATCAGGCCCAGCCGCAGCAGTTCTAATGGGGCATTTTTTAGCAGAATTAGCTGGCTTTCAAAATATAATGGTTTGTGACATGGGGGGAACTAGCTTTGATATAGGTATATTGCCAGAGTGCGCAATTACCACTACTACCGAGTGCCTCATAGGAGAATACAAAAATGCTGTCGAAGGTATAGATGTAAAGTCCATTGGGTCTGGGGGGGGAAGTATTGCACGGATAGACGAGCGTGGTATACTTCGCGTTGGGCCGTCTAGTGCTGGTGCTGACCCCGGTCCAGCATGTTACGGCAAAGGTGGACAGCTGCCTACAGTTACGGATGCTGATGTGATTTTAGGATATGTTCCTGCTGATTACTTCCTAGGAGGTACACTGTCGCTAGATGCGAGTCTTGCAGAAACAGCTCTCCAGGAGAAAATAGCTAAGCCGTTGCATATAGATGTAATCGAGGCTGCTCATGCAATTTCGTCCCTAGCAGAGGCCAATATGGCGAATAGAATTTTCCTGAGTGCTGTTGAAAAAGGATTAGACCCTCGGGATTTCACACTTGTTATTGGAGGCGGGGCTGGCCCAGTTCATGCAGTTACTTTGGCTGCCAAGCTGGATATAAAACAGGTATATATTGCTAAGCATGCCGCCACATTTTCCGCCCTTGGCATAATGGTAGCTGATTTTAGACATATCCTGACCCGCTTCCTTGATCGGATGGAAGACGAAGCGGATTTTGACACTTTGAAAAGGCATTACGATTCTCTGGAAGAAGAAGGGGTAGCTATTTTGAGACGGGAGAGAATAAGTGAGAATGCAATGAAGTTCATACGTGGTGCTGAGATGCGATACGTTGGGCAACTTCATGACATTGAAGTTCTCCTTCCAGAGACAAAGATAGGGGAACATTTCACCGAACAGGACCGCAAAGCATTGATTGAGGGTTTCCATGAGCGTCATAAAGCTATTTATGGCTCGTCAGACCCGGGCCTTCCGGTCACGTTCGCTATACTTAAACTGCAAGCGATAGGAGCGAGGCCTCCTTTTAGGCCGGTTAAGCAAACGTTCCTTGCTCAAGATACATCAGGGGCACTAAAACGCAAAAGGCAGGCCTACTTTAAAGAACTTGGAGGGTTTGTGGAAACTCCGTGTTATGACGGTGACCGACTACGCTATGGAAACATCATTATGGGTCCTGCGATAATAGAGGAAACAAACACAACCGTAGTGGTGCCTCCAGCCGCTGAACTCACAGTCGATGTTTATGGTAATTATATAATAAGGAGATAAATCAATGAGCGAACAAAAAACGATAGACCCCTTAACATTATCTGTAATTGAAGCCAGTTTAGCTGCCATCAATGAAGAACTGGGCACTAGGACGGCGCGCCAGGCTTTCTCCATGCCTACGGCGCGTCTCCATGACCTAGGTACAGTACTGTTTGATACAAAGGAACGAGTCTTGTGCCTCGGGAATTATATGCCAGCTCATACTGCAGGAAGTGATATTTGTCTAAAAGGAATGTTGGATTGGATAGGCCGTGACAATATATACCCAGATGACTTTATCATAGCAAACGACCCGTTCATTGTAAAATATGGCCACGCACCAGATTGGTCGTTTATTCGTCCTATTTTTTACGAAGGCGAACTTGCATTTTACCACTATATGAGAACCCATCAATTTGATAGTGGTGGTGCCTTCCAGGGTTGTTATTTTGTCCGACCTTTTGATTGCCACGCTGAAGGATTGATGATACCACCTTTGAAACTCATAAAGAGGGGAGTCATTGATGAGACTGTTCACTCACTAATCCTTCGGAACGTGAGGGGGTCAGCTATGGTGCGTGCAGATAACCTCTTGATATATGAGTCGATGAAAAAGTGCGAGGAAAGAATCTTGAGTATGCTCAAACGTTACGGAAAAGATGTTATGATGGCAGCGTGCGATGAGCTCATCAAGAGAACTGAAGAAGCAGTCAGAAAAGAGATTTCAGCATGGCGAGCTGGAGTATATAGGGCAGAACGTGCCGCAGACTGGGATGGGAGTAGTGATGAACCGGTATGGGTAAGACTGACTATGACCGTTAAACCAGAGGAGGGGAAACTCATATTCGACTTCTCAGACAGCGACCCAATGGTGGATTTCATCAACGTCCCTTTGGGTCAGACATGGTCTTATGTAACGACTCCGGTGGCATGGGCTCTAAGCGTCGAAGTACATATTAACCAAGGTCTATTTAACTGCATAGAGCTCATAGTCAAGCCGGGCACAGTGCTTGACCCCGTGTATCCCGCTAGTAGCGGGGGACAGGCCAACTGCCTGGGTGCAGAAATAATGGAGTGTTGCCAGCTTGCCCTAGACCAGGTGGTGGCGAAAGAGAACGCCTCAGCTTTGTGGTCTAGACATGTAAGCCCTATTTTTGGTGGCAAGCTTAGGGACAAGATTGACCCTAGAACTAAATCGCCAATAATGTATTGGACGTCACCATTTAATTCAGACGGGGGGAGTGGTGCAGTATGGGGGTATGATGGGCATGATGGGATTAGCCAAGCCCCTTGCGGTGGGGCGGTAATGAGAGCTGCCGTAGAGGTTGAGGAAGCTGACAATCCATATCGATGGTTGTATTATGAGATGTTAACGGACTCTGTAGGGGATGGGCAGTGGAGAGGAGGACTGGGCGTTCATGTTGAGTATTTGAATACTCATGATCCCAAGTCCTGGAAGCCCCTTGACTGCGTTGTAATGACAGGCAATAGTTGTGGTGAGAAGTTTGGGTCACTTGGCGTGTTGGGTGGCACAGAGGGGAAGAAGCACAAGCTGTGGATAAGAAGGGGGACTGAATTGTTGCCGCTACGCACCATGGATACACAGTATGTTCAGGCGGGAGACATTATTGGGACCAAGTCGGGGGGTGGTGGCGGGGTTGGTGACCCCCTTGATAGAGATATCGAGAATGTTCGATGGGATGCGCTTAACGAATATATTTCCATTGAAAAGGCTAGGGATGTCTACGGAGTCGTGATAGATCCAAAGTCCTTTGAAGTGGATTATGAGGCGACAACAAAACTGAGGGAAAAACTAAAGGCACAAAAAATGGGAAGCAGCAAAAAGGAGGCATAAAATCAATAACGCCCAACATTGAGTGGGAACCCAATCCTGACATTAAATTCCTGAAGTTTTAAGGTTATCTTATAGATGGGCTTAAGGAAGTGATAAAAATGAGCTTTGAAGATTTCGCTTCAAGTATAGGCTACACCAAGAGTTGGGCATGGAAATTCATGAGACAGCATAAGCTGTGTGAGGCTTATACGGGGGGGGGTGAGAAATGAAGTAACATATTTATACCAGAGGGCTGATACAATCTCAAGAAAAGGAGGAGAAATAAATGAAAAAGAAAATACTCTTTGGTTTCTTGGTGTTTACGCTAGTTGCACTGCCGTTGTTCGGTGCTTGTGCTGAACCAGCACCACCTGCCCCGGCACCACCAACCCCAGCGCCAACACCAACCCCAACACCAACTCCACCTCCAGCCCCAGATAAAATCGTTATCGGTCAGTCAATCTCCCTTTCAGGCTGGGCTGCAGGCGCTGCGGGCGTTTTAGACGTTCCCACGGCAGATCTGTGGCTGCAGGAGGTAAATGCGAAGGGCGGGATATTCGTACCACAGTATAACAAACGTATCCCCGTAGAGCTAATCCGATATGATAACAAGAGTGATGTAGCAACACATCTTAAACTGCTTGAAAAACTGGTTGAAGTGGACAAAGTTGACCTAACGTTGCCCCCCCATGGTACTGATTTTCACATTGCTGGAGCTCCTCTAACCAATAAATACAAGATGCCATGGATGTGCTTCACTACTAGTCAGGAAGACTTTGAGAAAGTCTATTGGAAGTTTCCTTACCTCTTCGTCATCTTGCCCAGCACTGCACAGCTCATGACAGGCCTCGTAGACGTTATGGCGGAACTTGGAGTCAAGACGGCAGCAGTATGCTACCCTGCAATCTCAATGGGGGCAGATTATACAACCTCGTTAGTGCGTCTAGTGGGACCAGCAGGGATTGAGATAGTTATGCTTAAAACTTATCCCATGGAAGCTACAGACTTGTCTCCCTTATTAAAAGAAGCTAAAGCTGCCAATGTCGATGCGTTCATTGCGTTTTCCATGCCTGCTGGTACCAACCTTCTTACTGAACAAGCGATGACGCTGGGCTTCAACCCAAAGATTTTCTTTGTCACTATTGGCTCTGCTTTTCCTTTCTTTAAAGACAAGTTCGGGGATGAGGTAGTAGAGGGGATTATGGGTCCCGGCGGGTGGAATCCAGGGATTCCCTATCCTGAAGCAAAAGAATTCCATGATAAGTTCTTGGCAATGCATGGCAGGCCGATTGATAACTTCTCAGGCCCATACGGCTACGCTTTGCTTCAAGTTCTAGAGCAAGCTATTGCGATGGTTGGATTTGAAGACCGGGAAGCGCTAAGGGACATAATAGCTACAGAAACGTTTGATACTACTTGTATAGGTCCTGTGAAATTTGTTGACCAAGCTAATATAGTGCATGGCAGTTTGACAGGCCAGTGGCAAAGCGGAGTTTTTGAAGCCGTAGGCCCTAAAGCGACAATGACAGCAGAACCTATATATCCTAAGCCTCCGTGGCCGAAGAAATAATCTTGTCGGCGAACTAGGGAAAGGTTCTCCGCCGGAGAGAGTGATGCAGGCTGCTTCAGAATACTACCCAAGCAGCCTGCATCGGAAGTTGGACCGGTTGTGGCTTTGGCGGCTGATCAGTTCCGTGTCCTCATTTAGCCGCTGGATGATCTGTGGCTTAGTTTACCTAACTGCTCCAGAGGGAACTTAATGGTTTTGGAAAAGTCTCTTGGCTACTAAAAGTTAAGGAGGCTAAAGCACGTACTGTGATAGTTCTTGAGGTAATTATTGGGGGTCTATTAGCGGGAGGCATCTACGCCATGATGGCTGTGGGCTTTAATCTTCAATACGGTGTTGCCCGGGTGCTGAACATATCTCACGGTGAATTTATTATGCTGGGTGCCCTGGCAGCTTATACATTATACGTAACCTTTGGAATTAACCCTCTTGTTTCTCTGGTTATTTGCGCACCTATTTTGTTCATAATAGGTTTTCTGATTCATAGGACTTTGTTTGAGCGTCTGAGAAGGTTATCAGAAACAATGGAAGTGTTTGAGGGCAGGTCCCTCTTGGTCACTTTTGGTGTGCTATTTATGATTCAAAATGTAGCTTTATTGGCGTGGGGTCCCGAGCTGAGAGGGTACACTTTTTTAGTTAGTCCGGTGAATTTGCTTGGTGCAATATTTGCGTTAAATCGCTTGGTAGTTCTTGGGTTCGCTGTAGCTATAAGTTTAGCCTTCTTTCTCTTTCTAATGCGCACGCACCTAGGAAAAGCCATTAGGGGAGCAACCCAAGAAATGACCAGTGCTCAACTCGTCGGGATAAACATTCACTGGATGCATGGCTTATGTTTTGGTTTTGGAGTTTTGTTAGCCGGTTTAGCCGGTATCCTTATGAGTACGATGTTCTCGGCTTCGCCATTTATGGGTCTTCCATATACCATAATCGCCATCATAGTTGTGGTCCTGGGTGGATTGGGCAATATCTTGGGTAGTTTAGTTGGAGGTTTAATACTAGGTCTCATAGGCAGCATAGTGCTATATATTGAGCCAGCTTTACAGTTGGTTGTCTTCTATATGCTGTTCATGCTCATTGTCTTGGTAAAGCCAAAAGGAATTTTGGGGAAATAGAGAGATGGTTATCATAAGGGCTAATCCTAAAAGATTTTTCCCATTGCTTTGCTCAATCCTAATCCTAATCCTAATCATACTGGCAATCATCCCTGGCTACGTTCTACCTTATTATACCTCGTTACTGATTAGTATCTTTTTGTACATAGTCCTTACTGTAAGCTGGGGTACTTTCTGTGGTCCTACCGGTTACATATCTCTTGCGTCAGCTGCATTTTTGGGAATCGGCATGTATGTCACGGCTCTACTAGGGGAAGAGTTCCCCTTACCGCTGGTTGTCTTGTTTGGCGGTCTAGCCAGTTTTTTATTTGCCCTTTTGGTTGGTTCGGCATCTCTAAGGATAAGGGGTATATTTTTTGCTATGTTCACTTTTGGGCTTGGTGAGTTCCTCAGGCATTTGGTCAGCTGGTGGGAGGTTTCTATAATAGGCAGGGTTGGCAGATGGGTTATCTCGGCAGATTACATAACCATCTATTATACCATGTTAATTATTCTGGTAATGACGCTGCTTACCTCCTATACAATTAGACACTCTAGATTTGGACTTGCTCTGCGAAGTATCGGAGAAGAGGAGGAAGCCGCCGACCATATAGGCATAAATATAAATGCTGTGAAAATTATCACCTTTGCCATTACCTCTTTTTGGATAGGAGCAACTGGAGCAATTATAGCAACACAATGGGGATATGTTCGCCCCGATATTGCTTTTGATATGTTCTATTCTTTCATGCCAACTTTAATGGCCCTGTTTGGCGGCATTGGAATAATGTATGGTTGGATCTTAGGGGCCGCAGTTTTTACAGTTATAGCCGAGCTGCTATTAACCGAGTTTCCTTATTACTATATGCTCATTTTCGGCATTGTAATAGTAAGCGTTCTCTTGTTTTTCCCCTCAGGCTTGGCCGGAGCGATACAAAAGTGGCGGAAAGGAGGTTTGGTAGAGTAATATGCCAATAATTGAAGGAGAAAGGATAACCAAGCACTTTGGAGGATTAGCTGCGGTAGCAAACGTTGACTTCCACATAAATCAAGGGGAAATCGTAGGTTTGATTGGTCCAAACGGAGCTGGTAAAACAACCCTTTTTAACCTAATATCCGGTGCTTTCCCTCCTACAGCAGGGAAAATAAGACTTAAAGGTGAAGACATTACTAGGATGAAGCCGTATCAAATTTGTAGGGGGGGAGTGGCAAGAACTTTTCAATCAGTTAAAGTTTTCTCTAATATGACTGTTCTTGAGAATGTATTATTAGGGTCGTTATTCGGGAGGTCAATAGGTATACGTATACCTGATGCTAATAAGGCGGAGGCTATGGAGTTATTAGAGTTTGTCGAGTTGTCAGCTAAAAAGGGGAGTCTGGCTAAAGACTTAACCATTGCTAACCAGAAGCGTCTTGAAGTAGCTAGAGCGTTAGCTACAAAGCCAGAGCTGCTATTGCTTGATGAGGTGGTGGCAGGTTTAAACCCCACTGAGGTAGCCCAGGTTATAGAGTTGATTAAGAAAATACGAAATAAAGGGATTACGGTTTTTATGATCGAACACGTCATGAAGGCAATTATGGACATATCCGACCGAATTATAGTACTCCATCACGGTGAGAAGATTGCTGAAGGAACCCCTGGGGAGATAGCTACGAGCCAAACAGTTATTGAAGTGTATTTGGGGAAGTAGGCTTATGCTGAAAGTTAGCAATATAAACACCTTTTATGGGAAACTTCAGGCCTTATGGGATGTTTCTTTCCGAGTTGAGGAGAAGGAAATAGTCGCTTTAGTTGGTGCTAACGGGGCTGGTAAAACTACGATACTTAATACTATATCTAATTTGTTATATCCGGCTTCAGGTACTGTGG
>Ga0209979_1005390_pt1 | contig 10099 bp, 6 predicted proteins | sample AnhtaG_FD_183114 | JGI IMG/M metagenome (GOLD analysis project Ga0209979, IMG submission 183114) | Deep subsurface microbial communities from Anholt, Denmark to uncover new lineages of life (NeLLi) - Anholt_01485 metaG (SPAdes) (version 2) | ecosystem: Environmental > Aquatic > Marine > Oceanic >... | reverse complement strand
GGAATCTCCATGTTCGTTCGGATGCGCAATGTCATCGGGGCACCTCCTCGGTAACTTCACGTCAGGGCAGATGCCCCAAGTTTACCACGTTTGGGCCGATTTGTCACGCCCGAATTTCAGCAGAATCTTGAAAGGGGCAATAGGTGCACATACCCACGCACCTGCGCCATCCCCAATGCTTGCATCAGAGCCAACACCAGGATCACGGTGGTCACAATGGACTTCAGCATGTGAAGTGACATATTGACTGCCTTCCTCTTTCGCTTGTTTCTTCTTCAACCCACCCGCCTCACGATGGCCTCCTGCCGGGCCCACATGATCGCCTCCCCCTCTGGGGTCGTGTGGTCGTAGCCCAAAAGGTGCAGCACCCCGTGGATGACCAGCAGGGCCAGCTCCCTGTCCGGCGAATGGTCCTGCTCTTCAGCCTGGGTCCGAACACGAGGGTATGAGATGACCACATCCCCCAGATGGGGTATCGCACCCGGCGCTTCCACAAACCCCTCAGCCGCTTCCCCGAAGGCCAGGACATCGGTGGGCAAATCCACCCCCCGGTAACGGCGGTTCAGTTCCCGCACCCTTTCGTCGTCAGTGATCACCACCGTCAATTCACCCGGCACCGGACAGGCCAACTTTCCCTCCTGCACCAGCACTTCTCGAACCGTTTTCTGCACCCGGGCCGGATCAACATGCGCAGCGAAGGGAGGATCTACCTGGACTTCAACCAAGAAAGCCATAGCTCATTCCGATGGTGGGAGGGACTCCTCCGGGTATTGGATGCGGGGATGGCGGATGCCCTGCAAGATGGAGACGAAGACGTCGCGGATACGGCTCAGATCGCGCAGGGTCAGGTCGCTCTCGTCCAACTCCCCCTGCGCGATCTGTCCCCGGATGATCTTCTGCACCAGGGCTGTGATCTCGTCCGGGTCGTTGACCTGGGAGGCGCGGGCCGCAGCCTCGCAACTGTCGGCCAGCATGACGATGGCCGTCTCCTTGCTCTGCGGCTTAGGCCCTGGATAGCGGTAATCCTCTTCCCGCACCTCCTGGCCTTCCCCCTTCTGCTCCTTGGCACGGTGATAGAAATAGCTGTTCACTGCTGTGCCTTGATGTTCAGGGATGAAAGCAGAGATGCGGCTGGGCAAATGGTATTTTCGCGCCAGGGCGAGTCCATCAGACACGTGGCTGATCACGATCTGGGCGCTGGTGCGGGGATCGAGCCGGTCGTGGACATTCATCCCCTCTACCTGATTCTCGACGAAGAAGTAGGGGCGCACCGTCTTGCCCACATCGTGGTAGTAGGCCCCCACCCGGGCCAAGAGGGCATCGGCGCCGATGGCCTGAGCGGCCTGTTCAGCCATGTTGCTCACCAGAAGGCTGTGATGATAGGTCCCCGGCGCCCGGAGGAGGAGCTGCTGCAACAGGGGATGGTCTGGCCGAGCCAGTTCCAGAACTTGCAAGGGGGTGATAACGTCGAAGAGCTGTCCCAGGAGAAAAAAGCCAGCCAGGGCCAGGCTGGCCGAGAAACCGCCATTGACCACGCTGGCCCCTCCCAGCGTCAACAGCCCACTGAGGTCCATATCCTGCCTCGGCAGCCGAAAGGCCAGGATGACGGCAATGTTGACCAGAGCGATGGAGGCAGCAGCCCAGATGAAGGTGTTGAGCCGCTCCACCTTTTGGACCTGGAGGATGCCCATGATGCTGCCTAGGAGGAGGTAGCTGGCCACCTCGAAGGATTCCTCGGCCATGAAGCCCGCCATGAGGCTCATCAACAGGATGGTCAGGATGGCCAGGTGGGGGTTGATGAGCACGGCCAATAGGATGCCCAGAGCGGCCAGGGGGAACAGGTAGGGCAGGACCGTCTGGCCGGGGACCATCAGTCTGGTCCCCAGGAGGAACAGCCCGTTGAGCAACAGCAGCAAAAGCAGCAGACGCGCACGGCGGTGAAGGGGCTCCTCCAGGCGCAGCAGGTACAGTCCCAGGACGAAGGCCAACACCAGTGCCAGGCACGCGATGCCCAGAAGGTGAGGCCATTTCTCCTCCGGCTGGCGGAGACCAAAGGCCTCCAATGTCTCCAGGGTCAGCGCATCCACGATCTCCCCCTGGCGCAGGATGATCTCATCCCGCTTCCAGGTGCGGCTGATGGTCTCCACGTTCTCCCGGGCCTGCTGGCGCGCCTTCTCCGTGAATTCGGCGTTGTAAAGGCTATTGGGTTGGATAAGCTGGCGAGCGATCTCCGCCACGACTGCGGCCTGCGCCTCATTGAGGTCCAGGGCGATGAGGGTGGGCACCCGACGGCGCGCTTCGGCCACCTCGCTCACCCTTATCTCCTGCCGCATGGAGTGATCCAGCACCCGCACCGTCTCCTCGGACACGCGCTGCCAGTCGGCAGGGGAGAAATCCAGGATCCCGGAGCGGGCGGTGGAAGAAAGCTGGAGGCCCTCAATGGCCTCCAGCATGGCCTCCTTTTCCTCGGTGGAGGCGTATTCGTCGTGGCGGAGGGCATCCAGGTAAGCCAGGACCTGGCGCGCCCGCTCCACCTGCCGACGGGCCACCTGTGCGTCGGGCGGATCGTACACCGACGCCACCCGCGCGGTGACCTGCTGCTGGGCCCTTTCGGTGAGGATCTGGCTGACGTAGGTCAGTCGCTGAGGGGCTCGGATGTCTGCGGGGCTCACCTCGCCCTCGCGCAGCACAACCAGATTGGAGGGCAGCCATTGAGAGATGAGCACCGCTCCCACCATCGTGGCGAAGAGGAGCACGAATATCGTCATCCACAGCAGGGCCGGAAGGCGTATCTCACGCCCGCCTAAGCAGATGCGCAAGGCACCAGGCTTTCCCCCACTGTCGCGCTTCATTATGGCCCCCTATTCCTTGCTCACCCTTGCCCCGTCAGCAGCTCCCGCACGATCTGGCTGACCTGTCCGCCATCGGCCTGGCCACGCATGGTCGGCATCAGCTCCCTCATCACCCTCCCCACGTCGCGGGGGCCGGTGGCACCCACCTCAGCGATCACCCTCTGCGCCTCAGCACGGATCTCCTCAGCGGAGAGTTGGCGGGGCAGATACCTCTCCAGGGTCTCAATCTCGGCCTGCTCCTGGGCCACCAGGTCCTCCCGCTCGCCCTTTCTAAAGTGGGCAATGGAGTCGTGCCGCTGCTTCACCTCTTTGGCGATGAGGGCCAGAATCTCATCCTCACTGAGCGAACGGCGGCGCTCCACCTCGGCGTTGGTGATGGCGGCCCGCACGGCGCGGATGGCCAGCTTCCGCCGCTGATCCCCACGGCGCATGGCATCCTTCAGGTCAGCGGTAAGTTGCTGTCGCAGGTCCATGTTTCCTCCCCGGGCGATGGTCTCGCTTTCTCACTGTGTGAGGTCTATTATACCCTGGCTAGAGTCAAATGTCTAGCCTATCTGGACGTCACCCCCACTTGCGATCGAGAGTCTGCTTACTCCTTCTCGGGAAAGCGGGAGAGCACCGTGGCCTCCACGTGCAACAGCACCCGGTCGCCGAGCCTCAACTCCGCCTTGGGCTTGTCCTCCGCCATGCGGCGCGCAGGCAGGGGAAAGATGCCGATGGGCAATCCCTCCCGCTGATAGCGCGACTCCACCAGGGCCAGGCCCAACTGGAACCCCTCAGTGTCCAGGGAGCAACTGGTGACCACGCCGATACACTGCCCCCGGCGGCTTACCACCGGGTCGCCGGGATTCACCCTGCGCTGCCCCTTTTCATTCACCCGGAAGCGGATGAGCGTCCGCTTCACCTCCAGATTGCGGGCCAGGTAGGAATCGCGCCCGATGAAGAAGGGCTTGTGGAACTTGACGTAGGGGCCGAAACCGGCCTCGGTGGAGGTGATCTCCAAGGGGCCGGCCAACTCGTGGCCGTACAGGGGCAGTCCAGCCTCAGTGCGCGTGGAATCGCGCGCCCCCAGGCCCGCCGGCTTGATCCCGCAGGGCTTCCCCCGCTCCAGCAGCAGTTCCCACAGAGCCACCGCCTGATGGGGATGGACAAAGAGCTCATAGCCCACCTCTTCGCCCGTGTAGCCGGTGCCGGCGATGATCAACTCCATGCCGCATAACTGGGCCTCGATGAGTTCCTTTCGCTGCATCAGCACCAGACGTCGCTTGAGGGCAGGTTCGTCGGCCAGGCTCTGCAATATGGCCAGCGAGTTGGGCCCCTGCAGGGCCAGGTCTATCCGCCGGTCCGCGCCGGCGCTGGGATCCTTGAGGTTCCGCAGCAGGGCTGGCCGCTCAATCTGCAGGTAAGGCCGCTCCCGATCAATCAGCACCTTCCCCCCATTGACTGCACTCAGCCAGGCCCAATCCTTCTCCTCGTTGGCCGCATTCACCACCATCAGATACCGCTCCGGCCCTCGCCGATATAGCATGACATCATCCAGCACCCGACCATCGGGATCCAGCAGGTAGCTGTACTGCGATTTGCCATCCTCTAACCAGCGGACGTAATTGGTGGTCACGATATCCAGGAAAGAGGTGGCGTTGGGCCCGGCGATCTCGAAGACGCCCATGTGGCCCACGTCGAAGAGGGCTGCCGCCTGCCTCACGGCCCGATGTTCCTCCAGCACGCTGGTGTACCAGACCGGCATCTCCCAGCCGGCGAAGGGGATCATCCTGGCCCCCAGGCGACGATGGTCCTCGTACGGGGGCGTGCGCTTGAGGGGCCTCTCCTGAGGATCGGGCTCCTCCCAGGTGAAGTCCGGCTGCTGCCTGTACCTGTGAGGGTCGATGTTGGGGCGGACGGAGGCCAGGCTGCGCTGGCCCACGAAGTAGGGCTTGCTCAGGTGAAAGAGATCAGCATGTCCCGACTGATAGAGCTGCAGGCCGGTGGGAGGGTCTTCCTCGTAGGCGGGCAGGCCCTCCTGGGCGCGCAGCGCACGCCAGGTAGCCCGACCAGCTCCGACAGCCCCTCTCCTTCGCAGCTCCTCCCACACGTTGGCCACCTGCCCAGGGTTAACCAGACAGAGGAACTCCGCCTCTGCCAGCCGAGCCACCACCGCGTCCACATCACCGATCGGGGTCTGGACAAACCGGCCGACGGGCATTCCCTGTCGGCCCAGCACCTCCGTAGCCCTCGGCCCCCGCACGGCCAGGGCCACCAATTGCTCCTCGACCGGTTTGTCCGCCAGGTCTTCCACCACCGCTGGCCCCTGCACCTTGCGGAAAATGTCCCCCTCGTCGAAGAGCACATAGCCATCGGCCAGGCCGCGCAACCAGGCCTTGACCCGCTCGTGATTGGCGGGATTGGTGACGAGCAGATACCGCTCCCGCTCTCCTGTCTCATTGGCCAGGCGAAGCAGGACCACATCAGCCATGAGGTCTCCCTCTTTGTCCAGCAGGCAAGAGCGAGCCACCTCCCCTGGCCCCAGCCCCATGACATCGGCGGTGAGCGCCTCGTCGAGGAAGGGCTGAGCCCGGAGGTGGTTGCGCACCAGAAGCAGGCCGCTGTCGGTGAGATCCAGGAGGAGAGCGGAGGTAGAGGCTGCGGCTAATCCTTTGGCCACCTCTTCATTGGAGATCAAGTGCAGCGTGGGAAGGGGGAGTTGATTAGTGAGTGCTTTGGCCCCTTGGTCGCCCCGGTAGAAGTGGAAGGGGTACCCGCGTCGCGTGCTGACCTGTCCCGCCAGTTCCCCGGCCAACTCATCCACCTCCCCTTTGGCCTCCTCCAGCAGGTCCAGCTCCACCTTGCCCCGGGGCAGAGGCCCGCTGATCCCCTCGTAGTAAAAGGGATGGATGTGAGTCAGCACCCGGGCGATGATGGCCGCCAGCCGATCTATCTGGCTCTCGGTGATCCCCCGCTGGGTGATCCACGGGGTGCCCAGGCGGATACCCCTGGCGTCGGCGGCCGAGCTATCGCCGGGGATGGTGTTCTTGTTGCACACGATGCCGCACAGGTCCAGTATCCGCGCGGCAATCTCGCCCATGAGTGGGTAGCCACTGGGCGTCTCAATGGCTCTGAGGTCCATCAGCAGCAGGTGGGTGTCGGTGCCGCCATAGGCCAGCGTGAGCCCCTCCCGCTCAAGCGCCTGAGCGAAGTAGCGGGCGTTGTGGACAATGCGCCGCTGCAAAATGTGGAACTGGGGGGATTTGGCGATCTGGAAGGCCACGGCCATGGCTGCGAACTTCTGCACATGGGGACCGCCCTGCTCGCCGGGGAAGATGGCAGCCTCAATGCGCCCCGCCTTCTGAGGATCGGTGGTCAGGATCACCGCCCCGCGGGGGCCGCAGATCGTCTTATGGGTGGTGAAGGTGATCACGTCGGCGATGCCCACCGGAGAGGGATGCACACCACCGATGACCAACCCAGCGGTGTGGGCGATGTCGGCCATGAGGAGCGCCCCCACCTCGTCGCAGATAGAGCGGAAGGTCTCCCAGTCCGGGGCCCAGGGGTAGGAGGTGTAGCCGGCGACGATGATACGGGGGCGGTACTGGCGCGCCAGATCGTGGATCTGGTCGTAGTCCAATCGGCCAGTTCGCGGGCTGACCTCGTAGGAGGCCACCTGGTAGCGCCGTCCGGAGATGTTGAAGGGGCTGCCGTGGGTCAGGTGGCCGCCGTGGGGCAGGGCCATGCCCATGATGGTATCGTCCAGTTCGAGGAAGGCCTCGTAGACCGCCAGGTTGGCCACTGCGCCGGAGAGGGGCTGCACATTGACGTATATCTGGCTGGCCGGGACCTCCTCGGTGGCGAAGCACTGGGCAATGCGCTGTTGGGCCAGACACTCGATGAAATCGGCAAACTCCGTCCCCTTGTAGAAGCGCCGGTCGGAGTAGCGACGGTAGTAGGCCAGCCGCTGCCCGTAGTCCAGGAGTTCCTCCTCGTCGAGTTCCATCATTCTATGGCTGGGGTACCCCTCGGCGTAGATGTTCTGGAAAACAGAGCCCAGTGCCTGTCGCACGGCCAGAGGCGACAGGCTCTCTGAGGGGATGAGGATGATGCGCCGGGCCTGTCTCTCCGCTTCAATGCCGATCAGCTCGGACACAGCGGGATCCACCATTTGCAATTCAGTCCCTAAGAATTTATCCGCATAATCGCATGCACTCACGTTAGCTTACCTCCTAATTTGGTCAATTGGTCATTTGCTCACCTGGCCTGACGCCGGCGTGGGTTCCTCAGCCCGCCGGGGTACATCCCCCTCCACCCGCGACCAGGCCGCATCAACGAGAGCCCACAGCCCACCCGAGACGAGGGAGTGGCCGCCCAGGACGATGGGCATGGGCGCCTCCAATGCAGCGGTGGTGAACTCCTGTAGGAAGGGGTCTTCGATCTGCTCCGGCTGGCGCAGGTCGGAGTAGAAGCGATCCGCCGCCGGGGGCCAGCTCCGACGATGGGCCAGGATCACCCGACTGTCGAGAATGAGGGCCTGTCCCATCTGACTCAGGGTATCGAAAAACCCCCAAGGTCCCCGATCCGCCACAAGGGCGCCCAGCAGTGATCTCACCTCCCCCCGCTCCTGACGGCCACTGGCCCGCATGCTCCGCTCCTCGACCAGGATGCGCTTGCGGCACAGAGCCTCGGCCTGCAGGTAGGCCGCCGCCGCAGCCGACACCCGGCCGGCGACGAAGACCTCCGCCTCCCGGTCCATCAGCGCATCCAAAACCTGCTCCAGGGAATTAGTGTCCAGGTTCAGCCCCTCTAGATATTGCCTTGTGTGAGGCCCGCAGTTGGGATGTAGGCTCAGGGTCATCAGGTCGGTGGGGGTGTCCACGTCGAGTTGTGTGGCCGCCGAGCGAGGTAGAGTCTGGACCGGCAGTCCAGCGTCGAAGTGGAGCACCCAGGCCAGCTCGTTGTCCGTGTCGGGAAGGGAAGCCCGCTCCAGGGCCCTGGCTGGCGTCCAGGCGGCGAAATCGGTGGAGTAGAAGTTGTTGGCTATCACCGTCTTCTCAGCATCGGCCAGCGCAAGGGCGATCTCTCCCCACTGTTCAATGGTCAGAAGCGGTCCACTGCCGCCGCCGATGTAAAGACAGCGCTCGATGTCGTGGTCAGCGAGGATCTGGCTCAACCGATGGCCGAAGTGAAAGGGCTCACCGGGGGGATCAATGTCCACGATCACCGATCTGTCACCCTGGCGGGTACAGGCAGCCAGCGTCGAAGCCAGGGCTGGAGAGTCGGTGGCCACGATGATGCACTCCACAGGCTCCACCTGCAGCAACTTGTCCACTGTGTCGCGGGTGATCGCCTCCCGTGCGCGGGCCACCAATCGCTCCACCGGCGTATGGCCTCCTCCGCCGGTCATGATCACCGCCGTTAGATCTGTTCCCATGCGCTCCTCTCCCCAGTCCTGGGAAGGGCATTATAGCTACCGCCCAGGCTTTTGTCAAAAGAGAAGCCCCCGTCCTGCAAAGGACGGGGGCTTAAAGTCAGCCATGGCCCTCTAGACCCTACTTATGGAATCGTAATCGAATCGCTAGTCTCAGCGTTTGCCGAGCTGTCGTAAGTCCAACCGCTGAGGGTAACATCGTCTACCGTGAAGGTGAAGGTCGTGCCACTGCCAGCATTCTTCACCTTATCGGAATAAAGTGACACTTTTCCGTAGGCATCAGTGACCCCAGAATCGCTGTCGCTGGTCGCCTCACTCCAGTGACCGGACACAGTTGCCGCTTCGACTGCGGCGCCGCCTGCATCAACGATGGTGACCGTGGCGATGGCATAGGTCCAACGGTTAGGCCCTCTCTGGACACGGGCTAGACCCATATCGATACCCGCCACGTGCATGGTCGCTTCCGCTGGTGGTTCGCTCACAGTGACGGTGGCGGTCATGGAGTTGTCGGCCGTGTCCGTCTCACCTTCAACGGTGCTGGCGACCGCGTCCAGGACGTGGTCCCCTATCGTGGCCCCTGTGGTATCCCAGCGCGAGCTGAGAGTCGTGGTGGCACCAGCAGCCAGAGTGACTGATTGGGAACCTATCTCTACCGCGTAAGTCGTGTCAGTCAGGGTTACGGTGAAGCTCTCCTCATAGGTGCCCTGATTCTCCAGCGTCACATCTACGGAGACCAGGTCTGTCACTACCACCCACGGCGGCGCGGCGAGATCTGTAACCGCGACGTCATGTACGTCAACGGGCTCCGGCGCAGCTTCGTCGGCATCCACCAGACCGTAGCCGTACTGTGGATCCCAGCCCGCTGTACCTAGATCGTCAGCGGTCTGCTGCAAGCATAGCCGTACGTCATCGTTGATGAAGCCGTCACCATCTGCATCGGTGATCCCTGAGATGATCACCAAAGCGGCGGTTCCTGCAACGTGAGGCGAGGCCATGGAGGTGCCCGACCCGTACTTGTAGCAGACTCCATCGGCATCACATTCGGGCTGTGGGTCGTGAGAGCTGTCGCCATCATTCCAGGTCGAGAACACGGATACACCCGGAGCAGCCAGTTCTACCTGATCGCCGGTGCTCGACCATGAGGCTCTGTTGTCACCGGAATCGGTTGCGGCTACGGCGATGACGGAATCGTACCGGGCGGGATATATCACGTTGTCGCCTCTGCCCGGAGGGGTCCCATCGTTGCCGGCGGCGGCCACGATGACCACACCCGCTGCGTCTGCCTTGTCGAACGCCGCCCTCTCCGTCTCGCCAGGGTCACGCGAGTTCCCGAGGCTCAAGTTGGCCACCTGCACCCCCTCGTCCACACACCACTGGACGGCGGCGATGATGTCGCTCCAGTTGCCGAAGCCGTCTTCGTTCAGCACCTTGAGGGCGTACAGGGCCGCTTCCGGCGCGACGCCGACCACACTAGTGTCGATGTTATTGTCCTCGGCGGCGACGGTGCCGGCTACGTGGGTGCCATGGCCATAATCGTCCATAGGATCAGCATCATCATTCACAAAGTCATAGCCGTCTATTACCCCATTGGCGTCTTCATCGGCACAGTTCGCATCCACGTCAGGGTGCGTATAGTCGATTCCTGAGTCAATGATGGCCACCTTCACGCCGGTGCCTTTGTTGCCGCTGTCGTGAACGGTGCCGGCGCCGATGCGCTTGACACCCCAGGCATTGTCCAGCTCGGCATCGACGGCGTGCACCTGGCCGTCCAGGTCAACGTGGGTCACGTTGGGGTTGGCCTGTAGGGCGGCGATCGCGGGCTCGGGCAGGG
>Ga0209979_1005389_pt1 | contig 10101 bp, 9 predicted proteins | sample AnhtaG_FD_183114 | JGI IMG/M metagenome (GOLD analysis project Ga0209979, IMG submission 183114) | Deep subsurface microbial communities from Anholt, Denmark to uncover new lineages of life (NeLLi) - Anholt_01485 metaG (SPAdes) (version 2) | ecosystem: Environmental > Aquatic > Marine > Oceanic >... | reverse complement strand
GCCATCTATGATATTACCGCCACTTACGAAATATTCTGCCCCTTCACTCTTGCAGTAGAGCAACTTTTGAACACGCGAAGCAAACTTTTTGGCTGCATGCACTTGAAGATTTGTTTTCACTAGATTACATTAGCAAACTATGGGGAACTTCAAAGCAAGAACCTTGGCCAGAGAGGGTCGTTTTGTAAGTTTCATAATAACTTCATTAACAATATTTAGACTTCCGAATTACCTATAGAATTCTGGCCTTGCCAAAGGCTACAATGAACCAAACATCAATAAACGTTCGGATTTTCCTCTAGGCGGAGAACACCCAAGGCTTGAGATGACGCCAACAATTGGGCGTATTGTTTGGTCTAGGCTGCGTCAATGTCTTAACAACCGTGCTATAATAAGCTCAAGCGATAAAGAAAGGGGCTAAACAAGAACATGCCACCAATCTTAAAAACACTTGCGTCAATTACTGTTTGGGTACTTTTTGTCTATGGCCTCCTAGCAGTGGTGGGAGGTCTTGTTATCTGTGGCATGCAGACATCCAGCCAGGTTGCATGGATTCACCAGTTCATTGGCGTTGGCAGCCTGATTCTGTCATCAGTTGCTGCTTGGCTCAGGAAAGCACTGCAGTAACCAAGATGCTGACCAGTGAAGTAGGTACATGGTCAAATTGGCTGATACTGTGCTTTATCCTTAAGCTTCAGGCACAATGAGTCATAAGTGAGTCCGTCTACGCATCTGTGGGATATGTTGTTGCCTAGAAAGCCTCGGCCCCCGCGTTTTTTGCACAATCGTCCATTTTGTTACTAACCGAGTAAGAAACTTGATAACGATACGCGTGCTCTTTACACTCTAAGAACTTCGTGCATGTCTACAAGCTTTTCTTTGGTGGCAGCAGTGTGTATAATCCTATATACAATTCAAGACCTTATCATTACTATACGATTAGACTTGAGGGAAACATGAATCTACGCATAGTGTTGGGGGCTGACCATGGGGGCTTCGTGCTTAAGAATGAACTATTCACCCGACTGCGAGATTCGTACGTCATATCCGACCTTGGTGCCCATGCCTTTGACCCAACAGACGACTATGCCGATTTTGCGGAAGCAGTGGCCTGTGAGGTGGCTTCAGGACGGGCACAACGCGGTATCTTGGTCTGTGGTAGTGGTGTTGGCGCATGTATTGCTGCTAACAAGGTGCCAGGCATCCGGGCTTGTCTTTGTCACGACACTTACTCGGCTCACCAAGGGGTGGAACATGACGACATGAATGTAATATGTCTTGGTGCACGAGTTATCGGCTTGGAACTTGCAATAGAGCTGGTCACTGCCTTCCTCAATGCCCGCTTTACCGGTGAGGAACGACACTGCCGCCGGCTAAAGAAGGTCTTATCGATTGAGCATAGTGCACTACAAGGAAAAGGAGGGGGTGGGGGAACCAAGGGTGAGGCGGCGTAATTACACAACACGCGAGACCAGGAGAGGTAAGGTAGCTCGGATGAAGGTTATTGCCATAAACTGCGGGAGTTCAACACTGAAGTTCCAGCTCATTGAGGTTCAGGATGAGGATACGATTCTGGGGCAGGAGAAAAGGCTGGCTTCTGGTACCATTGACAGGATTGGTGGCAACGGAGTTATCCAGTTTACTGCCGGGAGCGGTAAATATGTCCAAGAGACTGCAGTCGTGAACAATCACGGTGAAGCCAGCCGACGGGTGTTGGGCTGGCTTAGTTCCATAGGACTGCTGGGTCCTGACGGGCTGGAGGCAGTAGGCCATAGAGTGGTCCATGGAGGAGACCGTTTTGTTGAGCCAGTCCTAATCGATGACGAGGTCATGAATGCCATCGCAACGCTGGGTCACTTGGCACCACTGCACAATGGTCCGTCGCTTGAAGCTATCCGCGCTGCCAGAGAAGCATTGGGGCCTTCTGTTCCGCAGGTGGCTACCTTTGATACCGCCTTCCACCGCCTTCTGCCAGAGCGAGCTTCCCATTACGCCATACCGTACCAGCTAGCTGCTAAGCACAACATCCGCCGCTACGGCTTCCATGGTCTTGCGCACCGTTATATGACAGAACGCTACGCCACGATGATGGCTACACCGCTTGATGAGGTAAAAATAATCACTCTACAGCTAGGCAACGGCTGCTCGGCAACAGCAGTAGCTGGAGGCTGTTCGGTAGATACCTCTATGGGTTTGACGCCACTGGAAGGACTCATGATGGGTACACGGTCTGGGGACATTGACCCCTCCTTGGCTGTCTTCCTAGCTCAGCAGGAAGATGTAACCGCAGAAGAGGTAGAAAATTGGCTCAATACCAAGTCGGGTCTCCTGGGGGTGTCAGGGTGCTCTAGGGACATGCGGGAACTACTCAAGGCAGAGTGCCAGGGTGATGCCCGTGCTGCCTTGGCGGTGGAGATGTTCTGTTATCGTGTAAAGAAGTATATTGGCTCCTACCTTGCTGCCCTCGGTGGAGCTAGCGGTATTGTGTTCGGCGGTGGTATCGGGGAAAACGCTCCGGAGGTACGCGCCCGTATTTTGGCTGGTATGGAATGGTGTGGCCTTGAATTGGATGAGAAACGAAATGTAGACACAAAAGCAATTGAGGGTCGCATCAGTACCGATGATGCGACCCTGCATGCCTATGTTATCCCGGTAAATGAGGCTTCTATCATTGCTCGTGATACTGTTCGCTGCCTGCGCCACAACCATAAAGGATAAATTGCATCTTCACAGAAATCGACAAACTGCTTATGGGTAGGAGGAAGAGATGTTTGATAGCAAAAAAATCGATGCGGAAGAAGAAATCCGCAGAGAAGAATGGGTGAGCCTATACCGTAAGAAAAATCTGATAGCCGATCGCTGGGCAGCTGGTTATGGGCCTATTGAGCATTCCATCGAGACCCAGGCTCGGGTCTTTGCTATGGCCGAGTTACTGGCTGCACGTGGAGTATCTGGAGACGGCGTGCCATTATTCGATGTGCTGTATGCAGCCGACCGCGTGGCTAGTGCTTCGATGTGGGTAACTGTCCACGAGACCTATGCCCAAAACGTACACCTTGATGGTCGTGACCTTCGTCTCGAGGACTTCAAGCCTAAACCTGAGGGGCATACGGGCGGTGTCCTCAATATGGTGCCCGCCTATACTGGCTATATGGCCATAAATGCTATAACTGGTTTCACACGCTCATGGGTAATGGGGCAAGGGCACTGTGTAGCTGCCATAGACACGGTTAATCTACTACTCGATAACATGACACCGGAGCACGCTAATCGTTACTCAGTTACAGATGAGGGACTTACTCGTTATGTCCGCGACTTCTACTCCTACCGGCTGGGTGAAAACGGAAAACAGGAATCGCCTCTAGGCAGTCACGTGAATGCCCATACCGCCGGTGGTATGGCCGAGGCTGGCTACCTGGGCTTTGTGGAACTTCAGTATGTGCATATGCCATTGCCTGGGGAACGCCTAGTCGTATTTTTGAGCGACGGTGCCTTTGAGGAGCAGAGGGGGAGTGATTGGGTGCCCCGTTGGTGGCGAGCTGAGGATTGTGGCTTAGTCATGCCTATCATGATTAATAATAGTCGCCGCATTGACCAGAGAACCACGATGTCACAAGAAGGTGGCGTTGATTGGTTCGTGGAACACTTGAAGCTAAACAGCTTTGATCCCATTGTCTTCGACGGTAGAGACCCGGCAGCATTTGCTTGGGCTATTTTCGAGATGGAGTCGCGCCTTGAGGCTGCCACCGAAGCGGTACGTACGAGAGGGCAGAAATATCCCATACGTCTGCCGTACGGAATAGCGGTAGCACCTAAGGGGGCTGGATTCTACGGCGAAGGTACTAACCTGGCCCACAATTTGCCCCTTGGGGACAACCCGCATACCAGCATTGAAGCGGCCCAAGATTTCAACGAAAGTGCACGACGTCTCTGGGTTCCCTTATTTGAACTCCGTGAAGCTATCAGTGCGTTCCAACACCACGAACGCTCCAGCCGAGCCAGAGAGCGTGACCACCCGTTGGCACACAGAGAAGTGAGACTGGATAAGATACCGCCTCTCGTATCACGGCGTGTGCCTGCAAACAGGCGCAGCATGTCAGCATGGACCAGATCTTCCCCGATGCATGCGGTAGACGCTATGTTCCTCGCTACTGTCCAGGCAAACCCGCGCCTCCGCCCCCGCATTGGCAATCCAGATGAAATGCGCTCAAACCGGCTGACCCGCACCCTCGATTTCTTCAAATTCCGTGTAACCGACCCCGAACCGGGCATACCAGAGGACATACACGGGGCAGTCATCACTGCCTTGAACGAGGAAGCGGTTGCTGCGGCTGCACTGGCTAACAAGGGTGGCATCAATCTGATTGCTACGTATGAAGCCTTCGGTACCAAAATGCAGGGAGTCGTGCGCCAGGAGATAATCTTCGCTAACCATTGCAACGAATTGGGAGGTTGTAAACCTGGTTGGCTATCCATCCCACTCATACTAACCTCCCACACCTGGGAGAACGCCAAGAACGAGCAGTCTCACCAAGATCCGGCTATGGCTGAGTCTATGCTGGGTGAGGTATCAGATATATCAAGAGTGATGTTTGTTGCTGATTACAACACTGCCGCTGTAGTCATGCGGGAGCTGTATCAGACACAAGGGCAAATCTGGACACTGGTGGTGCCAAAATACGAGACAATTCCTGACCTTTTTACTCCGCAAGAAGCTAACCGTCTCATGGTAGAGGGTGCTTTACACCTCGGCTGGGCTGGGCACAATGTAGCGGAGCAGAAGTTAGTACTTACTGCCATCGGTGCCTACCAACTTGAGGAGGTGCTAAAAGCCTCGGCTAGACTTGCTCAGCATGATATTCCTCACTCGGTAATCTATATGCTCGAGCCTGGTCGGTTCCGAGCACCGCGCAGCAATGGTGAGCAAACCCATGTAGTTTCCGCCAGCCTAAAAAGAGAACTCTACCCCGATTCAATTGTGAATCGCATATTCGTAACCCACACGAGACCGGAAGTGATCGTCGGAGTTCTCCAACCGCTTAACACGGGTAACCACACCGTTGCCTTGGGATTCACGGGGCAGGGAGGAACGTTGACCACATCCGGGTTACTCTTCGTTAATCGCTGTACATGGGCTCACATCATCGAAGAAACTGCTCGTATTCTAAATATATCACGCGGGCAACTTCTTACTGTTGAGGAACTAGCCGCACTTGATGGCGAGGCATGCCCAGAGGGAGTAATTATCCCGACATAGCTAAGTAGTGAAACTAAGGATAGAATTATGCATATCAAGCTAAGTTTCTTGGGCGCAGCCCAGAATGTTACGGGTTCACGATATCGTCTTGAGGTCAACGATACTCGGCTCCTGGTGGACTGCGGACTTTATCAGGAAAGAGAGTACAGGAGCAGGAACTGGGACCCGTTCCCTACCCCACCTCATACCATAGATGCTGTCTTATTAACTCACGCTCATCTTGACCACTGTGGCCTCCTACCCAAGCTGGTTCGCGACGGCTTCCGAGGGAAAATCTACTGCACCGCAGCCACTTCTGACATTGCTGAAATCATGCTACTAGACGCGGCGAAGTTGCAAGAGGAAGATGCTGCATTCAAAAGAAAGAGGCATGAGCGAGAAGGCAGAAAAAGCCCCTTCCCTGAGGTTCCACTCTATACTGTAGACGATGCTAAGGCTGCTCTGCCTCTTTTTTCACCCGTACGGTATGGAGAGGCTGTCCAGATAGGTAATGGCGTCACCGCCATGTTCTATGATGCAGGTCACGTTCTCGGCGCGTCAATGATTATGGTTTCTGTGACTCAAGCTGAAGAAGAAAGGACGATTCTTTTCTCTGGTGATGTGGGCAGATGGAATAGACCAATACTGAGAGACCCGACCATTTTTGCCGAAGCAGACTATGTTCTGGTCGAGTCAACATATGGTGACAGGTTGCACGAAGATTCGACAGAAATTGGCAATCGCCTCGCCGAAGTAGTAAATTCAACTCTGAGAGCTGGAGGCAATCTAGTGGTACCAAGCTTTGCCCTGGAGCGAGCTCAGGAGATCCTCTACTATATGAATGAGTTGCTTGTTAAGCGCCGCATCCCCCAATTAATGGTCTTCTTGGACAGCCCAATGGCGGTAAGCATCACGGAAATATTTGAACGTCACCCGGATTTATATGACAGAGAAATGACCAAGCTGGTAAGTCTTAATAGATCACCTTTTGACCTGCCAGGTCTCAAGATGACCCGGACGGTAGATGATTCAAAAGCGATTAACTATATTAAGGGTACTACCATGATAATAGCGGGCTCTGGAATGTGCACTGGAGGTAGAATAAAGCATCACCTGGTTACAAACATTTTGCGGCCGGAGAGTACAATATTATTTGTTGGATATCAGGCAGTGGGTACTCTGGGGCGCCAGATTGTTGATGGTGCTGAGAAAGTAAGGATACTGGGGCAGTACTATCCTATCCACGCGAGAATAATCCAGATACAAGGGTTTTCAGCACATGCCGATAGAGATGAGCTTTTCAGGTGGCTCTCTGGGCTAAAAAGGGCACCCAAACACGTATTTGTTACTCACGGTGAGCCTGAGACAGCCAAAAGTTTCAGCAACTTCTTGAGAGGAAAGATGGGATGGGATACGTCAGTACCAAAGTACAGGGCAGAAGTTTTGCTGGACTGACCATGACAGCAATCATGTGCCGTTTGAGTCTGTGCTGCATCTCTACTGGAGAAGGCAGAGGGAAAGTAATTCCCTGTAATATTTGCCTTAAATGGAGGACAATATGCCATACGAATATGAAATAAATGAACTAGCCAAAGAAGAATCCTGGCGGATGTTCCGCATAATAGGGGAACTGGTAGAGGGCTTTGATAAACTTGCCGATATTGAACCAGCAATAAGCATATACGGTTCAGCCCGGATGAAGATAGGCGATGAGCTCTATACACAGACGGAGGAAATAGCGCGTCGGCTTGGAGAAATTGGTTTCTCAATCATTACTGGCGGAGGTCCTGGTGTCATGGAGGCTGCTAATAAGGGTGCGCTTCAAGCTGGAGTTACATCAGTCGGACTTAATATTCAGCTCCCGCAGGAACAGATTTCTAATGCCTATACCACAAAGTCGATAACGTTTAATCACTTCTTCGTTCGTAAAGTTATGCTAGTTAAGTATGCTACCGCCTTCATTATGATGCCTGGTGGCTTAGGTACGCTTGACGAGGTAACTGAGGTGTTAACCCTGATGCAGACGCACAAGATAAGACCCTTCCCTGTGATACTGTTTAACAGCGGATACTGGAAGGGATTTCTGGATTGGCTGCGAAGTTCTGTCCTTGCACAAGGGTTTATTTCTGAAGAAGACTTCGACCTACTTAGAGTTTACGATGATGCTGATGAGGTCGTCGAGGCTGTGCAGAGATGGTACGATAAGCAAGAGGTTATCGGCAGAAAGGCAATACACGGGTAAAGATTGGGATGGCAATAATTTGTCAGGCAACAGCGGATTCAAGTTCTCCGCTAACTTACTGTTCTGATGTCTGACAATATTGCAGATTGTTGCTCCGCTTGAGGTAATAAAAACTCATCTTGTGACTCGGGGGCACTAAGGCCTTCGATACCATCCTAGGTTCATCCCAGCTTTGCACTCTCTGGCGAAAAGTTTGGCTCGTTGCCTGGCAACAGGCCCCGTGGAATGCACTTTATGGCTTACTGCTATTTGTCTAAAGGAGTTTTGTCGTAGCATACGTGTACAGAATCATGTAGTGTTCACGCCCTGGACACATAGACACACAACATTGTAGCTAGGCGGATGGTTAGATCTGAGCTCTAACATAGATGGCATACACCTACTATAGTGGTTCATCAAGCTGCTCCGCGTGTCTAAGAAACTACGGCTTAAATAACTTCCCAGAAAGCCAGTTTAGGAGACTACGGATTGTTTCCGTTACCTCCCAGTGCATTACCAAAATAAACCTTAGTATGAGGCCACGGAATCTCGATGCTCTCTTCGTCGAAGGCTTTTTTGATTCTCTTTCTCAACTCCCCTGTCACCGCCCACTGCTGGAGTGGCTTAACATCGCCCAGAACCTTAATATCTATCCCCGAATCGCCCAGATTATTTACCCTCAGTACTTGAGGCGCACTTTTAATAAGAGGGCTCCAGTTCTCATCTGCAGCCAGTTCATGACCTACGCGATTTAGAACGTCTATGGCGTGGTCAAGATTTGTGCCATAGGCTACTGAGACATCGAGGTTAACTCTGGAGAAATGTCTTGTGTAGTTGCTGGCTACCCTAATCTCACCATTTGGTACATGGTGGACAATACCGTCAAGATCCCGCAGCACTGTCTTCCTAAGGTTTATTTCTTCCACCAAGCCTGCTATGTCTGCTATTTTGGCGACGTCTCCAACACGATACTGGTTTTCCATAATAACGAAGATCCCTGCAATCAAATCTCTAATCAGGTACTGAGCGCCAAAGCCCACAGCTATACCAGCAATTCCTAGACCAGCCAGTATTGGTCCAATATCTATGTCAAGCTCGGATAATATCATGAAAGCGACCATCGAGAGAATGACAATCTTCATTCCACCCGTGAAAACGGAGGTAAGGGTATCCGTCCTTTTTTTGACGCCCTCCTTACTTTCCCCCTTGGCCTTAACGATGCCACGGCGTAAAAGTAGTGGGATAACTCTGTTTGTGGCAAGATACAGCCCAATACCTATAAGTAGTATGACAAGAATACGCGTGCCATGCTGTAGGAGCCAATCTGTTATAGGTGCCCAGTCTATCATTTTAAACCTCCTCTCAGTGGATTCCTAGACCCACCATTCTGTATCATTATCCATATTATGAATGTGCCAGAGATCGTGACCTTCCCTTTATACAGATGCACGCGAGTAGGCGGGTACTCTACGTAGAAAAATGTCGGCCACTCATCGCATAACAAACGGTTCATGTGCTATTGCATCTACTTTGCCTCCACCGCCCACTTGAAGAAGGAACTACTTTAACCGTCTGCATCGGGCAAGTTGACTGGTGATTGACCGTGTTCTTCCAGCTTTTCCATATCCTGTCCACAGCATACTAGAGTACCGCCACCAACTTTGGTTACCTTTACTTCATTACCACAGACATTACACCGATATGTTTCACCGACCTGTTCGACAGCCATTTTGTAATCTCCTTATCACAATTTACCCTCGGCTTCTTTCTCCATTTTTTCAAGCCTCGTATAGTAATCTGGGAACTCATTGAGATGAGCTAAGGCAATTTTGCCAGTCATTGTTGGGTCATTGTTGGTAACATTAGTACCAGGGTCTACTAGACCATGTTCTAGCTCGACATCAAGACCCACCCTGTATTGTTCAACGTCGAATTTGCTCCAATCAATACCTAGACTCTCACCGATTTGCCTGGCTTCTTCGGCAGTGAAATGCTTCTTAATTGTCATGTCAACCTCCTCAATAATATTGTTTAACCCCATCTACCTCCTGAGAGCATTATGTGGTCTAAGATAAAACTTTTACAACCACCTTTTCCTTCTGAAATAGGCCAACATTGAGATACCAATGAGAACCAGCACAAACAAAAATACAAAATAACTCCACTGCCACTCAAGTTCGGGAATGAAGCTGAAATTGGTTCCGTAAATACCGGCAACAAATGTGAGCGGTATGAATATAGCGGCGAAGATGGTTAGCACCTTCATTACTTCATTCATTTTGTTGCTAATGCTTGAAAGATAAACATCAAGCATACCAGAAAGCATGTCCCTATAACTCTCTACTGTATCAATAATCTGGATCGTGTGATCATAAACATCTCTGAGATATATGCTCGTAGATTCATTGATAAGAGATGACTCACCTCGTTCTAATGAATTGACCACTTCCCTTAGAGGCCAGATAGACTTTCGTAAGAATATCATTTCTTTCTTAAAGACTCGGATAGTCTGTAATGTCTCTTGGGTCGGATTCGTTGCCAGCTCCTGCTCTGTATCCTCTATCCTTTCTCCAAATTGTTCCAGAATCACGAAATAGTTGTCAACGATACTATCAATCAAGGCGTAGGCAAGATAATCAGCTCC
>Ga0209979_1005388_pt1 | contig 10102 bp, 9 predicted proteins | sample AnhtaG_FD_183114 | JGI IMG/M metagenome (GOLD analysis project Ga0209979, IMG submission 183114) | Deep subsurface microbial communities from Anholt, Denmark to uncover new lineages of life (NeLLi) - Anholt_01485 metaG (SPAdes) (version 2) | ecosystem: Environmental > Aquatic > Marine > Oceanic >... | reverse complement strand
CGCAGCCGGTATGACGCAAGACGGACGATTGTGTCTGGCGTCATACCGGCTGCGCATCGGCCTGGGATGTCGTATAGCACTATCGGCAGGTCCACTTCTTCGGCGATAGCTTTGAAGTGCTGATAGAAGCCTTCCTGTGTGGGTTTGTTGTAGTAGGGGTCGACCTGGAGGGTGGCGTCGGCGCCTACCTTTTTTGAGAATACGGTCAGTTCAATGGCTTCGGCGGTGCTGTTGGAGCCGGCCCCTGCGATGACGGGGACCTGTCCGGCGACGTTTTTGACCACTCTTTCGATGACCTTTTTGTTCTCTTCGTGACTGACGGTGGGCGATTCACCGGTCGTGCCCATGGGCACGATGCCGTCGATGCCGCTTTCCAACTGGAAGTCAACCAGCTCATCGAGAGTTCGGAAATCGATTTCGCCGTCCTGAAAAGGTGTTATCAGGGCCACCAATGCTCCTGTAAACATATTTGGACTCCTTATTTAGTGACTCGTGACTGTTGTTTCGTTTGAGAGAGGACTTTCAAATATTCTGTTACCGCATCATAAAGGCCCATCTCAAGAGCGTCAGCAATGAGGGCGTGTCCGATGGAGACCTCAAGTATTCCGGGAATGGTGGAGCAGAAGATTTGGAGGTTTTTGAGGTTGAGGTCGTGTCCGGCGTTTAGGCCCAGGCCGATGTCCAGAGCGGCTTTGGCCGCAGTGGCATATTGATTTAACGTCTCGTCCACATTCCGGCTTGTTCTGTGTGCTCGCGCGTATGGCTCGGTGTATAACTCCACTCTGTCGGCGCCGAGCTGCTTTGCCAGCTTAATACCGGTGACATCGGGGTCCATAAAAAGGCTGGTGCGAATGCCGAGCTGTTTTAACTGTTTGACTATGGGCAGGAGCCTTTCTTTGTTTTCCTGCAGATTCCAGCCGTGGTCGGAGGTGTTGGCATCGGGTGCGTCCGGCACGAGTGTAGCCTGTGTGGGCTTTACCTGGCTGACGATTTCCATGTATTTGCCGGTGAAGGGATTGCCTTCTATGTTGAACTCGACGTTGTCGTGGGATGTTCGGAGCAGCTCATCCAGTTCATCCACATCTGAGAATCTTATGTGTCTCTGGTCGGGGCGTGGATGGACGGTAACACCGTAGGCACCGGCTTTGATTACGGTCTTTGCCGATTCTATCACGCTCGGTATGCCGATATCGCGCTGGTTTCGCAGCAGCGCTATTTTGTTCAGATTGACGCTGAGTCTGGTCATTTTTTTTGTCCTCAAAAACTTAGTGCATTATATCGCCGGGTCAATTTACATCAAGTAAATAAGGTTGTAAAATATCGGTCGCCGAGAAGGCTGGAATTCAGGAGTCAATAAGCTATCGATAACATTGGAGGTCGCAAAAATGGCAAAGACGATAAGGATTACGACGGGCGAAGTTCAGGTGGAGGCCCAGCTCAATGACAGTTCGACAGCGAAGTCCATAGTCGGAGCACTTCCGATTAAGGGCAGGGGCAACCGCTGGGGCGGGGAGATCTATTTCTCTATTGGCGTGCAGGCCGGGCTTGAGGAGGGGGCTCGTGATGTTCTGGAGGCGGGGGAGCTGGGGTACTGGCCGAGCGGTAACGCTTTCTGCATATTCTTCGGGCCGACTCCAGCGTCACAAGGCGATGAAATCCGGGCGGCATCAGCGGTGAATATCATCGGCAAAATCACAGGCGACTTGTCCGAATTGCCGAACGTCCCCGACGGTGCGGATGTTTTGATTGAAGCGGACTGACACGAAGTTCTTTTGCCCAGACAGAATACAAATAGCGTTCTTGGCTTTGAGTTCGTAGTTTTTTTGGATTCCTGCTTTCGCAGGAATGACATTTTGTTGCTAAACGCCATTTTCCTGTTTAATATAATCCCTGATGGAACTTAGGGATAAGGCTGCTATTATTACCGGTTCGAGCGGGCGATTGGGTGGCGAGAGTGCATCGGCTTTAGGTGCGGCTGGCTGTAATTGCATGCATCCCGTTGTTCAGAACCACGAATAAAAATTTTGATTTTTTCAAATCGTCGTCTATAATGTAACTGTAACGAACGACTTAACAGGAGCAGTCTTATGCATAATGAATTTACTGCGATAGTGGAAAGGGATGGTGACTGGTTCATTGCTTATTGTGCTGAAGTGCCGGGAGCTAATGGACAGGGTAAAACCAAAGAAGAATGCCTTGCAAATTTATCGGAGGCAATCGGGCTTATTCTTGAAGACCGTCGTCAAGATGCCTTACGCGGAATTCCTGAAGATGCAACGCCTGAAGTGGTGAGCCTGGAATGAAACGGAAGGCCCTTCTAAAGCATCTCAGAAAACATGGCTGTTATCTGAAGAGAGAAGGTCGTTCCCATTCGCTTTGGTGCAATCCTCGTACAGGTCATTCAGAAACAATTCCCCGTCATACCGAGATCTCAAATAAATTAGCAAGAAAAATCTGCAAGGCATTATCAATAAAAGACATATAGAACGGCTAAATCTATTTCTTGCTAAACGCAATTTTCCTGTTTAATATAATCCCTGATGGAACTTAGGGATAAGACTGCTATTATTACCGGTTCGAGCGGGCGGTTGGGCGGCGCTATAGCAAGAGCGCTGGCGGAGGCGGGCTGTAATTGTGTCTGCCACTATAACACGAATAAAGAAGGAGCGGAGGAGCTTGTTGAGCAGATTGGCCGAATAGGTGTGAAGGCGCTGGCGGTTGGGGCTGACCTTACAGAGCCTGAGCAGATAAGTGGTTTGTTTGAGAAGGCGTCGGCGTTTGGGACGCCGCGGGTTTTGATAAATTCTGCCGGGGTTTTTTCGAGGCGGAGGTTGGCTGATGTTACTTTTGAAGAGGCTCAAAGAGTTTTGAATTTGAATTTAGTGGCTGCGATTTTGACGAGCAGAGCGTTTGCGAAGATAATAGAGGACAAGTTCGGCGGTACTGAGTCAGTCGTTGGTAAGATAGTCAATATTTCCGACGTTGGCGGAGTTCGACCCTGGGCTGAGTATGTTGTTTACTGCTCGTCAAAAGCTGGGTTGATAGGCGCTACCAAAGCTCTTGCGAAGGAATTGGCTCCTTCGATTTGTGTGAATTCGGTCGCGCCCGGCATCATGACCTGGCCGAGTCCGCCAGACGTAAGGCGGAATGAATCGGAAAAACGCAGACAGCTTTCATTTATCCCGGTGGGAAGAATTGCGGAGATGAGTGAAGTCACCGCGGCGATACTATTCCTGCTCAGGAATGATTACGTAACCGGCCAGGTACTAAATGTTGATGGCGGGCGATGTATTTGATTTCGTATTGCGTATGTCGTATCGCGTATAATGTAAGGATTCGTCTATGAAGTTGAGCTGGGCCAATCGGATTACGATTCTTCGGATATTTTTGATAATACCGTTTGTCAGCTGTATGTTGAAGATAAATGATCCCGACCTGAGCGTGGCCTGGCAGGCGGCGATGCGGTACGGTGCGATTGTTATTTATTTGGTTATGGCAGTTGGGGACGGGCTTGACGGCTATTTGGCTCGGCGGAAGAAGCAATTTACGAGGCTCGGGGCGTTTCTGGACCCGATTGCGGACAAATTGCTTGTCACTTGCGCGTGTCTGCTGCTTAGCTCTCAGCGGGGAGGTGTTGAGGGTTTTTTGCTGCCGCCGACGGTTGTGGTTTTGATAATCGGCAAAGACCTGTTTTTGCTGATTGGTTTTGTGATTGTTTATCTTATCACTTCGCAAATCCGTATCGAAGCTGTGTTAATCGGCAAGATTGCCACAGTGCTGCAGTTGTCGATGGTGGCGGGGATTCTGATTGCTCCTGAGGTTTCGCGGTTTTTGCCGTGGTGGATTTGGTTTTTGCGTGTTTTGTGGTGGTTGGCGGCAGGGACGGCGGTTTTGGCAACTCTCATTTACATTCGCAACGGAAGTCGGTATATTGAGGAGTATGAGCGGGGCCTTAACAGGAGCGTATCTCGTGAAGTGTGAAGGGACCCCGCTGGGCGGGAACCCAAGCGTATCTTGGCGAATGAGGTGAAAATACCAGATATGAGGCACCGGATGCGAATATGACAATGCAATTTAGCGAAATACCGGAGGTTTTGGAAGAGCTTCGGCAGGGCAGGATGATTGTGCTTGTTGATGCTGAGGACCGCGAAAATGAAGGTGACCTGGTCTGCGCGGCGGAGAAAGTGACCCCTGCGATGATAAACTTTATGGCCAGGTTCGGTCGGGGTCTTATTTGCCTGCCGTTAACGGCTGAGATGTGTGATTCACTTGGTCTTTATCCTCAGACGACTGAAAATACCGCCCGGTTTGGGACGGCGTTTACGGTGAGTATTGATGCGGCTGAAGGTATAAAGACAGGTATCAGTGCGGCTGATAGAGCGCGGACGATTCAAGTTGCGATTGCAGACGGTGCCAAGGCCAGCGATTTTGCTCGTCCGGGTCATATATTTCCACTGCGTGCGCGTGAAGGGGGGGTGTTGGTGCGAGCGGGCCAGACCGAAGGGGCAGTCGATTTGATGCGATTGGCGGGGCTCGCGCAGGCTGGGGTTATCTGTGAGGTTATGAATGAAGACGGCTCGATGGCGAGGGTGGCGGAGCTGTTGGGATTCTGCGAGAAACATAATCTAAAAATCGCCTCAATCGCCAAGCTAATAGAGTACCGTCTGCAGCGGGAGAGCCAAATTAAGCGTGTGGAGTGCGTGAATTTGCCGACGGACTACGGGGAATTCAGGCTTATTGGCTACGAGAGTATAACTTCTGCGGAGCCGCATCTGGCGTTGTGCAAGGGCGGGATTGGTGAGCTTGATGACGCGGGTGAGCCTGTCGAACACGATGAGCCGGTATTGGTGAGGGTGCACTCGGAATGTATGACGGGGGACATATTTGGTTCGCAGCGATGTGAATGCGGCTATCAACTGGTGACCGCGATGAGGATGATTGAACAGGCCGGCAAAGGCGCTTTGGTATACCTGCGGCAGGAGGGCAGAGGCATTGGTCTGCGGAATAAACTGCGTGCTTATAAACTGCAGGAACAGGGGCTTGATACGGTTGAGGCGAATCTGAAGCTGGGCTTTATGGCTGACAGGCGAGACTACGGAATTGGCGCTCAAATCTGCCGCGACCTGGGTCTGCGGAAGATACGGATACTGACCAACAATCCGAAGAAGATAAGTCGGCTTGAGGTCTATGGGATAAAGATAGTTGAGCAAATACCGCTAAGGGCCGAACCGGGCGAGCACAATGTTGACTATTTGCGAACAAAAAAATACCGTCTCGGGCATATGCTTGATGAGGATTTGTAGCTTACCTGTGGTAGAGCTATGAAGGCAGTTGGTGCAGTAGCACAGATATTTTTGTTTGTATCGCTTTTTGCCGGTGCGGGTTGTGAGGGCGGACCTGGCGGACGGGTCCGCCCTGGTCGGGTTACTGATAGTGATTCTAATCTGCTTTCCGGATATATGTCGTATGCTTCGGCCAAGGTCGATATTATGCCGTTGACGGGGTTTGTCAGGGCGGGGGCGGATGAAGGAGCTACGCAGATAAAAGCTTATGTGAGTCTGCTTGACCCGTTTGATTGTCAGATAAAATCGCCGGGGACGTTTCGGTTCGAGTTATATGAGTACGTCCCACATTCGGCTGAGCTAAAGGGCAGGAGAATTGTTATTTGGCCGGATGTCGATTTGACCGAGGCGGCCGAGAATAACAGTTACTGGCAGGATTATTTAAGGGCTTACAAATTCGGTCTGGATTTCTCCGCAGGACGCCTGCCCCTAAGGGGCCTGTCGGCGGAGCCACAGAGTAACCGCGACTATATATTACAAGTGACATGTCTGTGCCCGAGCGGCAGGCGCCTGTCGGACGATTTTGTCCTCAAGTACACCGGAAGGAGCCAATAATCTCGTCTCAGCCGGTTGCATCTGCCGGTCAGATCTGGTAGTATGGCCGAGGCAGGATTCTGGGTAAGTGCCCAGTTGTTTTATTCAGGGCGAAGCTTTATTGCCGGTTTTCGCAGGACAAGCATGTCAAGAAAGCCTCTGCGAACACGAATTATGCTCGAAAACGCGGTTTTTTCTACGAAGCCGGTCTTCAAGCGAAAAACGCCAACAGTTTTTATTTTTTTTTGTTGACTTTTGCCCTGCCAAGCTGGTATAAATGAGATTTGTGGAGTGCTGAAACCACGCCCTTTGGTTCAGCGGGCTCCATCGCGACAGTATGGTTTCCGGAGGAGCAGAGGATTTGCGTCCGGACGGCAGTTTCTTGGAAAAAACTCGGTTGAGGGTGTGGATGAGTACCGAAAACAATCAAAACCTTGACACGTACTCAAGGCAAACCTGTCAATTTTTCAATTTTGAAAGGAGAGTATCATGTGGACAAAACACGCGTACATAGTAGCTCTGGTCTCAATTCTTGTTCTGGCCGCTAACGCCTCGGCGGGGCCGGGTCCAGTGGGCTGGTGGAAGTTTGATCAGGGGACCGGCTCGACGGCCTACGATTCGAGCGGTAACAACTTCCACGGGACCATAAATGATACAGTCTCGTGGATACCGGGCTATATCGGCCCGTATGCGTTGGATTTCCTGAGCGGTTACGTCAGTATACCGGACAAGGCACTGCTGAGACCGAACAGACTTACGGTTTCGGTTTGGGTTAATCTGCCGGGTCCCCAGGCAACTTATGCCCGCTTGTTAGTGAAAGGCAATGATAATAGTGAGACTTATAACTTGCAGTTGGGCGGTTACGGCCTGAACTTTATTATGAGCGACGGCGGAAGCGTGGCCCTTGCCAACCCTCTTTGGCCCGATGAGTGGATTCATCTTGGTGCGGTGTATGACGGCAATGCAATGAGTCTGTATGTAAATGGTGAGCTTGATAACTCGACGACTACAGGCGCGTTCACTCCGCTGCAGAGCGGAGGGCCGCTGGCCATTGCCGCCCGCGCCCCCGACTATGACCGTCGGATGATGGGCAGCCTCGATGATGTCCGCATCTATGATTATGGTATGACCGAGGCCCAGATTCAGGAGCTTTACTTCGAAATCAGGAACCCTGGTCTCGCCCAGTGGCCATTCCCCATAGATATGGCCGAAGATGTACACCCTGATGTCGTTCTCAGCTGGGAGCCCGGATTGAACGTCCTTTCCCACGAGGTGTATTTAGGCACCGATTGCAATGACGTCAATGACGCCGACACCACTTGGCCGGTCGGCACAAGCGTCTACAAAGGCAGCATTGATGTGAACTACTATGATCCTCCGGGTATTCTTGAATTCGGGAGCAGTTACTGTTGGCGTATTGATGAGGTTTCCGTTTCCGGCAGGTCAAAAGGTGTTGTCTGGTCTTTTACCGTGGACGACGGCAAGGCCCGCGGGCCCGACCCAAGCAACGGTGGCTATGCGCCGTTGGACGCGGTGTTGAGCTGGACGGCCGCGCCCCTCGCAAGCCTGCATGATGTCTACTTTGGGACCGACTCTGCCGCGGTGAATAGCGCCGACAAGGCTTCGGATGAATACGAGGTCTCTACCAGTGGCACGAGCTACGATCCAGGGCAGTTGTCGGAGGTGACCGACTATTACTGGCGGATAGACGAGGTGGGTGCGACAACCTACGTCAAAGGAGACGTCTGGTACTTCAGCACGGTAGGCGGTCTTCATCTGAAGGTGGACCTTGGTCTGCCCCAGTGCTTCGACGGCGGCGCGGTGGTCATTCGTGACCCACCAGTACCCGGGACGGTGAAAGAAGGCTGGTGGGGCTTTGTGGCGAGTCGGTGGGCGGACATGTACATGCACGACGCCGTATGGGAAAGGGGTGAGAACGGCGAGTGGCCTCCACCGGACACAAATGGCATCGCTGGTTCGGGCGTGCACGTTGCGCTGGGTTGTGGGGGCTGCGGAGACGGCGGTTTTCATGTATATAATATGTGCAGAGACAATCTGGGCGGTGGCGGCTGTCCCAGCGGCGCGCCGGAAGGAGGTCCCATTGCCAACGGCTGGTACCATAACGTTGACTGGGGGGGAGAGGCGACCGGCGATGTCTTGATGCGGATAAACGCCTTGCCGCCGGGTGAATACGTGCTGGTGAGCTACCATAACCACTGGGAGCCTTGCAGCCAGGAGACGCGGAATTGCCTTAATTGCTACTCGCTGATGCCGAATATGCCGTCCGTGACGGCGCAATCGCTTCCTCCGGGCTCACTGCCAGGTTATGGTCAATGGACTTTTTCGCCGGGCACTGGGATGGGAGTGACTCCCATCCAAGACGCCTATGATGTGGACGTCAGTTGTGTTACGTCGGACGACGAGGTCACTACATCGGTGATCAGGTTCTACACTGACGGCTCGGACGTGCTGGTGATTTATGACGGTGGAGACAACACGTACCCGGACCCTGCGCGGCCGGACCGCGAGGGGTCAAAGGGGATACTCAATGCGTTTGAGATTATACAGGTTGGGGGAGAGAGGCCGGTGAGCGTGACAGCCTACAATCCCAGCCCGGCGGACGGCGCTACAGGTGTGTGCCGGGACGCAGTGGTTAGCTGGTCGCCAGGAAAGTACGCCACTTCGCACGATGTATACTTCGGCACGGATTGGGAGGATGTGAACGATGCCGATACGTCTTCGGGGAAATACAAAGGCAGGCAGGCTCTTGATGCCAACAGCTACGACCCGCCCGGGCTTCTTGAATTGGGTGGCAGTTACTATTGGCGGATTGATGAGGTCAATGAGGCCAATAGCAGCAGTCCGTGGAAAGGCGAGGTCTGGAGCTTTGCAGTTCTGGAGACAGAGTGTTTCATTCTGGACGATATGGAGTCCTATAACACGAGCGATAACGAGATATATTATACATGGATAGACGGGTCCAATAACGGGACCGGCTCCTGGCTTGAACTTGGGGTTGACCCTTGCGACCCGGTCCGCGGCGGTGAGCAGTCGATGGAATACCGGTATGACAATGATGATGTGTTTGGCTCGGACAAGTATTCTGAGATCTACCGCACATTCTCCGACCCGTGTGACTGGACTGTTTTGGGTGTAAGAGGGTTGACGCTGTACTTCTATGGCGACCCAGGCAATGATGCGGCCGAGACTGAGCAGATGTATGTAGGCCTGGAGGACAGTACAGGAGCCGGCAGTTATGCAGAGGTCAGGTACGGCGACAACGGCGAGGATATGAACGACATCAAGATTTCAGAGTGGCAGCAATGGAATATCGACCTCGGGGACTTCAATGATGCGGGTGTGGACTTGAAGAACGTCGCGAAGATGTATATTGGCTTCGGCGACCGGGATGCCCCTGTGGCCAGTGGCAATGGTGTCGTATACTTTGACGATATCGAGGTGTGTACGCAGAGGTGTCTGGGTTCCGGACCGTATGCTGATCTGACCGGCGACTGCGTCGTTGACTACAAGGACCTTAAGATGCTGGTCGAGCAGTGGCTGGATGACGGCGGCGCTGCAGATTTGCACGAGGATGGCGTGGTCAATTTTAAGGATTATTCCATTTTGGCGGAGAGCTGGCTCGATTCACAATTGTGGCCGGCGCCGTAGACCGGTTTGGCAGGGCCTTTGCTGTTGAGGTGAAATTGGGGATGCCTTGGCCCGGCCGTGCGATGTGGCGGCCGGGTGCATGAAATCCGGTGGTGTTGCTGCAACCAACGACTGCAAGTCTCTTTTTAGAATGCTCGAAATGAAGCCGGAAATCTTGAATTATCAGGACGGATTTGGTAGTATGTTAAGAATGGAGGCTCTGCCGCGTACTTGAGCAAAGATATACAATGTCATACGGGAAATCTCAGTTAAATGGTAAATGCCAAATTGTCCTGGCTGCCATCATTTTTGGTTGCGTGGTCAGTTTTGTGGACTTCGCAGCCTTTGCATCAGAAGCTTCCGGCAAAGGGCGTGTTATCGAATTCGGCTGGGATACGCCGACTATTGGCTGGCTTTGCGAGAATGTCGCCATCGCCGAGTGTACTACTGCCTTCCACGGTATCATCCTCGACTTGGCGCAACGTGAGGGCCAGGCCGGCCTGAGCCGTCATGTGTGGGTCAGCACCGCTATATCTTCGGACCTCCGGCAAAAGGCCGAGGAAGATATAGTGTTACTA
>Ga0209979_1005387_pt1 | contig 10103 bp, 7 predicted proteins | sample AnhtaG_FD_183114 | JGI IMG/M metagenome (GOLD analysis project Ga0209979, IMG submission 183114) | Deep subsurface microbial communities from Anholt, Denmark to uncover new lineages of life (NeLLi) - Anholt_01485 metaG (SPAdes) (version 2) | ecosystem: Environmental > Aquatic > Marine > Oceanic >... | reverse complement strand
CCTACTTCGTCCGTACTGCTTCCGAGCAGTCTTCAGCTCGACAGCCACTCGAAGCGGGGCGGCGTCGGCGCGCGGGAGTTCGACCCAGAAGTCGACAGGATTGCGACCGATGAGCTTCTCCTCGACTGTTGACACTCCCCAGCCCAAGAGTGTCTTCTTCAGGCCCCACCACAGCACGTTCTGGCACCCGGGCTCTAGCTTCGGCCCCGCCCCGTCCCAAAAGCCGGCGACCCCCTCAGCTCGCGCAAAATCCGTCTGGAGTTCCTCCATGGCTTCACAGACGCATTCGAGGAGGTCGGCCTCGCAGTTGATTGCTCTGAATGTCTCCCTGTTCAGGAAGCGCAGCAGTTCGTCGGTCTGCCACGGACCCCGGGGCTGGGCGAGCATGTTGTTCTCGATGCGCTGCACATGGTGGCTCAGCCACTTGGCGCCAGGGAATGCGTCCGCCTGGCGGAGCCGATTGAGTTGGGCGATGGCCTGTTCGTTGCCGCCTACGTCGATGAGTGCCTGGAGGAGTGGCTCGGCCAGATCGTGGGGGCTGAAACCCTCACCGTCCCTTCCTTGCTGGACGAGTGCGAACCAGTTCGCGAGGATGGGTGCGCGATGCGGATCGTGCCGCCAGCGCGGCCACCTGCCACTGATCCACCAGTCGAGGCCAGATGTGGGGACATTGCGCTCAACCACCCGCTGCTCCAGCTCGTCCCAGGCGCGGTCGTCGTTCCGCGCCAGCAGCTTGAGGAGCACGTCCATCCCTGACAAGTCGTTGAAGCTCTCGAGATCAGGGAAGAGACGCGGGTCGTTGGGCCTGTCGGTCGGCTGGTAAGCGTGGCCGAGGGGCTTCACGTAGCGACGTAGTAGTTGGTAGCAGTCCCACAGCGCGTCTTCGAAGCCGTCGGGCCGGAAGTGGTCGATGTAGCGCAGGAGCGGGTCGAGGTGCTGGGAGACAACCCAGCCATTGCGCAACCTCTGGGCGCACCGGGAGGAGTAGAAGCCTTCGCCCGCCCCGATCAGGTACTCGACCAAGCGATCGGGGTGAGAAAGCGGGTCCTCGAGTAGCTTGCGGACGGTTCGCTGCCAGGCTGAAGGGTCGAGGACACGCAACTCCTCGACTAGGGCGAGATATCTCTCGTTGTCCGCGGACGGCACGAAGGCGTAACAGCACACTACCTGTGCGATCTTGTCGGCGCTGAAGGTGACGCCGCGCTCCTTGAGATACCAGAAGGCAACCTCGTGCTCGGCCGCTCTCCCTATGTAGCCCCGGCCTTCACCTGACTTTGGCTTCCGCCCGTACTCGAGGCGCTCGACCGACTGCGTGAAGACATCCGAAACGCGCTGGGCGACGTCTGTTCCCAGCCGCTTGACAACGCGGCCTACATCCTCTGTCGTAACGGAGCCCAACCTCCTCTTCCCGTGCTCCATTTCCGCGACGCCGAGGACCACGTTGTGGGCTTGGCCGATAGGATTGCCCTCGGCGATCGCGATGAGCTCTAGCATGCGCTGGCGTTGTGCTCCGATGTCGTGCAGTGGCTCAGGCGGAGGTGGCTCGGGAAGGCGAAGGTCTGCGGTGAAGGCGGGTGCGCGCGACCGGAACAGCCTCAGCCGGTCCGGCGATCGATCCTTCACGAAGTGGGCATCGATAAGGCCGTCGATGAGGCGAAGTTGAGGGCAGGTAAGCCCCTCGTCGGTGGCCGGAAGCATGTCGAAGACCGTGTCGTCAGCGGCGGTTCCCAATAGCTGGCCAAGGCGGTAGGCGTTGATGGCGCGCTGAGGCCGGACGAGACGACAGAGGGCGGCATCGAAGACGCCGGCAAGGAGCGAGGGACAGGCGGACAAGGCCTTTGTCAGCGGCCCGCGATAGCGCTCACGGCCGACGTCGTGCCTGAGGAGTTCGCAAAGCCTCAGAAAGAGGCGTGGCGGGATGTCGTCGAGGCAGAGCTCGGCCGCGCGTTCCAGTATTGCGGGAACGAGGTGCTCGCGCAGATTGCCCATGGCCTCGAACTGCTCGAGTGCAGCATGGAAGGCCTCGCCCAGGCTTGTCTCGTCAAGTGCGGAGGCGAACTTGAGTGGATCGAGTAGAAGCACACCCATGAGGTCGGGCTCGCGGCGGCCGCCGCGGAGTTTGGTGATGTAGTCGGCGGGACAGGGGGAGGCGGTCTCGCGGTATGCTGCTAGCACGGCACCGCGCACCTCGTCGTCCTCGTCGTCCAGGAGATCGAAGAGCAGGCGGATTGCCTCCGCGTCGTTGGTGGCTGCAATCGCCTTGACCGCGTTGAAGCGGATCGTGGTATTGAGTTCGGCGTTGTGGGCGAGTTCCACGAGCGTGCTATTGAGTTGCTGTGAGCCTCCCCACGCGACGGCGCACTCGGTCGCCCAGATGAGCGCGATCTCCTCCTGGCTCTCCAGGTACAGCGCGAGGAAGGAGGCCACATCTGCAGGGGCGTGCTGGGGAAGCGCGTCGGCCAGATCCTCGCCTTTGGGGGTGACGTCCCACCACGGCGACCGGTGGTCGCGGACGGCATCGTCGATGATGCGCCTGGTGAGTCGCTCATCCGCCTCGGGCTCAAGCCTCGGCGTCTCAGCCAGAAACGCGACCACCGGGTCATGCTCGATCAGGTGCTCCTGGAACTGTGGGGAGCCCTCGGCGAGAAGGGCCGCGACGTTCCTGAGGGGATAACAGACGCGTTTGCCTGGAGCGACTGGGGCTTCCAGTAGCTGACGCTGTTTGCGCAGGCTTAGGCGCTCGAGGGCTTCCGCAGCCAGGTACTCACGGAAGAGCTGGTGGGTGAAGGCGAACTTGTCCTGGGATCTGCGGAGAAACGGCTGACCGAGGAGGGATTGGACTTCGTGCGAGGCGGGTGGCTGTGGCAGTGCGGCAGGCGTGCCTGCGTTGAGGAGGTCGTGGGCTTCCTGGACATCCCAGCTTGACTTTGGAGTGAAGGTCGCGACACAGGCGAGCTGGCCGGCGAGATACCTGAGCCGGTCGGCAGCAGGCTCGGCCGCTGGAGTGCTGCTGCGCCGTCCGCCCGTTAGCGCGGCGCTGATTCTTCTGTCGAAGCACTCTCGTCGCGTGGCCGGCAGCTCGCGCTCAGCGAGAAACTCGTCGGCGAGATAGAAGCCGTCAAAAGCGTTGTCGAGCATCCATCTGATCCCGCGCTCGGAGCATAACTGAGAGAAGCGCTCTCGCTGCTCTGCGTCGGGGATCCGGGAACGCCACTCGTACGCGCCGAGGGAGTCCAGGCTGTAGGCTTCGAATGGAGGGTCGCACTTGCCGAAGTAGTTGGACCACCATGCGGGGCGGCGGCACCCGATGGCAACGCGTGCCAGGATCCCGACGTTCTCCGTAATGAGGTCCTCCAGATCAACGACGAGGCGGTGGGGCTGGTCAAGGGGCGCGAGCGCCTCGTCGAGCGTGTCAAGGAAGAGGGCCACTTGCAGGTCGCCCCCGGTTGCGATGTCCCACAGGCCACGCGTACGCAAGGCCCTCTCGATGTCCATGTGGGTGCCCAGGTCCTGGCCCAGGTCGAGCCAGATGGGGAGCGGCGCGGACGGGGGGTCGGAGAGGAAGGTCTCAGCGCTGTCAACAAACGCGCGCATGAGCGTAAGGGTCTTGCCGGCCCCGGCATTCCCTATCGCGACTATACGCCGATGCTCGTGAAGGCATTGGTCTTCGAGGCAATCGGCCGAGGCGGGACCGCCGCGCGAGAGGAAGTCGCGCATTGCTCTGGCGTGTTCTGGATCGGTTCCCTCGCGGACGAGGAGCCTGCGAACGTAGTCGTGCTGGTCGAGGAGCTCCGTGAACTCCGCCGCAACGTCTTTGAGTACCTGCCTCGCACGCTTCCGGTTCAGGGGGTCCATTGCATCTACCATGTCTCCGACGAGCTAAACACAAAAGGTCCCACTCGCAGACAAATCAGCGACCTCGTCGCAGAGCCGGTCCCCGACCTTCATCTCCGCTTCGTCTACCCAGACCTGGACGCCATCCCGCTGCAGGCCGCGCGCGATCTTCTCGACGAAGTCGTGGTCTCCGATCGAGCGGCTGACGAAGACTTTGGGTCTGGTGGGTTGGTTGGAGGACATTGCCGTGCCTTCATTGTAGCACTTTCGCCGGCTGATGTGGGTGGTCCTGCCGGGGAGAGGCAAGGAGAAAGAAAAAAGGCGGAAGGCAAAGGCGGCGGCCCACAGGTGACCGCCTACAGCAAAGCCTAAGCCAAGCGGAGAAGGAGAAAGGACAAGACCAGAGCCAAAGGCGGCGCGGGACGTAGACCGCGCACTACAATAACGGCAGTGCTCAGTGGCCAGTGGTCGGCGAGGCAAAGCCCAACGAGCGGCTCGGGAGGCGAGTAGCGGGCTGAGCAGCCGCTGATTCAGCAGGGCCAGTTCCCGCGTCGCCACCTGACTGCTGCTCAGGATGTCGGGAAGGATCTCGTCCCGACGCAGTTCCAGGTCTTCAAGATTCTGCCGTGCCTGAAGTCCACACGCGCCAACTGCTTCGACCGCCCACTCGTAGTACGCCCGAAGCTCGGTTAGCAGAGAGCTGCTGATGCCCTCAAGGTCCTCCTGAAGCCGATCCACCTGCCGGAGAAGGTCCAGGTTATTGTCCCGTAGCACATCCCACAACTAGATCTCTCCTAGCACTTCGGCGGCGTCGCTGTGGAGATGGTCCTCCACCAGCGCTCGGAGCTCTTTCAGGCACTCGACAAGCAGCTTCTCATCCTCTGGCTTGCCTGAGCGCAGCAACTGTTCCATCTCAGAAGGGCTGTGGGGGAACAGCACGGACCTAAAGCGGCCGCGGTCGCGCCTCGCGGCGACGAAGCTCCTCGCCAGCTCACGCAGGCGCCGATCCGCGCCCAGGACCGGTCCCATCTCGTCTTCGCCCGACTGCCCAAGCGCTGTATCAAGCCTGTCTAGGAACGCTTCGAGAGTCTTTCGCCCATCGGCTGCTGCCTGGGACCGGCCTGGGTCGTCGACTCCGCCAAGCCGCAGCTTAGTGTGAATCGAGAGAGCATTGATGGCGGTCAGCAGCCTCTGATTGGCGCCGAAGCTCTGTACTGCCAGCCAGTCAGGACTCATGCGAACCTCTCCTTCCCAGAAGGCCCAGTGAGCCCTCCGTCATGATGAGCCGAAACCCACTAATTCTCCTCCCACGTGTGCTCTGGTACTTGGGGTGCAGTGCAACTGGCAGTAGTACCGTCGCGGACACCGTTCCAGTGTCTCCCGCCGGCTGTAGGACCACTGCATCAGGACTCGCCTTCCTCCTTACCCCTCTGCACGGCGTGCTCCGCGTCCCATATCAGTTGCCTCGCAGTCCCTTGAGCCGTCTCCCCAGCGTTCTCCACTCCTCCTCGCTCAGACTCATCGCGTGTGCTTCCCGCATGAACCCAAGGGCTGCCGGACTGGCGCGCAGCGTCTCCGTGAAGTTGCTGGGCACCTTCCCGCTGAGCGCGAGCAGCTCATCAGGCGGCACACCCAATGCCTCGCAGATCCTCACTACCGTGTCGCCGGCAGGCGGTGATATGCGGTCGTTCTCTGCCTTGCTGATGTAGGAGAAGTCAACTCCTACCCTCTCGGCCAGTTCGCGCTGACTCAGACCCTTCGCGCGTCGCAGTTCCCGCAGGTACTCTCCGAACTTTCTGGCCATCTCTTGTCACCTAAAGGCTATTGTACCAAATATTGAGTTGAATGTCAACTCAACGCACCAATTGCTTCTGTCAGCCCAGCCCGACGGCCGCCTCGATCCTGCAGTTGGCGCCGTTAGTCACGCCCGCATTGTCCACCGTCACGCTCCAGGTCGCGCGCAAGTTTGTGGCCAAACGGGTGGTCCTTGCTCGAGTGGCTGATGAAGGCCTTGGGTTTGGTGAGTTGGTTGGAGAACATTGCCGTGCCTCCCTTGTACCACTTTCGCCGGCTGATCTGGGTGGTCCTGCCGGGGAGAGGCAAGGAGAAAGGAAAAAGGCCGAAAGGCAAAGGCGGCGGCCCACAGGTGACCGCCTACAGCAAAGCTAAGGCAAGCGGAGAAGGAGAAAGGACAAGAGCAGAGGCAAAGGCGGCGCGGGTGCGACGGCAAAGGCAGGCGGGCCAGAGACGACCCGCCCTACAATTAACGTCAGAGGCAAAGGCAGCTCATCTGCTGCTACGGCACCGGCAGCAGCCGATACGGCACGCGGGTGATCGCCCCCACCACGATCCAGATCAACGCGGCCATGTACTCGCCGACGATGAGCCCCATGAACACCGGGCGGAGGCGCTGATACCAGTGGGCCCCACCGCAGTACGTTATCATTGTCTTGACCAGCCAGCCCAGGAACAGGGACGACCAGATGTGGAAGTTGGAGTAACTGGCACCCACCGCGAAGCCGATGGGATGGAGAAAGAAGCCCACGTAGCGCCAGCGGGCGACAAGCAGTAGATGCGTGAAGATTGCCCCGCCGATGGCGTTGCAGATCTCCGTCCAGTCGATGAACAGCGGCACTCTGGTCCAGTTTGCGATCTGGTTGTAGGGGTTGTACGAGAACCCGCGCTGGCCGTGCAACGTGCTCACAGAGCCCTCGACGTGGCCCAGCCAGATGGTGGCGGGGATGGCCACTGCCAGGCCAGCAGAACGCTGACCGCCATGACCGGGACGAGGCTGCGTCGCCGAAGCCCCGTCGCGTCGCCGAGGCGGAATCCCTGGAGGATGTGGGGCATGAGGATCTCGCCCCAGTCGCGCATGAGTGAACGCTCGGGGAGGCGGAGGATGGCCAGGTTGCCGGGGCCCACCCTCTGTGTGCCGAGAAACAGAATGAGCATCTCGGAGAGGTAGTAGGGCGTCTGGACCAGGTACATCCCGCCGTTGATGACCATCCAGGTGAGACACAAGGTCGTCGGAATCCAGAGCAGCATCACGGTGGCGGCAACCCACTGGGACACGCCGGCGTGCACGAGCATCCAGGTGGCGCCCACAAAAGCAAGGCCGGCGCCGACCAGCGCGGTCCGATAGGGGAGCGGCTCGTCCTCGTCGTCGGGTCGGACCGGCGGCGGAGTGTGGCTTCGCGGAGGCACGTGGGCGGTCCTGCGAGGATGAAGGCAAGGAAAAGGGAGAAAGGAAAAAGGAGAAAGCGAAAGGCCAAAGGCAGGGGCGGCACGGATGGGCATCGTCGCCCCACACTGGCACCGAGCCGCGAGGGAGGAGGTGAGAGCTGAACCGGCAAATGGTAGGGCCGGCGAGGCGAAGGGCGTTCGTGGGAGGTGCCGGAGGTGCGAGTGCTCAGAGCCTATCCTGAGAGCAGCCGCTCCAATAAATGTCATTCTGAGCAACGCGAAGAATCTCGTCCCGGAGGCTATTGCGAGATGCTTTGCCAGGCCCAGCATGACAAATCAAGGGGTCTTGGGATAGGCTCTTAGTCAGGTGGAGTCTGCGATGGTCTATGCGATGGACATCAGGAGCTGCAGGACTCTCAGGGCCGTCTGCATCGCCGTGGGGGCGTTGGTGATGGGTGCGTGGGCGGGGGGAGTTGTCGCCGACGGCGGGCAGTACCTGCTGCAGGTGTCTGTCAACGGCGAGCGGCTCGAGGCGACGCACGGTCAGACGCAGCGGCGGTGGTCGTGGCAGATCGCCGGGCGGGTGGAGCTGAGGAAGGGTCCGGCGGACATCGTCGTGCAAGACGCGGGGCCGGGTTTCGAATGCGCTGACGCGATCTACGTGACCAATCGGGAAGGAGATAATCCGGTGAGCAATCCCGATATCGAGCCGCCGTCGCTGGACGCGCTGGAGGAGGATGGTTCGGAGCTGCTTCATGAGTACCTGATGCGCATCGCGCGGGAGCAGTATGAGGAGCGGAGGAAGGAGGTGCAGGCGTCGCTGGGATCGCGCGCGGCTCTGGCGGAGCGGCAGAAACGGCTGCGGGAGCAGTATCGGGCCATGCTGGGGGAGCTGCCGGGGAAGACGCCGCTGAACGCGAAGGTGATAGGCACGATCGAGTGTGACGAGTATCGCGTCGAGAGGGTGATGTACGAGAGCCGGCCGCGGCATCGGGTCACGGCGAACCTGTACGTTCCGACGACGGGGAGGCCGCCGTGGCCGGGTGTGCTGGTGGCGTGCGGGCACTCGGCCAACGGGAAGGCATTCGAGATGTATCAGGCCGTGTCGGCGCTCATGGCGAAGAACGGGCTGGTGGCGCTGTGCTACGACCCAATCTGCCAGGGGGAGCGTCATCAACTGCTGGACGCGCCGCGTCACGGGACGACCACCCACACGCTGCTGAATGCGGGGGCGCTTCTCGTGGGCCGCAGCGTGGTGGGATACGAGGCGTGGGACGGCATTCGGAGTCTCGACTACCTGCTGAGCCGACCCGAGGTGGATCGCGGCAAGCCTGTGGGCATGACGGGGACGAGCGGCGGCGGGACGCAGACGACGTTTCTGATGGCGCTCGAGGATCGGATCGGGCCGGCGGCGCCCTCGTGCTACGTGATGACGCGGATGCGGAAGTTCGAGACGCTGGGGCCGGCGGATGGGTGTCAGCACTTGCCGGGGGAGGGCGCGGCGGGCTTCGATCACGCCGACTACCTCATTATGCGCGCGCCGAAGCCGACGATTATCCTCGCGGCGCGGGGCGATTACTTCGACATTGACGCGACGCGTGAGGCGGCGGCCGAGGTCCGGAAGGTGTACGAGGCGCTTGAGCAGGGGGATGGGTTCGATCTGTTCGAGGGGGAGCACCAGCACGGTTTCCATCCTCCGCACCGGGAGGCGGCGGTGCATTGGATGCGGCGGTGGCTGGTGGGTGATGACACGCCTGTGACGGAGGGCGGGATCGAGGTACATCCGGACGAGAAGCTCTGGGTTACACGGAGCGGGCAGGTGGTCGAAGAATTCGAGGACGAGCGGACCGTTGCCGACTTCAACCTCGAGCGCGCGAAGGAGCTGGCGGGGGCCCGGCGGCGGTTCTGGGCTGAGCACAGTGTCGCCGAGTGTCTGGCGGAGGTGAAGAGGCTGATCGGGATGCGCGACGAGGGTGGGCCGGTTACGGTGCAGGAGGCCGGCTCCGTGTCGCGGGAGGGCTATCGGATCGAGAAGCTCGTGATCCTTCGGGAAGGCGAGGTCCCGGTGCCGGGGCTGCTGTTCGTGCCCGAGGCTCGGCGAGGGAAGCTGCCGGGGACGCTGTATGTGGACGGCCGTGGCAAAGACGAGGACGCCGGGCCTGATGGGCCCATCGCGGGGCTCGTCCGAGAGGGGCGGGTCGTGCTGAGTATCGATGCGCGGGGATTCGGCGAGACGGCCGACAACGGGAGCAATGCGAAGTACTACAACGTCGAGCACCGTGTCGCGGTGCTCGCGCGGCACATTGGGCGGCCGCTGCTGGGGCAGCGGGTCGAGGATGTGTTGGCGGCGATGGATGTTCTGGTGCGGCGCGACGCAGTGGACGCGAGCCGGATTGACATCGTGGGCGTCGAGCGCGGCGGGCCGGTGGTGCTGCATGCGGCGGCTCTCGATAGCGGGCTCGCCGCGGTGACGGTTCGCGACTCAATTCTGTCCTGGATGGACGATGTTGTGGCGAGGCCGCTCGGGCGGGATCTGGCGGGGCACGTGGTGCCGGGGGCGCTGACGAAGTACGATTTGCCGGATCTGGTGAGGGCGATTGGGCCGCGGAGGGTTGAGGTGGCGGCCGGCTCGGGCAGTGAGGGCGAATCTTCGGAGTAGTCGTCATGTGGCCCCGCCACATGACGGCTGCTTCGCAGAGCAGTACGGACACCTCGCCCTACAACTGAGCCAAGGAGCGAGGACCTTCGGTCCTCTCGCGCTGCGGCAACGGATCAACGACAAAGGCGGCGGGGTACGGTCCCCGATCCGCCATAGCTTTAGCGACGGCGGGAGTCCCGCCCTACAGTAACGGCAAAGGCTTACCAGATCGGCCAGCGGCCGCCGGGGCGGGATTGCTCGACCATCGGATCCTCGCCGCCTCGTGCCTCCACCTTCTCGCGGACCCAGGATTCGAGTTGGTTGCGAAGGTCGGCGGCCACACCGGCTTGCTCTCCGACGACGTTGGCGGTCTCGGCCGGGTCGTTGCGTAGATCGTACAGCTCCTCGGCGGGGAAGGCCTCCTGCCCCTCGCACCCGGGCACGAGCT
>Ga0209979_1005385_pt1 | contig 10108 bp, 11 predicted proteins | sample AnhtaG_FD_183114 | JGI IMG/M metagenome (GOLD analysis project Ga0209979, IMG submission 183114) | Deep subsurface microbial communities from Anholt, Denmark to uncover new lineages of life (NeLLi) - Anholt_01485 metaG (SPAdes) (version 2) | ecosystem: Environmental > Aquatic > Marine > Oceanic... | reverse complement strand
CCTTCCGAGCGCTCGGCCGCGGTGATGTCGGGAAACTCGTAGCTGTCGAGGGCGCTCTCGTCGGCGAGCGGGTGAGAGACGTAGCGCATGTACGGTCCGCTGCCATCGACGATCTGCCGCACGCCCCACTCGTTCTCCACGGAGCCGTCCTCGTGCAGAATCCCTCTTCCGAGCGGAGTGTTCGTGGAGCGCTCGAGCCACTCCGGCAGCGGCCGCATTCCGACGCCGGCACGGAAGCTTATGCCCAACTCGGCGGTGATCTCGTTCGTTCTGTCCGTGCCGAAATGCTGCTTGAGCGCCTCCCACACTTCCGGCCGAAAACTGCCACCGAGGCACAGCCGGTCGGCTGGCTCGTGCTCCAGGCACCTCAGAGCGCGCTCGCGCGGCGTCATGCTGTCGCTGCCTCCTTGTCTGACTCCGGGACCCACTCCCCGATCTTCTTGCGCAACACCTTCTCGGTGTCCTGGTTGATGTACACCGTCGCCGCGGCGCAGTTGCGGCAGTACTCGTTGGGGTATTGCGCGAGTTGGGCGATGTTGTCCTTGATGTTGGCGAGCACGTCGCTATCGTTGATATTGCCGATGGGCGCCGGGCGCGAGACCGTGTGTGCGCCGCACCAGTACTGCGAGCCGTCGGGAAAGACGTATGACTGCGACGGGGCCACATAGCATCGCTCGCAGAGCGCGAGGGTCGAGTGGACGCCGCTGGCCAGGCCGGCCACGTACTCGTCGAGCGAACCGGCGTGCTGCGGCCGGTGGTATGGGCTGGTGAAGAAGCCGTAGTCGTTGAAGCCGATGCGCTCGTCCTCCGGCGTGCCGACCTCGCTCTGGTGCTCGTCCCATACCTCGCACGCCCGGTCCCACGTCTCCGTGAAGAACCGCTTGAACTCTCCCCTCGATGGCCGAATGGCGGCATTCTCCTCGCCGCCGACGGGAATGAGATGCACGCCCAGGTCGCGGAACAGCGGATCGCCGCGCGCCGGGCCCTCGTGCCCCTCCGACCGCAGCCGCTTCATATCGAGCAAGAAGCGCAGCAGCTCGGGAAACTGGAAGACGTTGAGCTTCGTCATCACACAGTTGATGTGCATGACCGGATGCGTGACGCTGAGAACGTCCCGGGCGATCTGCACGTTGTGAATGCCGGCCACAATGCGGTCGAATCGGGGAGCGCCGGCCAGCGCGTCCTGCGTCTCACGGTCTGCCGCGTCCAGGGAGATGTGCAGCCCTGCCGTGCCGGCTGCAACGAGCTTCAGGGCCACCTCCGGCGTTATGAGCGTCGCGTTGGTGTTCACGTTGACGTCGGCGTTGCGCCCGGTGGCGCGGCGGATGAGGCCGTCGCCGCCGTACAGCAGGTCGCCCATCAGCAGTGGCTCGCCGCCGCTGATGTAGATGTATGGCCCCCTGCCCGGCTCCGTGCCCGTGACGCTGTCGATAGCCCTTCGCCAGGCGGCCGGCGGCGTGGTGGGCTCCACCCACACCTGGTTGCAGTAGACGCATCGCGGGTCGGAGTTACAGGCCATGGTGAGGTTGAGCCCCAGGAAGGTGATGTTGGGCGCTTGGCCCTCCGGCCACGCGGTGGGCCAGGCGGACAGCGCGGCGAGAAGCACATCCTCGTCTCGCTCGCCCCGGGCGATGAGGCCCTTGACGCGCTCGCCGTTGAGTTCTTCGAGCTGCGCCGGGACGACGCTTTGCGGCAGCGGATGCCCCGGTGGTGTCAGCAGCTCATCCCGCAGCTTCGCCATCGCCGCATCAGAGTCCAGCCAGCGCTGCCATCCGGCCGACGTAGCGATGTCAGCCAGCTTCTCGGCGTGCGACGGTTTGTAGCTGGAGAAGTCCATCCTGACCTGCACCTGGTTCCGCGAAGCAGGAATCCCCACGCCACTGCCGCGGACGGGTTGGCTCCAGCCATGCATGTTCGCCCACCGACTCGTCAGTCCCTGCGACGAGCCCAATGCGAAGCACCGGCGGACAAAGGCTCCCTCCCCGCTTGCGGGCTCACTCCGGTGGCGCCGGGCTTTGACACTGCCGGGTCGCTGTGCTACAATTCACTGGTCGCCGCGTGTCCGCGTGGCGCCCGATTTCGTGTCGCCGGGGGGAGGGCCGCAGCCGCCGATGCAGAACGAGCTGAAGGTGTTCGCGGGCGAATCCAACCCAGCGCTGGCCAAGGCGATCTGCGCTGAGTTGGACATCTCACTGTCCCCCTCGGAGAGCCTCCGATTCGCCAATGACAACCGGCTCGTGCGCATCCTGGCGAACGTGCGCGAGAAGGACGTCTTCGTGGTGCAGACGGGCTGTCCCCCAGTGGACACCAGCCTCGTCGAGCTCCTCATTATGATCGACGCCCTCCACTACGCCTCGGCACGGCGTATCACGGCGGTCATGCCGTACTACCACTACGTCCGCTCCGACAAGAAGGACGAGCCGCGCATCGCCATCACGGCACGCCTCGTGGCCGACTTGCTCGAGACCGCCGGGGCCAGCCGCGTGCTCACCATGAACCTGCACTCACCGCAGATCCAGGGCTTCTTTCGTATTCCCGTGGACCAGCTCAGCGCCGCGCCTATCATCTGTGACTACTTCGCCGGCGAGGACATGGCCAACACGGTGGCCGTGGCGCCCGACGCCGGCAGTGCGAAGCGCGCCGGCGTGTATGCCGAGCGGCTGAATATGCCCCTTGCCGTCGCAGACAAGCGCCGCGTCGGCCATAGCGACGAGTCGGAGATCGTCCGGATCGTGGGCGAGGTCTCCGGCAAGCACGCCATTATGTTCGACGACGAGATAGCCACCGGCGGCTCGATGCTGGAGCTGGCCGATTTTCTGGTCAACTGCAGCGTCAAGTCCATCCGCGCCGCCGCCACGCACGGCATCTTCTGCGGCGATGCCGCTGAGAAGCTGCAACAGTCTCCCATCGAGGAGATAGTCGTCACCGACACCGTGCCGCTGTCGCCCGAGAAGCAGGAGCAGGCGCCAAAGATCGAGGTGCTCTCCGTGGCATCACTCTTCGCCCGGGCGATAGCAAACATCCACACGGGGGAGTCTATCAGCGCCCTCTTCACGTGGGCCCTGGAAGGGCGGGAGGCGGCGGAGGCAGCTTCTTGAGCGTCGTACGCGACGTGAACGGACTGAGCGACAGATGCGCCGGGAGGCCCACTCCCGGCGCTTTCGCTGCAGGGCGCCTCTCACGGGGAGCCGGGCGTCAGCCGGCGCGCTCACGGGACAATGAGGTTCAGCGCCGCGGGCACGGCGACACCTGCCAGAGGCGTGTCTCCGACCAGGCGATCGTCGGCTCGTGCGTCCGGTACGAGCTTCAGCTTCCAGGCGTAGCTCGATGAGTTCGCCACGATCACGGCCCAGGCGCGGCCCTCCCAGGTCTGGTCATCAACTCGCACCCGCATCTGCCACTGCTGCTTCCTCAGTATTGTGCTCACCATCGGCAGCGCGAAGGCCCACTGCCCCATTGCCGCCTTCAGCCACGGCCGCACACGGCGCACGACGTTGGCATCGTGGCCCACACCGGCGTGGAGGATGAAGTGCCGGCCGCTCGCCAGGCCGAGATCGAAACGCCGCAGCCGCCGCGCCTGTATGACGTCACATGCTGCATCCGCATCAGACGGCAGCCCCAGGCGCCGTCGCAGCACATTGCCCGTTCCGGTGGGGATGATCCCCAGTGGGACCTGAGTCCCGGCAAGCCCATTTATCGCCTCCCGAACCGTGCCATCGCCGCCGGCGACCACGACAGCCTCATACCTCTGGCGTGCACCCTCGCGGGCGAGGCTGCCGGCATCTCCGGGCGCAGCCGTCATGCGCTCGGAGACGTCCAGGCCACGCGCCCGCAGCTTCTCGCCGAGAAGCTCGGGGCACATGCCGCGGGCGAGCATGCCGGAGCGCGGGTTGACGATGAGGAGCATGCGCATCGGGTCCCCCGGACAGGCGACGGATTGCTAGGGCGCAACGAATACCGCCAGGTAGTAGTACACCGCCGGCATGGTGAACAGGAGTGCGTCACAGCGGTCCAGGATTCCCCCGTGGCCGGGGATGATGGTGCTGGAGTCTTTGATGCCCAGGTCGCGTTTGAGCAGCGATTCGGCGAGGTCGCCGATCTGCCCCACCGTGCCGATGATGAGGCCAACAATGAGACTGTGCACCATAGACAGGTGTATCAAGGCGCCGATGATGACACTGGTGGCGATGGCGACGAGGATGTTGCCAACACCGCCGGCGACAGTCTTGCCGGGGCTGATGACGGGCGAGAGCTTGCGCCTGCCAAAGGCTTTTCCAATGAAGTAGGCGCCGCTGTCGGCCAACCAGGTGGCCATGACGACAAGGAACGCCGCGCCGCATTCTCGCCAGAAGGTCCACGTATCCGGCCGGTCCATGGCCAGCGGAATGTCCATCAGGCGCAGCCGGAGGAAGTAGCTGAAGAGCAGCCCCACGTAGGCGAAGCCGAACACGGTGGCCGCAACGTTGCTCACGGCGCCATCTATGCGTCCCTCTAACACGCCGACCGTGAGCGTGCCGACGACGGCTATGAGCCAGGCCACGGCGAACAGGAACGCGCCGGCCTCACCCGGCACCCACGTTCCCACCAGAAGTACCAGGGCGGCCATGTATCCGATGGCGGGGAGGGGGCGTACCCCTTTGGCCGGCATCGCCCGGTACAGCTCCGCCATCGCTTCGATGACAACGGCAGAGAAGAGCACCAGCAGCGGCACGCCGAACCAGTACTCGAGACGACGCATCCCCCCGTAGTGCACCACTACCCAGATGATGGGCAGGCCTACAACGGCTGCCAGGACGCGATCTCTGAGCATCTGCAGCCGCCTCCGGATTAAAGGGTAGGGCTCCAGCCCTCTGTCGGCGAAACGTGCCCAACCTGCAGCGGACCGCCCGCCCAGGAAAGCCTCACGGCGAGCCGCGCTGCGGGCGCGCAATTTCCGAATGGGTGCGGCTACTCGTGGCGAGAAAGTCCAAGCGGTCGCGGAGGACCGCCCGAAAACGCGCGAAGCAGCTTGCCAAGAGCTCGGCGGCAGAAGCCGCCCGCTCCGCGGTGGCAGAGCGCGCCGAGCTGAGCTGGCGCGTGCTGCCGTGCGCTCGCGATTGGCGACTCACAACAGCGACCGTCGTGCTTCTTTTCCTTATTCTATGCGTCGTCTATCTGGCCTTCGGCCATGTGGGCTGGCTGGCCCTCTCGGCGCTGCTTCTTATTGGCTCCCTGAGCTCGTTCTTCCTCCCCACGACGTACACGCTGAGCAATAACAGCGTCACCGTCAAGAGGCCCTTCGGGACTACGCGGCGGGACTGGATGGCGCTGCGCAGCCACCGTGTGGACGCGCGCGGAGTCTTGCTCAGTCCGTTCTCTCACCCGTCGCGGCTGGAGGGCTTTCGCGGCATCTACCTGCAGTTCCAAGACAACCGCGAGCAAGTCATGGCGATAGTGAGCACAAAGACGGGCAGTGACCGGGGGAAGTAGCCCCGCTGGAATTGTGCGCAGCGAAGGCTCCCGCCATTGCTGCGAAGCTTTCAGCGACTCGTGGCCAGCTCTCATCGCGCTTCGCCCACAGAAGCGTGGATGCAAGGGCCGGTGGAAGCATCGACGGAGCGATTGAGCACGGTGCCCGGCAATCAGGTGTGACGCCCTCTCAAGAACTCAGTAATTTGGTATGCTGTCCCCGGAATCCATGGTCACTCCATGAGTACAGATGCTATCCGCGTGGGCACTTGGGCTCAACCGACGATTCGCCGGGCCAAGAGAACCACGCGGGACACCTCGCTGCAGCGCAACCTGCCCCAACCTCAACTGCCTCACCGGCTCAACGCTCCGGCGGTGGATGGGGGATGGACCGTGGTGGCCGAGACCGGCCCGGGCGAACGCCGCTGCCCGACCCAGGGCGGGGCGGTGTGCCCGCAGTCATTCTCTCGCTATCCCAAAGGCGAGCATGAACGCGCCCACGATCCCCACCCCGAAAAAGACCGCGAAGCCAACCGTCGAGTACTCGCCGGTCGCAATTATCGCAAGCACAGCCGACACGGACGCTCCCACGAGGGTGCCCCCGACTGTGAGAAGAAGCTTGGAGGCGGGGCGCCCGAGCCCTGACCCCAGGTACTGGCTGGCCTCCCTGACGTCCGCAGCCGAGACCGCGTCGGCCCTACCCCGCCTCGCCACCCTTATTGACTCGGAGACCAGATCCGACACGTACTGACTGATGCTCTGCTTGAGGGCGGCGAACGCCGCATCCGAGTAGGGGGTGTGCTCGACACCCTCGAGCCGGGCCTCGGCATCCTCCAGGACGCGTCGCAATGCCTCCTTCGTCCCGGTGGGCTCAGCCATCTCCCACCTCCTGCGCCCTGGTGGGGTTCAGGGGGCTGCCGTCCAGGGCACCATGGAAAGCCTGCGTGACGCTGCGCCTGAGGAGCACTGCCTCCGCCCACACGGCCATCCCGACAAGGCTCATCGCCCACACGCAGCCGACCAACACCGTGAGGAGGCCGCTGACGCCCAGTGCCACCCAGGCCATCTGCTCCAGCAATTCGCTCCAACGAGCGGTGAGGCCCGGCTCTGGTACGTGCATCCCTCTCACCAGACCGTTCGCCAGGACCAGCCCCCCCGCGGCCAGACCCTGTCCCAGAAGCAACAGAGACACCCTTCCCAGCGTCCGAACCGCCTGAGCTAGCACCCCCAGGCTTGGCCTGGCGCTTTCCCACTTCGACAGGCGCGTGTAGCGATGCATTCGACTCCACACGCTAGGGCCCAACGTCGCCTCCTCCTCTTCCTCCTCTTCAGCCATGGGAATCACGCCTCCCTTCTGCACGCTGGCCTCGCAGGCCTTTGGCGCGCCGTCGCTTCTGTACAGTATCCCGACGATCATCTGGCGTCAAGACACGAATTGTGCGGAAAGCCGGCCCCGTCGTCTCGTGTCGCTTGGGCCGACGCAGACGGCCCCGCGCACACCTCACCTCCCTCACCGGCTGGAAGCTCGCGCGATGGACGGCGGACGGAGGGTGGCGGTCGAGCCCGGAATTCCGGGGACACAATTCCGGGGACACCATACTAAATCTTGAATGCGGAACCGGGAATCCGGGGACATAGTACCCATTTCCCGGCTTGGGGGCAACGGCGGGAGCGTGTCGTCAAGAAATGGGTATTGTCTCCCCGGAATTTCCTGCCGACTACCTCGAGATCGTCACCGTGGTCGGAGCCCGGTCCACAACAAGCGCCGCCCGGTAGAGGCCGCCGCCGGGCGTGATGGATCAGCCCGGCCCCGATCTTGACCGACCTCTCGCGAAGACTTGTCAGGCTCCAACGCGCCATCTCCTTCGGCAGCACCGGTATCGGGATACCCCGCCAGCCGACTGTAGACCGACTGCCGGACCAACGGCGCCAATTGGTGCTGGACGTTGCGTCCCGATCGTTGCTCCGTCACGCCAAGCTTCTCATCCAACTCGCGGTACGCCAGCAATCCCGCATCGCAGGTGATCTTGCTGCCCACAAACTCCAGCCGCACCCGAGCGTCGAATTCCAGGCTCAACTGCTCCTGTTGGTGCTCACCCATTGGGTGCCTCCGGCGATCATTGCTGCGATGCCCGCTGCGGCCCGTCTGCCGTCAGTTTCTTGCCATCCCTACTGAGAACCCCCCCGGCGATATGGGCAATGCGGGCTCATAGCACCCAAAAGACTCAGGCCGCCTCGGTCTCGAGGCGGCCCATGATCATCATCCAGCGCTGCGGCACGGTCAGCCCCCCGCCGCATGGGGCTCACGGGGTGCCAGACCCGGCGCTCTGGTCCTGCGGCTCCTCGGCCGGATCCCACATGAGCGGCTTGCCGGTCACGCCCACCCTCCTGACCGCGGCTTCCTTGTGCCATTTCACGTGCCCATCCAGGAAACCATATACGGCACCATTGTTATGACGGTCAACGTCCACGTTCCCGGCCCGGATGTCTCCCCCGTTCCACGCCACGCGCCACTCGCCCGGGTTCGGGTTGTCAGCCTCCGAGGCACGGTTCCACATGTCTGTAATAATGATCTTTATCGAGGAGTCGTAAAACGCCCCCAATGACAGGCCCACCGCCGCCTCGTTCATGCCATACCCGGGCATTAACCTCCTCACCTCAGGGCACCTATATAGCTCCGAGTTGCGGACGTAGTCGAAGACCAGGTCGTACCATTGGAGCCTGTTGTCGGTGGGGTCCCCAGGGGTCGGGTCGAAAATCTGGTCCACGTTCGGGGCCGGGTAGTCGCCCAGCGGCAGCGCCTCGTCGAAATCCTCGCAGTACATCTTAAGCGCCAGGAGGATCTGCTTCTCATTGCTTATGCACGCCGACTGTCGTGCCTTGGCTCTCGCGCGCGAGAAGACCGGGAACAGAATGGACGCGAGAATAGAGATGATCGCGATCACGACCAAGAGCTCAATCAGCGTAAAACCGGCCACACACCTTCTCATGCTCTTCTTACATCCCCTTTCACGGCAGGACATGGCAATCCCCCGGCCTGTGCTCCGCGCTGCCAGTGTTAGCGTCGCCCCCAAATGCCCCGCCCGGCTCGGGTGCTACTACGAACATGCCCGGCGGAAGAATGTTCCGATACGCCATTGCCTTTTCCCGCCCGGTGTCACCCTATACCATGCCCAGCCCACTGTCAACCGTCTGTTTCGCCCCGCATGGCCCACCAGTTTTGGCCGCCTAAATTGTGACACCCACCACGCAAAGGCCAACACGACGCGCCGAGCTGTGGCCTGTCGACCTCACCCGCCCTCAGCCGCCCTCACTGCGAGCGGCCGCGCGCGGCGATGGGCAGGATCTCGACGACCTCTTCCCTCTCGATGATGTACGCCCGGTCGTGCAGATTGGATGCGGGACAGACGTGATTGGGGACAATGCGCACGTTGTCGCCGATGGCCAGGTCGTGCTCGGCCTCGGACAAGTCCACGTATGCGTGTTCCTCGTCCAGGCGCGTGATGGCCGCGCCGGCGCACTCGAGGATGCGCCCGTGGCCGGGGCTGATCTTCGCCGCATCAGTCGTGAGCGCCTTGGAGCCGGCGTCCAACGTGGCCCGGTGAGCGCCAGGCCTGCTCACCACCATCGCCAGGATGGTGAAGGCACAGTCCGCTTCCGTGGCTGCTCCCAGGTCGATGCAGTTCACGTCGTTGTACACATACGTGCCGGGGCGGAACTCCGTGAGGCCACAGCCGGCGCCATAGAACCGTGCCCGCGGCGTGGAGCCGCCACTGATGCGGCGGATGTCGGCCCCGACGGCGCGCAGCTCCTCGGCCACCCGCGCCATGGTCTCTGCCTCGAGCTTGGTGACCTGTCGCTGGTCGTCCTCCGAGAACTTGCCGGGAAGTTGCCCGGCATACGTCATGATGCCGGCGAGCTCGAGGCCCGGTAGGGGGAGCAGCTTGCGGGCGAGTGCGGGGGCGCCATCGGGCGGCGCCCCGCACCGGTGCGCACCGGTGTCGATCTCCATGAGAACCTGGAGACGCGCACCACGACGTTCGAAGGCTGCCGAGAGCGGCTCCGCGGCTGCCATGCTATCCACACACACGGAGACCTCCACGTCCTGTGCCAACTGGGCGAGGCGGGCGAGCTTTGCCTCGCCGACGATGTGATTGGCGATGAAAATTGGGCCGAGGCCGGCTTTAGCCATCACCTCTGCTTCGCCGATCTTGGCCACGCAAATGCCCGGCGATCCGGCCGCGACCTGCTGTTTGGCGATCTCAGGGATCTTGTGCGTCTTGGTGTGCGGCCAATGCTCGAGCTGCGCCGTCTGGGCCATCTCGGCCATGCGGGCGATGTTGGCGCGCAGGATGGCGACGTCGATCAACACAGCCGGTGTGTCGATGGACAGATAGTGTTGGGCCATTCGACTTCTCCGTTCTAAAGCAATGCTGCCGGCCACATTTCGCCCGCGGTCCTCCGCCCCCCTCCCGGCCCATTGGGCAGGTCGAGCGCGCGCCTGGCACGAAGATCAGCCAACGGTCGCTTGCGACCGCACGGAGGCGCACGCAGTGGGAATAGCAAGGCACGGCTTGTCGGCCTGGACGCTGGAGCCGAATCCGATCTTCATGCGTGAGATCCGCACGCGGTGGCGCAGTTGGCGCCTGCTCATCTGGCC
>Ga0209979_1005382_pt1 | contig 10110 bp, 11 predicted proteins | sample AnhtaG_FD_183114 | JGI IMG/M metagenome (GOLD analysis project Ga0209979, IMG submission 183114) | Deep subsurface microbial communities from Anholt, Denmark to uncover new lineages of life (NeLLi) - Anholt_01485 metaG (SPAdes) (version 2) | ecosystem: Environmental > Aquatic > Marine > Oceanic... | reverse complement strand
AGGTCATGCCGGCGCCGCCGTACTGCTCGGGGATGATTATGCCCAGCCAGCCCTGGGCGGCCATCATCTGCCAGAACTCCGGCGTGTAGCCCCTCTCATCCTCCTCCATCTGCCGCACGAGAGCTTCTGGGCACTCTTTCTCCAGGAAATCGCGGGCGGCGTTCTTGAGCAGTTGTTGCTCTTCAGAAAGGCCTAGGTCCATGGTACAGGCTCCTTTCCTCTGTGTTCTCTAGCTTTCCTTGCCGTTCCTTTTCTATCCTCGCGGCAAGCCCAGGCCGCGCATGGCGATGATATTGCGCTGGATCTCGCTGCTGCCGCCGCCCACCATCATGGCGATGGCGTACAGGTACGACTTCTGGAAGCGCCCCATCAACTGCACCCACTTGGAATCCCTGTGCAGTTGCCCGTACAGGCCCAGGATATCGATGCCGGTGTTGGCCAACCGCACATCCATCTCAGTGTTGTACAGCTTGCACACCGCCGCCTCGATGCTGCCCGGCTCCTTCCGTGCCTGCTGAGACACCACTCGATAGACCATGTACTTGCCCACCTCTATCTCGATGGCTATCTCCGCCAGCTTGTGGCGCACCAGCGGGTTATCCAGGAGGCTTCCGCCGTTGACCTTCGTCTCCTTACAGTACTGGACGAGATCGTCCAGGCCGCGCTTGGCCATGGACACGGCCGCCGCCACCAGGCTGGAGCGCTCGAAGTCGAGGGTCATGGCTCCAATGTACCAGCCCTGGTTCTCCTGACCCAGGAGGGCGCTCCTGGGGACACGCACGTCCTCGAAGAATACCTGGTTGAAGCTGTGCACGTTGGCCATGTTGATGATGGGCTGGACGGTGATCCCCGGCGACTTCATGTCCACTAGGAAGAAGCTGATGCCCTTATGCTTGGGTGCCGCCGGGTCCGTGCGGACCAGCATGATGCACCAGTCGGAGCGATGGGCGTTGCTGGTCCAGGTCTTGTCTCCGTTGATGACGTAGTCGTCGCCGTCTTTCACAGCGCGCGTCTTGAGGGAAGCAAGGTCGGAGCCGGCCTCCGGCTCGGAGAAGCCCTGGCACCACACCGTTTCGCCGGCGGTGATGGGCGGCAGATGCTGTTTCTTCTGCTCCTCGGTGCCAAAGGAGAGAATGGCCGGCCCGATATAGCCCACGGCCTGTAGAACCGACCCGATGGGCGCTCGCTGATAGCCCATCTCCTCGTTGTAGACCAGTTGCATCGCGGGGGAGGCGTCCATGCCCGCGTACTCCTTGGGCCAGGCGGGAGCCACCCACCCCTTCTGAGACAGCTTCTTGACGAAGGCACGCCCTAGCGTCCACTCCTCTTCCTCTTCCTCCAGGAAGACGCCTTCCCAGTCGGGCGGGACGTTCTCTCTCAGCCAGCCCCGTAGCTCCTGGCGGAAGGCTTGCTCTTCGGGTGTAAAGCGAAAGTCCATAGGATAACCCTCCCCTCCTCTAGTCCCCGCGGGGCAGGTTCAACCCGCGGGTGGCGATGATGTTCCGCTGGATCTCCGAAGTGCCGCCCTCAATGGTGCTTCCCACCGATCGCAGATACATATGCTCGAGGCGGCCCTTCAGGGGTGCCCACTTGGAGGCTCTGTCCAGTTGGCCGTATGGGCCCAGGACATTCATCCCCGTGCGGGCAATACGCTGGTTCAACTCCATGTTGTAGAGCTTGACTATGGACGCCTCGTAGTTGGGGACAATCCCCTTTGCCTGGAGGGAGATTATCCGATAGGAGAGCATCTGGCCTATTTCGGCCTCCAGCAGGCGGTCGACCAACTCGTAGCGCAGCATGGGATTGAGGTCGAGCATGCTGCCTCCGTCCTCTGTGTGCTCCCTGGCGTAGCGGATGATATCTTCCACCGTCTGGCGCAGGCCTATCGCTGAACCTATGGCTGACCGCTCGAAGTCCAGAGTGCTCATCGCTGCGTACCAGCCGCGGTTCTCCTCGCCAATGATGTTGGCCTTGGGCACCCGCACATTGTCGAAGAACACCTCGTTGAACTCGTGGCCGCCAGCCATGTTCACCAGAGGCCGCACCTCCACCCCTGGCGACTTCATATCCAGGATGAAGTAGGTGATGCCCCGGTGCTTGGGAGCATCGGGGTCGGTGCGGGCCAGGAGAAGCATCCACTTCGATAGGTGGGCTACGCTGGTCCAGATCTTCTGGCCGTTGACGATGTAGTCGTCGCTGTCGCGGACGGCGCGCGTCCTCAGGGAAGCGAGGTCGGAGCCGGCCTCGGGCTCAGAAAAGCCCTGGCACCAGATGTCCTCGCCGGAGAGAATGCGGGGCAGATAGTATTTCTTCTGCTCCTCGCTGCCGTGAACGATCAGGGTGGGGCCGGCCATGCCCACGCCGATGATCAGGTGCAAGGGCCGGGGCGCCCGCGCCTCAGCCATCTCCTCGTTGAAGATGAACTGCTGCATCACCGTCATGCCGGCGCCGCCGTACTCCTTGGGCCAGGCAGGGGAGATCCAGCCTTTTTCGCCCAGCTTCTTGAACCATCCCTGCGATTGGACAAACACCTGGGCGTACCCGCTTACGTCTATGCCCGCGCCCTGCTCCAGCTTGGGCGCCTCCCGGGCGATAAACTCCCTGACCTCCTGCCTGAAGGCCGCTTCCTCCGGTGTGTCTCGAAAGTCCATGGATCCTGCTTCTTGCCCCTCCCCAAGGCCAAGTGAATTATAGGGCCTCCAACGTAAGAGTCAACGTAACGATAGCTTTTGCTCTATCGCTCCTCCCGCTCCTGTTGTTCCTGGCGGTGGGCCTCCTCTTCCTCGCGTCGTTCCCTCTCCTCGGCTGTCTCCTCCAGCTCCGCGCTGCCTTCCTCACTGGTTCTCAGCTGAGCCTGCCTCCTCTCGCTCAGGACGGCGTACAGCTCGCCCCCCAGGTAATGGAGGGGCTTGTAGTCGTCGTCCTCCAGGAGCCATGCCTCCTCGAAGGCTTCCCTCTCGGCTTGCGCCGCCAGCACCTTGCCCACGAACAGATAGTGGTCGCCCAGGTGTAGCACCTCCTCCACGCTACACTCGACATGGGCTAGGCAGCCCTCCAGAAGGGGGGCGTCCACCCGCTGGGCCTTGAAGGTGGGCAGCTTGGCCACGTCGATCTTCTGCACATCGCGGCCGCTGACCGTCCCCAAGTACTGCACGTGGTTCACCAAGCGACGGCTGGGAACATTCAAGGCGAACTCCTGGCTCAAGCGGAGCATGTCGTAGGTGTGGCGAGAAGGGTGAATAGCGATGCCTACCAGCGGTGGGTCATGGGACAAGGGCATGTTCCAGGCCACTGGCATTACGTTGGCCACCCCATGCCAGCGGGTGGTCACCAGCACAACCGGGGCGCCGGCGAGAAGCCGACGGGCATCGAATTCGGTCAGGACACGGCGCATAGATACCTCCTGGCCGACGAGAGTCTGGCTTTTCGAGTGTGCGGCCGATGAGAATTGTAGCATGACCTTCTCGCCGGAGCCCCAGCGGTGGGGCTACTGCTTGGCCTGGTACTTGCTCCGGTCCTCCACTCGTACCTCCATGACGATGTGTCCCCAGCCGCCGCACCTGACCCCGACGTCGAAGCAACCGGTACGGCGGAAGCGCAGGGAATCGGGGTCCACCCCGGCGTAGGCCAGCTCGTTGCTGGCGAAGATGGGGCCGGCCAGCGCATGCAGGGCGTAGATACAGATGCGGCGGGGGCATTTGGTGGTGAGGAGGTTCCCCGCTCCATCGAAGAGAAAGCGGTCTCCCACCTTGTGCTGGCTGTTGCAGCCGTGCGATTCCACCACCTCGGCCACGATGGTCTTCTGCATCAGTTCCGGGGCCTTGGCCAGCACCTCTTCGTTACGCGGGTTGGCCCGAAACAGGGCCATCTCCTCGTCGTTATAGCCCAGAGCCTGCTGGTAGAATTTCCACGTGCTCTCGTCTACCGACATGCCGTCCTCCCTCCTTTAGCTTTGGGCTCAGCGGCCTCTGAACTTGGGCTCCCGCTTCTCGATGAAGGCCTGCACCCCCTCGCGGAAGTCCTCGCTGAGGGTACTGAGCCCCAGGAGCTCCCGCTCGTTTTCTAGCTGGGTCTCCAGGCTCTCGCTCAGGCTCCTGTAGACCAGGTCCTTGGCCCGGGCCAAGGCGAGGGTGGGACCCTGAGCGAGCCGCTGGGCCAGCGCCTGCGTCTTCTTCTCTAGCTCGCCGTCTGGCACAACCCGGTTGACCATGCCTAGCCTGAGAGCCTCGTCGGCATCGATGGGGTCTCCCGTGTAGAAGATCTCCAGAGCCTTCTTGGGCCCCACCAGGCGGGGCAGGAAGTAGGTGGCACTGCCGTCGGGGGAGAGACCCACTCTGACATAGGCAATGATGAACTGGGCGCTCTGGGCGGCGATGGTCAGGTCGCAGGCCAGGGCCAGGCTCATGCCGGCACCTGCGGCGACGCCGTGAACCTGGGCGATGACCGGCTTCTCCATCCGACGCATCTCAGCGACGCCGGCATGCAGGTGCATCGCCAGGGTCCGCATGGGGGTGAGGGGGTCGGCCCGCAGGGACTCGCCGAAGGCCTTGACGTCGCCGCCGGCGCAGAAAGCCCGCCCCGCCCCCTTGACGATGACCGCTCGCACGTTGGGGTCGACTCGGCAGCGGATGAGGACGTCCGCCAGTTCCTCCGTCATCTGGATGGTGAGGCCGTTCATAGCATCCGGGCGGTTCAGGGTTATGGTGGCCACGTTCTGGTCGATGTCGAAAAGGATAGTCTCATAGCTCATACGATCGAACCTCCGAACTCCTACACGTGCGGATGCTGGTGAACCGGATAGGGCCTGCCCTTGGAGGCGCCCAACATCACAAGCAGCTCGTGGGTATCAGTGGCAGGGGTGAAAATACGGTCATCCCGCTTCTCCAGCCGTAGCGCCTCGGGAGGACACTCCGAGGTGCATATGCCGCAGCCCAGGCAGCGTTCATAGTCAACTTCCGCAATATCGTCATTGCGCATGCGAATCGCGTCGACCTGGCAGCGTTCCACGCAAACCGCGCATCCGTTGCAGAGGTCCTCATCTACCGCCACCCAGTAGCTGGAGGGCGCCACCGCGTGGGGGATGTCTAGCTGGGTTATCCCTCGCAAAGCGTGACAGGCATGGCGGCAGCAGTTGCAGATGAGCCAGGAGTCCCCTTTGACGTTCATCGTGCAATGAACGAGACCGGCCTTTTCCGCTTGCTTCAGCGCCTCCACCACCTCATCGACCGGAGCCCGGCGCACCCTGGGGGGGCCGCCCACCATCTGGGAGGGATCAAGGACATCCTCGCCGGGCACATCCCCGCCGTAGAAGTCATTGCCCAATATGATGCACACATCCAGGGGGTCGTCGCAGTTGCGGGCAGCCTGGCGGCACGCGCAGGGCATGAGGTTGGCAAAGGAAGCCTTCTGTACAATTTGAACGGCGTCTTCGTAGGGCAGGACCTGGTCCTTGGGGGCTTCGATGGCCGGCAGCGCCCGTACGAGCTGGATGGAGCCGCTGTGCATTTCCCGCCCCTGAGCCTCTGCGAAATACTTCTCCCAAAGGTCACCCAGCCTATCCAAGTCCGGAGACGGTTGACGGACAACAAAAGGAGTCTCATACAGGCCGGGCAGGATGTAGAGCAGGCGAAAGATGCGCACGCCGTCGGGCCGCTTGATGCCGCGGATGAAGAACTTGGAGGCCATTGTGGTCAGCAGCCGCGCGGCCTCATCCAGGCTCATGCCGGCCCGCTTGGCGATTACCTCCTCGGGCTCCAGATCCCACGTCATGTGGGCCGCCAGGTGGGCTTCCTCCGGCTCATAGTAGAACTTGAGGATCTCGATGAAGGTGTCGGTATCGGGGGCACCTATTGGATGTCGGGCGAATAGCTGCTGAAGCGCCCGATAGGGCCTGTCCTTTTCTAGCGAGCTCTTAAAGTTCATACGATCGAACCTCCTCTCGCTCGGTTGACGACATTGGCTGGCGGCTCGTTGTAGGCATAATGTTGAGGGGACGCTAGGTCCTTGGGCCGCCTGGTCTGAACGACGCTTCGCGTCCTGCCATCTGGTCCATGTGCATTCGGTCGTGCCGGTACAAGGAGCGTAGCATCTGCAGGACGCTCATCTCACCGAAAAGCAGGTGCTTGCCTCTCCTCTTCAGCTCGTCGTCGGTGAGCCCTTCGATGGCAGCGAGGGTATCGCTGCGCGCCGAGGCTAGCTCCTGCAGAAGGTCGGCCACGGAGCAAGTCTCCGCCTCCGGATAGGCCGCTGGATTTGGTGGCGGAGGGCCCACCTCGGAGCCGGGCTCATCCCGCACCTTTGTGGCCCATTCCAGCCATAGCCTCTCGAACGCCGCCAGGTGCACCAGTTGCTCCTTTGCCGACCATTCGCGTTCTGCCGGGCGGCGGCCGGCTTCCTCCTCGGGCATCTCCTGGACCTGGCCCACAAGCTCCCGCCGGTGAGACTCTAGCTTCTGCAGCAGGTCCTCGAGTTCCGGTGGGCGCACGCTATCCCCTCCTTTCCGTCCACTTCTTTAGGCACTGCAAAGTCCATGGTTTCCTCCTCGGGGGTCGAAGACGCGTCTGCGTTGCGCTAGGCCTTCGGCTGCTGAAAGGTGATGACGGGCCGACACTCCCGGCCCTCGATCTTGGGGCAATGGACGGTCGGCGGCTCCTCGGCCAGCGGCAGGTTCAGGGCCTCGTGCCAGCCCTGGATGCGATCGTGGGCGGCGCAGATGTAGAACGAGGCTATGCCAGCCTTCCTGATGTTGTCGTGGATGAAGCAGCGTTTCATCAACGCCTCGTAGGAGTGGTCGTCGACTACCCGGATCTCGAGCTGCGTCAGCGGTGGCGGCGCGAAGAAGCGAAAGGCCGCTTCGATCACCTGCACCAGCTCCTGCACCGTCGTCGGCGCGGCGATGCCCAAGGCCCTGACCAAGCGGCGCATTTCCGCCTTGCCCAAAGCGCGGCACACTCGCCTGTTGAGCCTGGTGGCCGCCTCGACGCCGAACTCCTCGGCGACGGCCATGTACCAGCGAGCATCGTGGGAGTACCAGCAGCTGCGGAGAAGTTCCTTCTCCTTCTCGTCGGAGAGCACTAGCGCGCTGCTCACGTCTTCACTCACCCCTCCACGGGCGGAAAACAAAACCGCCCAGCACGACTCGGCAATGCGCTCGTCCTGGGCTCTGGATTTGCTATCGCTGGCCTCTTTGTCTAGCGATCTACGGCCATTCTCGTCTTCTGAGTTGCGCTACCTTCCCTCCTTTCCCCCGGCCAGGGAATGAGGTGGATCCTCTTGCAGCGACGGCAGAGAATCTCTACCCCGTCAAGAGAGACCTTGGCTACCAGATTGCCACAGAGGCACCGCTCATCTAGTAGCGAGGCGGCCTTGCGCCTAGTCTCCACCAAGAGTCCCCCTCCTCAATCGAGTCCAGATAGAGGTCTCCCCAGTTCTCCACCATGTATCGGTCGAATCCCTTGGTCACCCCACGGCCTGCCGCCTTGCCGGCTCCCGCTGTCCCCTCTCGAATGGAGGCTAGATAGAGCTTTCCCCACTCTTCTACATAGCTGCGGTTCAGCTCTTCGTCGAAGCCCAGCAGGTGGATGAAGTCCAAGGTCAAGCCGAAGGCCATGAACTGCCAGGCGGCCACAGTGGGGTTCACGTCTTGCCTGATCAGCCCTTGGCTCTTGCCCTCCTCCATGTTCTCCTTCAGGAAGCGGATGAAGGCGGCGAAATTGCTGTGCAGCGCCTGGCGGATCTCGTCGTCGTCGGCCTCCGAGAGGGCCTGGAAGAGGAGCTTCATGACCGGTGAGCGGCTTCGCAGGTGGTCGTAGTAGCCGAGGCCGATGGCGCGGATGACTTCCAGGGGGTCGACTACCTCGCTGGCCAGTCTCTCCCAGATGTCCAGAAGCCTCTTGCCGGCGGTCTTGATCGTAGAGATGAAGAGCTCTTTCTTGCTGGGGAAGTAGCGGTAGAGGGCCGGCTCGGAGATGCCGGCGGCCTTCGCCAGTTCGGCGGTGCCCACCCTGGCGTAGTTGGAGGCGGCGAACATGGCCTGAGCGCTCTCGATGATGAGACGCTTTCTCTGCTGGGCTGTCCGCTTGGGCGCTCGCTTAGCCATGATAGTGAGTGTTCACTAACATACTCTACCGGTGGGGATTTGTCAAGAGGCTCACTCACGGAAATCGCCGCTGGCCTACCCCCGCTCTGCCAGCCCTGGATATTTGCCCCGCCTCACGCGATAATAGGGATCGCTGTGACTGCGCGCATCCTCGTCGGCACCTGCTCCTGGACCGACCCCACGCTCATCGAGAGCGGCGCCTTCTACCCGACCGAGGTGAGCACGCCCGCCGAGCGCCTCCGATTCTACGCCCAGAACTTCCCCATTGTGGAGGTGGACAGCACCTACTACGGCCTCCCCTCGGAGCGCAACGCCGCCCTCTGGGTGGAGCGCACCCCGGCCGACTTCACCTTCGACCTGAAGGCCTACGCGCTGTTCACGCATCACCCGACGCAGGTGAGGTCGCTGCCCAAGGACGTGCGCGAGGCCCTGGATGCCGAGGCTCGCCAGAAAGCCAACGTCTACTATCGCGACCTGCCGCCCGACCTGCGGGACGAGATGTGGCGGCGCTTCGCCTCTGCCCTCCTGCCGTTGGACAGCGTCGGCAAGCTGGGGGTGGTGCTCTTCCAGTTCCCGCCCTGGTTCATGCCCGGCAGCGAGAGCACGGACTACATCCTCGAGGTGAAGGAGGAGCGGCTAGCCCAGTACACCGTCGCCGTCGAGTTCCGCAACAACCGCTGGCTCTCGGACAGAAGCCGCCAGCGCACCCTGCGCTTCCTGGCCCAGGAGCGCATCCCCTTCGTCTGCGTGGACGAGCCCCAGGGCTTCCGCTCCAGCGTGCCGCCGCTGGCCGAGGCGACGGCGCCCGATGCCCTGGTGCGCTTCCACGGCCGCAATCGGGAGATGTGGGAGCGCAAAGGTATCACCGCCAGCGAGCGCTTCCGCTACCTGTACTCGCAGGGCGAGCTCAAGGAGTGGGTGACGCCCATCCAGAGGCTGGCCCAGCAGGCGGAGCGGGTGCATGTGCTGATGAACAACTGCTATCAGGACCACGCCGTGCGCAACGCCCGCCAGATAGCCACGCTCCTGGGTGCTGCCGGCGAGCCGCCGCCATCCGCCCCTCAGCCGCGGCTCCTGTGATGCCTTCTTCCCTTGCCAGCCCTCGCGCCTGCGAGTAGAATGGGGCCGCTGCGAGTTGAAGGCGAGTATGCGGCACGGATGCGGTGGAGTGCGGCCCGGCCGCCAGGCTGCGGCGAGACCAGTAGCGCGGTTCGCAAGGGAGGTCAACATGTTCGCAGTCCTTGATGTCGAGACGACTGGCCTACGCGCGCAGGGCCATGACCGGATCATCGAGATCGCGGTCGTCCGAATGGATGACACTTATCGTTCGATCGACGAGTGGGTGACACTCGTGAACCCACAACGTGACCTAGGCCCGACCAGCGTCCACGGCATCACCGGGCGGGACGTTGCCGGTGCCCCCACCTTCGTGGAGATCGCCGGCGATGTGCTCGAGCACCTGGCCGATGCGGTACTTGCGGGCCACAACGTCCGCTTCGATCTCGCCTTCGTACGGGCGGAGGTCAGCCGCGTCGGCTACGAGCTGCCCCTCGTGGACGGCCTGTGCACCCTGGAGCTCAGTTGCTTCCTCCGCTTCCATTCGGCCAGGTCACTAGACTCGTGTTGCCAGGAGGTCGGCGTCGCCCACGAAGGTAGGCATTCTGCGCTCGGCGACGCCCGGGCCACGGCTGGTCTGCTCCGCGCGTACCTTGAGCACGCTCGTTGCACCGGTCAGGTCATCGCCGTTCCCCCGCCCATTCCCTCGGCGTTGTTGCCAGAGTTAGCGCCCTCGCGTCGCGTCCATACCCGTGCCTCCGAGCCACCCCCGCTCAGTCGCTCCCTGGCCACCCTGGTATCTCGCCTCCCGGCCACGGCGGCGGCCGTTGACGCCGACCAGGGCACCGTGCTCGCCTACGCTGACCTCCTCGACCGGGTGCTCGAAGACCGCCGGATCACCGCCGACGAGATCGACGCTCTCACCGAGCTCGCCCTCTCCTGGAACCTCACCCGCG
>Ga0209979_1005379_pt1 | contig 10115 bp, 8 predicted proteins | sample AnhtaG_FD_183114 | JGI IMG/M metagenome (GOLD analysis project Ga0209979, IMG submission 183114) | Deep subsurface microbial communities from Anholt, Denmark to uncover new lineages of life (NeLLi) - Anholt_01485 metaG (SPAdes) (version 2) | ecosystem: Environmental > Aquatic > Marine > Oceanic >... | reverse complement strand
AATACCAACTCCCAAAACTAGAATTTTGAGGAATTGAAGCCATTTTCCGTTTTTCATGGTTCGCTCCTGGTATCGTTTAGAAAAGCAAAAACTTACTCTTCGAATCTCAGGAGAATGGGTTTAAGAGTACAGAACCTTGACAGCGATATTTACTTTTGACTGGAAGGTCTTGATTTTTCCATAAAGAGCAGTTAGCTCGCAAGAAATGTAAGCACAATTCGGCTGAATTTCTTCGGATACTGATACATCACGCCGTGACCTCCACCCTTTAATTGAACCAGCCAGGCTCCAGGAATGAGGTCAACCATTATAGGAGAATTTTGCCAGGGAGTATTTACATCATCGGCTCCGGTAATGAGCAAGGTAGGTTGGGTTATCTTGGCGAGCCGGCTGTAGGTACCTTTCCAGTTCTGCCAGGCTTGATACTGGCGCTCTATATTCTCTGGAGAACTTGTCTCCGTCAGCTCAGGGAAATAGGTACGGGGGTCAGGATGTTCTTTTAGCCACTTTTCAGGAAAAAGCGTGGCCAGAAGTCTTTCTCCTCTCTCTCGAGATGAAGCTGAGGTATCGCCAAGGGCGTCCATAATCTCAGGGTCAGGATATATCGCCTCTTTACCTCCAGGGTCCCCAGCATAAAGTATGAGTTTTTCAACCCTATCAGGATATCTAAGGGTAAGTTCCTGAGCAATGTAGGTGCCCAGCGACCAACCGAGTACATGGGCGCGCTCAATAGAGAGGGCATCCAGGAGTCCTCGGGTATCATCGGCAAAGAGCTCAATAGTAAATTCCTTATCCGAAGCAGTTGTCTTTCCCATGCCGCGGTTATCGAAGATGATTAACTGATACTTTGAGGCAAGCTCTTTTAGGACTTCAGGAGCCCAAAGATCCATGGTTCCGCTGTAGCCCATTATTAAAAGAAGAGGCTCTCCTTCACCGAAGATCTGGTAGGCTACCTCAATATCTCCTACCGCTACCATTCTTGTTGCTCCTTTCTCCAGTGTTTGCTGGCTGGATGAAACGTTCTGGGTGAAGGTCCCTAGCATTAGCCATGCAAGTACACCCAACCCTAGAGCCAGGTTTAAGTTTTTCTTCACAATTGGACCTCGCATGTAGTCGGTTTACATGAAAATAGACACACCAAGAGCGATAAGTATCTGGGTGGCTATTCTCCTCGATCCCGGCCAAGATGATCCATTGGCTTTGTGATCGCTTCTCCAATTTCTCAGATAAGCAGTGAGTCTGAGATTACAAGAGAAATTCTTAGAATCCCTTCATCTTACCCCAGCAATCCAGTCTCTCCCATCCTTTGGATGACAGCAATTTCCCTTTTTTATTCCGAGGAGAACTGGTTCACACCATTTCCGAAGAGGCAGATGCTAATTTAGTTGGGAATATTGTATGACCATCTCTCTATTTAGTCAAGCCGTGTTACGCAGAATACCTTGACTGTATTCTGAATGCAAGTAATAATATGTTCGGTGAATAATGCGAAAAAGGGGAGTGAGAAAATGGAAAATAAACGTTTCTTGAAAGTCTTGGTAATGAGTATCTTGATGTTCAGTTTAACTGTGAGTGCATCTTTAGCAGAGATGCAAACTGTCACAAAAGAAGGGGTTATCAAAGTTACTCGGTATGGAAATGGTTACCGCTTTGATAGAAATGGCTGGATCTACGTGCACATAGAGGGCGAGCCATACGAGAGAGGTATTCAGCACGGATACCTGGTATCTTCGGAGATTGCCGAGATACTGAGCAGTCTTAGGTATCTTACCTACTGGAATACCGGTAAGGAATGGGACTTCTTCGTGGATGCGGGGGAGAGACTGTTCCTACCCAAAGTGGACCCGGAGCTTCTGGAAGAAATTAAGGGTATCGCAGAAGGAGCTAAGATGGCTGGGGTAGAGATAACCTGGCAGGAGGTTCTGACCTGGAACGGCTACTTTGAGCTAACCGGATACTGGTGGCCCAACGAGAAGGCTGGGGAATTCCAAGCCGGCGATCAAACGGATAAGGACCGCTGTAGTGCATTCGTTGCCACTGGATCAGCCACCAAAGATGGCAAGGTAGTCATGGCTCATAACAGTTGGGATGCATTTGAGCAGGGACAGTTCTTCAATCTAATCCTGGACATCCGTCCGGCCGAAGGCCACCGTATCTTGATGCAGAGCGTGCCCGGTTACATCCACAGCATGGCCGATTTCTTTGTGACCGACGCAGGCATCATGGGTACAGAAACCACTATCGGTGGCTTTGGGAGCTACAATCCTGATGAGCTACCGGAATTCATTCGGGTGCGCCAGGCCATGCAGTACACAGATAACCTTGATGAGTTTGTGAAGATGATGGAAAAACAGAACAATGGGGGCTATGCCAATAGCTGGCTGCTGGCCGACGCCAATACCGGAGAAATTATGCGCCTGGAGCTCGGGCTCAAGTACCAGAATGTCGAGCGCAAGACCGACGGTTATTTCATCGGCTTCAATGCTCCGGTAGACCCCAGAATCCGCAACCTGGAGTGTAGTAACACGGGTTACACAGATATAAGGATGCCCACCGGAGCCCGTCGAGTGCGCCTAACCCAACTCATGGAGGAGCACTATGGCAAGATAGATTCTGAGGTAGCACAAGAAGTCCTATCTGACCACTATGACGTCTATCTACAGAAAGAGGATAATCCGTGTTCACGCACCGTGGAGGGTCACTACGAACTGGACCGCTTCGAGTACTGGGGGGCGAGAATCCCCTACCAGCCGGCGGGAGCCGTGGATGGCAAGGTGATGGATAGCGACATGGCTAAAGATCTCAGCTTCTGGGCCCGCTGGGGTAGCTCCAGCGGGATGCCCTTTGATGCAGAAAAGTTTTTGGCCGAACACATCCAGTGGTCTCATTTAGAGGGCTACCTCAAGGATAGGCCAACCGAGCCCTGGACCTTATTTGAGGCAGATGAGATGGAATAATAGCAGCAACACAGGAGACCCCGATTCAAGTTAAATAACTTTTAATGCTTAGAGTAATATAAACGAAATGATAAGGAGGGTTAGAAATGCAAAACAAATTGTCTATTGGCCAAAAATTCCTGGTCAGGTTTGGTCTCATTCTGCTGATTTTCGCTCTAAGTGGCTCCTCTGCCCTAGCGGCGTCTAATACTTTGAATGCAGATACAAATATGAAACATCAACCCATCGTTGAAGAGTTAATAAGGATTTTGGAAGTTAAACCAGAGTTGAAAGAAGCTCTCCAAGAATCAATTGCCAAAGCTGAACGTTTGGATGCTCCAACTCTTACGGCATATTACCAATTCTTGGATGAGATGGTAGTGATGATTCCTACTACTAGAAATTTGCTTCCCAAATGCTTGAAATTCTACTATCTCATTGATCAGTCCCCGGAGGGCAAACTTCAAAAAGATGATTTATTCCAACAGTGGACACTTAAATTTATTAAAGACTGGGGGAACTTCCTCGATACCACTGAATCCGCCAAAGGGCTAGAAACGCTTTATACCGATCCCATCTACCAGATAGATCACTGAATCCGCCAAAGGGCTAGAAACGCTTTATACCGATCCCATCTACCAGATAGATGATTATTTCAGAGGACCGAGCGGGTGGTTGACTTTTAATCAATTCTTTGCCCGACAGGTCAGGCCTGGCAAGAGAGCGATAGATGGTCTATGTGATGACAGTGTTATCGTCTCTCCGGCCGACAGCGTCTTTCATGGGCAGTGGAAAATTGACGAAGATTCGGAAATAACAGTGAAAGGCGTGAAGTGGTCCGTGCATAAACTCCTGGATGGTAGTCCCTTTCAAGACAAGTTCAACGGAGGAATATATATGCACAGTTATCTTAGTGCACATGATTATCATCGCTTTCATGTTCCTGTGCGAGGAATAATCAGGGAAGTACGGAACATACCCGGCAAAGTGATCCTGGATGTGATTAAAAAGGAAGATGGCTCTCTTGATATGATAGATGGGACTGGCTACCAATTCACTCAGGCCCGGGGACTGATTATTATCGAATCGCCTGTAGGTTTGGTGGCTGTCCTGCCAATCGGCATGGGGCAAGTTTCATCAGTCAATCTTACTGCCGAGGTCGAGGCGAGGCTTGCCAAAGGAGAGGAGTTTGGCTACTTCACCTTCGGTGGCTCCGATATTATTGTTATGTTTGAGAAAGATAAGGTCAAAATTACCGCGCAAATAGGCACACATTACAACCAGGGAAAAAAGATCGCCACTGCGGTGGAATAACGGACAGTTCTTTCATCTTTGGTGACGATAAGCTAGTTCTAAGCTCATGAAAGAAGGAGAGTCAAAGTTTATCTCAGGGGTATAATCTATTAAAAAGGAGGTATGTTATGCGTTGGATACGTATCCTAATAATTACGTGTCTCGTTTCTTTCTTGTCGTCTCTCGGTGCTCAAGGTGAACCTAAGCTTGTAAGTGAGGAGGAACTTGGAGCAATACTGGCAAATTTTGAACAATATGCGGAAAAAAGCATGCGTGACTGGGAAACGCCAGGCATGGCTGTGACAATTGTACGAGGAGATGATATCGTCTACACCAAGGCCTTCGGCGTTAGGACGCACAAGGGAAGTGATCCGGTTACCACAGATACTATCTTTCAGATCGGCTCGACATCCAAGGCGTTTACGGCGGCATTGGTAGCTATGCTAGCGGACGAGGGTAAAATAAAATGGAAAGATCCTGTCATTGAACATCTGCCGGATTTTGAGATGTACGATCCCTGGGTTACCAGGGAGTTTATGATAGAGGACCTGATGGCCCAACGAAGCGGGATGCCGTCTCATGCCATAGATTCACTGGTAATGCTCGGCTTTGACAGAGATTATATCAGACATGCAATTCGCTACGCAAAACCTACCAGCAGCTTTCGTTCCGAATTCGCTTATCAGAACAACCTTTTCCTCGTAGCTGCCGAACTCATAGAAAAACATACAGGGAAAAGCTGGGAGGAAAATATCAAAGAGCGTATTTTTGAACCGCTTGGCATGTCTACTTCCACCATGGATATGAAATCATTTCAAGAGGGGAAAGACGTAACTTCTTTGCACCATAGGTTTGGGGAGAAAATCATTACTCTTTCCAAGGACTGGCCATACTTGCACTGGACATATGTATATGGGCCGGCGGGGGGTATTAATTCGAATATAACCGATATGGCCCAGTGGCTGAAGTTTCAGGTCAATAACGGTGTATTCGATGGAAAGCCTTTAGTTACAGAAGAAAACATGAATTTTATGCATACACCAAAAACTATTGCCATGTTATTTGCCGGAAGAAAGGAATATTATTGCCAGGCATGGGTGTATAGAGAAAATGCTCCCTACCCGATTGTCTGGCACAATGGTGGTACTACAGGGTGTAAAACGATGGTGGCAATAGTGCCTGAGGCAAAGGTTGGCATAGTCGTTCTTTCCAATTTGATAGACTCCAGTCTGCCCGAGGCTCTGGCGTTCCGCTTCCTTGATATGTATTTTGGCAATCCAGATGTGGATTGGAGCACGGAAATGCTCCTTAAAATGAAGGAGGTGATGAAAAAGGCGGAGGCCGAACTCCCGGTTCCGCCAGAAGATGCTTTACCAGCTATGTCTTTGCAGAAGTATGTCGGTGATTACCAGAACGCCGTTTACGGCCAAATCAATATTAGCGAGAAAGAGGGAGGTCTTGTTTTGAGTATAGGGCCTAATAAGGTCGAGATGTATCTGACATCCTGGAATAGAGATACATTTTCTATATACTGGCCATTTTATGGCGATGCTGGTGATCCCGGTGGATTTGCTTTGTTTCAAGCCGATCCGGAAGGGGCGATGAAAAGTGTAACCGTTAATCTATTAAATGAAGATGGATGTGGTGTTTTTGAGCCAATGACTACATCGCCCCGCAGAAGTTAAGCTAATAAAATAAGGAGGGTTAGAAATGTGTAATAAATTGTCTATTGGCCAGAAGTTTCTCCTCAGAGTTGGTGTCGTTCTGCTGATTTTTGCTGTAAGTGGATTCTCTGCGCTAGCGGCGTCTAGTAATTTGAATACAAATGCAAATATGAAACATCAACCCATCGTTGAAGAATTGATAAGGATTTTGGAAGTCAAACCAGAGTTAAAAGAAGCTCTCCAAGAATCAATTGCTAAAGCTGAACGATTAGATGCCCCAACTCTTAGGGCATATTACCAATTCCTGGATGAGATGGTAGTGATGATTCCTACTGAGAGAAATTTGCTTCCTAAGCTTCTGGAATTCTACTACCTCATCGATCAGTCCCCGGAGGGCAAACTTCAAAAAGACGATTTATTCCAACAGTGGACTCTTCAATTTGCTGAGGACTGGGGCAGTTTTCTGGATACCACTGAATCCGCTAAAGGGTTAGAGACGTTTTACACTGATCCCATCTATCACATAGATGATTACATGAAAGCACCGAGCGGGTGGTTGACCTATAACCAATTCTTTGCCCGACACGTCAAACCTGGCAAGAGACCAATAGACGGCCTATGCGACGACAGTATTATCGTCTCTCCGGCCGACAGTGTTTTTCAAGGACAGTGGAAAATCGATGAAGATTCGCAAATAACAGCGAAAGGCTTAAAGTGGTCTGTGCATAAACTCCTGGATGGTAGTCCCTTTCAAGACAGGTTCAAGGGAGGAACATTTATACACATGTTTCTTAATGTCAATGATTATCATCGATACCATGTTTCTGTGCGAGGAATAGTCCGGGAAATACGGAAAATACCAGGCAAGGTGGTTTTGGATGTAATTAAGAAAGAAGATGGCTCTCTCGATGTCGCCGATGGAACAGGTTACCAATTTACCCAGGACCGAGGACTCATTATTATCGAATCACCGATAGGTTTGGTGGCTGTTCTGCCAATCGGCATGGCGCAAGTTTCGTCAGCCAATCTTACTGCCGAGGTGGGAGCGATACTTGCCAAAGGAGAGGAATTTGGCTACTTTACCTTTGGTGGTTCCGATATTATTGTTATGTTTGAGGCAGATAAGGTCAAAATTACCGCCCAGGTAGGCACCCATTACAACCAGGGAAAAAAGATCGCCACTGCGGTTAAATAGTGCTTCGTAGGTTTGTAACCCGGTTAATTTAGTCAGGTTAGAAGTCCTGCAGCTTATAAGAAAGGATAATGGTGAAAATGAAAAAATTGCTTCTTGCGTTTATGCTCCTTATCTTTTTAAGCAGTAGTGCCTTAGGCCAGGATCGAAAAACTGCACTTAGGGCAGAGACAGGAAGTTTAAATGAAGGTTTAACAATAGAAGATGTTGTAAGGGGCGCCGTTGGTCCGTTTAATTCCTATTGTGATGGGTATGGAAATCCCGGCGCAAGTGGTCTGGGATATATATCTGTATTAACACTGGAGACAGGAACAGTTCTGTCGGATATGGATGAGGTTCTGGAAGAGATTGTTTCTTATGATCGGGCTGAAGCTGGCGGCACCTATATCGGTCAGATTAATATGATAACGGCTTCATCATTCAACGGTATAAATGGTGCGGTATGGGGATATCATATCGCCAAAGCGGATGCCATAGCAAACAACACTTTGCAACCTTTATTTATGAAAAAACGGAGTGACGGGACAGAAATTCCGGTATATCCGGTGGAACCGCTGCTGGATGCAGGAAAACGTCTTTTTGGTACCGATAATCAAAGGAGATTCTCTCTACTACCAGGAGCGCATGTAAGATGTGCAGTTAAGTCAAATACCGTGAAAGGGCCTACTTTTGTATGGTGTGCCATTGCTCTGGCTATAGCTGAAGATCGGAGTACAGCTGCTAATCTTTTTATTGAAGATGCCGGTGACTCTATTTCTTTGCAATCGAAAAAGGATCGCGCAACATTTTTAGATCGCCTGTATGGGAACATTGCTGAGAGCATCATCCGTTGCGGTGATGATCAGAATGTACGATACAAAGAGATTTTTGTGGGCTGCAAAATAGAGGAGATACCTGAAGGATATGTTGGATGCGCATTGACCTGTGCTCCTTATGTCGTGTTGGCAAGGAAGGTCGTGCCTGCCGGGAAAAAACCAGATGTGCTGCTTCAGTTGACACTATCAGAGTGGGAGAAGACCATTGGTCTATCCCCTCTAACGGGAAATCCTGATACGTCTTAGAGCTTGTGAATCACCCCTAAAAGGAGGAACTATTATGAGGTTAAGAGGTAGGTTAATAATATGCGTGATATCATTTATTTGTGTTCTGGCATTTTCGGTGCAGGTATTTGCCGAGGCTGTGCAGGCACGGGATGAAGCTTCCTGGGAGGTATATCCCAAAGTATTCGGCAACAGAATCCCCAAAGATTACTTTGTAACTGCCGGTAGGGGAGATACGGATATAGGTCCCGGGGACGATCCCTGGGAGACAGGGTCATACGATCTAGCTTTAATGGACGCAGGAATAGCAAATTTCAATGTAATGCAATATACCTCAGTTCTGCCGCCCGAATCGAGAGAAATTCCTATAGCCGAAGCTGAGAAATGGTTTCATCACGGTGCGGTTATTGAAGTTATAATGGCATCGGTTAATGGCGTCAAGGGGAATACCCTGTCTACGGGTGTGGGAAGGATACAAGTGCGAAGGAAATCCGACGGAAAACATATCGGAGGCTTTGCGGCGGAATACAAAAAAGTGCACCAAGATAAGATATCAGCAGAAGAAGCGGAAAAGACTGCTAATGAGATGTTGCACATTTCATTAATGGGAGAATTCAATAGGCGATACAGTAGCGATGAGTATGAATTTTTCGATGAGACGCATAAAGTTAACTGTTTTAAAGTAGAAAAGAAATACGGAACATCACTCGTTGCGCTTTGTTGGATCAACTACATATATCCTTAAAGGAGGCAGAGGATGAGAAGAAATCTTCTTGCGTTTTTAACCAGTATAGGGATTATCTTTGTGTATACAGGTATCTCCAGCACCTGTACGACAATTTTAGCTACAAAAGGAGCGACTAAGGATGGTTCGGTAATTATTTCCCATTCGGATGACGATGAGTTGAGCGACCAGAGGATTGTCTACGTTCCCGCCGCTGACCACCAGCCGGGTTCGAAAAGACCGGTATACTATGACCCTTGTTCGTTCGAGGTTGCTACTGTGCGCTACGTAGGAACAAGCCGTGGTCCCGGATATGATACACCAGGTCTTTCCAGGACAGAACCCCTGGGATACATTGACCAGGTGGAGCATACATACGCTTATTTTGACGGCAATTACGGCATCATGAACGAGCACCAGCTTATGTTTGGGGAATGCACCAGTGGGATCAAAATAGAGCTAAAACAGGAAAAAGGGAAAAGGATTTTTTACAGCGCCGAACTTTCCCGGGTTGCACTTGAGCGCTGCACCACTGCCAGAGAGGCAATTAAACTCATGGGGGAGTTGATAGATGAGTACGGATACTATGGAACCGGGGAGACCCTCTTAGTAGGCGATAAAGAAGAGGGCTGGGTTTTCGAGATGGCCTGTGGTACACTTGATGAAACCGGCGGTTTGTGGGTGGCAAAAAAAGTGCCGGACGGGGAAGTGTTTGTAGCGGCAAATGAGTTCAGGATCCGAGAGGTTAACCCAGATGACCCTGATATGATGTTTTCAAAAAACCTTTTTGATGTAGCCGAAAAACGTGGGTGGTGGAAGCCGGAAGACGGAAAACTTGACTGGCTTAAAACAGTAAGCCACGGGGAGTATAACCACCCTTACTATTCTCTACGCAGGGTTTGGAGCGTTATGAGACGGCTTAAGCCATCGGCTAATTTTAGTCCCTGGGTTGAAGACGGATATACAAAGGCGTATCCCTTTTCGGTTAAACCGGATAAGAAGTTGAGCGTAGGCGATGTTATGGCCCTGCACAGGGATCATTACGAGGGAACAGAATTTGACATGACAAAAGGCCCGGCCGCAGGGCCGTTCGGGTCTCCCTATCGTTGGATCGGAAAATATGATGGTGCGCAAAACAACGTAGGTGATTCGGATATTGATATGTGGGGGGCATGGGAGCGACCTCTTTCTGTTTTTTACTGCGGATATATGTTCGTTAATCAAGCTCGCGGCTGGCTTCCTGATTCAATCGGTGGGGTATGCTGG
>Ga0209979_1005378_pt1 | contig 10116 bp, 9 predicted proteins | sample AnhtaG_FD_183114 | JGI IMG/M metagenome (GOLD analysis project Ga0209979, IMG submission 183114) | Deep subsurface microbial communities from Anholt, Denmark to uncover new lineages of life (NeLLi) - Anholt_01485 metaG (SPAdes) (version 2) | ecosystem: Environmental > Aquatic > Marine > Oceanic >... | reverse complement strand
GAGGGGCGTGGGTCGAGTCGGTGCCCCTCTTTATTGTCGCGGCGAAGCTCCCTTTCCCCAGCCTTGGATCGAACTCACCTTCTGCGACCAACAACCCCCATTGCGACTTGCCGCTCACTGAACAAAACAAGCTATTGTGTGCCCCGGTTGCACAGAATGGACGATTGTGTATCCCACTTTCGTTGACTACATACACGCCTTCTATTCAGCCTGCCGAGTCACTTCGGCAACAGTCCCAATATCTGAACAAATCAGTTATAAGGGGAAATATTGCATCGTGCTATCGGGGACTACAACCACCTTCGCCTTTTTCCCATGGGTTTCGGTAAGCCTATCCAACACCTCTGGCCACGTCCTTGCCCAGACGATGGACTCAGGGGGCGCAAACCAGTCGCCTCCAGCTATGTCGATGTAAGGGGTGAGTACAATCAGCCTGTTCACATTCTCGGGCAAAGAGGTCCTGGGGAAATACAGCCTCCCTCCCACCCCTGAAAGGTAGTGGACCACCTGACCCTCGGGCGCATTGGCGATGACTACCAGGTCACCACCGCCCTCTCGGAGCAACTGCGAAACCAAAAAAAGGGCGTAGGTTGCCTCGCTTGCCTTGCCGTAGGTATTCAGGACAGCGATATCCTGTCCAGCAATGGGCTCCGTCACATACACTTCCCTGGCGAGCTTGACTCCTTCGATTTGAGCCTTTTCGGGGTCGCCGACGAAGAGAGCTGTCGTCTGACCCTTGCCGTTCAGGACGGCATCTATCTTGATATCCAGCCCGGCCATCCTCGCCGCCTCGGTCATATCGAGGCGTACCTGGTTCTCCTCAAATCTGCCGAACCACGGCAGGGGGCCCTCTCCTCGAGTTAGGGTATCCACTAACAAGGTGGCATGGTTGGCACGAATGCTCTCCATAGAGGCTACACCGGGCAGGATAATCTTCCCCCCTCCGGCGAACCCCGTGAGAGGATGGGGAACTATGGAGCCAATGCCTATCTTGAAGTCGCAATTCATAAACTCAGTATTAATATGGAGAGGTGTACCCCTGCTGGTATTCCCGATGAAGGTGCAATTATCATAGCAGTTGTGGTTGTAGACCCGAAATCTACTGACCACGGACTCACCTAGCTTTTTGACGAAGTCCAGGCGGGTGAGCGCTCCGTGGGCGGCCAGGGCGGCGATGAACCTTATGCTTTTATCCTTTACCCCGGCCGCTTCCAGTTCCTCCAGAACATAGGGTACGATTTCGGCCACCCTGGTGGGCCTTGTCATATCATCGAAGAGGATTGCTACCTCCTTTTTCCCTTTGGCAGCCTCGCGTATCCGCTTCGTGCCGATGGGGTTCGCGAATGCTTCACGGATCGCCTTCTCGCTAATAGGAGGCCTGCGGTGGCCCTTCATATAGCAAACGTTCACCTCCCAGGAGGAGGGAAAACTGAGCTCAAGCTCGTTGTTATCATACCAGAGGAGCTGAGGCACGCGAACAGCCTTGTCTTTCATTGCCTTACTCATTTGACCTCACCTACCTTCCACTCTTTATAAACAGGGTTGCCTGCTTAGCCGCCAGCACAGCCTTTATAGCAGCAGCAATGTCCTCCTTTTGAGGAAGCACCGAATTCCCCAAGACGCCAAAGGGAATGGGGAGATTTGCTGCCCCCACCCTTTGAGGAGGGGTCTTCAGGGAATCGAAGGCGTTCTCGATGATCTGCATGCCGATCTCGGCGCCGACGCCGCACCGCTTCGTGTCCTCATCTACGATCACCACCCGCCCAGTCTTTCTTACCGAGGCTAAGATGGTTTCAATGTCGAGGGGCTCCAGCGTTCTCAGGTCGACTACCTCCACACTTATTCCCTCCCCCTCGAGCTCCCCTGCCACCTCAAGCGACCGCAGAACCATCAGTCCCGTGGCTACAACGGTGACGTCCTTGCCCTTTCTCTTGACATCCGCAACGCCAAAGGGGATGGTATATTCCTCCTCTGGTACTTCTCCGCTGGTGAACTCGAGTATCAGGTGTTCAAGAAAGCATACGGGGTTATTGTCCCTAATCGCCGTTTTGAGAAGCCCCTTAGCGTCATAAGGGGTAGAGGGAACAACGATCTTTAGTCCCGGGTGGTGCCAGAGGGTGGCCGTTGGATACTGGGCGTGCGTAGAACCGGCCCCTACGTAGCCCATTCCACACATTCTAAAAACGATGGGGAGGCTCTTTATTGCTGGGTGATCAAAGCGCCAATTTGCCGCTTTCAAAACGATCTCATCCATACAGATATACACAAAGCCGCCAACCATGAGGTCGGCAACAGGCCGGAGCCCGGCCATTGCCGCCCCCACGCAGGAGCCGGCAATCACCGTTTCACTGATTGGGGTATCCTTTACCCTGGCTTTCCCATATTTCTGAACCAACCCATGTGTAGGCCCAGGACCTCCACTGTGTGAGTGGCCGCCGGCTATATCCTCTCCGATGAGGTAAACGGTCTCATCCCTTGCCATCTCCTCGTCAAGGGCCTCGTTTATTGCTTGAGTAAACGAAATCTCTCTCATATCTAGTGATCTCCTTCCTCCTAGTCCGCATAAAGGGCCTTATCCAGATCTTCCGGCTTGGGCTCAGGGCTCTCCCAAGCAAACTTCTCCGCCTCCTCCGCCTCCTGTGTCAATTCCTTGTCAATCCTATCTATGTCGGCCTGGGTCAGAATGCCCTGCTCCAGCAGCTTCTTCTGAAAGAGTTTGATGGGATCCCTCTTCTTCCAGGCCTCAATCTCCTCCTGGGGACGGGGTTCATAGCCCTTCAGGTCGGGCAGCCCTTCGTAATGGGGTCTGATGCGATAGGTCTTGCACTCTATCAGTGAAGGGCCCTTCCCCTTCCTCGCCCTCTCTACAGCGCTCATTACAGCTTCATGCACCGCCACCACATCCTGCCCATCAACCATAGCGCCCGGTATGCCATAGGAAGCAGCCATGTCTGCTATGTCTTCTTTGGCACAACCCTCACTAACGGGCATCCAAAGGGCATACTGGTTATTCTGGCAAACCCACACGATGGGAAGCTTCCAAAGGGCTGCCAAGTTCATGGACTCGTGGAAGGTGCCTCTGTTCGATGTGCCTTCGCCAAAGATGCAAACCACAACTTGCCCTTTGCCCTTAGCCTGAGCGGCGATGCCCAGTCCAGCGGCGATGGGAAAGCATGAGCCCATGCTGGCGCCCTGTCCCGGAATCCCTAGATCCATATCTGCGGAAAGTAAGCCCCAGCCCTTGCCAGTGCCGGTTGTCTTTCTGTAGTAGTCAGCCATAAGGGTCTTCGATGACATCCCCTTCGGCAGGAGCTGGGGACAGCCGTTGCCCCGGTGGGATGGCACCAGATAGTCGTCCTTTCGCAAGAAGGTACAGGCTCCCACCCCTACCGCCTCCTCGCCGATTCCACTAGTGAAGGGTCTGCCCTTACCTTTCTGAATGGAGTCAATCATCATCTCATCCATTTTTCTGGCCCGCACCAGATTGGTATAGAGCTTCACGAGGTCCTCTTTTTTCAATGGCATCTTTTCCTTCTCAGTCATAATGTACTTCCCCAGCCCTTGTTCCAATCAACAGCTCAAATACCCTCATCTCCCTTCCGCAGCAGCATCCAGAGTTACCCTACCCGCGATCCTGCCACCGTAGGCCTCCAGGCGCCTTGGATGGTGCAGATGTGTATATCCGTTCTGTTGCATTCAGAAGTTAGTTTTATTTTTAGTCCAGCCCTCCTCGAGAAAGCTTCACGCACCGTTGTCAGGAGTGCTATGCCCACGGATTTACCACTGCATGTACGATCGATCGGCCCTCTATTATCTTAGCAATAGTTTCGACGGCAGCCTCCAGGGGAACTTCTAGTGACTTTAAAGGTTCGAACTCGATTCGCCCGGAGGAGGCTACTTGAATAGCACGATGCCAGTTTGGAAGCCGACGGCCTTTCGAGCTTACAATGGATATTTCCTTAAGGATTATCATAGGTAAGGGCTCGATCGCTACCGTCTCACGGGTGGTGCCAATCAGGCATATCCTGCCCCCGGGGCGGAGGCTCTCCAGCCCTTGCAACATGGCTTGGGCCTTGCCAGCAGCCTCGAAGACGACCTTCACACCCAACCCCCCAGTTGCCTCCATGATCTTGCTAGTCACATCCTCCTTATCCGCAATAAGCGTTAGATCGGCGCCTAGATCCTTGGCCATTTGTAGTCTTTGCTGTGAGCGTTGGATGTCTGTCACTATCACCGGGCCAGCACCACATGCCTTCAGGACCTGCAGCAACATAAGGCCTATAAAGCCTGCACCTAGTACCGCGACAGGGTCCCCGACAGCTACGGGCGCCTGCTCCACAGCATGGATCGCTACTCCCAGCGGCTCCAGAATCACAGCCTCCTCGTCGCTAAGGGCCTCAGGAACTTCGATGACGTTTCGCTGAGGGACAGCCACGTACTCCGCCATCCCGCCATTTCTGGTTAGCCCAATCAGTCCTGCGCTCGCCGAACAAAGGTTCTGTCTGCCTTCTAAGCAGTAGTGGCAACCACCGCAGCAGAGTCCAGGCTCCACAACTACCCGGTCCCCAGGGCGCAACCTCTGCACCTCTGAGCCCATACTGACTATCTCGCCGAGGATCTCATGGCCAATAATGACTGGCAGGAACCAACTCAGCATCGACGCTGCTTCTGGACCCCACTCATATAAGCCCCCATCTGCAGGTCCGTCGATCCCGCATTTCAGTACCTTGAGCACAACTTCATCAGGGGCCGGGGTAGGATCTGGAGCCTGGATCAAATCCAGCCCAACGCCGGCTTTCGTCTTAGCTACCGCCTTCATTTGCTCACCCTCCTCTGGTTTCTCACTTCTCCATCACTGATCGGTCTTATCGTAATCAAGTTTCGTTCCAAGGTATGCCTCGAACTGGGCAACTTGCTCAGGGGGATCACTGCCCCCCATCTCATAATCATCTGACATTGCAAATCGATTGCCTTCATAAATACCTCCAATCTGTAGTTGCTGATCCTATCCATGAGTTGAGTCTGGAAGAGCAAAGGTCTGTTATCAATGCCTCATACCGCACCTCCATCACCAGTGCTTCGCGTAGTGTACTGGTCGCTGTGGTCAGCCCCACGGCTTGCTCGCACAGTGTCTTGATGCGAGTGGATAGTTCGCTGAACAGAGTCCGGAGGCTGGTGTCTGGTTCGACAGGCTGTTCGAGCACCATGCCCTTGTACGCCTTTGCCAAACCGGGCATCTTCGGTAAGGGTGCAAACACGTGCATGCGTATCATCGCTATGACTTCTATCCCCACAGCTCCTTTTGTAACCAAAATAATCCTTTGACATCGGTAAGTATTCTCCGTTCTTTGTGATCTCTTGTAGAAATCCAGTAGCTTAGTACTGCACTTCCTCATTTAATTCATTATCCTCTGACCACAATCCCCCAGTCAAGTAAATATGTTCAACTTTCTTTAACATTTTGTTCAACTTTCTTTAACATTTAACCCAATCGCGGGAGTAAACGTGACAAAGGCTAATTTGGCGCTTCGAGGTCATTTGTTGAAGAGACCACTTGTGAAGAGGAAAAGCAGCTTCAGCAGACAGCCAAGTGTATATGATATGACTTCATGCGGAATATGGTAGAAAACATGCAGTTGTATCAACTGCTAGTGGGGTTAGGCTCTTGCCCAAGCTTTTGATTCAGCAGTTGGTCCATTTTCTCGACAGACTCAGCTCCCGATGGGGCAAAACATTGTACTATCTCATTAAGTGAGATAATCTCACCTACTGTTATCTCTCTTTGTTTTAGTGCCCACAAAACTGCCTCGTCTCTCTTGCGTGCTCCTAGCTTGGTGTATGCCCGATTAAGGAATATTCCAACTGTACCGACGGTTATGCAGAGTCTATCGGCTATTTTTTTGTTTGTGAGTCTACGGCCAGCAAGAATGAGAACATCTCGTTCTCTTTTCGTTAATATATTATCTTGGCTTCTGTCTGTACGGATAATTTGTTCGTCTTCCTCCAGGGGGTGACCATGCTCCAATTGGCGCACAAGGTGCGCTATCCTTCTCAACATATCAGGGCCCAATGAGCTAAGGAGTTCTGCTAGCTCATCAAGCGAGTAGAACTCGGTAGGGCTTATCTCTCCCCGCTTCATAGCGGAAACGATGGCTTCGTTCCTATTGTGTGCTCCCAGCTTGATGCATGCCTGGTGTATTAGCGTCTTCACTCTGTTGACAGATGCGCCGAGACGTTGGGCAATCTCAGCGTTACCAAGGTGTTGGCCATGTAGGGCGGCCAAGATGAGAACATCTCGTTCCTCTTTGGTCAGAACGGTGCTCCTCGTTTTCATCCGAGTGCTATCCATGGGAACTCTCCAAGGCAATCGTGTGAGAGCGATAGAATATTAGCACACTGCGGGTGCGTTGTCAACGGGCAATGGCGCAGGCCTACGCCCCGGTCCGCAGCGGTTGCCTACGTGCCAAGGAGTGACCTTTCCATGGCAGGTACTGCACAAATCGCTAAAAAGTGCAATTTGGGGAAATTGAGGCTGGGTATGCTTCATTAACACCCAGCCTCTTTTGTTTGATAGAGATTGCACAAAATGGACAAATGTGCATAGCTGCTTATCTTGTAGCTCATAGAGAGCATGTCTTCTACCAGAAATCCTACTGGCTTTCCAAATGATCCAGACACAGCTGGGAGGAAAATGCCGCCGCCAACCCGTGAGCTCTGGGGCCCTCCCCGTTTTGTTCGGATGCGTCGCGCCCTATCTTTATAAAGTAACTTCAGCTTGGAAAAGGAGGTCGAGCGAATCTGAGAAACCGATTAATCGTTGGCTATGGTGTGTTGCTGAAAAAGCATCACCCAAAAAGTTCAAAGACTGCCTTCTAGGTGATGACTCTACTGACCTCGCTAGTAGGATGGTCTCTATACCCGAGGATGTAGATTTCCGAAACGCAGCTGTCAGAACGCTCTGGGGTCACCCCCCGCCATAGACTGGAAGAAAAGTTATCTTATCGCCATCTGATAACCGTGTTTCGAACGCCTCACGCACTGGCAAAGCTACGCCATTGAAGACAGTCACAACATAAGGCTTGATCTGTCGAGTCTGGAGATCAAACAGAACCGCCCATGCTTCGCTATCGCCGCTGGCTAGTCTAGCTAGCAGGTCTCGAAGAGTCTCACCCTGCTCTATCTCCTCCTCTAAGACAAGAGCCCCCACCTTCTTTGAAGCTATCTTCCGTGAAAGCGGAGGATAGATCTTCAGCACTACCTTAGCCATAGGCAGCATCTCACCTCCGGCACCATCGGGGGAAGCAGGCTGGATTCCTATTTCCTACTTCAGATCCTTGATAACGGACTCCAGGCCCAGCCTTTTCAGGGTCTCGGGGAGGGGCCTGCCCGCCTTGTCCCACCCCATAGCTTCGTAATAGTCATCAACCATCTTGTCATACTTGGGCCCTATGCTTACTCCTTTAGCCGTCCCCTCCTGTAGCGGCTCGAGTAGCCGCGGAGAAACAGTATCGTGGTCCCGGGTGTGTCCATGCCTGATGTTGAAGGCCCGCATCAGATTCAGGACCCTCTCGCCGGCATCGGCAGCTTCCCTCCAGGTAAAGTCCCAGCCTGTGGCCGCGCTCACTGTGTCGCTAAGGGTCTCTAACCTTGTCATGCTAACGAACATGCATATCCCCAGGCAGTCGACAAAATGCCCTTTGCGGCTCGATATGGCCTGATCCTTAGGGATTTCCTCGGAGAAAGCCTGGGAGGGGTCCATAGCGCCCAGGCCAGTATCGGGCATGAGGTCTCCCACGTCTCCTCCTAAATTCGAAGACAAGGAGCCCATATCGGAGACCGACTGACCAAACATTATGCCCCAGAGGGCTCTGGGGTCGTGGACGTGGGGGGCATTGCCCTTATGGGTGTAGACCGCAAACTTGGGGGCGTCGCCGCCGATCCTCTGAGCAGCCCTCATTACCCCCTCGGCGAGCACATCGCCGAACCCGTCGCGCCTGGCGATCTTGTGGAGCATGGTCTCCACTGCCTGGACGTTACCCCAGGTCAGTTCAACCCCGTCGGTATCCTTCTTGGTGATCAGCCCCTTCTCATAGCACTCAATGGCGAGGCCCAGTACAAACGCCTGCTCCTTGACGTCCATCCCCAGACGGTCGTTGACGTTAGTTAGCCAGAGGGCGGCATCGGGGTTTCTGTTGCCAATCTGGCTGCTGAAAGCCGCCAGGTCCTCATACTCTGGCTCCTCTACAATCTCCCCTTTATGGGGCCCGGCCGCGATCTCGATATCGTGGCAATGTGCGAACCTGCAGGCGTAGCAGGGACGGGGTTTCATCTTGTAGTTGGCCTGGATGTAGAATTCAGTGAACTCGAGATGATCGGGGCGGGCACAGGTGGTGAGATTCTTCACCGGCAGTATACCCATCGGCTCGCCAGAGTTGAAGTAGCCGGCGGTGCCCACCGAGGAAACAATCATGCCGAACATCGATGCGTAAGTCTGCTCCCACCAGTCTTTGACCAGAGCGCTGAAGATGCGCTTGTCGGCGATGGGGACAGGGGCTTTGCCATGGACGGCTATAGCCTTTAGCTTCTTGTAGCCCATCACCGCGCCACACCCGTTGGTGGATGCGACATGCCCCCTATCGGCGCAGATAGCGGCATATTTCACAAGGTTCTCGCCCGCGGGCCCGATGCATGAGACACTAAGCTGGCGCTCTCCGATCTCCTTCTTGAGCATATCTTCAGTTTCCCAGGTGTCCCTGCCCAAGAGATGGGCAGCGTCGCGGAGTTCAGCAACGCCATCGTGTACATAGAGGTAGACCCACCTCTTGGCCGCTCCCTGAACTATAACAGCGTCGTATCCGGCGAACTTCAACCTGGCGCCAAAGAATCCATTGGCATGTGTGGCGGTGAGAAGGTTGGTGAGAGGACCTTTCGTCACCACCGCATAGGTACCGGAGCCTGGCGCCCTGGTGCCGCCAAGGACCCCCGTCGCCCAGATTAGGCGATTCCCAGGATCAGACCACTCTATGCCCCCAGGAACCTCATCGTACAGGATCTTAGCCCCCAAGCCTGACCCACCAACAAACCTCCTTAAGGTAGCCTCATCCAGCTTTTCCTCGGTGATTCGCTCATTGGTAAGGTCTACCCTCAGGACCTTGCCCATGTAACCACCCAATTTAGCCATCGCTTGATACCTCCTTTTGTTATTATGACTCGTTCTCGTCCTGATGGCAATTCAAGTTAATAAGAATGTGGCGACCCCCACAAGATCAGACCTCGACTACATATTCACCGTAGCTCTAACACCCTGCTGTGAGTGGTTAGGCCACGCGCTTACCCGCGACCATGCTATTCCAAAAAGTGGCGCACTCAGCCCTGCCAAGAGACCATCTAGCCAATCACGCCCCTAGTGGTCACACCGTAATCGACGATGAGGTCGTGCCCGCTAATGTAGCGAGCCATGTTGCTGTTTAGAAAGACGAGCGGCTCCGCCATCTCCTCCGCCGTCGCCCACCGTCCAATGAAGCCAGCCATCGAGTCGATGATTTCCTTTCCCCAGGCTGCGATAAAGTAGGGCATCATCGGCGTATCAGTGGACGCCGGGCTAAGGCTGTTGATCCGGATGTTCCTCTTTCCGAGGTCTGCGGCACGCTGCTTCGTGTACACGATGATGCACTCCTTCGAGAACACATAGCCGTTGTTGACCTCCGGGTTGGCCTCCAGCCAGGCGCGTGCTTCGTCGAAGCCAGGGGTCGCGAGAAACTTCTTGATCGTCTCCAGGTTCCTCTGCCAAAGGGCACCGCCGATCGATGAGATGAATGCGATGGCGCCGCCATCGCTCATCCTCGGCAGAAGGCTCTCTGCCAGATGCCTATGCCCGACGAAGTTGACGAGGGCAACCTCCAGGTTGGAAAAAGGAGGGCCAGGGAGACCGGCGCAGTTGAAGAGCGCATAGATATTGTCTGGAATCTGCTTCGTCGCAGCATCGATCGAGTCCTTCTCCATGAGGTTGGTGTTGATGTACTGCTTCACCGGGGCAGTAACTTCCTTGACATCGAGGGCGTAAACCTCTGCCCCCAATTCGACCAAAAGCCGTGCCGCCGCCTGTCCCATTCCGGA
>Ga0209979_1005375_pt1 | contig 10119 bp, 13 predicted proteins | sample AnhtaG_FD_183114 | JGI IMG/M metagenome (GOLD analysis project Ga0209979, IMG submission 183114) | Deep subsurface microbial communities from Anholt, Denmark to uncover new lineages of life (NeLLi) - Anholt_01485 metaG (SPAdes) (version 2) | ecosystem: Environmental > Aquatic > Marine > Oceanic... | reverse complement strand
GTGGCTCAACAGCCATCCCAAATAGAGAATTCCGGCTAAGGTCCACACCCAGCCGACGAAAGCCCCTTCCTTTTGAGGGCGCACTAGGAGCCAGATTAGAGATAGCACCACGGCTGAGGTTAATAAGAGCGGTGTAAGTAAGGTAAGGTTAAAGTGAGGTTCAATAATAGATAGTAGCTCTGAATCACGGCTAAGAATGAATAGCAGCGTCCAGATTAGCCCGAAGTAGGTGAGTGGTGGCACCTTAGTCCCGGCCACCATTTTATAGAATTCAAAGGCTGCCAGTAGCCCCCAGATTGCCACCAGAACGGTGAACCAGGGTAGGGGTTGGTCAAACCAGACGGCAGCAATTAGGAGAGGAATGCCCCACAGCGCAGTTATAACCCTTCTCTTTAGCATATAGCTACGCATCAACCTCACCCCCTGTGTCCCCCTCTCCAAGAATGGAGAGGGGGACACAGGGGGTGAGGTTAATAAAAATTATAATCCACCGAAGCGCCTTTGCCTCTGGCTGTAGGCGAGCAGTGCTTGGTCGACCTCTTTGTTATTGAAGTCAGGCCAAAGAACGTTGGTGAAGTAGTATTCGCTATAGGCGGCTTGCCACAGTAGGAAGTTGCTCAGGCGGAATTCGCCGCCGGTGCGGATGACCAGGTCAACTTCAGGTAGACCGGCGGTGTAAAGATAACTATCGAACAATTTTTCGTCTATTTTTTCCGGCGGGATGCCTTTAGCTATAATGTGGCGGGCGGCATCTACGATTTCAGTGCGTGCCCCATAGTCAAAGGCAAAGCTGAGCGTCATCCCGGCATTGTTTTTGGTGAGTTCTACCGCTTTATGTATTGCCTTCTGCAGACTGGGCGAAAGCCCGGCCAGACGACCCAGGTGGCGCAGTTTAACGCCTTGTTTGTGAAGCTCAAGGGTCTCCTTATCTATTATCTCTTGCAGAAGATGAAGCAGGCCAGCAATCTCCTCTTCGGGGCGTTTCCAGTTTTCGGTGGAGAAGCCATAAAGGGTGAGGTGTTTCAGCTTGAGTTTGATAAAATGGCCAATTACCGAACGCATGTTTTTTACCCCTGCCTGGTGGCCCTCAAGCCGGGGCAGTCCCCGCTGTTTTGCCCATCTGCCATTGCCATCCATGATAATGGCTATATGGTCGGGGGAGCGGGCAAATTTTTTCTTTGCTTTTGATGTAGCTGTCACTCTGCACTCATACTAAATAATAAAGGGTGTGGCCAGCACACTGCTGTCTGAATCTTGGCTGTTTGTTAAACCTCCATGAGTTCGGCTTCTTTATCTTGAGCTATTTGCTCAAGATCGGCAATGAAGCTGTCGGTGAGCTTCTGTAGCTGGTCTAGGGCACGCTTATGCTCATCCTGTGATATGTCCTTGTTTTTCTCCAGCCCCTTTAGTTCAGCCATGGCCTCATGCCTTAGGTTGCGTACGGCTATTTTTCTTTCCTCGACCCTCTTTCGCACTACCTTGGTTAGCTCCTGTCGCCGTTCCTCGCTCAAGGGGGGTAGACTCAACCGAATTACATTGCCATCGCTGGCGGGATTTAGTCCCAGGTCAGATTTGAGGATAGCCTTCTCTATGCTGGGTAGGCTGCTTCGGTCCCACGGCTGGATAACGATAAGCCTGGCCTCGGGGGCGGAAATGCCGGCAATTTGGTTGAGGGGGGTGGGAACGCCAGCATATTCTACCTTGATATGTTCGATTAGGGCGGGTGAGGCGTGCCCGGTGCGGATGGTGGCTAATTCCTTCTTCAAGCCCTCAACCGAGGCTCGCATCTTTTGCTCAATATTCCCTAGAATGGGGCTAACCATTTTACTTCTCGCTGTATACCAGGGTGCCAATAGACTCACCCATTACAGCCTTTTCTACGCTGCGAGGTGCTTGAAGGTCGAAAACAATTATCGGTAGCCTGTTTTCCAGGCATAGGGAGAGGGCGGTGGTATCCATTACCTCCAGACGCATGTTTAGTACTTCAAAATGGGTGAGTTTGTCAAACTTCTTGGCCTTAGGGTCGATGTGGGGGTCGGCGCTATAGACGCCGTCAACATTATTCTTGGCCATGAGTAAGACCTCGGCTTCAATCTCTATGGCTCGTAGCGCTGATGCGGTATCTGTGGTCATGTATGGGTTACCGGTGCCCCCGGCAAAGATAACCACTCTCCCTTTCTCTAGGTGACGAATAGCGCGGCGCCTGATATAGGGCTCAGCCACCTGTTGAATGCTTATGGCTGACTGGGTTCTGGTGGTTACCCCTTCTCTCTCCAGGGCATCTTGGAGAGCCAGGGCATTTAGCACTGTAGCCAGCATCCCAGAATAGTCAGCGGTGACCCGGTCCATTCCCTCTTCTTCAGCCTTGGCCCCCCGCCAGATGTTGCCACCACCAACCACAATGCCTACCCCCACCCCCATTTCTATCACTTGCTTAATCTGCCTGGCTATCTTGGTTAGGGTAGGGGCATCAATGCCAAAAGCTTCTCCGCCACTGAAGGCCTCGCCGCTGAGTTTAAGCAGGACTCGCTTATACTGGGCATTTTTCATTTTTCCGATTCCTGGTCGCCTAGTTCGAATCTGGTAAATCGGCTTACTTTGATATTCTCTCCTACCTTGGCGATGGTTTCGGTAATAACTTCCTGGACCGACTTATCGGGGTCCTTAATGTAGGGTTGGAGCAGCAGGCAGGCGGTTTGAGGTTCCAGGTCACTTCCTTCGGAGACTTCTTCCTTGGAGATGAATCTAGGGCTCATAGCGGCTACCTGCATTGCCAGCTGGTGAGCCAGTTCCTTGAACTCATCGGTGCGGGCGACAAAATCGGTTTCACAGTTCAGCTCAACCATGGCACCAATGCGACCTCCACCATGGATGTAGGCTTCAACTAACCCCTGGGTGGTAGCGCGCTCTTCCTTTTCTTTTGCCTTGAGAAGGCCTTGTTCTTTTAGGGTCTGATGCGCCTTTTTCATGTCTCCTTGAGCTTCAGAGAGGGCGTTCCGGCACTGCATAATGCCAGCTCCAGATTGCTCTCTTAACTCCTTTACCCTGTCTAGCGGGATTTTCAAGCCTTTCCTCCTTTATTACTCATCTGGGGTGAAGATGCGAGGTTCGGTGATTTCGGCAACCTCAGACTCTTCTGTTCCCGCTTCCTCAACCGCCTCGGCTGGAGCCATCGCCTCGCCAGTCTTGCCTTCGATAATGGCATCGGCAATTTTACTGCATATCAGTTTGATGGTTCTGATGGCGTCGTCGTTGGCTGGAATAAGGTAGTTTATATCAGCGGGATTACAATTGGTATCCACTATAGCTACCACCGGTATCCCTACACGCTTGGCTTCGGCTAGAGCAATCCTTTCTTTGGTGGGGTCGACGATGAATAGAGCATCGGGGAGGCTGGTCATCTCCTTAAAACCGCCCAGCTGCCGGTTGAGGCGCAACATTTCCTTATCCAGCTTTAGGACTTCCTTTTTGGGCAGGCGTTCGAGGTCTCCCCTCTCCTTCCGGTCTTCCAGGCGGACTAGGTAGTCTATTCGGGCCTGGATGGTGGAGAAATTGGTCAGCACCCCTCCCAGCCAGCGTTGATTGACATAATACATACCGCAGCGCTGTGCCTCTTGTTCTATCGTCTCTTGAGCCTGCTTTTTGGTGCCGACAAAGAGAATATTGCCGCCTTCAGCGGCTACCCCCCGAACAAAGTCGCAGGCTTGGTCTAGCATGGCGGTGGTTTGCTCTAGGTCAATGATATGTATGCCATTGCGCTTGGTGAAGATGTATTTCTTCATCGCCGGGTGCCAGCGGCTGGTCTGGTGACCAAAGTGGGCCCCGGCTTCCAAAAGCTCTTTTATGGTGGCGGTATCTGGCAAGCTTTAAACCCCTTTCTAATTGTTGTCTTTGGTAGTTAATTTAACAGTATAGCATACTGGCTGGTCAGCAACAATATACAGCATTTCTAACTTATCTCTTTCTTCCCACCCTCCCGCCCTTAAGGGCTTTGCCCTTAATTTCTCGCTTTTATTGGGGGGTTCTCCACCCATCCCCTCCCTCTTTTTGGCGTGAGTCTTATTTCCCACCCACCCTCCCTCAAGGGCTTTGCTTTTAATCCCTCGCTTTGATTGGGGTGTCTGAGAAGGGCGTCAACCCCTAAATATGTTATAAGGAGTTTTAGAGGGGCTTCGCCCCTCTTTACAAAATCCTCCCCCTCTCCTTCAAAGGAGAGGGGGAACGAGGGGGTGAGGTGCAAAAAGTTCAGGTGTCACTAATCATATGAACGAGCACACTTCGTTGATAAAAGTTGACAAAAGCTTTATTATAGAATTATCAGCAGGAGTTACTATGATGCAGATTAGGAAAACATATAACGGGGTAAAGCCTGAGTTGCTTTATGATGAGGTCCGGGACTTTGTTCTCAAGCAGGGGGTAACTGTTGGTGAGGCTAAACTGGAAACATACTCCTTGTCCAGCGATTCATCGTCATTTATTTCCCGGGGCACATTGACCTTCAACATTCAGGGTGGAAAAGAGTGCCTGAGAGTGCATATCGTTGGTTCAGACCGGGGCGAAACCAAGCTGATGCTTGATAGTAATGAGCAGCTTTTCCCTCAGGATAAGGTCTCCGCTTTGCAGAAAGACCTGGACTTTATCTTTGGTTCCTACGAGGTTAAGCGTCGCTAAAGAGCTGTGATATAATCTATTTGTGGCCATAAAGACAGTAGCTACTAATCGCAAGGCTTATCACAATTATCATATCGGCGAGAGCGTGGAAGCCGGCATTGCTCTTACCGGCACCGAGATAAAGTCCCTCCGGGCCGGGAGGGCGAGTTTGAGTGATGCCTATGTCAGGCCTGAGGCTGGGGAATTATGGCTAGTGAATGCTCATATAGCTCGCTATGAGGCGGGTGGCTATCTGAGTCATGAGCCAAAGCGACCTCGCAAGCTTCTGCTGCATCGTAAGCAGATTGATAGCCTTACCAGCCGGGTGGTGGAGAGGGGCTTTACTTTGATACCAGTCAGGTTATATATTAAAGATAGCCTGGCTAAGGTTGAGGTGGCGTTGGGTAAGGGTAAGAAGCTCTATGATAAGCGAGAAGCTATAGCTCGCCATGAGGCAGAAAGGGAGATTGAGCGAGCTATGAAGAGGAAGAGAGTGGGCAGAAGGTAGCTTGACCTTTAACAATTGAATAAGGGGACGCGCGGGTTCGACAGGGGAAGTATGTTGCAGGATTGCAAGCTGAGGTGCCGCTAACCTCATAAAACAAGTGGCCAAAATAACTGGCGAACCTAAATTCGCTATTGCAGCCTAATTAAATAGGTTGCACGCTCGCCTCACCTGTCCTCAATGGGTGGGGATTGGGTGCCGTTGAATTGAGGTGCCACCATCCAGATGTCGATAAGGGTGGTGAAAGAATTATCGACTGGCTTGGCTTTAACTCGGTCAGCAGAGGTTAGCCAGGCGAGATTAAAGAGCTGACTAAGCTTGTAGTATATTCTGGGCAGCTTCTTTTGGACGGGGAGTTCGACTCTCCCCCGTCTCCACCAGAAATTTTAGCAGCGCTAGCTTGACGGCTAGCGTTTTTTTAATGAACTAAGGGGTATTGACAGGTGGCACCGAAAGTGCTATAGGGTTGGGCAGGTGGCAAAAAGGTAGGGGGGAGGGGGACTTGATATGCTGCGACGTATCATAATACTGCTGTCGGTTACCATAAGCATAACCCTAGCTGCCGGCTGCTCCTGCGGTCTGAGTGACCAGGGTGCCCTGGAAGTCGGCGACGTCAACCACCCCGATATTACCACGGATAAAGCGGGCGGGGCCTACGCGGCTTATCAGGTCTATCTGTCGTCGTCGGAGATTAACCAGTTCTATCTCCAGAGGATAAGCCCGGAGGGCGCTCGTCTCTGGGGTGAGAGGGGCGTGCTTATCGGCGAAGCCGACGGAAAGCTACGCAGCGATGCACTCCAGGTTTTGGCCGATGATAACGGCGATGCTATTGCTGTCTGGTGCGATGTTTGGAATGATGTCATGTATGTCACCAAGGTCAATCCCCAGGGGGAAATTCTCTGGCAGCGGGGCATTGATGACCTTAAATACGTCTCACACGTTGTCAGCGATGGCGCTGGCGGCATCATCTATATTGTGGCTGATACGGGGATGCAGAGGCTGGACGCCGAAGGCAACCTGGTCTGGGATAGGCCGGGCTTCCTGGTTGAGGAGCCGGTGGCAGACCGCAGGATTGTCGGCGACGGCTCCGGCGGCGCCTTTGTGTTTACCATAGGGAGAGGCAGCGAGAAAAGTGTCTATTTACAGAGGATAGACGGCGAAGGCAACTGCCCCTGGAGCCAGGGGGCTGTCTCCATTTTTTATAGAAGTAGCGAGGAGGCGAGTACCTTTAGCGAAGAGGCGAGTGCCCGTATAGCCACCGACGGCACGGGGGGCGCTTTTGTCGTCTGGTTGGAGCGTGACCCGGACGCGCTTAGTTTCCCGCAATACCTTATGAGCGTCCTGAGGTTGAGCGAGGACGGCGAGGTTATCTGGCAGAAGCGCAACCTTCCGGGAGGGCTGGTTGGATATGATATGTTCGTTGTCGCTGATAATGACGGCAATGCGCTTGTTTTCTGGGAATATGCCACGGGTCTGGGGGCGCAGAAAATCGGCCCCGAGGGGGAATTGCTGTGGCCGGAAGATTATAGATATTGGCTGGATGGTTTTAGTTACAATGTCGTTGCCGATGGAGATAATGGGGCGATAGTCGGTTCGTGTTCCATGTACAGCGGCCGGTCGCTGAAAGCACAAATAATAGATGAGTACGGCAAGACGCTATTTCCCGAAGGTGTGGCACTATCGGATGATAACCAGGTCCATTCCTGGAGGTTTATGATGTCGGCGGATGGCGAGGGCGGTGCCCTGTTCGCCTGGGGCAGCAGCGAGAATGTGTATTCCATCGAACACTCTTCCGTGCAGAGATTAAGCGCCGAGGGTGAGCTTCTCTGGGGTGATTCCGGCATCAGGTTGGATGATTGGAACTAGTGATCGTATGAAGTAGGCCTTTCCCCCCCCGTCTCCACCAGAAATTTTAGCAGCGCTAGCTTGACGGCTAGCGTTTTTTTATTCCTGGGTACTGAATGACCACATCGCCAGAACGACCATGACCACCCCGAAGGCGGCTACTATCATCAAGTCTTCGCCGATGGACATGGTATGCCCGAAAATGGTAATGCCCAGGGCAGAGGCAGGCTCGGTGCCGAGTATCAGTTGGCGTATGGGGTCAATTCCGTAGGTTGCCGGGTTGATTTTGACCAGGACATTCATCCAGGCGGGCACGTTGTTGACCGGGAAGAAAACACCGGAAAGAAATATCATGGGGAACATGAGTAGCTGCATTACCGCCTGATGTGCTTCCATGGACTTGATTCGGGAGGCAAGCAGGATTCCCATGGCTGACAGGGCGCAGGCGACCAAAAACATCACCGGCAGTAGCTTGAGCAGGATTTCCGGGGAGAGCGTAAGCCCAAAGATGGGGGCAAAGAGTAGTATGATTATGCCCTGAATCAGAGCAATGGTGGCTCCGCCCAGCGTTTTGCCCGCGACTACGGCTACCCGGCTGATGGGTGCCACCAGTACCTCTTTGAGGAAGCCAAATTCGCGGTCCCAGACCACGGAAACCCCCGACATGAAGGAGCTTATCAGCACCGTCATACCAATTATGCCGGGGAAAATGAACTTGGAGAAATCAACCCCCGGGGCAAGCATGCCCATGGTACCGCTCAGTCCACTGCCAAAGACAACCAGAAATAATAGGGGGAAGGCAAGGGTAGTCACCATGCGCATCCTATCCCGCCAGAATCTGAGCAAATCGCGGTACCAGATAGTATAAATGCCCCGCAAGTAATTCATAGCGCTCAGCGTCTCCTCTGGTGGCGACCAAACTGTCGCATCATCTCTTTGAACTCGTTCTTGACGGCTTCATCTCTGAGCCGATGCCCGGTTAGCTTGAGAAAGACATCGTCCAGAGTGGGCCGACGCAGGCTAACGCTGACGATGTTGGTGGCAAATTCCTTTATCAAAACCGGGATAAACCGGTCTCCGTTGGCAATCTCAAAGGTTATATGCTCCTCATCATCGCGGCTGGCCTCAATATGGTATCGCTCCCGGAGTTCGGCTTGAGCCCGCTCATTGTCTGCTGTGTTCAGGCTAATCATATCTCCACCTACTGCGCTCTTCAGTGCCTGTGGCTTATCCAGGGCAATTATTTCGCCATGGTCCATGATGGCAATGCGGTCGGCATACTCGGCTTCATCCATGTAATGGGTGGTGAGGAAAACGGTGGTTCCTTCCTCCCGACGTAAGTCGAGGATGAAGTCCCAGAGGCGTCGGCGGGTTTGGGGGTCAAGGCCAAGGGTAGGCTCATCCAGGAAAAGCACCTTGGGGCGGTGCAGGAGACCGCGGGCAATCTCAAGGCGGCGCTTCATGCCACCGGAGAAGGTTTTGACTACGCCACGGCGTCTTTCCCATAGCTCGACCATCCTCAGTACTTGCTCAATCCTTTCCTTTCTTACCGGGGCGGGAATGTTGTACACCCGGGAGTGGAACTCCAGGTTTTCCAGGGCGTTCAGCCGGTCATCCAGGCTGGGGTCCTGAAAGACCAGCCCGATGCATTGGCGCACCTGGCTTCGTTGATGGGTGACGTCAAAGCCATTTATTGATGCCTTGCCCGAGGTCGGCTTGGCCAGGGTGCATAGAATATTGATTGCCGTCGTCTTCCCCGCTCCATTGGGACCAAGAAGACCAAAGATTTCCCCCTGGTCAACAGTGAAGCTGATATCGTTTACCGCTGCCAGGTCGGCGTATTTCTTTACCAGGTGCTCGATTTCAATAATATGTTTGTTTGACATTTTCCCCGCTTATTTTAAGCTGTTGCTCGTTTTGGTGCAAATTTTTAGCCCCGGGGCATCTCCTACTCCAAGATTTTAATAAAATCTAAACATCAATTTTATGACTAGTTAATTGCGATGGCTTAAGATTAAGGCAGGAATATGAATAACTCAGGCAAGTTAAAGTGGCCAAAGGGATAATAATGATGATTAAGAGTGTTATCAGGTGCCCTAATGATATGGTGCTAGTATTTGATGAGAATGATGAGCAAATCCCTGATTATCAGGGAGGGTATGAGGAAGTGAAGAAGCGCATCCTGCAGGATGCCCCGCCTGAGGCAGTGTTTGGCTACTGGTTTGATTTTGCTACCGATATAAAAACGGTTCCACGGGAGAAATGGTAACCCACCCCTTCTGCTATTAGCTGTCTTCCTCGGTTGACAAGTGACTATTGGCATTTTTTTACCATTTATGATACAATTGGCATTGCTATGGCAACGGCAACGGGTAAGAAAATTCTGGTTATTGATGATGATTCCGCCTTTGTTAGACTGGTGGAGCAGGTTCTTACTCAAAGGGGATTTGAAGTGCTCAGTGCCAATAGCGGGCAGGAAGGGCTGCGACTTTTATTTTCCAACCGACCGGATATGGTGCTGCTGGACGTGGTGATGCCCCGAATGGATGGTTGGCAGACCTGTAGCCGTATTAGGGATGTCTCTGATATCCCTATAATTATGCTCACCGGTCATGAGAAGGCCGAGGAAGATGTAGTGCGTGGGCTTGACCATGGGGCTGATGACTATCTTGCCAAGCCGGTGGGTAATAAGGAGCTGGTGGCGAGGGTACAGGCAGTAATGCGCCGTGCTGAGCTGGCCTCTGCCCGGGGGGTGGTGAAGAGAATTACCTATAGTGACGGCTTCCTGACGATGGATATCGCTGAGCGGAAGATTTTGGTAGATGGAAAACGGGTGAGGCTGACCCCAATCGAGTTTCGCCTGCTGGCTCTGTTGTTTCAGAATGCTGACCGTATTCTTACCCATAAGCAACTGCTGGAAGGGGTGTGGGGCTGGGAATACATTGATGACCTGGATTATGTTCGCATCTATATCTGGCACCTGCGTCAGAAGATAGAGCCCGACCCGTCTCACCCCCAATACATTATTACTGAGCCAGGGGTTGGTTACTGCTTCCACAAGGCCGACTGATCCCACCCCCATTCAAATAAAACTTTTTCTTTCCCCCCCCCCCCCCCCC
>Ga0209979_1005373_pt1 | contig 10126 bp, 10 predicted proteins | sample AnhtaG_FD_183114 | JGI IMG/M metagenome (GOLD analysis project Ga0209979, IMG submission 183114) | Deep subsurface microbial communities from Anholt, Denmark to uncover new lineages of life (NeLLi) - Anholt_01485 metaG (SPAdes) (version 2) | ecosystem: Environmental > Aquatic > Marine > Oceanic... | reverse complement strand
GGGGGTAGCCGTTGCGGTCGAGGATGGCGCCGCGGCGGGGGTTCAAGACCAGGCTGCCCTGGTGCTCGTCCTGGGCCTGTTCCTGGTACTCCTGGTGACTCACGAGCTGGAGGTGAGCCAGGCGACCGACCAGGCCGAGGGTGGCTATGAGGAGAAGGACTACCACTACCCCCAGGCGCTTGGAGATGCCGTTGCCTTGTCTTGCCACTACTTACCGTCCGCTAGTGCACAGAACATGGGTTCTGGAAACCTTCTTCCTGTCTGTTCGATGTGCCTCTGCTGTCTTTGACTGCGCTCGATCACTTAAGGCTCGATCAGGGAAAGGGCAGCAGGTCCAGGAGGGACTGCCACCAAGATTGGTCTGCTTCGGCGCTTTCCTGCTTCTTAGGAGGCAGGAAGCGGTCAGGGATAGGCTGGCTCTCTGGGCTGGCGACGTCGACGGTCAGGTACAGCGTGCGCTCGGGCGCTTCCATGCCGAGACGCTGGTGGGCCTCCTCCTCGATGCGGTCGAGGGCCGCCAGGGAGGCGATCTCTGCCTCCAGTTCGTGGGTGCGCGCCTCCCAGTCGTTGCGCTGGCGCTCTAGCTCGCCGATGTTGTGGCCGGTAGTGGTGGCCTGGCTGCTTTGAAGCAGCGGCAGGAGACCAGCCAGGCCGACGGCCACCAGGGCGATGGTCAGCACCAGCGGCATGCTGAGAGGCCGCCCCTTGGCTCTTGGGGCAGGACGCTCATCAGCGACGGCCGTATGCCCTCTTGCCATGATGCTAAAGCCTCTCCGCCACCCGCAGGCGAGCGCTGCGGGAGCGAGGATTGGCCGCCACCTCGGCTGGCGTGGGCCTGATAGCGCCCCGCGTCACCACCTTCAGGCTGGCCTTGTGGTCGCAGACGCAGGCCGGCACGTCCGGCGGGCAGATACAGTCGCGCGATTCCTGACGGAAGAAGTTCTTGACGATGGCATCCTCCAGGGAGTGGAAGCTGATGGCGACCAGCCGCCCGCTGTAGCCCAGGAGGTCGCGGCTTCCCTCCAGGGCGGCCGACAGGTTCTCCAGCTCTTGATTAACGGCGATGCGCAGGGCCTGGAAGGTGCGGGTAGCAGGGTGGAGGCGACGGTGGCCGTGCCCTACCGCCTTCTCCACTACTTTGGCTAGCTGAGTCGTGGTCTCTAGGGGCCTTTCGCGGACGATGCGGCGGGCGATGCGGCGGCTGCGTGGCTCCTGCCCGTAACGCCAGAGGAGGTCGGCTAGGGCCTCCTCAGTGTAGGTGTTAGCGATATGTGCTGCAGTGACCGCCTGCTGGGGGCTAAAGCGCATGTCCAGGGGAGCCTCCACCTGGAAGCTAAAGCCGCGCCCTTCCTCCGCCAGTTGCAGGGAAGAGAGGCCCAGGTCGAAGAGGACGCCGTGCACGGGGGCGAAGCCGTGGCTGCGGCAGATGGTCTGCACGTCGCGGAAGTTTCCTTCCACCAGCAGGACGGCGTCGCCGAAGCGGGCCAGGCGACTATGGGCTATCTGAAGGGCTCTGGGGTCGGCGTCGATGCCCAGGAGAAGGCCGCCTGGCGAAGCGACTTCAAGAATGGCTTCAGCGTGGCCGCCGCCCCCGACGCTGCAATCCACGTAGCGACCGCCGGGCTGGACGGCCAGAGCGTGCAGCACTTCCTGCACCATGACCGGCGTGTGGCTCACTGTCGGCTGGATCGTTGTACTCACCGTCGTGCTGCCTGCTACGTGCCTTCCTCTGCCTCAGCCTGGCCCATCTGGCCCATCTCCTGGGCCCAGCGCTGGGGATTCCATATCTCCAGGCAATCCTCGCGGCCGCATATGATGACACCCCCGTTGAGGTCGCCCCACTGGCGGAGGAACGGCGGGACGACGACTCGCCCCTGGCGGTCGAGTTCGGCGTCAAAAGCAGGGGCGTAGCGGGTGCGACGGAGATGGCGGCCGTGCCTAGTGGTGACCGGTTCGGCGGTGTAGGCCTCGGAGCTCGCTTCGAAGTCGTGGTGGTTGTACACCTCGACGCAGCCGTCCTCGCCTTGCACGAGGACGACGCCTTCATTGAACAGATGGCGGTAGCGGGCGGGAATGGCTACTCGCCCGCGGTCGTCCAGGGTGTGCTCATAGGTGCCCCGAAAGGCCATGCCTGGCCTCCTCCTGGCCTACTGGTAGGGAAGCTTCCCCCAAGGGCAACGCTTGTGGTAGTATCAATGAGCGAAGAGTATGAAGGGGGGAAGCCCCACAATCCCCCACTTCGTGGGATATCTTACCACTCACTGATTTCTTGTCAAGTAGAGCCCAGGGGAATTTGTGGGAATTTCGAGAAATTTGGTCGGGGGAGACGATAATGGCCTTGCGGGTCGGCATCCTCACTGTGAGCGATAAGGGGGCGCGCGGCGAGCGGGCCGATACCAGCGGCGAGGCCGTCCGCGAGCTGCTGGCCTCTGTGGAGGCGACAGTAGAGCGCTATGAGGTGGTGCCCGACGAGAAGGAGGCTATCGCCTCCCGCCTGCGGGAGTGGGCCGATGAGGCAGACCTGGCCTTGATCGTGACCAACGGTGGCACTGGCCTCTCGCCGCGGGATGTCACCCCTGAGGCTACCCTGTCGGTGGTGGAGCGGCTGGTGCCGGGCATGGCCGAGGCCATGCGTCAGGAGGGGCTAAAGCACACGCCGATGTCTATGATCAGCCGGGCCGTGGTTGGCGTGCGTGGTCGCACGCTGATCGTGAACCTGCCGGGCAGCGAGCGGGGGGTGCGCGAGAGTCTGACCTACCTCCTGCCGGTGCTGCCCCATGCCGTGGAGATGGTGCGGGGCGAGGGAGGCGACCACCTGGCCACGGGCGGGGGCGTGGAGCAGTTGCAGGGATAGCCAGCGTCATGCGCATCGATATCCTAACCATCTTTCCGGGCATGTTCAGTGGCCCGTTCGAGGAGAGCATCGTCAAGCGGGCGGTGGAGAAGGGGCTCGTCCAGATATTCCTTCACGACATCCGTGACTACGCCAGCGATAAGCATCGCACGGTGGACGACTATCCCTTCGGCGGTGGGCAGGGCATGTTGATGAAGCCGGAGCCGCTGTTTGCCGCCGTGGAGGACGTTCAGGGCCAGGCGCCGGAGCGGGGACCGGTAGTTCTCTTGACCCCTCAGGGCAGGCTCTTCGACCAGGAGGTGGCGGTCGAGCTGGCGCGTCAAGAGAGGCTCATCCTTGTCTGTGGACACTACGAGGGTGTGGACGCTCGCGTGCACGAGCACCTGGCCACCGATGAGGTCAGCATCGGCGATTACGTGCTGTCGGGGGGTGAGCTGGCGGCCATGCTGGTGGTGGACACCGTCGTACGCCAGATCCCGGGCGCCCTGGGCTCGCCCCTGTCCACGGCGGACGATTCTTTCGCTCAGGGCCTGCTGGAGTACCCTCAGTACACGCGGCCGGCTGACTTCCGGGGGATGAAGGTGCCGGAGGTGCTGCTGTCAGGCAACCACGGCGAGATCGCTCGCTGGCGGCGTCAGCAGAGCCTGCTGCGCACGGCCCAACGGCGGCCCGACCTGCTGGCGCGCGCCGACTTAACGGAGGAAGAGAAGCAGTGGCTATTGACCAATCTACCCAGACCGTAGTTCACTAGAGGGTAGTCATGACGGACCTGACATCGCTGGTAGAGTTGAAAGAGCGACCTGAAATCCAGGGGTTCCACCCCGGCGACAGCGTGCGCGTGAGCGTCAAGGTGGTGGAGGGGGAGAGGGAGCGCACGCAGGTGTTCGAGGGAGTGGTGATTGGTAGCCGCCGAGCGGGCAGCAGCTCGAGCTTCACCGTGCGGCGGGTCACCCACGGCGTGGGGGTGGAGCGCACATTCCTTGTTTACTCGCCCCGGGTGGAGAAGGTGGAGGTAACACGGCGGGGGCGAGTACGCCGGGCCAAGCTGTACTACCTGCGGGGCCTGACGGGCAAGGCTGCTCGCATCAAGGAGGCGCGGAGGCCGCCGCGCGAGCGGCGGAAGGCGAGCGCGGAGGAGCAGGAGGGGGCCGACGCGGAGGGCGAGTAATTCCGCCGACGAGAGGAAAAAAGCGGGGGCTGTGATGACAGCCCCCGTTTTGATCTGCGATCGGGCGGTGATATATTGGCCTGGGATGGGTTAGCTATGTCCTTCGCGGAAGTAGCGGTCAACTCCACTGCGCCCCATCGTCGCGCCTTCACCTACTCTCTGCCCGCTGGCCTGGCGGTGGCGGAGGGGCAGGCTGTGTACGTACCCTTCGGCAACCGCACCCTCCAGGGGGTGGTGCTGGAGGTGACGGAGCAGCCGTCCTACCCCGAAACGCGCGACATCATCGGCCCCATGGAGTCGCGGCCGCTGCTCTTGCCTCATCACACGGTTCTGGCCCGCTGGCTTAGCGACTACTACCTGGCCCCCCTGTTCGACTGCGTGGCCCCCATGCTTCCGCCGGGCTTTCGACGCAAGCCCCTCACCATCCTGCGATCGCTGGTCTCGGCTGAGGAGGTGCCCTCCCTGGAGCTGACGCCTCGCCGGAGGGAGGTGCTGGAGCAGGTGGCAGGCCGTCGCCAGGTGGAACTGGAAGAGCTGCGCAAGGAACTGAAGCTGCGCGGCCTGTCGGCGGCAGTCGAGGAGTTGGTGCGGCGCGAGCTGGTGGAGCGAACCTATGAGTTGGCCCGTCCCAAAGTGAAGCCCAAGCTGGTGCCCCACGTACGCCTGCTGGTGAAGCCGAGGGAGGCACGGAAGCAAGCCAAGGAGCTGGGAGCGTCGATCAGGGGGCGGCGGCCGGCGGCCGCGCTGACGGCTCTTGTTGAAGAAGGGCCGCTTGTGCCGTTGGCGCAACTGCGCGCCCGCACTCGCATCACCAGCGTTGGCCTGGAGGGGCTGGTGGAGAGGGGGCTGGTGGCGCTGGAAGAGATCGAGGTGGAGCGCGACCCCTTGGCTGCCAGGTCATATCCTCCCCGAGAGGCGCCGGTCCTGACGGTAGCCCAGCAGGCGGCGTGTGAAGAGATCGCCCAGGCCCTGGAGCATTCGGCGGCTGACGATGGCGGCCCACCCTCGGTCTTTCTCCTGCACGGCGTCACCGGCAGCGGCAAGACGGAGGTCTACCTTCAGGCCCTGGAAAAGGCGGTGGCCCTGGGCAAGCGGGGCATCGTTCTGGTGCCGGAGATATCCCTGACGCCGCAGACGGTGCGTCGCTTCGCCGAGCGCTTCCCCGGCCGGGTGGCGGTGATGCACAGCGGCCTCTCGCTGGGCGAGCAGTTCGATCAGTGGCGGGGCATCCGCGACGGCCACTACGCCGTGGTCGTCGGACCCCGCAGCGCGATCTTCGCCCCTCAGCCCGATCTGGGCCTGATCATCATGGACGAAGAGCACGAGTGGACCTACAAGCAGCAGGACCCCGCGCCCCGCTACCACGCCCGTCGGGTGGCCGAAAAGCTGGCCGAACAGACGGGGGCCGTCCTGGTTCTGGGGAGCGCCACGCCCGACCTGGAGAGCTATTATCGAGCCAGTTCCGGCGGCTATAGCCTGCTGGAGCTGAGGGATCGAGTGCAGCCGCTGGCCTCGGGCGATGGGCGCTCCTGCGTTGTGCGGCCCCTGCCCGAGGTGGAGGTGGTGGACCTGCGCCAGGAGCTGAAGGCGGGCAATCGCAGCATCTTCAGCCACTCGCTGGCTCAGGCGCTGGCCGAGGCGCTGGCCGCCGATGAGCAGGTCATCCTTTTCCTAAACCGCCGCGGCACCGCCTCCTTCGTTCAGTGCCGCGACTGCGGCCACGTGCCGACCTGCTCTCGTTGCGCCGTCTCCCTTACCTATCACGCCAGCGAGGGGCGGCTCATCTGTCACCACTGTCATCGCGGGCGGCGGCTGCCCGACCGCTGCCGTCAGTGCGGTAGCCCCCGCATTCGCTTCATGGGCATCGGCACCGAGAAGGTCGAGCAGGAGGCCGCGCGCGCATTCCCCCAGGCTCGCCTGCTGCGCTGGGACCGCGATGTCACGCGCCATCGGGGCGCTCACGAGCGCATCCTGGCGCGCTTCCTGGCCAAAGAGGCGGACATCCTCATCGGCACCCAGATGATCGCCAAGGGGTTGGACATGCCTTCGGTGACGTTGGTGGGGGTGATCTCGGCCGACGTGAGCCTTAACCTGCCCGACTACCGTAGCGGCGAGCGCACTTTTCAGCTCCTGGAGCAGGTGGCTGGCCGGGCGGGTCGCGGGCCGCTGGGCGGGCGCGTGATCATCCAGACCTATACCCCTCACCACTGGGCGATCCAGGCGGCCGCCCGCCACGACTACGCCGGTTTCTACGAGCACGAGGCGATGCTGCGGCGGCGCCTTGGCTATCCCCCCTTCGGGCGGCTAGCGCGGCTGATCTTCGCTCACACCAATCCACTGTACGCCCAGGAGCAGGCCTTTCGTCTGGCCAAGACCTTGCGCCGGGAGAGGGACGTCCGGGGCATTCCCCACCTGGACATCCTGGGCCCCGCTCCTTCCTTCGTGCCCAAGATGCGGGGTCGCCACCGCTGGCAGATCCTCCTGCGGGGCGATGACCCCGCCGAGCTCCTGCGGGAGCTCTCCTTCCCCCAGGGCTGGACGATAGATATAGACCCCGTATCTCTGCTTTAGCTCTATGCCAGGAATGTGGTAGAATTCAAGGGGGTCGCGTTGATGAAGAAGCGGAGCGATGCTACCAGGCTGGAAAAGCTCGCCAAGACTGGCCAAGTTGCCCACCATAAGCGTAGTGCGAAAATGGCAAAAGATGGGCGCATTCGTACCTTCAGGCTTGCGAGGGGGGTAAGACTCGAAAGAGCGGTGAAGGGCAAGCGCTAGGATGACTCCTGCGAAGGAGCACATGTTCGACGAGGAACCGCTGCCTCAGGCAGTGGTTCTTGATTCTGACTTCATTATCAGTGTGCTTCACGAGAATGAGGAGTTTCACGACGAATGCAGAGAGTTTGCCGGTCGTCTCTTCGATGGCGGTGTAACTATTGTCTATTCGAGCCTGTCGCGACTGGACTTCTGGCACGGATGGAGGAGAGCGGTGAAGGCTAGGGGGCTTCCCGCCGAGATAGGAGAGGAGCCCGTGCAGGCCCGCGTCGATGACAGAGAGCAGTGGTACAAGCTTGGCGATGAATACCTCAAGATACTTCTGAGTCTATTTGACCGCTACGAAGTCAGGATTGGAACAAGGTTGCTCGACAAGGCGCTGGGCCTTGCCGCCCGGTACAATCTGCGTTCCCACGATGCCTGCCTGCTGGCATGCGCATTTCATACAGAGGTCTTGGATATCGTTTCCCTTGACCAGCACTTTCTGCGCGTCGACGGTATTCATGTATGGAATAATGGCATCCCAGCCCGGCGTCGCGCGGCTAGACGTCGCTAGACACGACACCCACGTTCCCTTAGGCTAGAATGAGACCGATTGGGTTCGGGAGGTCTAGATTTGGCGGTTCTGCCCGTCACGGTGTTGGGTGATGCTGTCCTCCGCCAGCGGGCCAAGCGGGTGTCGCAGGTGGACGGTTCCATCCAGCGCCTGGTTGAAAGCATGATCGAGACCATGCGGGACGTCGGCGGGGTCGGCCTGGCGGCCCCTCAGGTGGGCGTCCCTCTGCGGGTGGTGGTCATCGGCATGCCTGGGGAGGAGGTCATCATTCTCATAAACCCCGAGATCGTCAAGCGCTCGGGCGAGCGCGCAGTGACTGAGGGTTGTCTATCCGTTCCCGGCTACTGGGCAGAGGTCACCCGCTCGGTGAGTGTGACCGCCAAGGGGGGCGACCTTCAGGGTCACCAGGTGCGTGTCAAGGCCAAGGACGACCTCCTGGCTCAGGCACTGGAACACGAGATCGATCATATCAACGGTGTCCTTTACATCGACCATCTGGAAAGCCTGGACGAGCTAAGAAAGGTAGCGCCAGAGACGGAAGAGGAGGGGTCCGCTGAGCTGTAGGGGCGCGGGCTTGTTGTCACGGGTGAAAGTAGATAGCTTAGGGATCGATTCGCAGACCAGGGCCGTCCTCGCCAGGGTTGCTTCTTTTCTGGATTCTCAGAGCCTGGAGGCATATGTGGTGGGCGGCTTCCTGCGAGATGCTCTGCTCGGGCGGGAGAGCCACGACGTGGACGTGGCGGTGGCTGCCGACCCCCTGTCGCTGGGTCGGCAACTAGCCGACGCTCTGGCGGGCCACTTCTTCCCCCTGCACGAGGAGATCAAGGCCGCCCGCATCGTCCTGCCCGCTGGCGAGGCCGTCCGCAGCCTCGACCTCCTGCCGCTATGGGTGGACATAGAGGCCGACCTGGCGGAGCGCGATCTGACTATCAACGCCATGGCCGTTGCCGTCGAGGCGTTGGCTGGTGAGCGACAACCATCCATCGTTGACCCCTGCGGCGGCAGGCGTGACCTGGACGAGGGGATTGTGCGGATGGCGCGGCCAGATGCCTTTCGTGTTGACCCGCTGCGCCTGCTGCGAGCGGTGCGCCTGTGTGCCGAGCTGGACTTCACCCTCGACCCTCAGACGGCGGATGTCATGGCCGAAGACGCCTCTCTCCTGTCCCAGGCGGCGCCGGAGCGCCAGCGGGACGAGTTGATGCGCATCCTGGCCACGTCGCGGGCGGCCTCAGGCCTGCGCCTGGCCGATAAGCTGGGCCTTCTCGAGCCCCTTGTGCCGGAGGTGACCGCCACCAAGGGTGAGGAGCAGCCCAAGGAGCACGAGTGGGACGTCTTTGACCACAGCCTGGAGACGGTGGCTGCCCTGGATGTCCTCCTGGGTTCTGAGGAGTCTGCGGATGGGCGCTGGGCTCGCCTGTGGCGCGAGCTATGGGAGAAGATGGAGGAGTTCCCGGCGGTTGGGGAGCATTTTCAGGAAGAGGTTTCCGAGGGCCACACGAGGGCGGCCCTTCTCAAGCTGGCCGCTCTCCTGCACGATGTCGCCAAGCCTGAGACCAGAACCATCGACGACGACGGCCGCATGCGCTTCTTCGGCCATGCCCCAGCGGGGGCCGCGAGGGCAGCGGTGGTGGCGAGGCGCCTGCGCTTCAGCCGTGCCGAGGTGCGTCAGACGGAGGCGATGGTCAAGGAGCACCTGCGGCCGCTTCAGATAGCTCGAGACGGGCCGCCCAGCCGTCGCGCTCTTTACCGCTACTTCCGCGATACAGGTGAGGCCGCCATCGACGTGCTGTTCCTCAGCCTGGCCGACCACCTGGCCACAGTAGGGCCTCGTCTGGACTGGGACGACTGGCAGGCTCACCTGAACGTGGTGGGCTTCATCCTGGCTTGGCGCTTCCAGGAGGAGCTGGCGGCGCCGCCTCGGCTGGTTACAGGCCACGACCTGATGGATGCCCTTGGCCTAACGCCTGGGCCGCTGGTGGGACGATTGCTGGAGGCAGTGCAGGAGGCTCAGGCGGCAGGCGAGGTGACCACGCGGGAGCAGGCTCTGGCTCTTGCCCGCCAGGAGCTGGAGCGGATGGAGGCTAGGTTCTGATGCGCAATCGCGCTAACCTCGTAACTTTCGGTCTCATCGCGATCCTTACCGCCATTGCTATCATCATCGTTTGGCCCTCCAACCCCGGGCGCTATCTGCCCGATTTCTTCCCCTGGCCCAAGGGGCACGGCCTGCAAATCGGCGGCTTCGAGCGGGAGACGATGCGCCTGGGCCTCGACCTCAAGGGCGGCACGTACATGCTCTTGGAGGGCGATCCCGCCTCTCTGCCGGCCGAGGCCGATCTGGACGAGGCTATGGACGGAGCGCGGGATGTCATAGAGAAGCGCGTCAACGAGTTCGGCGTCGCGGAGACGGAGATCCAGCGCCAGGGCTCGAACCGGCTGGCCCTCCAGTTGCCGGGGATAGACCCAGAAGAGGCGCGGCAAAAGATCGGCCGCACGGCCCTGCTGGCGTTTTATGAGCCCGAGAGGGACGAGGAAGGCAACATCGTCTGCACGGCCTATGCGGGCGACACGGTCACCGTCCCGGCGGATACAGTCGAAACAGCGGATGGCGGCCGCTACCCGGGGAACCTGACGACCACCGAGGACGACCCCCAGTGGCTGTGCTTCCCTCCGGGCGCCACCGTGCCCACCGGTACGGTGAACTGGGTCCCTGCCGCGGGCATCGGCGGCGACGGGCAGGAGAAGGCCCTCACCGGCCGCTTCCTGAAGGGCAAGGAAA
>Ga0209979_1005372_pt1 | contig 10126 bp, 7 predicted proteins | sample AnhtaG_FD_183114 | JGI IMG/M metagenome (GOLD analysis project Ga0209979, IMG submission 183114) | Deep subsurface microbial communities from Anholt, Denmark to uncover new lineages of life (NeLLi) - Anholt_01485 metaG (SPAdes) (version 2) | ecosystem: Environmental > Aquatic > Marine > Oceanic >... | reverse complement strand
CGAACGAAGGGATTCTTTCCGTCCACGCTAACGTTGGCCAGGTCCAGCGACACCAGCTCGGTGACTCGCATGCCGGTGGCGTATAGCAATTCCAGCATCGCCCTGTCCCGCCTCGCCTCAGGGGTGGCCCGCTTGCAGGGCTGCTCCAGCAGTTCATCCACTTCATTGGGGGTGATAGCCTTGGGGAGCATCTTGCCGACACGGGGCGAGGCCAAACCCTCGGTGGGGTTATCGGCTAGAATGCCCTCGGCGGCCAAGAAACCAAAGAAGGAGCGGATGGCTGCCACCTTGCGGGCCACGGTCGTTTCGGCATACTTGCGCTCCTTCAGGTTGAGGATGAAATCTTGAATGACCATGCGGTCGACCTTTTCCCAGCCCTTGCCATCACCGCTCGCCCTGAGGTAGGTGGCTAGCTGTTCCAGGTCATTACGGTAAGCTGCGATGGTGTTGTTGGAAGCTCCCTTCTCCGCCGAAAGAAAATTCAAGAACGAACTTAAGTGGTTCTGCATTCCTTACCTCCGGCTGTCTTCTGATACCTCGTTTCGGGATCGGACTATTCTACACCCACCCTATCCCTTGCCGTCTAGGCAAGCCGGGGAAAATCTGAATAGCAAATCCCGCCGATTTTTTCATCAATGTAAACGCTTAGCGATGGATTAAGTTAACCTGACATGCGGAAAAATTGACAAAATGTCCCGAAAAAGCAACAAACCTTGGAGAGTCCGCTGCTCGAGGGGAGACTTCCAAGCTAAAGTTCGGGAAAACCGGAATCGACGGCGGGCCAGCCGCCGGCTCCTACCAGGGGCACGAAACGGCAGGGGCCCAGGCGCTTGGTGGTGAGACCGCTCGCACTGTTGGTTATTAGAAGGAGCTCTTGTACATCGTGGGTGCCTACGGGGATCACTAGCCGTCCCTGCGGCGCCAACTGCTCGATCAGGGCCGACGGAACGTCGGGCGCCGCAGCCGTGACCAGAATCCCTTCGTAGGGTGCCTCCTCCGGCCAGCCGAGGGTATCGTCAGTCAGGTGAACCTGGACGTTATGGTATCCCAGTTCTGCCAGGACGGCTGCCGCCCCCTCGGCCAGCGGGGCGATCCGCTCCACCGTCACCACTCGCGCCGTCAGCTCGGCCAGGATGGCCGCCTGGTAGCCGGAGCCGGTCCCCAGCTCGAGTACCTTCTCGTTGCCCTTGAGGTCGAGGGCTTCGGTCATCATGGCCACGATGAGGGGCTGGGAGATGGTCTGGCCGTGGCCGGTGGGAAGGGGGCGGTTGTCATAGGCGAAGGCGCGCAGGTCATCGGAGACGAACTTCTCGCGGGGAACGCTGGCCATCGCCGCCAGCACTCGTTCGTCGCGGATGTCGTGTCGGAGCTCGGCGAGGAGTTGGGCCTTGGCTTTCTCCAGCAGGCTATAAATGACTTTGGCCATGCAAGACGCCTACCCAGAAGCGAATTTCTAAACTAAGTATACCATTGGGCTGCTCCGATAGCGAGGCGGTTTTTGCTATAATCGGCGCGACGGGGCATTGGCGGACAGGAGGAGATCGTGGGCGCGCGCTTCTGGATCGGTACCTCTGGCTGGCACTATGCTCACTGGCGGGGTCCGTTCTATCCCGAGGATGTGCCCACCTCCGGCTGGCTGGCCCACTACATCCAGTACTTCCCCACGGTGGAGATCAACAACAGCTTCTATCGTCAGCCCAAGACCAGCGCCTGGCAGCTCTGGCGGCGCTCTGTGCCCGACGGCTTTCGCTTCGCTGTCAAGGTGAATCGTTTCATCACTCACATCAAGCGGCTGAAGGAGCCGGAGGAGCCGGTGCGGCGCTTCCTGAACGGCGCTCGCCTGCTGGAGGACCGCCTGGGCCCCATCCTCTACCAGCTTCCGCCCAACTTCCATCGCACGGCCGAGAACGAGGCCAGGCTGGAGGCCTTCCTGGACGTCCTGCCCTCGGGCCTGGAGCACGTCTTCGAGTTCCGCCACGAGTCGTGGTTCCAGGACGACGTGTTCCGCCTGCTGCGCCGCCACAACGTCGGCTTTTGCGCCTTCGACATGCCGGACATGGAGTGCCCCCTGCTGGCCACGACCTCCTTCGCCTACATGCGCTTCCACGGCAGCGAGGCCCTATACGCCAGCAACTACAGCCCCGAGATGCTGGAGGGCTGGGCGGAGCGATTGCGGCGGCTGGCCGAGGGCCTGAGCGACGTCTACGTCTACTTCAACAACGACGCCTATGCCTATGCGGTGTACAACGCCAGGACGCTGGCCGAGCTGCTGGCCGCGCCGATGGGTCTGGTGCAGGAGTGACGATCGTGGCGGCGATGTCGTCCAGGGAGTCCCGCCGGCGTCGCCTGCCGACCTGCGCGCCGTCAAATAGAGAAGGGCCACAGCAGTCCGCTGTGGCCCTTCTATCGTTTTCCCTGATAGGTCTCTAGCGGCCGGACGGCGCTAGGAAGGCCTACTTGACCCACCGCCTCCTGGCGTACCAGCCGCCGGCCACAACGATCGCTGCTCCTGCTGCGGCCGCAGCCAGGACAGCGCTGTAGGGAACCGACGAGCCAGACGACCCTTCCTCGGCCGAGCCGAGCAGCGAAGCGGAGCTGTCAACGGGAATGTCCAGTATGCCGCCGACAGCGGGAGCGCCGGACGTGCGTACAAAGACCGGGTTCGAGTATGCGAAGTGGTAGGCGCCGCTGGTCGGATCCAGGGATGTAACCTCAACTCGGTAGTAGCCGTCTTCGGTCACGGTGTTGAACACCGTCCCGTTGTAGAGAGGCGACATGGGGCTGATCGTCTCAATGACGGCGCCGTTCTTGATGATGTCTATCTTGACCAGCACCGTCCCCGGGATCTCGGCGTTCACGAGCAGGTCCAGCTTGGCCGCCACGCCGCTGGAAAGATAGGCGGTGTCTCCCATGAGCTTCCCGCTGACCTCAAAATCGAGCGATGGCCCGGTGGTGGCGAAGCCGCGTCCCGCCTCGATGGCCCCATAGATCTCTTCTGGGGTGAGCGCCATGACGTAGAGGCCGGTCTTCGCCACGCCCACCCATGAGTCGGGATCACCCGTGTTGTGCGAGTCGGTGTTGGCCACCCCAAAGGTGGGCTCGCCGACAGTGCCGTCCACGTAGGCCATCAGAAGCTCATCCCACGAGTTCAACGGAGCTTCCGGCGACCCCAGCCACTGGCCAACATAAGGATCGAAGTTCAAGGTGGCATAGTAGAGGGCCCACCTCAGGGGGATCGGGTCCGGGAAGCTTGGGAACGGCACGAGCATGTTGATGTCTCTCTCGCCGTAGATGTTCAGGTTGTTCAGCATTATCCCGAATGCCATCGCATCGGCATCCGAGTAGCCCAGCAGTTTCGCGTAGCCGTAAACATCCCACACATGACTCTCGTTGTAGACTTCGATGGCGTCCACGCCGTAGTCCAGGCTGGTGGAACCCGACGTGTGATTGTGCACGGCGATTCCGCCCTGCGAGTGAACGTAGTCGACCCACTCTGTCAGGTTCTCTGGATACATTGGGCCGGTGCCGGCCGGGTTAGGCGGATCGGGCCACACCTCCTCGGGGCAGAGCTCGTCGGCGTCGTCCCCGACAAAGGGATCCGGAGCGTTCAGGGCATTCATGTGGCCGCGATTGAATATGCCCTCGCTGCCCGTAATCTCATAGCCGGGAAGGGCCAGGAAAGACCCATCTGACGCTGCCGCGGTCTCCGCTACCAGCGAGTTCCATTCGGCCAGCGTCAGCTCATAGCAGTGGTCGGTGACGATCACCGCGTCGAGGCCGCGGGCAAGGGCGGTGGCCTTTATCTGCGCCACGGAGCCGTTGCCATCGGACCGCGTCGTGTGCATATGTCCGTCGTAGTAAATGAGGGTATACGGTGACCCTGCAGAAGCCTGTTGGCCGGAGCCTGTAATGGCGGGGACGATGAGCAAGGCGAAGGCTATCACTAACGCTATGGGGAAAACCCTTAGTGCTCTCCTGTGAAGTCTCATTCTCTTTCCCTCCTTCTAGCAAGACTCCCTGTCGCCGTAAGGGAGAAGGTGCGCATTATCGGCCCTCGTTCGTCTGACACGTGAACGAGCCGATCGCAGCATAGTGGGAACGATAGGAGGGAGCGTGACTGGAATGCTCACCCGACCGTCCGGCTGCTCCTTGCACAGGAAGATCCGCACCATCCTCTCTGTCGGTTCAGCCAGTCCCGGCCGGCAGGGACGTGATTGCCCTATCTGGCTACTTGCCTGCGTGCTGCAGACGTCAGCCTCTTGGGATAGGTGTAGCGGTATTATACATGTTATCCAGAAATTGTCAAGTAGCTACCGCTAGCTTCTCTAGACTGTTCTCTTGTCGGCGGCTGGCCGAGGGCCTGAGCGACGTCTACGTCTACTTCAACAACGACGCCTTTGCCTACGCGGTGTACAACGCCCGGACGCTGGCCGAGCTGCTGGCGGCGCCTACAGCCCCTCCCGCACCTTCTCCGCCAGCGCTCGCGTGAAGCCCGGCGTGGCGGCGATGTCGTCCAACGACGCCTGGCGGATGCGTTGCACCGAGCCGAACTTGCGCAGCAGCGCTCGCTTTCGCTTCGGCCCGATGCCGGGGATGGCGTCCAGGGCCGACCGGACGCTCGCCTTCTGGCGCACGCCGCGATGATAGGTGATCGCGAAGCGGTGGGCCTCGTCCCGGATGCGCTGCACCAAGTACAGCGCCTGCGACGTTCGCGGCAGCACTATCGGCTCCGACATGTCCTGCACGAACAGCTCCTCGTGCTGCTTGGCCAGCCCGGCGGCGGGGATGTGGCCGACGCCCAGGTCGCGCATGACGTCCAGGGCCGCGTTTAGCTGCCCCTTGCCGCCGTCCACCATCACCAGGTCCGGCAGGACGCCCCAGCCGCCCTCCTCTGGCTGCGCCTCGCCGTGCCCCGACGTGTCGGGGCCCGCCCGCTTGAAGCGACGGCGCAGCACCTCCTGGAGCATGGCGTAGTCGTCGGCCCCGGCCACTGTCTTGATGCGAAAGCGCCGGTACTCGGCGGAGCGAGGCCGCCCATCGAGGAAGACCACCATGCTCCCCACCGCCGCGGTGCCGTCGATGCTGGAGATGTCGTAGCACTCGATGCGCTGGGGCAGGGTCGGCAGGTTCATCTCCTCCTGTAGCTCCTCCAGGGCCGCCCGCGTCTTGCCTGTGTCGGCCAGCCATCTGGCCCGCATCATCTGGAGCGCCTCGCGGGCGTTCTCCTCGGCCATCGCCACCAGGCGGCGCTTCTCGCCCCGCTGGGGTGTCACCAGTTTCGTCTTGCTGCCCCGCATCTGGGAGAGCCAGGCCTGGATGAGGGGAGCGTCCGCTACCCGGCAGGGCAGGAGGATGCGCTGGGGCACATAGGTAGCCGACTGGTAGAACTGCTTCAGGAAGCTGGCCACCACCTGCTCCTCCGGCTCGTCGCTCACCCCCTCCAGGGTGAAGGTGTCGCGCCCGATGACCTTGGTGGCCCGAATGAAGAACACCTGGACGCAGGCCTGATTGTCCTGGCGGGCCAGCCCGAAGACGTCGGTGTCGATGAACTCGGTGGTGGCCATGGCCTGGCGCTCGGTCACCCGCTCCACGGCGCGGATCTGGTCGCGCAGGACAGCCGCCCGCTCGAACTCCCAGCCCTCGGCCGCCTCCTGCATCTTCTGCCGCAGCTCCTTGACCACCTCGTCGGCTCGCCCCTCCAGGAAGAGGATCACCTGGCGGATGACGTTGTCATACTCCTCCTTGGCGCAGTAGCCGGAGCAGGGGGCGATGCAGCGATGGATGTAGTAGTCCAGGCAGGGGCGAGGGTCCTTGCCGGTGATGGCCTTGGTGCAGGAGCGCCAGGGGAAAAGCTTCTTCACCAGGTCGAGCGTCTTGCGCACGGAGCCGGCGCTGGCGTAGGGCCCGAAGTAGCGCATGCCGCCGTCGGGCTGAACGCGGCGGGTGATCTCCACCCGCGGCCAGGGGTTGGCGAGATCGATCTTCAGGTAGGGGTAGTGCTTGTCGTCTTTGAGGCGAACGTTGAAGAATGGCTGGTGGCGCTTGACGAGGGTGGCCTCCAGGATGAGGGCCTCCTGGGCGGAGTCGGTGACGATGAACTCGAAGTCGGCGATCTGCTCCACCAGGCGGCGAACCTTGGTCTCGAAGCTGTGGGGCGAGCCGAAGTAGGAGCGGACGCGGCTGCGCAGGTTGGCCGCCTTGCCCACGTAGATGACCTCGCCCTCGCCGTTGCGCATGATGTAGACGCCGGGGCGATTGGGAACAGCCGCCAGTTGGGCTTGCAGACGCTCGGCCGTTGTCGTTTGCATCGCCATCTCTCGCATCTCATTGTAGTGCCTGGCCCACGGCCCCCTCAACCGAATCCTGCGACAGCGCTGATCGTTTACATTGTGGGGGCAAGTGACGTACGATGGCTAAGCACAAGGCATTCGTGGGAGGACGTACGATGTGGCGTAAGACTGTTCGACTAGGCTTGCTGGCCATCGCCGGCCTGGCGCTGTTCACTCTGCCCGTAGCCTGCGGCGACGACGAGGCCGAGGAGCCGACGGCGACGGGCACCCCTGCGGCAACTGCGACGGGAACGCCACTGGCGACGGTCACCCCTATGATGAGCACGCCCATCGCCACGCCGCCCGGCACGCCGGTGCCTGGCGTCTGTGTGCCCCAGGCGCCGATAGAGGGGCAAGCCAACGTGTTCCACAATTCAGGCTTCGAGGCGGGAGAGGACCCGTGGTGCACTGCCCATCCCGGCGAGCCGACCAAGTTCCAGGTCAGCGGAAATTACGCTCAATCCGGCGAGTCGAGCGCGCTGCTGCGGATGCGGGTGCCGGCCGAGGAGGAGGGCAAGGCGAAGGTCTTCTACCTGGTGCAGGAGGTCACGCCGGAGGAGTTCCCCGAGCTCATATCGGGCTACTACTGGGTGGAGAACTGGACCAGGGGCACTCCCAAGCAGTATCTTCAGTTCGTTGTTGTTGTCTTCGACGTCACCAACCTGCCCGGCGGCTACTCCAACCACCAGATCCGCTACCCCCTGGCGGGCATCAGCGCGGAGCCCTTCCCCATCGCCAATGCTCACTTTATCTTCATTGGCAAGGAGGACCCGCGCACCGGCGAGTGGGTATACTTCGAGCGCAACCTCAAGCAAGACTTCGAAGCGCTGTGGGGAGGTGTGCCGGAGGGCTTCACCAAGATTCGCGTTCTCTTCGAGGTTCGCTACGACGACAAGCAGCCTGGCCCATCTCCAGCCAACGCCGACGTCTACTACGACGACCTGTACATGGGGCCCGCCAGCGAGAACCCCAATCGCCCAGGCTAGAGAAGGGCACATCGGCTCTGCCGCTTATCCTGAGCTTGTCGAAGGAGCGGCTCCCCACGGACGTTGAAAAGGGTCCTACCCCTTGATATAATTCCCTCGTCCGACACTGCCGGGGACGGTGGCGTCGGAAGCTAGGGTGGCAGCGTAGCTCAGTGGTAGAGCAGGGGACTCATAAGCCCTTGGTCGGGGGTTCAAATCCCTCCGCTGCCACCAGCAAAGAAGGACACACCGTTCCAGTGTGAGGCGCGACGGATGAGGAGAACGCCATGAAAGCAATCGTCCATGACAGGTACGGACCACCCGACGACGTCCTCGATCTCAAGGACATCGACAAGCCGGTGCCAACGGACGACGAGGTGCTCGTACATGTCCACGCCGCTTCGACCAATGGAGGTGACCCGGCGGTCGTTAGAGGCCGGCCATACGTCTTACGGATAATGGGTTTCGGGCTGTTCAAACCAAAAAACAAGATTCTCGGAGATGACATCGCCGGACGCGTCGAGGCGGTCGGTAAAAACGTCGAGCAGTTCCAGCCGGGTGATGAGGTATTCGGCCAATGCTCCGGCGCATTTGCCGAGTATGTGTGTGCCACCCAAGACAGGTTCGCACTGAAACCACCCAACATCACGTTCGAGCAAGCCGCAGCGGTACCCTCCTCCGCAGTCTCCGCCCTCCAGGGACTTCGCGATCAGGGGCAGCTTCAGCCCGGCCAAAAAGTCATGATCAACGGCGCATCGGGAGGTGTCGGAACATTCGCCGTGCAGATTGCGAAATCGTTTGGCGCAGAAGTTACCGCTGTATGCAGTACGAGAAACGTCGACACGGCCCGATCCATAGGCGCAGACCACGTCATCGACTACACCCGGGAAGACTTCACCAGAACCGATGAGCGCCACGATCTCATGCTCGATATCGCCGCGAAACGCTCGCTGTCAGACTGCAGACGCGCCCTCACCTCCCGAGGAACCTACGTACTCATCGGAGGTGGACGCGGCCGCTGGGTCGGAGGCCTCCCCCGCTTTTTCACGACCCCTGCGCTGTCTCCATTCGTGAGCCAGAGGATGCGCGCCTTTTTCGCCACCCCGAGTCACGAGGACCTGGTTTATATGAAAAACCTCCTCGAAGCCGGCGAAGTGACACCCATCATCGACAGAACCTACCCCCTGAGCCAGACCTCTCAGGCAATCTCCTATGTCGAAGAAGGACACGCCCAAGGAAAAGTCGTAATCACCGTATGAGACGCGTCGGCACCATCCGTCGTCCGCTCCTCGTTGGTCAGCACGGCCCCGCTCTCACCGTGCCACCAGGCTCTGAGCCCTTGCAGATTCCCCCACGGTCAAGATAGAATCCCCTCGACAGCCATTTGGGCAAGGCGACCAGGGGATTCGTCCACTGACGGGGGTCTGAGAGTTGCCTGGGCAGAATCGGGCGGGCAAATTGGCACCCGATATTGAAGCAGGGGACTCATAAGCCCTTGGTCGGGGGTTCAAATCCCTCCGCTGCCACCAGCGCCCTCGCCACATAGCGAGCCAGCAACCCAAGTCTGGCTGCAACCCTGATTACACTCGATCGATTGGCCTCGAATTCCGCACCGCCGAAGGTCATCGCCACTGTGTCTGTTGACAACACCCCCCACGCGCTGGCCGTCAACCCCGAGGGCTCTCTCTTTCTCTTGGACGCCACGCTGGCAGAGATCCCAGGGCTAAGTGAGTATTTTCCACCTTAACCAAGGCTATGGCTACACCGATAATTGTTAGTGGACCAGCGACTCCACAGGTGCTTGGGGTGGGGAGATGTAATGTGCAGGCCGGCACTTCCTACCCTAAGGACGGGGGCTAGCGGCGCTCGTTGGTCGGAACGGCCTGATCATCAGACAAGGAGGTTCAACCAATGTCCCACAAGATTCCCCTCATGGTCGCTGCAGCGGTGGCGGCGCTTCTCGTTCTCACGGTTGTCCAGGCTCGGGGTCCGAATCCCCCTGCTGACGGTCCGTATCCCCGTGTTGAGGTCAGCACGATCTTCGAGGCCGCAGGTGAAGGCGATGAAGCCAGTGCTAGCGGCACCATCGAGGTTTGCAACACTAGTGAGGACCCCATTAGTGGTGAGCCCATCGACGTGAAAATCGAAAGCATCTCTGACAACCTTTACTACAAGCAGGGTCCTGATGTCTTTTGGACGTGGTTGGCCGAGGCAGAGGTCAGCGACCTCGCTGCCGGCCGCGTCATCCTTGCAGACGAATGCGTGAACGGCTCTTGGCAGGCGGACTACGACCTCCCGGACGGTACAATCAACATCAGGAATGAGGTCCAGGTCACCGTCGAGGAGCGCCCCGACATGGTATTCTTCGGCAGGGACTGCTTCGACTTCCGATAGTACCTTCACTCGGTAGGCGTAGCAGCTCTTCAATCGGGGGGCAGCCGACAGAATCTAGCGGCTGCCTCCTTCCTTATATCCTGCCGTGAACAGTCTCTCGCTATCCGAGCAAGAGCACAAGCCCTCCCAGGCAGCGAGCTTCGGGCCGCTTGCAGACTGCCTCAGCGTCAAGATAGAATCCCCGCGTCAGCCGATTGGCCAAGGCGACCAGGGGATTGGACCACGCTGAGCGGCGGCTGTGGATCGCTTGACTCGCTTGGCCCTCGGCGGTAGAATTTGGGCGCACGGCGGGGGCGGTTAGCTCAGTGGGAGAGCGCTTGCTTCACACGCAAGAGGTCGCAGGTTCAAACCCTGCACCGCCCACCATGGTGACACGTCGGCACAGCGCCGAAGTGGCGGAATGGCAGACGCGCTACGTTCAGGGCGTAGTGTCCGCAA
>Ga0209979_1005371_pt1 | contig 10126 bp, 9 predicted proteins | sample AnhtaG_FD_183114 | JGI IMG/M metagenome (GOLD analysis project Ga0209979, IMG submission 183114) | Deep subsurface microbial communities from Anholt, Denmark to uncover new lineages of life (NeLLi) - Anholt_01485 metaG (SPAdes) (version 2) | ecosystem: Environmental > Aquatic > Marine > Oceanic >... | reverse complement strand
TAATGCCGGCATGGCACAGGGCAATCCGCCTTCGCTGGCGGCCGCCGAGCGACAGGGGGCCGATGAGGCCCGACGACTCGAGGGTTGGCTGCCGGCTGTGGATGCCGTCGTGACGCTCGCCCCTCTTTTGGGTCTGCTCGGGACCATCATCGGTATGATGCAGTCCTTCAAGGCGCTCGACATCAGCGGCTCGGGCGCTCCGCACGTGGTCACCGGGGGCATTGCACAGGCGCTGACCACCACCGCTGCAGGTCTCGTGATCGCCGTGGTCGCCTTTGCGGGGTATTCCTGGTGCCGGCACGTTATGGAGCGCGAGCTGCACCGCACCGAGCAGGTCGTAGGCGATGTGCTGGAGAGGCTGGTGTCGCCGTGACCATTAGACGGCCGGCGCGCTCCAAGCCGCGCATCGAGCTCATCCCGATGATCGACACCATCTTCTTTATACTCGTCTTCTTCGTGGTGGCTTCCCTTTCGATGGTCCGCCAGGAGGGACTGAGTGTGGATCTGCCGCGCACGGCATCGGGCACGCGCTCCGAGAGGGCCCGGCTGACCATGACCGTGCGTGCCGATGGCTCGCTGTTTCTCAACAAGCGCCCGGTGACACGCGCCGATCTACTCCCGGCGCTTCGCCAGCATCTTGGTGCCAATCCCGACCTGACGGTGCTGGTCAACGCCGACCGACAATCGCATCACGGCCGCGTCGTAGAGGTGATGGACGCGGCGCGGCTCGCGGGCGCTCGCCGGCTGATGATCGCCACGACGCCGAAAGGACCCGGCTCGCCATGAGGGCCGACGCCACGACGCGCATGAGCTGCTGGCTGGCCGCATCGGCGCTCCTCCATGCTGCGCTGGTGTGGACGGTGCCGCTGCGCGGCTTCGCCCAGGCGCCGGCGCCGAAGCCGATGCGCGTCCAACTGGCGCCGCCCCCTGCACCCGAGGAAGAGGCACGCGAAGAGCTTGTGCCACCGCGGCTGATCCGCTCGTCGATGACTCCGATCACTCGGCCTGAGCGCGTAGCGCCGCGCTCGCGCGCCTCCCGCCACAGGGACGCCACGCCCGCTCCAAAGGCCGATGAGCAGCCGCTGCCTCCGCCACGAGAGACGCGGGCTCGGGATGCAGAGCACCCGTCGGCGGGCCCGGTCAAGACAGAGCCAGAGCGGGTGGCGGGAGCCCTTCCGCAAGGTATCGGCTCGCCGCAGTTGCGCCCGGAGGCACAACCAGACGGGATTGGCGTCGGAGTCGGTGATGTCGCGGGTGGGCCTTCAAGGCCGGGAATGGGTCTGCCGGGCAGGCGTGCAGGCGGCGTCGGCGGGCCATCCTTGGGGCTCGGCGACGAGAGGGGGACCGGCTCCGCAGGCGGTGCACGACACTCCGGGGCCATCGGGGCCGGTGAAGGTGCCGCAGGCGCCGGAGGTGGTGCAGGGTCTGGCCAGGCTGACGCTGACTCCTCGGGGACCGAGTCACCATCGAATTCTGGCGAGGGCGGCGGCTCAGGCGGAGACGAGTCGGCAACAGACGGCGCGGGGCCAATCACGCGCCCAGCCCCGCGCTCCCTCCTGCGGCCGAATTACCCGGAACGGGCGCGGCGGGCCGGCAAGGAAGGCACGGTGCGCATTCGCGTGCTGGTGGGAGTGGACGGGAGCGTGCGTCGAGTGCAGGTCGTGCAGTCGTCGGGCGTGCCGGAGCTTGACGCGGCTGCCCGCAAAGGAGCCAGGCGCTGGCGATTCGCTCCGGCTCGACGAGGGGACACGCCCATCGAGGCATGGGTCACGGTGCCGGTGGAGTTCGACCTCAGGACTACGCGCTAGCGCTCGCCGCACGGATCACCTGAAGGAGCCTTCTGCAAATGCACACATTGTTCCGAAGCATGGTTCTCGCTGTCGCCGTCATAGCGGTCGCGCTGACGGGTGCAATGGGGGAGAACGAGGATGAGGAAGAGACGCCCGAGTTCGAGGAGCAAAAGATTGTGGTCACCGCAACCCGCACGCCCGTCGAGGCCGGTGAGGTGACCGCCTCGACAACGATCGTCACCCGGGACGACATTGAGGCCTCCGGCGCAAAGAAGATTGACGACGCGCTGCGGCTGGTGCCGGGTCTGGACGTGCGGCGATCCTTCGGCGCCGTCACCATGACACCGACGGTCTCCATGCGCGGCATGGGCAATGAGCCCGGGCGCACGCTCGTGATGATCGATGGCATCCCGGCCAACAAGGCCGACACGGGCAACTTCCAGTGGAACCGCATTGATCCGGAGGTTGTCGAGCGCATCGAGGTGGTGCGTGGCCCCACTTCGGCCCTGTGGGGCTCGCACGCGATGGGCGGCGTCATCAACATCATCACTACCGACCCCACGGACGAGCCGGAAGTCACTGTCGATGCGGAGATCGGCAGCCTTGACACGAACGAGACGAGGGTGCTGGCGCGCGGCACGGCCGGCTCCATGGGGTACCGGATCACCGCCAGCTTGCTGAACAGCGGCGGCTACGATCCGGTGCCGATGAACAGCGAAGAGCGCACAGAGCTCACCACGAAGCGCGACGCGGAGGAGTTCATCCTGAACGCCCGCCTCTCGCCCGACATCGGCAAAAAGGGCCGGCTGTGGCTCGACTACTCGCTGTTCGACGACAAGCGGCACGAGGGCGAGCGTATCCAAGACCCGCGCGGGCTCTTCCGCCAGTTCGACACGCAGCAATTCAACCTGCTTTACGACCAAAAGGTGGGAAGTGCCGACCTATCGCTCAAGCTCTATGACATCGAGGAGGACTACTTCTGGAACCGCGAGCGATTACGGCGCGGCAGCTACACGCGGTACGAGGTCGAGGTGGAGCGCACCGAGCGCGGCGGTCTGCTTCAGGGCAGCCACAAGATCGGGAGCCGGGGACGGCTCACGGCCGGCTTCGATTTTAAGCATGGCGAAGTGGACGGCGCTGACAACTACAAGGAGGGCCCGGATGCCGGGCTGCGAGTGATTAACCAAGGGAAGCAGCACATCGTCGGCGCCTTCGCGCAGTACGAGCGCGGCCTCGCCGGCGACCGGGGGCGGTTCGTCGTCGGCGGACGCTTCGACTGGGCGGACATATCCGATGGGCGCTTCGTAGACGAGACGGGATTCCTCCCGAACGGTCCCCTCGAGGACGGCGGATGGCCCGATGCGGATTGGAGCTCCTTCAGCCCCAAGGCGGGCCTGCTGTACCACGCCTCGGACAAGACCGACGTGCGGCTCAACGTCGGCCGCGCCTTCCGGCCGCCGATCCTGGATGATCTCTTCCGCAGCGGCATCTTTCGCAGCCGCTACTACAGAGCGAAGGCGGACCTGGAACCGGAGAGCGTATGGACTTTCGAGGCGGGCCTGGAGCATCGCCCCAGTCCTGACACGACGCTGCGGCTCACCGGGTACGTGAGCGATGCGGACGACTTCTTCTATGCGATTCTCGTGGACCCCGACTTCGACCCACGTCCGCTGTACGAGCGGCGGAATGTGGCTGAGGTGAAGATCACCGGCCTCGAGGGCGACGTGGAGCACCAGTTCTCCCGCACGTGCGGCGGCTTTCTCAACTTCACGCTCAACAAGTCGGTGATAACCCGGTTCAAGCGGCTCTCGGAGAGCGATCCCGACCTGACCGGCAAGGACCTCGAGTTCACACCCCGCTGGAAGGCGAACGTGGGGCTGCGGTACCACGGCGATAGTGGCTGGCGCGGGCAGCTCACCGGCCGCTTCGTGGACGACCAATTCGCCAATCCTGACAACACGGCACGGATCGACAAGTACTTCGTGTGGGACCTGACGGCGCGGCGCAAGGTCGCAGGCGCCTGGGAGGTCGCTGTCGAAGTCCGGAATCTGTTCGACAAGGATTTTGTTGAAGACGATTATTTCGAGTTAGTCGGCGACGAGTGGACGAGCCGCACCGACCCAGGCGATCCGGCGAGCCCCCTGCTGGGCGACGTGGCACTCGACCCGGGCCGGGTGATTTCTTTCGTCGTGCGTCGCCGCTTCTGATGGTATGGGAGTGATGCCTCGTGGCGCGGACCGCTCAAATCCCGAGTATCGAGGAGGCCGAGGCATTTCACGGGCACATGTGTCCCGGGCTGGCCATCGGCTATCGTGTCGCGAAGGCGGCCCTCGCGGCGCTCGGCTGCGAACGGCCGCGTGATGAGGAGCTGGTCGCCGTGGTGGAGAACGACTCCTGCGCCGTAGACGCCATTCAGCTCGTCACCGGATGCACCTTTGGCAAGGGTAACCTCGTATTCCGCGATCACGGCAAGCACGTCTACACGTTCTACGACCGAAACACGGGACGCGGCGTCCGCGTGTCCGAGGACTACAGAGGATTTGAGGAGGATGCCCGCTTGGGCGAGCTTCGGGAAGCAGTGTCCTCGGGTGAGCCGACCGAGGACCAGCAGGAGCTCTATCGCACCAAGATGCGCGAGAAGACGGATGCCATCCTCTCCGCGCCCGTGGAGCAGTTCCTCATCATCACGGAGGTGACCGATCCGCCGCCACCGAAGGCGCGCATCGAGCCGTCCGAGCGATGCGCCGAGTGTGGCGGGCCGACGATGGCGTCACGGCTCGTCGAAGTCGCGGGCCGCAAGCTGTGCCGGGAGTGTGCCGCGGGTGCGGAATAGCGATCCGCCGCGGGACGGATGGCTCAAGGGCTTCACGAGCGTCGAGTTGGTCTTCCTCGCGACGATGATCGCGGCGGACTTCGGCTTCGGACTCCTGGCGAAGCCCCTCCTGAGCGCAACCCAGGTCAGCTCCATCATCCGCCTGGACCTGATCATCCCGACGATGCTGATGCTTGTCAGCCGGCTCGTCGTGGACAAGTTCGGCGCCCTGATCCTATACGAGATCATCATCGCCTGTCTCGCTATGCTCGCCTGGCCGACGTCTTTGGGCCTCCCAGGGCCACTCAAGCTGCCGGTCTTTGCGCTCAAGGGCCTCATCTGGGACGTCTCCATGAGCGCCCTCCGGCCGTGGCTCGTGGCGCGCCTGTTTGTGACGGCCCTGGTGGGGGAGATCGTCGCGAAGGCGGCAGCCATCGGCTTCCAGGTGCTGCTCGGGATGCCGTGGGCGCCGTTGACGCAGGTGCTCTGGGGCGTGCAGCTCGTTACGACGCTGCTGGTCGCCGCCGTGGGCGCCGCTCTCGCCCTCGCGGTATGGCGCGCCATCCGCGACCTCGCCGTGGTCCGACGGATCGCCGCATGGCACAGTGGATAGCCGCTGACGATGTGTGGTTTACGCCGATCGGGGCGGACGAACCGGTGCTTCGAGGCGTGAGCCTCGCGATTGAGCGGGGCGAATGCGTCGCCATTGTCGGCACGTCCGGCTGCGGCAAGAGCACGCTGTGCCAAGTCCTCGCCGGCCTCATTCCCCGCCGCATACCTGGCGAGTTTCGGGGCAAAGTGTCGCACGCGTGCGGTGATCTGCGCGTTGGAATGGTGTTCCAGGACGCCGACAACCAGCTCTTCGCCGGTACCGTGGCAGAGGAGCTGTCGTTTGGGCCGGAGGGTCTTGGCCTCGAGGGGGAGGAGCTTGACGCGCGCATCGCCTGGGCGATGGAGGCTGCCGGCATCGGCCAGCTTGCGCGGTGGCAAATCGCCGAGCTGTCCATGGGACAGAAGCAGCGCGTGGCGCTGGCGAGTATGCTCGCCATGCACCCGGATCTGCTCATCCTCGACGAGCCCGTCTCCAACGTCGATGAGCCATCCGCCGAGGCCATCTTCGCCGCCGTCGGCGAGCTGCGCCGGAAACACCAGATCTCGGTTGTCGTGGTTGACCACGATATCGCCCGCGTTCGGCGGGTGGCCGATCGCGTGCTGCGCCTCGAGAACGGCCGCCTTCGTCACCTCGACGAGGGTGAGGACCTGGAGCAGCCGCTTCCCGCAATGCTCAACGCCGCGCCTCCTGGGGACGTGCTCGCGGCCGGTGAGGCAATTGAGTTTGCCTACGAGAATGGCCGGCGTGCAGCGCCGGCGCCTTCGCACGTGCTCGACGGTATAGACCTTTCGCTCCGCGCCGGCGAGGCAGTAGCTATCCTCGGTCCGAACGGCTCGGGCAAGACGACTCTCGGGAAGCACTTCGTGGGCCTGCTCCGCCCGCGGGCGGGTCGTGTCACGGTGCTCGGCGAGGATATCGTCCGCACGCCCACCGAGGCCGTGGCCGAGCACGTCGGCTATGCTTTCCAGAGCCCCGACGACCAGCTCTTCGCGCGGTCCGTACGCGACGAGTTGGCGTATGCTCCCCGCAACTTCGGCTGGCCGGCCGAGAGGGTCGATGCATCGGTCACCCGGCTCCTGGACCTGCTCGGCTGCGCGCACCTCATCGACCGAGAGCCGCTCACCCTGAGCTTCGGCGAGAAGCGCCGTGTGAGCGTGGCGGCAGCGCTGGCTGCGGCCCCCCGCATCGCGATTCTGGACGAGCCAACGGCGGCACTGGACCATGGACACGCCCTCGCTGTTGCCCGTCTCGTGGCTGATCTCAAGGCACGCGGCGCCGCCGTGCTGGTGCTCACACACGATCTGCGCTTCGCCAGTGCCGTCTGCGAGCGCCATTGTGTACTGGAAGGTGGCCGGCTGCATTCCGTGGAGAGGAAATGCCGATGCTAAGCGGTCTGAGCGCACGCCAGACGTGGCTGCACGCTCTCGAGCCGCGGGCAAAGCTGGCGGCAGCGACGGCGGTGGTATGCGCGGCCTTCCTGGCCACGCATCCCGCGCTCCTGGCCGGGGCCGTGGTGCTCCTGGCCGTGGGCCTGTGGTATGTGGGAGGCGCCGGACGCCTGGGACGGCGACTCCTGGGCGCGGCTGTGCTCGGCTATCCCGTGGCCTGGCTCGTGTTCGCCCTCTCGAACTGGGACAACAGCCAACCTGCCCTCCAGAATGCCCTTGACGGCCTCTACACGAGCGGCCAATTCGCGTTGCGACTGCTCGCCATCATCCTCGCCAACCTCATCATCGTCGCCACCACGGACCCGCGGCAGTTCGCCCGGAGCTTGCGTGGCTGGCGCGCGCCGTCTGAGCTGTGTCTGATGCTCATGACGGTGCTGCGCTTCCTGCCTCTGGCGGCGGGCCAGGCGCGGCGGATCCTCGATGCCCAGCGCTGCCGTGGGTTTCGGCTGCGGCGCCTCTGGCTCCCGAGCGCGTGGCTGCCCCTGGGCATTCCCCTGCTTGTCGCTATGCTGTACCGGGCCGAGGCCCTCGCGATGTCGCTGGAGCTGCGCGGCTTCGCCAGGGGAGTCGCCTCTCTGGCGCCCGCTGACCGGTGGCGCCTGAGGGAATACGCCTTCCTGGGAGCATCGCTCGCAGCGTGCGCTGTAATGGCGTTCGTCCGCTGACCGCCGGCCACCGCTTGCAGGCCATGCGTGCAGGCCCGGCGAACACGGCGAGAACATTCGCGGCCGGGAAGCGTGAGAGCGGAGGTCAGAGCTATGTTCGGACAGAGGCCCGTGGGGCGGTTCGCACCTCCAGTGAGCATGTTCTTCTTACTTGCCGCCGCGTCGCTTGCCGTGCCCGCGTGGGCGCAGGCGCCGCGGGAGATCGCCATAGACCTCGAAGACGGCAGGCTCGACGGATGGGAGATCAAAGGCGACGTGCGCATCGAGCGCATCGAGGCGCACGGCGGCAGGACATGTCTGCGCATTGGGCAGAAAGGCGAGGCCAGCCTCACGATCGCGCCCGAGGACGGCTTCGGCACCGTGGAGATGTGGGTGTATGACTCGGGCTTCGCCCGCGAGGGCGACGCGGCGAAAGAACGCGCCTACGGCCCGCTGTGGGGCCTCACGAACTCGGCCGCCGAGCGGCTCGTCTTCGGCCTGCTGTGGGCGCCGTATCTCAGTGGCAACGGCACGTATGGCTGGATCAGTACAGTGAAAAACGGGTATGCGAGCCGCCAATACGCCCGCGTAAAGCGCGGTGAGGGCTGGCATCGGTGGGAGTTCATCGTCACCAATGAGACGGATATCGTCGTGCGCATGGACGAGAAGTACGAGGCGACGGCCTTCGACGTGATGACGGCGGCGTACCACCGGGGCTTCAACGGCGTGTTCTTCCGGGGAGGCATCGAGATCGACGAGCCGCTGCTGGTGGACGACATCCGCATCGCGTACCAGCCCGAGCCGCTCGCGCCCCGCACCCGGCCGCTGCCTGGCGAGCCGTGGAAGCCGCCGGACTTGGAGCCGCTGCACATCAAGCCGGAGCTGGTGGACGAGCATCCACGGCTGTTCTTCACCGCCGAGCAGATCCCAGACATCCGCCGGCGCTGCCAGACCACGCACCAGTCGTTCTTCGAGACCCTGATGTCGGGCGCGGCCTCGTATCTCAAGCAGATGCCTCCGGAGAAGTCGGCGGATTGCAGCAAGGATCAGGACATGCAGCAGTGGGCCTGGTGGCGCCTCGGCGTGTTGTCCTTTGCCTACGTGGCCACGGGCGAGCGGCAGTACGGCGAGAAGGCGAAGCAGTGGCTGTACCACTGCGATGGCGAGTGGTCCGAGGCGGCGCCGGGACGCTTCGCGATACAGAAGGACGATGTCACCTTCGGCGTGCACCTGCTGCTGCCCGAGTCGCCGGATTGCCCCCTCGAGCCGGACACGGTTCGGGTCACGGTCGGCGGCCTTCGCCCGAGAGTGACATACACACTCGGCCTGACAGGGAGAAAGGCAAACGTGGCTGCCGGGGCCGATGGCGGGCTGGCGATCGACGTCGAGGTGGGCGCTGACACAGAGAAGCTCGAGGTGCTGGCGTCGCCGCGCCAATTCAAGGACCGCCCCTTCACAGACTGAGCCGCACACCTGCTTGCCCAGGGGTCTGACTTGGTAGGAGTAGGCGAGGGGAGAGCACCATGCGCATTGTCATCATCGGCGGAACCGGACACGTTGGCGGATTCCTGACGCCCGGGCTGGTGGAGGATGGGCACGAAGTCATCGTCATCAGCCGGGGAGAGAGGCCGGTGCCGGAGGGCGGCGCCTGGGAGAGCGTCCGCCATGTCGAGGCGACGTACGGGGACACCGGTTTCGTTGATCTGATGGGCCAGCTCCGGCCCCATGCGCTGGTGGACATGCTCGGCGTGGACGTCCCCGGGCTCTATGCCGCCCTGCGCGAGTGGGACGGGCAGCTCGTGGCCTGCGGCTCCGTGTGGATGTACGGCGTGCCACGCGTGGTGCCGACGCCGGAGGAGACGCAGAGCCCCTGCGAGTCTGAGGGGTACGCACGCCGGTACGCGGAGCTGCAGGAGGTGCAGGAGCAGGCACGGCGCGATGGCGGGCGCTTCACGGCCATCATGCCGCCGAACATCTGCGGCCCCGGCAAGATCCCCCTCGAGGGTATGGGCGGGCGGAGCATCGAGGTGCATCGAGCCCACGCCCGCGGCGAGGGGCTCCCACTGCCCGCGCCCGGCAGTACCCTCATCGGCCCGTGCGACGCCGAGGACGTGGCGCAGGGCTTCCGGCTGGCCATCGCGAAGCCGTACGCGGCCGCGGGCGAGATCTTCAACGTCGGCGCCGCATACGCGCTGACGGCGGAGCAGTTCGTGCGCACGTATGGGGAGATCTATGGCGCGGAGATTCCCATCCGGTGGGTGAGCTGGCAGGAGTACGAGGAGAGGATATCCCCATCTCCGGGCGCCAACTTCCACTTCCGCGCCAATATGTGCCCGGACATCAGCAAGATAACGCGCCGCCTCGGGTATGCTCCGAAACACACGCCCGAAGAGAGCATGGCGCGGGCCGTTGAGTGGATGCGGAAGCGGGGGTTGCTCCAGGAATAAGCGGGTGGCACGGGTAGCCCCTGACCCTTCGGCCCCGTGCGGGGTCCGGCTTGCTACTCTGCGAAGTAGCTCGCTACGTAGCACGAGTTAGACAGGGACGAGCTACCCGTGCTGCCTTGGATGGAGGTCCACGGCTTGCCAGCAAGCCGTGCCACCCTGATTGCATCACAGGAGGCACCAGACATGATCCCAGTACTCACCGTCACCGGCAAGACGCTCCCGGAGACGTGGGAGCGCTCGGTGGTGGAGCTGTGGGAGAAGGGGGCGCGGATCCGCACCGAATACGACCAGGCCGACGAGCCGCTGAGCCGCGATTGCACCATGGTGATGTGCGTCTTGGAGCCCCTGAGCGAGCCGCGGGTGCATCGCGCG
>Ga0209979_1005370_pt1 | contig 10128 bp, 5 predicted proteins | sample AnhtaG_FD_183114 | JGI IMG/M metagenome (GOLD analysis project Ga0209979, IMG submission 183114) | Deep subsurface microbial communities from Anholt, Denmark to uncover new lineages of life (NeLLi) - Anholt_01485 metaG (SPAdes) (version 2) | ecosystem: Environmental > Aquatic > Marine > Oceanic >... | reverse complement strand
CATCGATCCCCAGGACCGGCTGTGGCTGATGTGGTACACAGTCATAGCAAACCAGTGGGAGACTTCCCTTCCCAAGTATCGGATCAGCGAAAACTATATGAAGCCGGATGGGCCGCCGGAATGGTCCTGGCAGGATGTTCTACATGTCAAACCCGGTGACTCGGCCGAGCGAGGCATACAGCCCGGCGACCGCTTTGTCAAATCTATTGAAAGACAAATTGAAGAATACGGAAAATATTTCTCTGAAAGTACTGAGCTATCAGATGAAGCAACTCGCAAAATGTTAGACAGATGGAAGGCATGGGGAGCAGATATGCTGGCCAAGGCGAGGGGCGAGAATATGATGCGGAGAGGTCGGCTCCGTGATGCCACAGGCCGATACACGGAACAGCAGCTCGGTTATGCATACTTTAGGCGCGTGGGTTGGCAGACCAAGAACAAAGCTGTTATCGTTGATGAGAACCGAATGATAATTCCGTTTTATTCGGACGGATTTGACTTTTCATTAATGGCTATAACGGACGACGGCGGTAATAGCTGGCAGTTCAGTGAGCCGCTGGTGGGAGCAGGAAACATACAGCCCAGCATCGCAAAAAAAACCGATGGGACACTTGTCGCCTATATGCGCGACAATGGCCCACCCCCGAAGCGTCTTCACATGAGCACTTCCAAAGACGGGGGATTGACGTGGAGTCCGGTGAGGGATTCCGAATTGCCTAATCCGGGATCGGGAGCCGATATAGTCACTTTGCGAAATGGTCACTGGGTCCTGGCGTATAACGATACGGAAAACGGCAGGCACAGTCTGGCGATTTCGATTTCAACCAATGAAGGGAAGACCTGGGAGCATACCCGGCACCTTGAACTGGACACACGAGGCAGAAATATTGCGACCAGCAGTGCATATCCGTCTATTATCCAGGGTCGTAACGATACTCTACATGTAGTTTACAGCTACCATCACAAAGACCGAGGAGGCGCCCCGAATAAGACAATCAAATATGTAAAATTCAACGAAGCGTGGGTCAGGCAACAATAAGCTTTTAGAACATAGTAGTTGCAAATATGCTTGGACTGAGAAGTGGGAGTTAATCTATGAGACGTCGAGAATTTATACAGAAAACGGCGGTCGGATTGGCAGCATTGGCTGCTGGGCGCCCGGGCAGCGCTGGCGCAAAGGGCTCGAAGTTTCGGGTTGCAGTAATTGGCAGGACCGGCCGGGGTAACTACGGTCATGGGCTGGATGTAGTGTGGAACGACATAGAGCAAGCGGAGGTGGTGGCCGTGGCAGATGAAGATGCTGAAGGCCGTGCTGCGGCCGCCAGGCGGCTTAAAGCACCGAGAGCCTATGCTGATTATCGCCGGATGCTGGAAGAAGAGCGACCGCAAATCGTAAGCGTAGCCCCTCGCTGGCTGGACTGCCATCGTGAGATGGTACTGGCATGTGCAGAGTATGGTTGTCACGTTTTTCTTGAAAAACCTATGTGCCAGACGCTTGAACAAGCTGACGAGATGATTGCTGCCCTTGAAAAGCGGAATTTGAAACTGGCTATTGCTCATCAGACCCGCTACAGTCCATCGCTGAAGCATGTGCAGCGACTTATCGCCGACGGGAAATTAGGGGATATACTTGAGTTACGCGGCCGGGGTAAAGAGGACCGCCGTGGTGGCGGTGAGGACCTCATGGTACTCGGTACCCACATCATGGATCTGATGCGTTTCTTTGCTGGTGAACCGCAATGGTGTTTCGCAAACGTGAGGGATGGTCGAAAGCCTGTTACTAAGAACGAGGTGTGTGATGGAGCCGAAGGCATCGGTCCGCTGGCCGGGGACGAGATTCACGCGATGTATCGTTTTGGCGGAACAACGATGGGCTATTTCTCGACACAACGTGCCAGGCATGGAGCATCGAAACGCTTCGGGCTGCAGGTTTTTGGAACAAAGGGGATACTCACGATGACGACCGGTGCTCTGCCGGAAATCTGGTTTGTCGAAGACCCCTCCTGGCAACCTGGACGCAGCAAGGCCAGATGGAAGCAAATCACCAGCGCAGGGATTGACAAGCCGGAAACACTTAGTGACCCTAATCACCGTTTAGGAAATCGCCTAATTGCCCTCGACCTGATCCAGGCCATCGAGATGAACACGCAACCGAAGGGCAGCATATATGACGGGCGGGCGGCCCTGGAGATGATATTGGCGGTATATGAATCACATCGGTTAAATGCTCCAGTTGAGCTTCCGCTGAAGAACCGCAAGCATCCGTTGAGCATGCTGTGAGCAGGTTTCGCGAATCATGGAAATGGAAAGTTGAGAAAAAACGCAAGTTAGACCTTAGGACTTGTAAAGAAATTATCTTCCATTTTTGGCTGGCTGCGGCTGCGGCTGGCGGTGCCAGCAAAACTCGGACTACCAACCAGTAGGCCTGCGTTTTGCTTCCTTGCCAGCCTTGTCCTCGCTCAGCCAAAAACGAAACCTAATTTCTTTACCAGACCTTACCTTTTTTGACCACACTAAATTTGCAAGATGTGTTTTCCGGCATTTAGCGGATTCTATTGGGATAAATCAATTTCGAAGTTTCAAGAGCACCCCAGAAACGCTCAGAATCGAGGCGGATTTAAAGGATTCTTGCGAGGGAGCGTTCAGGTAATTATTCGTTAAAGCTGTTTATATGCCGTACCGATAGGGTAAGTAATAGGGTAATTTGGCTACGCGACGACCGATTTTTGGTATGGAACATCGTTATCCTGGCCAGTGAAGACTCCCACCAAGCCGGACGCGAAGCGGGAGAAAGTGATATGAGCTATGTTATATCTGATATCAGTAGAGACATTGTTCGGTTGACGGTGGGCATAAACTACCTTACACAAATTGCGTTTATGAGCATTATAATGACTCACACAGAACAAAGCAAAGGAACAAGTTATGGGAACAAAAATAGACAAAATTACTATTCCCGACAAATGGAGCAACTTGGTCAAATTGTGGCCTCTGCGCCCTATTAGGGACCAGGCGAATTATGACAAGATCCTTGAAGTAGCAGATGAGCTGACTACAAGAACGGAGCTCAACGAAGACCAGACTGACTATTTCGAGAGCCTAACCGCGCTTATCGAAACTTACAAAAAGGATATCGGGGCTGACAGCGGCACGGCAAACGGACAACTTAGGTTCATTGACATCATAGACGATCTGTTTGCCGGAGAAGATATCTTTTTCCGATTAGTGCGTGTTGCCAAGGACGTGATGAAGAAAGATATCAAGACACTGACGTTGGACGATAAAATAGAGACGTGTCTCAAGTTCATGAGAGATAACAAAGTCCGACACGTCCCTGTAATGGATCCTCCGACTGAAGAAGGAGCTAAGCCGTTCTTCGTGGGTATCGTTTCAGGGAGAGATCTGTCCCGACTAATGTCCCCGTATTTGGGTAAAGTCGGCGAGGAAGACGTAGACAGAAAGTTGCTAAAAGAACCGCTGATACGAATCGTCACCAGGAAACCTCTATCGGTGTCGCCTGAGACGCCTATGTTGGACGTGCTTCTCACAATGATCGATAATCACATTGATATGGTGCCCGTTCTCGCTAAAGGGGACATAGTGGGTATTGTCACGAGCACGGACATCTTGAATCTCCTTATCAGGCTCAACAGGATACAGCAGATATTCGAGGTGACGGGAGAGGTAAAAGCGCGAAAGAGGCTGCGGCTCATTGATCTGAGCTGTGGGGAGGGCCACGGCAATGTGACGACTTTGTTCTCTTCAAGTTTCAAAACGGTACAGGATGTTATGACTGAACGGCCGGTTTGCTTAGAAAAACAAGACACCTTAGCCAAGGCAATTGAGGTCATGAAGGAGGGAAAATTCAGACACCTGCCGATAGTGGATAAGCAAAAGAGACTGGTGGGAATCGTCTCCGATCGGGATATCCTGAGCCATCTTTCCCATCCACCCGAGCAAAAGCAGCCGGAGGACAAGGGATTTCGCAACAGACTGTTTATGGTTGACCCGAAGGACAAGAACCTCAGTTTGCCTCTCGCGAACGTCATGACACGGGATATAATGCATACCGTGCCGAGCTACAGCTTCTTTAATGCTGTAAAGATGTTGGACGAGAAGAAGATAAGCTGCCTCCCGGTGGTTGACGAGGAAGAAAACTTTGTGGGAATACTAACCGTAAACGACGTGATGCGTACGTTACTCACTGCCTACGAACTGAGCGAGAAATCCCAGGCTAATCCAGAGCCGATGCCGCTAAGTGTCGGCGTGGAGAGTTTAGAGAAGCAGGGACTGAGCAATACATATATCCGATAATTTAGCACCTTCTTTGTCAGATGAACTTGTGAACGGTTACAGCAATACTTTGTGGGCATCATTTCTCAGAGGGATTTGTTTCGACAGATATCTCCGTATTATGAAGCGAGACATAACCTATGTCCCGCCCGACTGCAGCTTCCATGATGCCGTGAAAACGCTGTATGAGATGAAGATAAGCTGCCTCCCGGTAACCGACGACGGAAACAAGCTTCTTGGAATAGTGACTGTGACAGACGTATTACGCGGATTGCTTGCCGCTTATGCGCTGTTCGAAAAAGTCCTGGCTTAATTCGTTACATTCGTCTATAGTTTCATGTGACCCAGGCTGGCCCATTCTTTCCCAGCTTTTATCCCTCCTATATGCAAGGAGCGCGTCAATGAAAAAAGAAGTAGAATTGAGTAAGGCAAAATGGCTGGTTGAGCCGGGCTGCGTCGTTCTGGTAACATCCGGCACCATGGAAAATGCAAACGTGATGACCTTTAGCTGGCAAACGCCTGTAAATAACGCTGACCCCTGCCTCGTACTGCTGGTTATAAATCATATCAGGTATTCGTATGAGCTGATAAAGCAAAATCACGAACTGGTCATCAACGTCCCCGGCGAAGAGCTGCTCGAACAAACTCATTTTGTAGGGACGGTAACCGGCAGGAACATCAACAAGTCCCTTAGGGACAAGCTCAGAGAAAGTGGTCTGACACCAATCCCCGCCAAGATGGTCGAACCACCGTTGATAGAGGAGTGTGCCGCGCATTTGGAGTCTCGGGTAGTGGAAACATTTAAGATGCAAACGCACGACTTGCTGGTCTGCGAGGTCGTCCGAGCCGTAGCTGATGCAGAGCTGTTTGACGGCAAATGGATTCCGGAAAGGTTTCACACATTACACTACCTCGGCGGGAACAAGTACGGCCTGATGGAACGCGCAATTGAGGCACACGGCAAAAAGACAACCGCGGAATAAACAAAGTTGGACATAGATACCCTTCAGGGTAGTAAATTCCCGCGAGTAAAATCATATACTATTATTGTAAAGCTACTTACCCGCGAATAAACGGGAAATTTCAATCGAGAGCACTATATGTCACGCCTTATCGCACAATCCTTGAACTTCGGCGGTGACAGGCTGGACAAAAGAAAAAATTTTTATATAATAGTATTCGTGCTCAAGCTGGTTGATTTAGTTAACTAAAAGAGAGAAAAATTATGTCAGAAAATCTAAATCGCCGCAGTTTTTTGAAAAAATCCGCCGCTGTATCTACAGGTGCCGCATTTGCTTTAAGTTTTGAAGAGAAGGCTTTATTAGCAGCAATAACAAAAAAGCCACAGCGAGGCTCCATCAAAGGTTTGCCGATGGGCAGGATTGGTAATGTCAAGATAAGCAGAATGTTTGCCGGCGGTAATCTGATCAGCGGATTTGCCCACAGCAGGGACCTGGATTACGTATCTTCCCTGCTGAGACAGTATTTCACCGACGAGAAAGTGATGGAGACTTTCGAGATATGCGAAGAATGCGGAATCAATACCGCGATACTGCGGCTCGATGACCACTGCATAAGGATTATGAACAAATACTGGAATAACAGAGGCGGCAAGCTGCAGTGGATCGCCCAGGTCAAGATGACGTTGGATGACCCGACAGGTGAGGCAAAAGCGGCCATCGATAACGGAGCTATCGGAGCTTATGTGCATGGCGGTGTTGCAGACACGTTTGTCGAAAATGGCCGTGTGGACCTTCTCGCACAGGCAGTCGAATTCATCAAACAAAACGGGGTGCTTGCCGGTGTCGGAGGTCACACTGTGGAAGTGCCCATGGCCTGCGAAGAAGCGGGAATAGACGTCGATTTCTATATGAAAACCCTGCACAGCAGTAATTATTGGTCCTTCACCCCGCAAAGAGTTGAGGACAATGTCTGGTCTGAGACTCCGGAAAAAACCATCGAATTTATGAGAAAAGTGGACAAGCCCTGGATAGCTTATAAGGTCATGGCTGCAGGAGCCATCCATCCCAGAGACGGTTTTAAGTATGCCTTTGAAAACGGTGCCGATTTCATCTGTGCCGGGATGTTTGATTTTCAGGTCAGAGAGGACGTAATCATCGCCAAGGACATATTATCAGGTAAATTGAACAGACAGCGTCCCTGGAGGGGATGAGAAACACTTACAACCTTTATTACTCTGTTGAAAACGTGGACTGTCATTCTGAGGTGAAGCCGAAGAACCTCATTTCTTGAGCCGTAAAAGAGATTCTTCACTCCGCTTCGCTCCGTTCAGAATGACAATTTTTGTGGCTTTTCAACAGAGCATTAGAAACTCTTAGAACTTTTTCATATACTCGAGGAACTTCTTTGCCGTTCTGTCCAGATTTTCTATGTCACCTCCGCCCTCTAATACCTCACACATCTCGTATGCGATATATCCCTGATAGCCGATTTCCCTGAGCGTATTGAAGAATGTCTCGTAATCAATAAAGCCTTCTCCTATCGGGACCGCTCGAATTAAAGTCTCGCGCTCCAGATAGTTGGTTAAAGTAAGTTGGTAATGATACCGAGGCAGGCGCACATAGTCGGCGGCGGTGGTGTGAACTATAAAGGGTTTCATCTTCAAAATAGCGGCCTTGATTTGCTCAGAACTCAAACCTTCCAGGGTCGGAGACCAGGCGTCAAAAGCGGCTTTGACATTGGGCAGATTGACTTCGCTGAGAAGCCAGTACATCATATCGTGGTGGACTGCGATATCGTGATGATTTTGCACGGCAAGGGTAACGCCGTACTGGGCCGCTTTTTGGCCGGCGAGCTTCAATCCTTCGACAACCAAAGCATATTGTTTGTCAAAAGGTATGCCGGGACGTTCGTAACCGGTGAATATCCGCACCATATCGGTCCCCAAATCACTCGCCAATTTGGCCAATTCTCCGACGTAACAGGCCTGGATTTCCACATTAGGAATCCCGGATTTATCAACCGCCGCCGTAAAATCCGTATATCCGGCCAGGCAGACTAACTCAAGGCCGAGCCTATCGATTTTGCGCCGCAGGGCCTTTCGAGCAGCCGCATCGTAATCTAATGGGGAAACGTGAGGCCTTTTAGCCACCAACATCACACCATCAAATCCAAGCTGCTTGGCTTTGTTCAAAAACTCATCGACACTTAGTCTGGCCTGTCCTCGCCAAAAACCGGCATAGCTGACAGAATGCAGACACGTCTTTACCTTAAAGTCCTTTGGATTGCCTGTTGGGGTCATTTTTGGAAACGCTCCTCGAGAAAAAAGTGATAATACAATCATCAAAACAAAACATAATTTACGCATGGCTAAACTCCTCTTAATTCAACAAATTTACGGTGTTTCAGATGACTGATTTCTTTACATCAGCCATCTTACAATTTTCAGACTACAAAACAACCAAAATGTTTCTCAGGTGAAAATGTCATTGGTTCTTTCCCGGCGGCGCGAGCCGTTTCAACTCTTCGAACCAGTTCTGCACGAGAATCAATTGAACTCCCGGGTCATCGCTCTTCTTGACCATCAGGAACTGCCGGCCGTCGAGTGAGACATCGTAACCTTGCCCGTAATTCCCTCCCATCTCATAAGGTCCTTCGAACAAAGGTTCAGGCATTCCTACATTCAAGTCTGGCTCTTGTGTGATCTGGACAACCATTATCTGGTTGCCACGGGCGTAATACAGCTCCCGCCCATCGCGTGACCAAACTGGTGCTATTCCCCCATCGGTTGAAACCTGGATTTTGCGCCCACGATCGGGATATTGCAGGAGGTATACCTCTGTCCGACCTGACTCATTCGAGGTGTAGGCAATCCACCGGCCATCGGGCGAGAATGCCGGATTGTATTCGCGAGCCTGTGTTTTAATGAAGGGCTGCGGTTTGCGCTCACCCTCCAGAGGCAGGATCCAGATATCATCCTGTGTTTTGACATCTTGTGTTGTGCAGGCCAGAAACTTGCCATCGGGCGACCACGAGCAGGGAAACATGGAAGGCTCGCCGGCCAGCAGTTCTGCGGGGGCACTGCCGTCCACAACCTTCCAATACACACCTGACTCTTCGGGTCTGTATGACTGAAAAACGACCCGCATGCCATCCGGGGACCATTGAGGCAATATATTGGTGCCCTCAGTCGTCAACTGGGTAAGTGCGCCGCGTGAAAGATCATACAGGTGCACTTGGTACTCGAACCCTTCCCTCCTGATAGTTACAGCTACCTGCCGCCCATCAGGTGACAAGCGGGGCTTCAAATAATTATGAGCGGGTACTGCGAGGGACTCTACCAGACCCTGTCGGTCCACCCAGACCATGGGGTTTTCGCCGAACTCAGAGCCTGCTGAGGCATATACCATGGTTCCATCATGAGAAATTGCGATTTGTGGGACATTGCCAGCCGAGTCCAGTCGTATATCCTCAATGAGGGGGACCGAGGGGCCAGTGACCTTGAGCTGCTCAACATCGAATGGTACCGCCATGGGAATAGAATTTCGCAGAAAGAGCAGGTGACCTGAATTCACGAACCGCGCGTAGTGAGCATTGTTGAGCACAGTTTGTCGCTCGCCTGTTTCCGGCAAGAAAACTTCAACATACGAAACATGAGTATAAAGGATGGCATTGCCTCCGGGCAGGACTTGTGGAAAGCGATAATTGACCTGGCTTTCCTGGGGATCCGGCGCTATCAGGGTCTCCGGCGTACCTCCATCGGCTGATATTCGCTGGAGACCGCGGCCCGCATCAAAAACTATAGTGCCGTCATCCGCCCAGTTCCCGAACGTACAGATGCCCCACGGGACATCCTTGAGCAGGGTCAAGGGCTCACCTCCGGCGAGGGAAACCTTTTTCAAGTCATCAGTAAAAAAGCCTATCCATTGACCATCAGGCGAAAAAAAGGGATTGTGCGCGCCCCAGGTTCCGGGAATTGGTTTGACCTCCAAATCATCCATGGACCGTGTATAAAGCTGGGTGGTTCTATAATCCGGTTCTCCGACATAGACAAGACGCGTGCCATCGGGCGAGAGAGCCAAAAAACGGTGCGGAGTGCTCAATAAGTAAAGCGGTTTGTCTGCCGGGACGCTGATAGAAAGCCGTGAGACGGTCGGCGGTGCTGGAGGAGTCGGCCGGGTGAAACTCTTAAAAAGAGCGCTGGCGATAAGAACACCCACCACTAAACACACCAAGCCGATAAGAATGATGTGGCGTCGGGACAATCGAGAGACCGCAGCGGCATCGCCCGGCAAAGCAAATGCCTCTGAAGTACCGGATTGAGTTTCACTAATCTCAAACCACGCCTCGCCGATATCGCGTAATCGACGCCGTGGGTCCTTTTCCAAGCATCGGAAGAGAAGGCGACGAATCCTCATCGGTGTCTTTTGAGGTAAAGCATTCCAGTTGGGCTCACGCTCCAGAACTTTAGCAAGAGCATCGGAATCCGTTTCTCCTTCAAACGCACACTTACCAGTTAGCGATTCGTAAAAGCAGCAACCGAAGGCCCAGATATCAGTGCGCTTATCAGCAGGTTGTCCCCGTGTCTGCTCCGGACTCATATAAGCTGGTGTACCTATGATTTTACCAGGCTGTGTGATTGTGCTATCCTGATCCGAGATCTGCTCTCCAAGCTCCTTGGCTATGCCGAAGTCCAGTAATTTTACTCTTGCCTCATCGGTGATCTTGATGTTAGCCGGTTTGAGATCACGGTGGATAATTCCTGCTTGATGTGCAGCTTCGAGGGCTTCGGCAATCTGTTCGAAGACAGACAACGCCTCATCCAAAGGTATCGGTCCGGCTTTAAGTCGATCTGCCAAGGTTTGTCCTGGAATG
>Ga0209979_1005368_pt1 | contig 10130 bp, 11 predicted proteins | sample AnhtaG_FD_183114 | JGI IMG/M metagenome (GOLD analysis project Ga0209979, IMG submission 183114) | Deep subsurface microbial communities from Anholt, Denmark to uncover new lineages of life (NeLLi) - Anholt_01485 metaG (SPAdes) (version 2) | ecosystem: Environmental > Aquatic > Marine > Oceanic... | reverse complement strand
GGCAGGTTAACCTCGATTCCTGACTGCAGGAGGGGGGCGGATATCATGAAGATGATCAACAACACCAGGACAACATCGACCAGATTGACGATATTGATGTCCGCCAGAGCCCGATACTGTCGTCGCGTGCGGCGAGGCATCAGAGGGATTCCTTTTTGGCTCGTGTTAGAAACTCTAAAATGAAGTTGCCGGAAAAATCGTTGAGAAATTTCATTTTGTTGTTGGCCCAGTTAAAAGCAATGACGGCCGGTATCGCAGCTCCGAGACCAGCGATCGTTGCCAGCAGCGCTTCGGCAATCCCCGGGGCGACCACCGCCAGGGAGGCCGAACCGCGCTCGCCTATCGCCCAGAAGGAGTCCATGATTCCGACGACGGTTCCCAGCAGTCCCATAAACGGAGCCGAATTCGCCGTCGTGGCGAGGAAGATGACTTTCCGTTCCAGCCGGCCCATCTGTTCGGTAAGCGTCTTTTCCATTGTCATCTCGACAATTTCAAAGTCCCTATCATCCAAGGGGCGGCTGCTTTCCTGCAGGGCGCCCCCCTCGTTTTTTAGTTCGTGCAACTGATTGAGTTCATTATGGCCGGCTATATAGATATTAGCCAGGGGGGAGCCGGAATGTGATTTGGCCTGACCGACCGACTCCGAAAGCTGCCGCGAACGGCGAAACAAATGAAGGAAGGCCTGGTTGTCCCGTTCCACGGACTTAAACTGGCGCCACTTATGAAAGATAATTACCCATGACACAAAAGACATACACGCCAGAGTCAGCAGAATGAATATACCAAACGCCGATGTCTGACCAATGATCTGCCAGATGGAGCCGGAAAATATACTCAGTACTATCATGTGATCCATACCCGTTTGTACACTCTACATATTTAATAGTTTACGCTCTACACGAGCCGGCCAAAATAGGAGCAATTCATATCGCGGCTCAGAAAATAGGCGGCCTTTATATATCAGTCAACAAAAAGAGGCTGAAATTGAAAGGAGCGAGACAGGCTTAATTTATTGTTGACTTGAATATAAAAGGTGATGATTTTCCACCCGTTAACAAGCGTGAGTGAATTTTTACGCAGAGGAGAGTTATGAAGAGATTACTGGTCGTTTTTTCGGTGATCGCGTTTGCCCTGGCCGTCAGTTTCGGTTGCGGCAAGAAAGAAAGCGAGGAGCCTGCTGGCAAAGTTCCTGCCGAGGTCAAGAAGGCTGAGACAATGGACACCACCCGGATGGATTCGGCGATGATGGAGTCGACCATGGTAGAAACGACTGCTGTGGATACGACAGAAGAGCCGCACGACACGATGTAGGCAACGGATATACGGGAAAAACCTCCCGTAGTGAGCCGGGAGGTTTTCTAATTAGCCAATCATGCTTGACGCGGTGCACGGGGACATAGGCCGCGCACAAACCTGTTCTGTTACTTATGTCTCCGGTCTATTCTGTTACCTATCTGCCCGGTCTGTACCCCCGAAAAAACCCACAGCAAGCCTTGGGCACCCAGCCTGTCCTTCTCGTCAGGTATTTGAGCTTTTTGATAGATTCTCTCAAACAGTTCGTTAGCGAGTGGTGCGTTAGCAAGTGCTTTTGAAAACCCAGCCCCGACAACAAATACCTTATTCATATTTACCCTCGGTCCACCGTTTCATGCGCCGTCACGAATCCCTTCGTGACGGCTCTATTCGTGCGGTCAGGAAAGGATTCCTGACCGCGCACAAAATCCTGTGGCAGGCGCCCAGTGCACCCGCCCTACTTTGCTTTACCCTTCAAGCATCTCCACGTTGGCGCGGGGGATGACGGCTCGTTCCTCACCGTCGAACTCCACCTCCAGCACGCGGGCTATAGATTCAGATTCAAGTTTCTGAAGGGGCGAGGGGAGATTGACCACCTTGCCCAAGCGGCCAAAGTGAGGATGCCGGATGACCCGAATAGGGGAGCCGACAGCCAAGCCCGCCATCGTAGACTGCTCGCCATCAGAGCCGGTGGAACTCTCGTCTGTTATGGGAATGACCACCTCGGGGCGAATCACGCCCGCTCTGATCTGGGTAGCGCCGTTAATACAGGCCATTTGCCCTTCGTGAGCTTTTAACAGCTCAAAGGTCTTCTCGGCCATACTGATCTGCCCGAAGCCCTCCGTGACGACAACCGTTATGCCGATGTCTTCCGAGCCGGTGATGGCCACGCCGATGTCATAGCCCAAAAAGTCACGCAGGTCCTTGTCATCCAAGCCGCCAACGACAATCCCTTTAATGCCAAGCTTGATGGCTTTTTTCGTTGCGTCAGAAGTTACGATAGACCCACCGACTATGACCTTCCCTTTAAGTTCAGGGTTGATCAACTGGTCGCTCAGTACAGTGGTATTGTCGGGGGTGACTACCTGGATAGTCCCAGACGTCTCGCCGCCGATTCCAAAAATACCCTGCACAAAACTGGCAGTGCATGAGACCACTACCCCTTCGCCCGGAAGGACCTCCGTGACCTCGCCCCGAAGATAGGCCTTCACCTCAACCGGAATAGGGAGACCGCGTAGAAGGACCTGCCCCGTGATGCTGGAAATAGATTCAACGCTCCCCTTCACGGTCGACTTACAGGTGGTTGACCAGCTTTTGATGATGGGGAACTTCTTGATCGCCACGACCTCACCTTCCTCGACGGCGTCTCCCTCTTTCTTGGTCATAAACTCGTAAATGTCCTCCGGAGGAATGCCCAGTTTATTGGCCACATTGAGGGGCACAACGTTACCGGGCAACTCCGTCCGGGCCACCACGTCATCCGGGTTGACTTTGTCGCCGACCTTGACAACCACGTCACCCTTGAGAGGCAGAATACGGCTTTTATTAACCAGCAACCGGTCAGTGACTTTCAATCCCGGTGTATACGCGTGGGCCATGTTTGTCCTTCCTGCACAAAAGCGATGTTCTTTACTGCTACTTAAGGCGCCGGATGAGAACTACGATAAGCAACACCAGCGCCGCTCCAATATAGAGATAGATCTTCTTCGATTTCTTATTTTCATCCTCGTGGACACCTTCGGGATCCTCGAGGTCAGCTACCTTCAACTGTTCCTTCGGGAGGGCGTCCTCAACGTTTTCCGTTGAAAGCGAGGCTACAATTTGCTCAAACAGGGACTTGCTCGTTTCAAACAAGGAATCCGGTGAATAGAAGTAAAATGTGGCGATCCCCCGTTCGTAGAACTTCATCATCAATAAGCTTTTCTTGAGAACCTGCTGCTCTGAGGTCTCGTTCAGGATCGTGACGGTCTTGGCCAGGGTGTCATAATTGGGGAGGTTGGGTTCCAGGTTGGCCAGAAAGTCAGCCGTCGGACTGTGCCGGACTCTTCTGCCGAATGAGCGAACCAGCTCAATTAAAACAGAGTCAATCTCCCAGTCTTTCAGCTCCCCGACGGTATCGACTGTCAGAATCAAATAGTTGCCGGAGAAAAAGTGAGGGGCATCTTTAAATGCAAAGGCAGCTTCGTAATCAAGAACGGCTGTGTCCATCCTGTTACGCAGCAGATAGGCATCGACCAGCCAGTAATCAACCTGCGCCCAATCGTCAGGATACGTGATATAAAAGCCGCCTTTGAGGCTGACATAAGTCTGAGTTTCTGCCGTTCCGGACGCCGCCGCGACGATAGTGAGCAGCAGCATCCACATGATTGTTTTGTGTGCCATTCAACGTTCCCTTTAGAGTTTATCCGCCGGGTAGATATCCAGCTCCGTCATCCATTTCTTTAAGTAGGCCACTCTGTCAGCCTCGCTCAGCGTCGAAAGATCAAACGGACGCCCGCGACCGTCGAGAATGATGCCCACCACGCCGCCGTGGAGTTGCTTCTCCACCCGGGAGCCTTTACCGGCGCCCACATCAAATCCTCGTTCAGGCTCGAAGACAGCTTTGGCCGTCCGGGGGAGGCCCTTCTCATTGAGACCAAGTTCAAACCGTTTCATTTCAAGATGGTTAAGCGTTCCCGACACCGTGCCTGACGGCAATTCGATAGTGTACTTCATTACCGGACCCGGCTTCCTGGCCGTTCCCGCCGGCGCCACGCAGGTACCCAAATGGATCAAACAGTCCTTTATGAACACCTCCGTCGCGGCCCGTTTGTGCACCTCGGTCAGCACTCCGAGCTGGGGCATCATAAAAATGGAATCCACCGCCAGGCGAGTAATTCCCTCCGGCAAGAAGGCGTCGATCATCATCAAGCCTGCCTGCTGACGCCGCGGCGCGTGCGAAAGCACCCCGCCCGACCCTATGAGCATGTTAAGGGACATCATATTGACGATGGTTGCTCCCGAAGCCGCCTGTTCAAAGGCATCCGCGATCGTTCTTTGCTGCTGAATCCCTTTGAGTACGGTGGCAAAGCTCTTGTGCTGGATAAAAGCCAACCGCAAGGCCTCCTTGGCAATTGCCTGCTCAAAAATCAATTCTTCCATTGACTGGGGAATGGTGGTGGGGCGGATCATCTTATTCTTCACGCGGTTTCTCAGGTCGCGTTCATCCATCTTAAACGGCACCCACCGCATCACCATCGGCAGCGTCGCTTCGGCAAACACGTTCGACACGGAGTAGGACATACCTAAGTTGGCCGAGACTGTGCGATTGAACACCGGCGTCTTGCCGTCGGGTCGAAAGACTGAAAAGATGTCGGTGGTGGCGCCGCCGATGTCGACCCCGACCGCTTCGATGTTGTATTGATCGGCGATGGTCTGAATAATGAGACCGACCGCTGCCGGAGTCGGCATGATCGGGGCGTCGGTCCACGACATCAGCTTCTTGTAGCCCGGCGCCTGAGCCATCACATGTTCCAAAAACAGTTCGTGGATCTCTTCGCGCGCCGGTCCGAGATTTTCCCGTTCCAGAATCGGCCGAAGGTTAGCGACCGTTTTTAAGTCAACTTTGCCGGCGAGGGTATCCTCGACACTCTTAGCAACGTTTTTGTTTCCCGCGAAGATAACCGGCAACTGGTAACTTGACCCCAGCCGCGGCCGGGGATCGGCGGCGGAGATAAGTTCGGCAATCTCCACCACGTGGGTGGTGGTGCCGCCGTCAATACCGCCCGAAAGGAGGATCATGTCGGGACGGAGGTGGCGGATGCGCTCGATTTGCTGGTGCGGCAGGCGCTTGTCGTTGGAGGCGATAACATCCATGACAATCGCCCCGGCCCCAAGAGCGGCCCGCTCGGCGGACTCGGCCGTCATCGACCGCACCACCCCGGCCACCATCATCTGCAGGCCGCCGCCGGCGGAAGAAGTCGAGATGTATATATCGCTGCCGACGTTGCCGTTTGATGGGGATATGATTTTTCCCTTTTCGTCAAGAAGCTTGCGCCCGGACAGTTCTTCGACCTCTGCTACCGCGTTGAGCACGCCCATGGTGACGTCCTCAAACGGCGCCTCCACGGTGGTGGGCGCCTCTCCTCGGACAACTAAACGATACTCGCCGTTGTGGTATTCGATCAATATGGCTTTGGTTGTGGTCGAGCCACAGTCGGTCGCTAAAATAACCTTGATATCGTCGGGGTTTTCAAACTTGGCCATCAGATAAACCTGTCATTTGGTATTCTCTCAATCACCTTTTTCAGCATAATACGCCTTAATCTAATCGCGGGCACACGTAACCTCAATTGGCAAAGCCATAACCGCTAAACCTATATATATAACACAACCCGCCGCGATTGTAAATAGTCATTTTTTAGGATGTTTTACACGGCCTACCCGTCCTGCATAGTTCATAGACATCTAATAGCGCGTCATTGCGAATCCGCCATAGGCAGATGCCGCGTCTGGAAAAACTTATACGGGGCTGAGCCTTTGCCCAACCCTGTGTCGTATTGTAGACTAATAAGCTGTAGAGAAAACGTGGATTCTGTCATTGCGGGCCCCCCCTACGGCAGGGACATGGCAATCTCCTACGTACATATGAGACAGAGAGTCGAGTAGGTCGAAACTCCAGCCTCCACCATGCCCGTGACAAGTTTTGCCAGGCAGGGCTTTCGCGGCCCTGCCTTTTTTCCGGGTGCTGGGCATGAATCGCAATGACTTACGCCCCCACCAGTACAGGCCGCATTTTGACTGACAGCGACTGTCAGGGAACAAATCTATTTTAATACAAGGAGAAATGTGATATATTGAAGAGGAGGTGTTTACATACTTTACCAGCATGGCAAGCAAAAGGATCGAAATAAAGAAAGGCAGGACAGACATGTCGACCACAACTATGCCGGACCGCAAAAGGGCGCTGGACGCCGCTCTGACCCAGATTGAACGCTCTTTCGGAAAGGGTTCTATCATGCGGTTGGGGGATCGTACGGTTCTCGAGGTGGATATTATCCCCACCGGTTCGCTGGGGCTGGACCGCGCCCTTGGGGTGTGGGGTATTCCTCGGGGACGGGTAACGGAGATTTTCGGCCCGGAATCATCGGGCAAAACAACAATGGCTCTGCACATTATTGCTGAAGCTCAAAAAGCAGGCGGGGTGGCGGCTTTTATCGACGCCGAGCATTGTCTTGACGCTACCTATGCCCGCGCTCTGGGGGTCAACACCGACAATCTGCTTGTCTCGCAACCAGATACCGGGGAGCAGGCGCTGGACATTGTGGAAATGCTGGTCCGTTCCTCAGCAGTAGATATCATTGTCATCGATTCCGTAGCGGCACTCACGCCACGCGCTGAAATTGAGGGGGATATGGGCGACGCCCACATGGGGCTGCAGGCGCGGCTGATGTCACAGGCGCTGCGCAAACTGACCGCTATCATCTCCAAATCGAGAACCTCCGTTGTCTTTATTAATCAGATCAGGATGAAGATCGGCGTCATGTTCGGCAACCCGGAAACCACCACCGGCGGCAACGCCCTGAAGTTTTACTCCACCGTTCGTCTTGATATCCGCAGGATCGCTACGATCAAAGACAATCAGGAGGTCATCGGCTCGCGCACCCGGGTCCGGGTAGTCAAAAACAAGGTGGCTCCCCCGTTCCGAGAAGCAGAGTTCGATATCATCTACGGCAAAGGGATTTCGCATTCTGGCGAGCTGCTTGACCTGGCCGTCGACCAGGGGATAATTGAGAAATCCGGTTCCTGGTTCAGCTACGGCTCCGACCGCCTTGGCCAGGGACGCGAAAATGTCCGACAGTTTCTTGAAGAAAACGCGGAAGTCTCAAATGAGATCCTGAGCAAGGTCAAAGAGAAGCTGGGCATGACAAAGGCGCTTGAGGAGAGCAAGTCCTCGGAAGTCGCGGACAAAGAAGGTAGGTCAGGAACGTTGTGAGGCCGTGATCGTGCGCGGCGGACGTCCCGAGGCTATCCCATAAGTCGGAATTCTTAACTTTTCACGGTGGCGTCGGGCAACTCGAGGTTGTCTCAAAGGTCGTATCGAGTTGTAAGATGTCGGAGCCAGCAACGATCAGTGGCACAAACGGGTGCCACCTCCAAACTCGTTTTGGAGGTGCTTCTCCTCACTGCCATTTAACTGTCTCTTATGCAATTACAACAACCATTGTCACTAAGAACATCCCCAAACAAGTTTGAGGATGCCACCCTTTAATAAATGCGATTCTCTTGGTCTTTGTAGACATTGATGTTTTGACCAGTCAGGTCCGGCTCTGATGGGGACAACAAAAAGTCCCTTTTGGGAAAGTCTCTCCCCGACCACTGCGAGGCATAGGTTGGCAAGATTGTTTTTTTTTGACTGCTATATAACCGAATCGCTCGCTAAGGCATGTTTAAGGTTGCATCCGGCAGAACCGATAGGTATATACATCCAGGTTTTATGATGCTCTATACTTATGGGCAAGACGAAGCAACAGAAGAAGGCTCTGACCGTTCTGAATTATAATCTTTTTCAGCTGGCCGACCGGTGCCCACCGGCTCCGGCCACTATTTACAGTAAAATTCAGCAGCATGTGCAGCGACAGCAGGCACCAGTGTCAATGGAGGCGATCAAGCTCTCACGAACGGAACTTCCCGATGTCAACCGACTCCATCACATGTTTGACGTGTACAACTGGACCTATTACAAGGGGAAGCTTCCGAAAGTCAGCATCGAGTTTTCCAACCGTATGACCTCTGCCGGTTCATACATACCCGAGCGGAAGGTGATCAGGATCAGCAAAAAATACCACGAGATTTTCCCTGACGAAATCGGAGACACGCTGAAACATGAGATGATCCATATCCTTCACCTGAAGCACAATGCCGATTTCAGAGCCGAGGCTCAGCGGGTAGGGGCGTCGCTGAAGGCTAAATCGCACCCCTCGCTTCGCAAGCCCCCCCGATATGTATATGTCTGCAGAAGTTGCGGCCGCCAGTACCCCCGGCAGCGGCGCCTGAGAATGGCTTCCTGCGGGTGTTGCACGCCAGGCAGGGAATTTGACCCGCGTTTCAAATTGAAGCTGCTGAAAAGCGCTCGGCGTACTACTTGCTGACTTCGGCATCAGCCTCTTCTGCTGGTGCTGATGCACTGAGATGGCTAATAGTACCTTTTGGAACTGCCTCTCCCCTGTCCACTGCGAGGCAATCGAAAAACCAGTATCATTGCGCGAGGTCAGGAGGTTTTGCCTCCTGACCTTAGTTTGCCTGCAGAAATCATTCAAAGCCTCAGAATTCAAAGCAAGGATTGACGGGGGGTGGGCCACCGAAGAAAAGGTATTGAACCAACCATACCGCGTCCCCTATATTGACAATTCCATCACAACCGCAGTCGCCAAGCAGAAGGCTCGGGAACGGTTCCGGACCACCGTGGAAAATGTAGTCCACGAGATAGGTTGGGTCATTTATATTTATCGAGCCATCGTTGTTCGCGTCGCCGCGGGAGATGGACAGTCGTGTAGGGCAGAACCCTTTAGCGGTTCTGCCTTTTCTCTGAATTGGCAAAACCACTCCGGGTTTTGCCCTACAGGGTCTGTCCATCCGTTTGTCAGGGGTACTTATCAAAGTTTGTCAACTTGCTACCGCTAAATACGATGGGTGCTATGCCGATATACGACTAAGGTGGTGAGATGGCGTTTTATTACCTAAGGAAAGAATTTTCATTTTTTTGATCTTCCTTGTTGACATGACCGGGAATTAGGCTATAATGATCAGTTGTTTTTAATGGCATTAGGAGACTGTTAGAGATTGAAATGAAGACTTTTATGCCGAAGGTTGACCCGGGTCGTCGCAAGTGGTACGTGGTCGATCTCGACGGCGTCATTCTTGGCCGGGCGGCGGTGACGGTGGCCAATAAGTTACGAGGCAAGGACAAACCGATCTTTACGCCTCACCTGGACACCGGAGACCATATTGTCGCGATCAACGCCAGCGGGCTGCAGGTAACCGGCAAAAGCAAGCCGGCGCAGATGAAGTATTATCGGTATACGGGTTACCCCAGCGGCCTGAGGGAAACCAGCCTGGCCAAGATGATGCAGAAGAAGCCGCAGGAGGTTTTCAGGCTGGCGGTAAGGCGGATGCTTCCGAAAAACCGCCTTGGCCGCAAGATGTTCAAGAAGTTGCACGTCTATGCCGCTGGGGAGCATCCTCATCAGGCTCAGAAACCGGAAACGTTAAAACTCAGATAATAGATTTCGAGGTATATGGAAAAGGAAGTTTTTGCCGCTACCGGTCGTCGGAAAGAAGCCGTGGCGCGGGCCGTGTTGACTCCCGGCGAGGGGAAATTCACGATCAACGGTCGCAGTATCAGTGACTACCTCATGCGTGAATCCCTTGTAGAACATGCCCGCAAGCCCCTGCTTGTGACCGAGACTCTGGGCACGTTGGATGTTCATTGCAAGGCGCGGGGAGGCGGTTCGTCCGGGCAGTCCGGGGCAGTACGTTTGGCAGTGAGCCGAGCTCTGGTTCGCATGAACCCTGATTTCAAACAGCCGCTGCGCGAGGGTGGGTTTCTTACCCGCGATGCTCGTGAAGTTGAGCGCAAGAAGTACGGTCAGCCCAAAGCACGCAAGCGCTTCCAGTACTCCAAGCGTTAGTTTAGACAAATGCATCCCTCCCCTGAGAGGGAAATAGACAGTCCCGGCTGACGTGATCGGGGGTCTCGCATCACACGAGCCCGGTCGGGGTTGACGCCGGGGTGAAGAATAACCTTTCGTCGTAAGGAGACCTATGGTTTCTCCCCAAATCAGAGAATTGCTGGAGGC
>Ga0209979_1005365_pt1 | contig 10132 bp, 7 predicted proteins | sample AnhtaG_FD_183114 | JGI IMG/M metagenome (GOLD analysis project Ga0209979, IMG submission 183114) | Deep subsurface microbial communities from Anholt, Denmark to uncover new lineages of life (NeLLi) - Anholt_01485 metaG (SPAdes) (version 2) | ecosystem: Environmental > Aquatic > Marine > Oceanic >... | reverse complement strand
AGATGAGAGTCGTAGGTATTGATCCCGGGACTGGGAGTTTCGATTTCTTTGGAATGGATGGGGAAAAGATTATCTTGGATACTTCCGTGCCTGTGCCCGAGGTTGCCCAAAACCCCAAGGTGCTTCTGGATACGGTTAGAACTGTCTTCCCGCTGGATATGATAGTTGGTCCCTCTGGTTATGGTCTGCCTGTAACCCCCGTCAGGGATATAACTGACAGGGAACTAACTCTGATGGTACCTGACGATAAGAGTATTCCGTTATATGATGGTATCAGGCTAGTTATCAGGCTGATGAAGGATGAGGGCTTCCCGGTTTATTTCACCCCCGGGGTCATTCACCTTTCTACCGTGCCCATTTACCGAAAAGCCAACAAGATGGATATGGGCACTGCTGACAAAGTGTGCTGTGCCGCCCTGGCAATCAGGGATCAGGCAGAATACTACGGCATAGGCTATAGCGAGACCTCTTTCATCCTGGCGGAGTTGGGTTATGCCTTCAGCGCTGTAATCGGTGTTGATGGTGGGAAGATAGTTGATGGTTTTGGTGGAACATCGGGGGGGCCTGGTTTCATCACTCTGGGAAGCATGGATTCTGAGCTGGCGGTGCGTCTGGGGAGTTTCCCCGGGATAGTGCTCTTCAGTGGTGGTGCCAAAGATATCAGCGGAAAGGATGATTTAACCCCTGAAGAGATGGCTAGGGAGCAGGATAAATACCCAGAATCCTGGAATATGATGTTGGAAAGCGTATCGAAAGGGATAGCGGCGATGATGGTTGCCGTGGAGAAACCTAGAGAGATTCTGCTTTCAGGCAGGCTCTCCGGAATTCCGGAGATTACGGAGACGCTCTCGGCTAAGCTTTCCCGCTTTGGAAGAGTGCGAAAGGTAGGGAGACAGGCCAGCGTAGCCAAGGAAGCTGCTGAAGGAGCCTATATTATTGGAGACGGGTTATTGGGGGGCAAATATAAAGGCGTTGTTGACTCCATGCAGCTCAGGGGAGCTGGTGGCACAATGTTCGACCATGTTCTACTCAAAGGGGTTGAGCTGAAAAAGCCCTAAAGCAGTTATAATTACCAGGACAGAAGCAGGAACAATTAGAAAGTCCGCTTTTTACTTCTATTCTGCTGTAGAGAAATTTGCTTTAAGCTTTTTTTAGAATAACGAGGGTGTATCCTTTGATGCCTCTTCTGTTTTGCCAGATTTGCCTCTGGTTACTTCTGGCTTCTTCTTAACCTCGCCGATGTATTCAGCCGATTTGCTATAGTATGTCCTGACTTTTTCCACATTCTTAAGCTCGGACAGGATTACGGTAACACCTATTATCCCTTTTTCTCTGGGGTAATCGCCGTTCCTTATGGTAGCCTGTGGTGCTATATCATTTAGATAGTCTCCGAGTTGCTTAACCAGCTCCACATTCATTTCGCTGGGTGGGGCTGAGAGGAGATACAAGGCTCTTCCTGAATCACCAGGGTTGCACTTGAGTGATAGCTCACCTATAGCTTCGTCCATCGCCTGTATTCCCTTTTGGCTTTCATCAGTCTTATTCCTGAGATTGCTTATCCGCAAAAAGGGGAACTTTGATATCTGTGATTTACCATAGCCTATTACTGTCCATCCTGATAGTGTCTGTGTTATGTCTCCAGTATCGAGCATCTTGGCCCCAATGTATTTTGGTTTCTTTTCTTCACCAGCACAAAGCAGGTTGTAAAATGGCTCAACTATTAGGGTATTAATTTTGGCTATGTTGTTTCTGAGGGTTAAGTCTTTTCTAATATACCTTTGATTATCAACCAGGAATACTGCGTCTGCTACTGAGCCAGCCGATTTAAGGCACGTGGCTGTGTTATAAATAGTTCTTTCTTCGGTTGTCTCTTCATGCTCAAAGGGCAGGATAATAAGATTATATACTGGTCTATCCCCATAACGCTCTTTTATATATCGTGTTATTATTGGTATTGACCCGGAACCGGTGCCACCGGCGGCACCAGCAACTAGTAAAAAGGCACCCGTCTCAGAGAATCGTCGTGTTGTTCTTATAGCCTCTGTAACCTTGTCGCCATCGTCTTTAGCTATCTCGGCAGCCAGCTCGTTTATTTTACCTACGCCGTGCCCACCGGTCTTTTGGGCTCCGATGAGAATTCTGTGCTGGTAATCGTGCTTTATGAAGGATAGTTCGGTTAAATTAGCCGTATCTGTGTTTACAGCGAAGGCGCCGGGAATTATATCAATCCCACGCTGACCTCGCGCCCTTCTATTTAATCGGGCAAACTCGTCGGCAATCCTGCCGCCACATTGTCCGCAACCTATAACCAGTAATTTCACTTTTCACCGTGATACTAGATAAGGATGTTATTATAGCTTAGTCATACTTGCACAGCGGTGTCAATATCTATGTAGTATAAGGTCATTTATCGAGATAGATTGAGGAAGCCTTGCCCGGGATACATAAAAAACCATATGCAATCGCTATTTGCGGTTGCGGCAATTTTGGCGGTGTCATGAGTATCATTATTTGTTTCCGGGTAGTGACCTCCTCGGCATCAGGCGGCAAACGTTTTCAACTTACAACGTGTCTATCGCCAAACATAGGCACAATTGCTGTGAAATGTTGGAATCTGCCCTCGCAGTTGTTCCTTCCGCCTTCTCTACATCAATGTCGGTATGTCTTTCCCTATCTCTTCCAAGTCCCTGAGTCTGGCTTCTATTTCCTGTTCTCTCTTCTTGAACTCAGGGATGAGGCTGACTGATTTACTATAGTATTCCCTGATCTTTTCTACATTGCCAAGTCCCGACAGGATTACAGTGACATCCAAGACACCCCTTGGCCTGGGGTAATCGCCGTTCCTTATAGTTGCCTCCGGACATATACCTCTTAGATAGTCTCCGAGTTCCTTAACCAAATCCATATTCATCTCCTTGGCTGGTGCTGACAGGAGATATAGTGCCCGGTCGGCATCCGCTGGGTTGCAGCTAAGTGAAAGCTCACTCATAGCTTCGTCCATGGCATGAATTCCCTTGTGGATTTCGGTGCTCTTGCTCCTGAAGTCAGACTTTCGGGTAAAGGGAAGAGTAATCAATGGTAATTCTGATTTACCGTAGCCTATTACCGTCCATCCAGTTAAGGTCTGTATTATGTCCCCAGCATCAAGTATTTTTGCCCCAATGTATTTTGGTTTCTTTTCTTCACCGGCGCAGAGTAAGTCGTAAAATGGTTCGGCTATTAGTTCGTTAATTCTGGACAGGTTGCTTGCCAGTGAGAAGTCCTTTTTAACATACCTTTGGTTGTCTACAAGAATCACGGCATCGGCTACTGAGCCGGCAGATTTAACGCACAGGGCTGTGTTATAAATAGTTCTTTCTTCGGTTGACTCTTCGTGCTCAAAGGGTAAGATAATAAGGTCATACACTGGTTTATCCCCATAGCGCTCCTTTATACGTTGTGTTATTATTGGTATTGCGCCTGAGCCAGTGCCACCGCCAGCACTGGCAACCAGCAGAAAAGCATCTGCCTCAAAGAATCGCTTGGCTGACCTTACGGCATCAATAACCTTATCACTATCTGCTTTAGCTATCTCGGCACCTATTTCATTTATTTTGCCTACACCGTGACCACCAGTCTTTCGACCGCCGATGAGAATCCTGTGCCGGAAATCAGACCTTATAGCGGTTAGCCCGCTTAAATCGGCAGCATCGGTGTTTACGGCGAAGACACCTGGGGTTATCTCAATCCCACGCTGACTACGCGCCCTTTTGTTTAATCGGGCAAACTGGTCGGCAATCCTGCCACCACATTGTCCAAGGCCAATAACTACTAACTTCATTTCTCACCTCCGGTTTAAAATTTGAGAGTTTTGCCTCAGATTTCACTGTATATCCGATACAATTGTAACTCATATGATTTGATTATAAATAGCACGATAGTAATACGTTGCATAGTACTTTATGGTGCGACCGACCGGGCAAAAAACGCTTTTGGCTATATAATTTGACCCTCATACACGGGTTTTTCAAAAAGGGGGTAAATCATATGTCCTTTGACCAAACCACCTCCCTCTCCAAAGTCGTGACTACATTCCATACCCATAGCGTATCTCTTAGCTCGGCTATTTGGTATCTCCTACCAGCAAACTCTCAACCACATTCGTTGTTGGGTTAATATTAAGTAGTATAGGCACATAGCAATGGTTTTTGGTTCTTAATTCTGCATGGACACGTGGCCACAGCTCTAACTAGGTAAATGTTACCTCCTCGCCTCGACAGGTATGCGGAATGGGAAAGTTGTTTGTTGTTGCGTTCACTTTGTGACTATACACTGGGCGAGTACATTACTTTGACAGAGTCTCCCTATATGAATACAATACAAGCCGTCGATGGTAGACGGCATATGGTGCCAGAAGAAATTTGATATTCGGAGGATTAAGATGGAGAAGAAAACTTATAAAACCTATTATGCCGGCAAGCTTATGCCCTGGGGAAAAGGGACTGTGGTGAAGGATGCCAAGGGGTTTGTTTTCCTTGCTGGTACTGAGGGTAGACACCCTGACACAGACGAGGTTGTCGAAGGAGCGGAAGCTCAAACAAGAATGTGCCTTGAAAAAATCAAAGCCAACCTAGAAGAGATGGGAACATCTTTGGACAACATCGTTAAAATGACGTTTTATGTAGCCGGCGAGTTCCCGAACGGGGTAGCGAATTCCCCAACATGGGTCACATCCCGCAGAGTAAGAAATGAATTTTTCAAGGAATATACCCCACAGTTATGTGATGATAACAATCCACCAACGCTTGACCTAGTTGGAGTGAAAGCCCTGGCTCGAAAGGAAATGCTTATAGAAGTAGCAGTTATTGCCGTAATCCCAGACGAATAATCTAAGTGCCCTGGCTATGACAACCCTCTCCAAAGCTGTAACATTCCGCACAAAGATTTATCTCTAAAACTACTACGAGTAACCTGCTAGTAAAGCAGTATTGCGTGCGTCCTTATCTTTTTGAACAAACTGAAGGCTCTTATGCTACCAAGGGATGAATAGGTAATATCCTGTCAACTATTGACAAAGTCAGCGTTTTCAGGGATGGCTTATTGTTTACGTAGTACGTGGAGTTAGAGTCCAGCGATGTCAAGCCGTTCGACTCCTGACTGCCAACCAGATAATCACTCCGATGATTATAACGCCGGCGATAACACCACCAATGAGCCACCAACTAGGCTTAACCTGAGAGAAGTTGGCAGTAACAGTCTTATCAGAGGACATAGTCACTGTGGTGTTGGCCAAGCCCGGATCAGCTACGTTACCGGTCCAGCTATCGAACCGCCAGCCACTATCTGGGGTGGCTGTGATATCGACCACGGTTCCCTGCCCATAGCCATGGTTACCGACCTCGGGAGTAATAGAACCACTGCCACTAACCTGCATGGTTAGGGTATGAATTATCTGAGAGAAATTGGCGGTGATCTTCTTATTACAGTCTATCACTATAGTGGTGGGATTAGTGGTACTAACCAGGTCTCCACTCCAGTTGTCAAAGTGATAACCGGAGGCAGGTACTGCCTCAAGGCGAATGGACGCACCATTGCTAAAGGTAGATGTAACAGGGTAGGAGGATGGGGCAGTCTGATCTATCTGGACAGTACCACATCCGCTTGGGCTGACATCCACGGTCAGCCCAAAGCTAGCACCTGGTCAGCCAGCATCGGCTGGCTTTTCAGTGAATAGTACTGTCATTATCGGCGTCAACACCAAGGCAAAGACCAACCATGGCAAGACAATTTTGACGGGTTTTCTTGTCATGTCTTTTTTCTCCTTTATAGTTTGAGTATATCACACTAGCCAGCGTAATTCCTCTCTATTGCACAATGTGATGAAAAGTTTAATAAACCTGGAACTCTTGACAAATACAGTCCCATTACTTAAAGTTGTTCGACGTCAGCATAAATGGGACATATAATGGAACAGGGCTAGTGGGATACTTTTGGGTCTTGAGTAAGAATCTAGGATTACTGTGTCCTTGAGGCATGGGAGCCGATCTCAAATTGGATAACATCTGTGTCTCCATAAACTACATGGGCATCTTCATAATGCAACTCCAGCACTTTGCGACTTGGGCCAATGTACTCAAGCAACCCCTGACCTAAAGGGGCTGGGGTTGGTGTTCATTTGAGGCTGCGTGTCTAATGGCCCATATTATTGCTGGAGAAAGCCGGTGGGAACAGCACGGCTGGGCGTCAGGTTCGGCAGCTGATATGCTGGCTAACGCTAAATTAATCGTTCTCTGGGGTTGTGAGCCAACGGTAGGACATCAGGGTCCGGCACATATGTTTGCCTGGTATATAAAACTGGCTCGTGAGAGAGGTATCCCGGTTATCATCATTGAACCGAGGTATACCGTTGCCGCCAAAGTTTTGGCTGACCAATGGATACCGATAAAGCCGGGAACAGACAGAGCCATGTTTATGGCGATGGCTTATGTCCTCTTCAAGGAAGATTTGTGGGACAAGGGTTTTGTGGCTAAATATGTGGAGCCAGTGGGTTTCGAGAAGTGGCGGAATTACGTCCTTGGAGTAGATGATGGTATCGAGAAGACGCCCGAGTGGGCAGAGAGCATATGCGCTGTGCCCGCGGAAACCATCAGGGAGTTAGCCAAGATGGTTGGAACAATGAAACCGGCCTGGCTCTGGGCGCACTGGAGTTTGAGTCGTAAAAGCCATGGTGAACAGACGGTAGGCGCTTTTGCTGCTCTACAGGCGATGATGGGTTACTGGGGTACTCCCGGCGCTGGCCCATCAATACACATTGGCCCGTGCCGCCCGATTCTAATGAATGTTTCCTGGGGGCCGGCTGGAGACTATAAGGTACCCAAATTCTTCCGTGGCCATTACTGGGCTCAAGCAGTTCTTCTCTTAAATAAAGTACGAAACGGAGAACTCAGCGAAAAAGACTACATGAGAATGGTGGGCTGGAGGGCTGAGCCGTCCTACCTTAAGGACTTTAATCTTAAATTCCTTTTCTGGGGTGGAGGTGGTAAGCCACACTCGTCTAATTATGTTGTAATATGTTGCGACTCCGCAAATGACCAGGTAAGAGCTCTTGAGAAGATGGAATTCGTCGTTTACATGCATAGCATCATGACTGCCACCGCCAAGTATGCTGATATAATTCTTCCTCCCCGGGACTGGATGTGGGAAGAGAAGCATATTACTAAGAATGCTCCCTATGGTGCTTTTGAATGTATAAACTACTGCCCGGGGGTAGTTGAACCGCCGGGTGAGGTTAAGTCCTGGGTCTGGGTCTATGTAAAGCTGGCGGAGAAACTCGGCATAGACCCAAAGAAATTCTTTAGGTATTATACTACCGATGAAAACTGGGATAATGACTGGGAAAGATACCTGAAGGACATCTACCGGGGTATAGTAGACTACTACAAAAAGCAAAACATTGATGTCCCATCCTGGGAAGAGTTTACCCAGGGGAAATTTATCAACTGCGATGAGTTTGACGATAAGCCATTTACTGGCTGGGATGAACAAATCAAGCAAGGCAAACCATTCAAGACAGAATCAGGCAAGATAGAGCTCTACTCCAGATATATTGCCAATGAAGCCAACCGGGGCGAGGGTGAGCATTATGATTTCTCCGGACGCTTGTACGACAATTTGCCGGCTGACTGGGGTGATATGACCCCATTGCCAACCTATGCGGCAATGCCCAGAGGGATGGATGACCCGCTTACCAAAAAGTATCCGTTATTTCTGATAACACCACATTCCAGGTACCGCGTTCATTATCTTTTCTGGGAACACCCCTGGCTTAGAAACCACGTTTACCGGCATAGAGTCTGGATAAACGCGGCCGATGCCAAAGCCAGAGGAATCAAGGACAATGATATGATTAAAGTTTACAACGACCAGGGGACAGTGGTTATGCCGGCTTATGTTACCTTGAGGATAATGCCAGGGGTAGTTTTGATACATCAGGGTGGGAAATTTATCCCTGATGAGTCAGGTGTTGATTTTGGCGCCTCACCGTCAACATTGCTGGGTGGTGAGTTTGAGAGCTGTCATGCTCCAGCCAGGGCAACAAGCCTTGTCCAAGTAGAAAAATACAAGGTAGGACTATAACACCGCAGTTGGGAGGTAAATATGGTACCAAAAGAACGATCTGTTATAAAGATAATGCTGTCTGACCCCACATATAATCCACGTGACCGAGCCTCTATTGCCTACGGTCGGTACCAGAAGATAATAGATACTGTAGCCAGACCGGGGACAACGGTAGATTTTACTAGTTTGAAGGAAGGGTACTTTATGTCTGTGGGCACGCCATACCCTGATGCTGTCAATGCGGTAGGCATGGCGGAAAGGGCCTATGAGGCTGAGAAAAAAGGCTACGATGCTTTTATCATCGGTTGTGTATGGGATGTAGGTTTAAGAGAAGCTCGTTCGCTGGTAAAAATCCCGGTGACAGCTCCGACAGAATCAACGGCACTTCTGGCTTGGACCCTGGGCAGGAAGTTCTCAGTCATAGCTGGTAGTTCACCCAAGGCTCTCAAATATAGGGATCTGATCCAAAGGTATGGGTTAGGAGATAAGCTTGCCAGTGTCAGGTGCCCCCCGGAATTCACCGCTGGCACTGACCCCGACTTCGAGCTCATTTTTGGGGAGGAGAGGGAACAAAGAGAGTTTATTGAGATTGTGACCGCAGAAATGCGCAAGGCGGTAAAGGAGGACAGTGCCGAGGTAGTTTGGTACGCGTGCACGCTGGGTGCTACTCTACTAACAATGCATGGGGTTTATGAAGTAGATGGAGCCGTAATAATGGACGCATTTGTCGCAGCTCTGAAGATAGCGGAGGTCATGGTAGACATCCACAGAGCCTACGGAACCGCTGTCTGCAGGGCAAGTATTTATCAGGCTCCCATGCTGGGTTGGGAAAAAGAGAGACCAATCGCGCTTGATTAAATTTGTTGTGTTCATCACTACTGGGGGAAGCAATATAGGAGGCGTGTCGGCTCACGTTACGTTGTTTTCTATTTATTGGTAAGTATCCCTTGAGAGCAAGTAACTATACTATTGATAGATAATACTATTATATTGAATAAGTATATATGGGAGCAAGTAGGGGCTTGACAATAATATCAACAACTTTCAATCTTGCCGTGCCATTGCCATCTTGAGGGCAATTACCGGTAATATCGCCATCCCAGGCGGAGAGATACGCTGGTCGCCATCAGGGTCAATAATTCTAGAGGATGTAACCGTCTTCTTTCTAAAGGATATGATATCGGATGATATGAGGCAGAAAAAGCTAGCCGCTAATGCCGGACTACTGCCCGTAATCTTTTATTCACCACCACAAATAATAGTAAAAGCTATTCTGGAGGGAGACCCTTATCCTATCCACGCTGTCTATCTAATGGGTGGTAGCCTGCTCCACACTTACAGTAATGCCAATGAGACCTATAAGGCACTCAAGAAACTGGATTTCTTGGCAGCGTCTGATTTGTTTATGACGCCAACGGCGGCACTAGCTGATATTGTATTACCAGGTGCCACTTACCTCGAACTTGACGGAATTTTTGAACCGCAACCATTTTATAACACTATGCCCCAGATTCAACGTAAAGTTGTCCAAATAGGTGAATGTCGGCCAGATTACCAGATATTGCTGGAACTGGCTAAACGACTGGGGCTGGAGCTGGAGCAGCGCAACCGCCCAAAATCAACCCGCTTACCAATACAACTACCAAAGGAATTAAAAGAAATTTTTTCATCATTAGCCGCTCCTTTCTTTGAGATTTTAAGCTACATCGATTCCCTTCATCATCTTCACATTGCAGCACCTCCTTTTGTTGCATGGAGAATAAACCATTCATCTTATAATGTCAATACCCCAACGAAAGCTGTGTTAATGTTCTAGGATTTTGTTACCATCTAACTGTTCCGAGAAAATGTCAGCGATGAATGAGATGGTGACATTGAACAGGAAAGAGTGTCACTTATCAGGTTTAATTGACCATCCCGGGCGCAGTATTTCGTGAGGTAATGCCATTTCTTATCGCCGATTTCTTTGCCGTAGCTTTAATAATGGCTTTCCCTCAAATCTCCCTATTTCTTCCTAGTCTTATGAGGTAGCAAA
>Ga0209979_1005364_pt1 | contig 10133 bp, 14 predicted proteins | sample AnhtaG_FD_183114 | JGI IMG/M metagenome (GOLD analysis project Ga0209979, IMG submission 183114) | Deep subsurface microbial communities from Anholt, Denmark to uncover new lineages of life (NeLLi) - Anholt_01485 metaG (SPAdes) (version 2) | ecosystem: Environmental > Aquatic > Marine > Oceanic... | reverse complement strand
GAGAAATGAATTGGAATAAACACAAGGAAGTCATCCTCGGATTCTGGGCTTCTATTGATCAATATTTCAATTCTTTAGATGTAAAAAATTTTAAAATATACCAGGATGGATTGGTGGCTGATGGGGTGGTTGGCTTGAAGATTGTCTCCGATGGCGAGAAGAGAGGAAGCAAGAATTATGAATTCGTATCTCGTTTGATAAGATGCGGAGCTCAATTGGTAAAAACTGAGAACTTTCCTGCTGTCAAGAGGGAGTATGATTATCTTATTAAGATAACCAAAGCAAAGAGCTATGTAAAAAGAATAATAGCAGCCTTAAATTATCGATTTCATAAAAATAGACTACTCAGAGAAAGAGATGAATTTATTGCCCAGACCATAGATAGTACATTAGGCCAAGGAGAAACTGGAATTCTTTTTCTAGGGGCTTATCATGAGATAATTCCTAAACTTCCAGAAAATATCGAAATATTGGAATTAAAAGAAAGAGAAAAAATAAGCGAGTATCAGAAAAGTTTTATATCAAAAAAGAATAAGGAGAAACTGAATCGACTGGCAGACTACCTCATTTCTCCTATAGAATAACCTAGTGGAGTCAAATCCTTATTCTTTACAACTTTCATGAAGAGTGAATAAGCCACCTTTTGGGCCAAAAATTTTGTTTTTTTAAATTTTTAACTGTCAAAAATAAAGATTTAAACCTTAAGGGACAGACAACTTTTTGCCAAAGTTGCCTGTCTTTTTTTTTATTCGTCAGGATTTCATACCCCTCCAGATATTGTATTAGCATTCCAGTAACAAAATATCCCCGTATATCCTTTTTTCTTTAAATTTGTTGAACATGTTTTGGTTTTAAAGTAGTGGGATACGAGAAACCGTAAAGCTCGAGACCCGCTGACCTGTTACCGCATTTACTTAGGGAGGATCCGTACCATGAGCCTCTGTGAAGTTCCTGATCTTCCAGAAGGCGTTCCGCCATTGAGGGCTTTTTATCTGTATATGTGCACGGGCTGCAACTTGAAATACCGGCACTGCTGGATTACACCCACGTTTGTAAACGGCAAGCCAATGCTCCATCCGCGGTTCATGGAGATCGCGGATATGCTCACCGATATGGGGATGGGAATTGTGAAGGTAATGGTTCTAGTGTCACTGGGGAGGGCCTCACTGTGCCAAACCCATGATATTTTTTTTACAAAGTATTATTTAAAGCATAAAAACACAAAATCATAAATGGAGAGAACTCTATGGAAAAGACAAAACACAAGAGCCGGCAATGGAAAAAGCCAGAGCTTATTGTCATGGTCCGCAGCAAGCCGGAGGAGGACATATTGCAGTCCTTAATCCCTTGGCCTTTGGCACTTTGGGACAAACTCCATTATTGCCTATAGTTTATAATAGCTTCGGGCTGATCAATCTGACTGACGGAAAATATGTGCGATATCTAGATACATCTCGTGTGATCAAGTCCAAGTCAAAGATAGCGGCTTGTGCTCCAATATAGAAATCGGGTAAAGGTGACCTCTTTACTCCTTTATCTTTTCTATACTTTAGAAAAGCTTTTCCAGCTAAAAACAGAGCCTCTTTGGGAATTTCAAGCATCTGAAATCCCCCTTTATTGAGGGCTGATTCCAATTTCTCTATTCTCTTAAAGGCTAGAGAGACTTCAGTATACACAATTGAGTTGATGTAAAGCTTAGTATAAACGCTATATTCTGCCAATGAAGATTCAGACCAAGAAGCCCAATTAGGATCATCGAGGAAAATGTCTAAAATTACGTTTGAGTCAACGAGAAGGCCCTTCATCCGTCTTTCCTCGTTAATGACATAATTTCATCTGTTGTCATCTTAACGGTTGCAACACCACGCAATTTTGAAAATTTACGGGTTGCGGTTTTTACTCCTTTTCTTTTCACTAAGTATACACGGCCTTCTTTCTCAATAAAATCAACTTCTGTGGATGGAGTTATCATCATTTTTTCGCGGATATTCTGAGGGATTGTGACTTGGCCTTTTGTGGTTACTCTCATGATTCGACCTCCAGTAATAAGTATTACTGGTAATAATACTACTTTAAACACGCTCTGTCAATCACAAAGTTGTGAGTACAACTGACCTGCCCCCCATCAATGTACCACCTTCATAATTAGATTTTTGGCCTCATACACTTCTGGGGCCGGTGGTTTGTACCCAAACGAGCTGTGAGGTCGATGCCTGTTATATTCCCTCCGCCAGCGCTCTATGAGCACTCTGGCTTCTAATAACGTATCAAAGATCTCTCCATTCAGCAACTCATCCCTAAGCTTTCCAATAAACGACTCAACATAGCCATTCTCCCAGGGACTTCCTGGTTCGATGTAAAGAGTAGTGACTCCAAGATTCGCCAACCACTTCCTTACGGCCTTGGCAGTGAATTCCGGCGCGTTGTCTGAGCGAATATGCTCCGGTGTGCCCCGTCTCAAGAACAGCTCATACAGCTGATCCAAGACATCCTGATGCTTGATACTGCGGCTACATGCATGGATAAACATTCCCGAGTGTATTCATCTATGATAACCAGGATACGCAAAGCCCGACTATCGGAGGTCCTGATCAAGGCCATGTCATAGCTCCATACATGATCCATCTGTCAGCCATAAACGTCCTCGTTTGGGTTGTTGGGCCGGCACTTTCAATCCTTCCTGCCTCCAGATCCTCTCCACACGTTTATGATTGACCCGCCAGCCTTCGTTTCTCAGCATGGCAGTGATCCTGCGGTAGCCATAGCGTCCATACTGGCTGGCCAGAGACACAATACGCCCCACTATTTGCTCCTCATCTTCAGGTACCTTCCGTACATGCCTTTGGGTGGATCGAGGCTGCCCCAAGACCTGGCAAGCTTTGCGCTGCGATATGCCCATTGTCTCACACACATGGTCCACTGCCCGGCTCTTTTTGGCCGGGCTTAGAAGTTTCCCCGGTTTGCTTCCTTTAAGATGGCATTGTCCAAGGATAGATCTGCCACAAGCCTTTTCAACCGGGCATTCTCCTGTTCGAGCTCCTTTAATCGCTTAGCCTGGTCCACCCGCATGCCGCCATACTCTTTGCGCCATCGATAATACGTCTGCTCAGCAATACCGAGTTTACGAGCGACTTCGATGACCGTGGAACCCTGGTTCAACAACACTTCGGCTTCGCGAAGCTTGGTGATAATCTGTTCCGATGTGAATCGTTTTCTAGCCATATCCCTCTCCTTTCGTCCAGCTAAATTATAACTCAAATGCTGGATCGATATGAGGGGGGCAGGTCACCTGTGCCATCGAAACATACCATCGGCCCAGAATTATAATGGATAGAAAATGCATGAATAGAGTATCTGTAGTTGTTTTTTTTCAAGTGAGGGACCACAAAAATAGATCGAAGTTACGCGGCCAGGGTGCGACATGACTTGACAGTATCTCAAAATTAATGTATATTCATTGTATATACATGGAGGCTCAATATGGTTACAAAAATCCTGAAGTGGGGCAACAGCCTAGGGTTGCGGATCCCTAAATCCTTTGCCATGGAAGCCGGTGTTGAAGAGGGTTCCGCCGTTGATATATTCCTGGAAGGAGATCGACTTGTGATTCGCAAGGTGCGAACTGCAAGATATCAACTTTCCGACCTGCTGTCTCATGTACGAGAAGATAACCTGCACGAAGAAATCTTTACTGGAGATGCTATTGGGCGGGAGGCTTGGTGATGGTCCGGAGGTATGTTCCTGACCGCGGAGATATCGTGTGGCTGGAGTTCAATCCTCAAGCTGGGCACGAACAAACTGGGCATCGACCTGCATTAGTTGTATCACCGAAGGCGTACAATCAAAAGGTTGGGCTAGCCTTATTTTGCCCGATCACGTCCAATATAAAGGGATACCCATTTGAGGTTGTGCTTCCAGAGAAGCACAAAGTATCCGGTGCGATTTTATCTGACCAGCTCAAGAGTCTGGATTGGCAGGTGAGGAACGCAAAGCGGATGGCCTGCGCACCTAAGGATGTGTTTGAAGATGTTTTAGCAAAAATACTCACGCTACTAGGATGTGAATCCCGTTGAGGTTTGAGCCTATTTGAGCCATAACGAAAAACGTCGGAGAGGGTAACTCTGGAATATTCAGGTTTACTATCAGCTTCCATTTTCCATAATTTCCACCCAATGACATTCTGAAATAAGAAGCGTGCATACTCCTGCCAAGGGAAGATGGAGTTTGCTAATATGATCTAGCGGTAGCTCTAGTTGAACAGAGTGCCGGGGGCGGGACTCGAACCCGCACAGAGGATAACCTCCGAGGGATTTTAAGTCCCTTGCGTCTACCAATTCCGCCACCCCGGCATGGAAATCGAAAGGATTATAACATATCATTATTGACTTGTCTCCGATTGGTGGTAGAATGTAAGCATCCTTAAAACCGTGATAAAAAAACAGTCAGGCAAGCTGATACATCAGCCCGCTCGCATCCTGCCTAAACAACTGAGCACTTTCGCAGATAACAGCGCTGACAGCATTGCCAATCTCTTTATAAGTCTCAAATTCACACCAAATTCCCTCAGTTTTATTGCCCTCATGTTGGGCTTAGTAGCCGGGATTCTGTTCGCCATAGCCCAACCTCTATGGGCCGGAGTTGTGATTATTCTTTGCGGATTTTTCGATCTTCTGGATGGACAGGTGGCAGCCAAAACAGATAAAAAAAGCTTGTTCGGGGCTATCTTTGATTCCACCTTAGACAGATATGCCGAATTTTTTATTTATTTGGGACTCGCTTACTATTTCCGGGATCACTGGGCACTTTGGTTGTGTTTTTTCACCTTTTTCGGGTCCAGTATGGTCAGTTATACTCGAGCCAGGGCCGAAGGTTTGGGAATGGAATGTCAAATCGGTATCATGCAGAGAGCAGAAAGGCTAGGTCTTCTTGCCCTCGGGGCTCTGTTTGGTTCCGTTTTTGTTGTTTTCGATTCAGTGATGATAGCCGTATTGATAGCGATAGCCGTGATTTCTAATTTTACCGCTTTTCAAAGAATATTCCATGTGAAAAAAATGGAAAATATGGAAAAGTCAAAGCCGAATATTAAAATTGCGCAATAATTGGAAACTTAACCTACAGTAATAAAATTAGCATTTTCTCGTTTTTTTATAACTAGCAGTTAGATTTTCGCATGGGGAAAAAAGCATGAATAAACAAAAAATTCTATTCATTATCTTCACATTGATCTTTGTGTTTTGGATGACAGCATTTGCGATCGAAACCGGAGAAATCAAAGGAAGGGTTTTAGACGAAAGCGGCGAAGGCCTTCCGGGCGTGGAAATTATGGCAAAGAGCCCGAACCTCCAGGGAACTCGAAGAGTGATCTCCACAACCGATGGGCAATTCACGTTTCCCCTTCTTCCTGTCGGGAAATATACGCTCACGTTCCATCTGGACGGTTTCAATCCTGTGGTTCAGGAAGAGGTCATCGTTCGTCTGGGCAGAGTGACCGATCTGAAGGTCTTCCTGCGTATCACAAACATCGAAGAAGAGGTTGTCGTAACAGCCACACCACCGCTTATCGATAAAACATCGACCGACACAAGCTACCACTTTAGCGACAAAGACCTTGAAAAGATCCCTGTCCAGAACCGGAATGTCGTGGATGTTTCCAAATTCACTCCTGGTGTGACCGGTGTGAGAGTGAACACGCGGCGGGGTGTATCGACCCAGGGACTGCCCAGTTTTAGAGGAGAAGGGGAAGAAGGCAGCACATGGGTTGTAGATGGCCTGGCCATCAGCGGTGTCAGGCTGAAAAATGCAGGAGTTCACATAAATTATGATTCCATCGATGAAATCCAGATCATATCCGATCCTTTCAGCCCCGAGTATGGCCCTGCTTTCGGGGGGATCATCAACATGGTCACCAAAAGCGGAAGCAACGACTTCACAGGGGAATTTTCCCTCGTTTTCACGAATAAAGAGCTGCAGGCTGGCCGTCAGGAACAGCTTGCTATCGTCAGTGAACCCGCCTTTTTCTCCAACTACAATCTTTTCTTCAACCTCGGAGGCCCGCTGGTCAAGGACAAGCTTTGGTTTTTTCTCTCCAACAACTACTTCACGGATACAGAAGAAACCATTGACACAACCGTGGATTATTACTCGGTCCCTGAAGGAAAATTCACGACCCGGAACAACAACCTGTTTGCCAAATTGAGCTACGCCCTCACAAACAATCACAATCTTTCCTTGTCGGCTGTCTACCACAAATCATTGGGGCAAAAAGGAGGTACGGGAATCCCTGATCTGTACGAAAAGTACACATGGGCCGACATGATTTTCCGGCTTAATTACAGAGGGATCATCAATGCCACAACCCTGGTCGAAGCGGGATTGGGTCATGTCAGCCGAGACAATCTGAGAGAGCCACTGGATGGCAAACTCGGTCCTGCCCAATATTACGTCGAAGACTTGGCAAGGAACATCAACAATTCCTATGGTCATGTGGTCGATGACCAATACCGATGGGACTTCAATGCAAAGTTCACAAAATATTTTGATGCACCAAATTTCGGGCACCATGAGATCAATCTCGGGTTTGAATACACTTCCTTTGGATCAGAATTTATCGTGAATTTCACAGGAAGGGAAGAAGATATTTTCCCAAACAACGGATTCGATGTCGGGACCAAGTATTACTTCGATTCATTGAAGGAAGGGGAAAAAACACCCACATTCTTTTACGAATACGGTCCTTTTAACTTCATCAATTCCTCCCGGGGGATCGGGATTTATTTCAGAGATAAATTCACGGTAGGACGATTCACCATCATGGCCGGATTTCGCAGCCAAACTCAGGTGTGTCTGGACGGAAACGGAGAAAAGCTATGGTCATGGGGAATTGGTGACTTTTTGGCGCCGCGTCTTTCCATGGCCATCGACCTAACGGGCGACGGGGTGAATGTGCTCAAACTGGGTTGGGGACGGTTTTCCGACTACATCACAACCATGCCCCTAGGACTCCTGAGCTCTGGTGCAGGCTTGAGCTTCCGAAACCACAGTTGGATAGGTCCTGATAATCCTTCGGATAACGAACTTTATTACACGGCGAACTGGGAGTTCAACGTTGAGCAAAAGCTTCAAGCGTTTGAAATCGCAAGCGGCCTGAAGCCGAATTTCTTGACCCGTTATCTCATCCAGTTCGACCGGCGGATCGGCACGGACTGGGCCATAAGCGCAAGGTATATCCGGTCCACAGCCAATGATCTACTCGAGGTCCTGGCCGTTCTCGATCCCAACACCCTGTATAAATTCCTGTACGATAATTTCGAACACAAGAGAAGAAACTATTGGGGTGTGGAGATAGAACTCAACGGGAGAATCGGAACACGGTTTTTCCTGAACGCTTCCTACAGCCACGCCTCGGCCAAAGGAACAAATCCCGGTCAGATGGAAACAGGATCCTGGACTCAAGAAGAAGGGAGCACCAATTTTCTCGGGCTTTTCGGCAACCACATCTATGTGCCTGCCCTGCCCGGTTTGGAAGACGTCAAAGAGTGGGCGGATAGAGAACTGGGAGGTTTAGGAGGAAGAGGGATCGGTGATGAGGGATGGTACGGAAACCTCCCATACTCGGTAGACCACAATGTCAAAATCAACACGATTTACTTGGCGCCGAATGGGATTGCGATATCAGCGGCTTTCGAATACATATCGGGATATTATTGGGAGAAGTTGGGTTATGTTCCTTTCTTCGGAGGATATTATTCTTTCCCAGAAACAAGAGGAACTAGCAAAAGTCCATCTCATATCTATCTGGATATGGGAATCGAAAAAGAATTCTTCTCGATTCTGACCCTCCGACTCGACCTGCTGAATCTGTTGAACAGCCAGAGGCCTATATCCTACGTCAAAGAGGACATACCGATTTTCGGGCAGGTCTGGGGTCGTCAACAGCCGCGACAAGCGCGCGTGATGGTCAGGTTGAGGTGGTAGAAAGCTCTATTCGACAGTGACGCTTTTGGCGAGATTTCGCGGTTGGTCCACATCCGCACCTCTGTGCGCTGCGATGTAGTAGGCAAAAAGCTGAAGGGGGAGCGTCGTTAAAAACGGAGTAAACAACGGATGGACAGAGGGGATGGGGATCACATCTTCCACTTTGTCCTTGATATCTTCATCCTCTTCGAAAGCCACTGCGATGACATAGCCGATTCTTGTCTTCACTTCTGATATATTGCTCAGTATTTTGTCATACACCCTATCTTTGGGAACAACGACCATGATCGGCATTAAGTCATCGATCAAAGCGATAGGGCCATGTTTCATTTCGCCGCCCGGATAACCTTCGGCATGGATGTAGGAAATTTCTTTCAGTTTCAATGCGCCTTCCAGAGCAACCGGAAAGCTTACCCAGCGACCCAAATAGAGAAAATGGGAAAACGGAACAAAACGCACGGCCAACTCTTCGATGGATTTAGCTCTATCCAGAATGATTTCCATCTTGTGCGGAATACGCTGCAATTCCTGGATAAGAGAGAGGCTTTCCTTCTGATCCAACTTTTCTCTCACTTGGCCAAGATGGATGGCCAACAAAGCTAATGCCGCCATCTGAGCAGAAAAAGTCTTTGTGGCCGCAACCCCGATCTCCGGTCCCGCATGGGTGTAAAGAACACCATCGGCTTCTCGGGCAATCGAAGAATTCACCACATTGCAGATGGCCAAAGAAAGCGCCTCCTTTTCCTTGATCGCCCTCAAAGCCGCCAACGAATCGGCCGTCTCTCCGGATTGGGATATCACAACGACGAGGGCTTCCCTGTCCAGGATGAAATCACTGTAACGGTATTCAGAGGCATATTCCACATCCACGGGAATCCCCGCTAAATTTTCCATAAAATATTTTCCGAGAAGGCCTGCATGATAAGAGGTTCCACAGGCGATGATAACGACCTTTTTGATCTCTTCCATACTGTTGGAAGGCAAGCCCACCTCATCAAAAAACACCTTCCCTGTATCCAGAGAAATCCGCCCCTGAAGCGTATCTCTGATCACCTGCGGCTGTTCGAATATCTCTTTGAGCATAAAATGTTTGAATCCCTTTTTTTCGATCATCAGCGGATTCCATGTGATGTGCTCGGGTGTTTTTGCCACCTCGTTTCCGGAAAAATCGCTGAACCTAGCTCCACTGGGCTCCACAACCACCATTTCCCCATCTTCGAGAAAGACGATCTCTCTTGTGTGACTGATCAAGGGATTGATATCGGAGCAAACAAAATACTCATTCTCCCCTATTCCAACCACCATGGGAGGGCCCTTCTTGGCAGCGACGATCTTCTCGGGATCATTCACAGAAACAGCCGCAATCGCAAAATCCCCTTCCAGCTCAGCAAGAGCTTGCTGGACAGCTTGCTCTAACGAATTTTCGTAGTACTTCTCGATAAGGTGGGCGATGACTTCTGTATCGGTCTCGGTTTGAAAGGTATGGCCTTCTTGTTGAAGTCTGTCTTTCAACTGGAGATAGTTCTCGATGATGCCGTTGTGAACGACAACCAATGATCCCGTACAGTCCTGGTGAGGGTGGGCGTTTTCTTCGGAAGGCCGCCCATGAGTAGCCCAGCGTGTATGCCCGACACCGTAATGCCCCTTTAAAGGCTCTTCATTCAGTCTCTTTTCCAGCTCCGCAATTTTTCCCTTGACCCGCCTCCTGTTTATCTTACCTTCCTCAATAACGGCAATGCCTGCCGAATCATACCCGCGGTATTCCAGTTTTTTTAAGCCGTCCACGATGATCGGGACAACCTCTTTCGCTCCCACATACCCGATGATTCCACACATTATTTTTTCCTCTTTTTTCTTCCCCATCCAGGTTTTTCAACCTGCTTGCTCCGCGAAACGGCCATAGCGCCGGAAGATACATTTTTGGTAATCGTGGATCCAGCCCCCACATAAGAATCTTTTCCTATTTTGACAGGAGCCACGAGTTCTGTGCCCGACCCGATGAAGGCCCCTTCTTCGATAACGGTTTTATGCTTCTTTTTCCCGTCATAGTTACAAGTGATCGTACCCGCACCGATGTTAACATTATCCTTGATCTCGGCATCTCCCAGATAGGAGAGGTGGCCGGCTTTGGATCCCCTGCCAAAAACCGTATTTTTCAT
>Ga0209979_1005363_pt1 | contig 10133 bp, 8 predicted proteins | sample AnhtaG_FD_183114 | JGI IMG/M metagenome (GOLD analysis project Ga0209979, IMG submission 183114) | Deep subsurface microbial communities from Anholt, Denmark to uncover new lineages of life (NeLLi) - Anholt_01485 metaG (SPAdes) (version 2) | ecosystem: Environmental > Aquatic > Marine > Oceanic >... | reverse complement strand
GAAACACTTATAGCATACTTGACGCCTATATATTCAGCAACACTTTCTTCAAACTCTTTATGCTTTGGTCCAAGACTCAAGTATGGCGTCTTGATTACAGCAAGAACCGCTTCAATTTCTTTTTCTGTAATGTCCGGCCGGGACAAAGCAATCTTCATTTTCATCTTTCCTATTTTTTTACTATTTTTTCTGCCTGGATTCCCATTTTCCTTTAAAAGTAATCCAAAATGAACGAAATATAAGCTTGAGGTCTAAGAGAAAACTCATGTTTCGTACATATAGATTATCGTAGCGAAACTTGTTCTTACGTGATGCATCTTTAGGAGCATAAACTTGGGCTAACCCCGTTAGTCCCGGACAAACCTGGCTTCTAAGATAACACCCGGGAATCTCTTCAATATTTTTATAACGAGACCTTTCCCCATCTTCTATCTCAAAGGGCAATGTTCTTGGCCCCACAAAACTCATGTCTCCCTTCAGAATATTTATTAACTGGGGTAGTTCATCCAAAGCAATGGCGCGAAGAACTTTCCCTATTCTGGTAACACGAGTGTCCTCTTCAAGGTCAATGTCTAAATACTTATTGTTCCTACAATATTTCATAGTTCGAAACTTTATTACTTGAAACGATTTTCCTCTTTTTCCCACTCTTTCCTGGATGAAACATACAGGTCCTGGATCCTCTATATATATAGCCAGAAAAATAATAATCCACAAAGGAAAAGAGACAATCAAAGCTAATCCTGCAAAAACAATATCAAAACTTCTTTTTAAAAAGGGTTCCTTTATCTTAGAGCCAAAAGCCTGTATTCCAATCATTTCTTCCTTATATTTAAAAGGATTGTTTCGTATCTCCTGGCTAATGTCTTCCATGAAAAATTTTCCTCAACAAATCTTCGTCCGTTTATCCCGAGTTTTCTGCAAAGCAATGCATCACAAATCAACTTAGAAACAATATTTACTAATTCGTCTATCCTTTCCTTTTCAGGATCTACAATAATTCCTGCATTTGCTTCTTCTATGATTTCCCGAGTTTCACCAGCTGCAGCCCCAATAATTGGTTTTCCGCAGGCCATATACATGAAAATCTTTGAAGAAATTAACCAGCGAGAAAATTTAGATTTTTTTAAAAAAACCAGGCTAAAATCAGCAGAAGAAATAAATTCAGACATTCTCTCCCGAGATGGTAATGGAAGTAACATAACATTCTTTAGGTTATGATTTCTAATGGCTTTCTCTACTTTGAACCTTTCTGCTCCACCTCCTACAATTACAATCTTCACCTTCTCCAGCTTTTTAAGTTTAAGGAAAAATTGCACTGCTAGATCTAACCCATGGTAAGTACCTAAAGACCCCAAATAGATGCCTATAAAATACCCTTTTTGTTTCAATTCCATTAGTTCTTTATTTTGGGTACCCTCCTTAAAAAGCAAAAGATTAACGCCATTGGGAAGAACAACGCATTTTTTAGAACTAATACCACGACTAATTATATCATCTTTTATACCTTTTGAAAGAGTTACAATTTTATGGGCATCATTATATAAAAATCTCTCAAATAGAAAAGAAGATTTTATAGCAATCGAATTCCTCAGAAATCCCAGTTCTATTAATGCCTCAGGCCACAAATCCCTAATCTCTATAACCAGGGGAACATTGTTAAAAGTTGAAACTAAATGAGCCGGAAACCCAACAGTAAGTGGAGGCGAAGTGGCAATTACTACATCAGGTTTAGATAAAAGTAGGCCTCTAAATGAGCTTGTAGCTGCAAAAGAGAAATAATTTAGAAATCTTTTGAAACTATTTTTGCTATGGGAAGGATAAAGTAAAGTTCTAATTACATTAATGCCATTGTTTCTTTCTGTAAAAAAAAGCTTGTATGGCTTATATTGTGGAAAGATATGACCAGAGGGATAATTAGGAAAGCCCGTAAGAACCGTAATCTCATGACCTTGTTTTGTTAAATACCCTGCAATTTCTGAAATCCTAATTCCTCCAATTTCACTTTCCGGAGGAAAATATTGAGTTATAAAGAGAAGTTTCATCTCCGCCCTTCACCTACCAGCTAACGCCGATATATTTATTGATTGTTTCTTTCGGTTCTATAATCCGAACCAGGTCTATTATAATTTTATCTTGTATGTTCTTGCATATTTCTTTAAATTCCCCATTCTTTGTGCCAATGACTAACACTTCTGAATTTTGGACAACTTCCTCAAGAGATTTTTTTAATAAGTTAGCAATATGGGAAAGCTTCTCTTGTATGTATTCTTTGTTCCTTCCAATGAGACGACTTAAGTTGACATTTTTATCATAAATCATGATTTTCTTGCCTTTTCCCAGAAGATATTCGGTCAAAATAACCATGGGACTTTCACGTAGATCATCGGTCTCAGCCTTAAAACTTAAACCAAGAATTCCTATTTTCTGTCTCCCAGTTTTTAGAATTAACTGAAGGGCCCTTTTAATCTGAAGTTCGTTGCTTTGAATTATATGATTGAGTACAGAAACTTCAATATCTAGTGCCTTAGCAAGATATGTAAGAGCCCTTATATCTTTAGGCAAACAAGAACCTCCAAAAGCAAAACCAGGTTTCAGATAATGAGGAGAAATGTTGAGTTTAGTATCCTGAACAAAAAGCTCCATAAGCTGATGACCATCGACCCCCAAATTTTTACAGATACTACCTATTTCATTTGCAAATACGACTTTTAGGCCATGGAAAGCGTTATTAGTGTATTTTAGCATCTCGGCGAGTTTTGATTTTACTCGATGGATAGAAGCATTGATAGGCATACTCTTCCAAAGTTTTTCTAAAGCACCTCCCTGTTTATCATCCTCTCCTATAATAATGAAAGGGGGATTGTAGAAATCATTAAGAGCAAATCCCTCTCTGAGAAATTCAGGGTTAAAAACCGCCGCAAAATCCTTACCAACTCTTTTCTTAGAGGTTTTTTCCAGGGTAGGGATAACAACGGTTTCCATCGTTCCCGGCAAAATTGTACTCCGGACCACTACGGTATGGAATTCTTTTGTTCTCCTTAAGGCTTCTCCTATCTCAGTTAAAACTCTCTTTACAGAGGTCAAATCTAATGCGCCATTGTCCCTAGAGGGCGTTCCCACTGTAACAAAAGAAAGTTCCGAATCTTCTATAGCTTTTTTTAAATCTTGAATTGCGTAAAGATTGCCCGATTTGATAGTCTTTTCTATAACTTCCTCTAATCCGGGTTCAACAATGGGAGATATTCCTTGGTTAATAGCATCCACTTTTTCTTTTTTGATATCTACCCCAATGACTCGATGTCCTTCATTAGCAAAACAGGCTGCACATACTGCACCTACGTATCCGAGTCCACATACACTTATACGCATTTTGATTTTCTCTTCCTCGATATTTTATTGCCTGAACAATAACAATCTTCCACCATCTGTATTACTCGTGTTTAAGAAAGATGCTAGAAATTTTTGACATTCTCCTTAAATCAAACTGTTTATCTATTACCTAGAGATAATGAGTACAAAAACCATTATAGAAAAAATATAATCATAAGAAAGTTCTCCTAATTTCTTCTTGCTTTAATAAAGCATTAATTTTTGCTGAAATACTTGCAGGAAAAAACCTGAGTGAAAAACTTACCAAAGGCTTGAGCATAAAGGCTGTTTTTACTCCCACTCCGAATAATTGAGAATATACAACATTAAGTTTACAAAACTCTCTCCTGAAATTAAACTTCATCAAGAATTCTTGCATCTTTGTGTCATGAGCAATGGAACGCATACTATTCGACATATACGATACTTTTTTTTCGTTGATGTAATAATTCAAAATAGTGTATGTTAAAGCATAAGCAGAATACAGTCTAAGATACTTTGGGTAGTATTTTACTATATTAATTGCAAGTCGGTTATCTATTATAATACATTCGCAATATCCTGCCAATTCACCTTTAACAAAAACTCCCCAGAATTCAAAATAATCAAAATTATCCTTAAGTTTTTCCTGTACAACAAACGTTTTTTTCTCTATAGGTTTACTGCTCTTATATCTCTGAAATGCCTTGCTATAACACGTGTATCCAAATTCAGCCAACCACAGAGCATCTATTTTCCTTATTTCACAATTTTTAAGGCCGCGTCTAATTTGATTTCTCAGTTTTGCACTAAGAATTTCCAGGGAAAACGGGGGTCTACTTATTATCCACCACCATTCAGTAGGTCTACCTGTAGAATCGCTTGTCCATCTGATGAAAGGAACCCGCGCTCTCTTTATTAAACTTCTTGCCTCTCCTTCCTTGAAGTGAAAAGAATCACACGGTAACGGACTAGCAGGTATCAAAACCCCTCTGTATTTTTTCCACGGGATTCCGCCGCCATAATAGACCTTTCTTCCACTCTGTTTTAAATACTTTATGTATTCCTGCATCCAAACCCCTTGGTTACTTCTATCTGACTATATTCAGAGAGGATTTTTCTTCAAAAAGTTTTTTAATCTTTGCAGGCAATTCATATTTTAGGTTATCAACTTTAACAAGTGAAGCATTATGTTCGAGCTGATATACTGAGCTTGATTAGCTCTAAACGTGATGTTAATTTCTTTTTTTCCTTTTTGTTAGATAATAGATAGGGGGGGAAAAAGAGTCCTAACTGAATACTCGCTACTAAGGTTACCAAAATTCTTAATAATATTAAACCTTTTTTACCATAATATTTCTTAAAGAAGTAGCAAGTGCTTTTGTATCTTTCAGGAGAAGTTCTAGTAAACGTTTCTCCAGGACTTTGCCCAACGTAATGCACTACTTTGACTTCTGGAAGAACATAAATTTTCCAGCTTCTCTGCCTCATCCGGAAACACCAATCAGTATCCTCGGCATACATAAAAAAGTTCTCGTCTAGCAGACCTACATCTTTAATTGTTTCACGTCTTACTAACATACACGCTCCACTTACTCTATCGACCTCTTGAACTGTTTTCCCATCTTCCAGATAATAGCTTAAATACAGGTTGATAGTCTTGCCAACTATTGAGCCGAAATATTTAGCTAGAAACTTTTTCCATTTTGGACTTCGCACTAATGCCTTGACATTAAAAAAGCCCAGAAATACCGTCCATAAAGCACTCGGCAAATTTAAGAACTTACCAATATAAGGCTGGGGAGTACCATCTGGAAATACAAGCCTGCAACCCACCGCACCCACCTTCGGATGCCTATCCATAAAATTCACCATCCTATTAACCGAATTTGGTAAAAGCACAGTATCACTATTAAGTAGCAAAAAAAATCTTCCCTTGCCTCTATTGAGTGCCTGATTGTTAGCTTTGGCAAATCCAACATTCCCTCCATTCTCAATCAAGGTTACCCAAGGAAATTCTTTTTTAATCATCCCTAGGCTGTCATCGGTAGAATTGTTATCTACCACAATAACTTCAAGCTTAATACCTCTAATATTTTTATAAACTGAGTTTAGACAATCCTTAAGTAAATCTCTTGTATTATAATTAACAATAGATACAGTTAAGTCCAGGCTATTCATTCTTTTTAACTTTTAAGCGATTTTTCTCTTCAAAATGAGCTATGCAATATGTCATTCCCACTACCATAAATATAAACGGACAATAAAATATGCTCACTGAGAAAGCTATCATCATTGAGGAAATAAAAATCCCTATACACCCCAGCAGAGCTCCCTGATAAAAATCATCTCTTGATCTCAAATAAAAGGTTATGGCATCCTTCAGATATTTAAAGGCAAAGACAAAGAATATAAACAATCCCAATATACCTGTCCTCACAAGAAAATCAAGGTAATTATTATGCACATAATGTTTCATCCCCCACTGTATTTTGCCGGCAATTTCTCCCGCAGTATAATATTCCCCTCCCAATCCGCTCCCAAGAAGAGGTTTCCCAGCGAGCACATAAGAAACTATAGATTTAGCTTCTTGCGTCCTGACTCCCACTGAATCACCAGAATAGGGATCGACCATGGAAAAAAAACGGGTAAAAGTTGCTTCAATTATATTTAATCTGGGATCAATACTACTGAGTATTATATTAAAGGAAACAATGAATAATAATAATAAAAATATTAGAAGAGCAATGTTTTTGATACCGCCAAGTGCTCGATTTTTATTCTTATAAAAATACAAAAAGAGAATAACAGCAAAAGTAGAGGGAATAACAACATAGCCTGTTCTGAGAAAACATAGAATAAAACTTACAAGAAAGGCAAGACTCAAAAATGCCAGGACAAGTTTTACCATTATTCTCTTTTCGTGTAATATTAGAGCCCCAGCCAATATGAGAGCAAAAATAGAAGAGAATTGAACTCCCGCTCTTACTCTGGCCTTCAAAATATCTCCTACAACACCGGTTCGAATGAAAAAAACCACAAAGTCTACAGCCCCTAATACAAGAACTATAAAGAAGAATCCCCAGATAAGAAATCTCACTTGTCTACGATTTTTAATAATTAAGGTAGTCAGCCAAAAAACTGAAATTATCTCCACAAACTTGTATAAATCACCAAATAAATATCTTGCTTTATTAGCTTCAAAATAGAAACCATAGAGAAACGATATCAAAATAATAATTATCCACAAGAATATTATCCTATCCAGGGAAGTGGAAACTCTGGTTATATCTTTTCTTACTCCGGTTTGTAGTATCAACATAAAACCAATTAAGAATAGTATTGAACCCCTTACAAGACCCTGAATTAAAAAGTCGGAAAAGAAATATCCTACAATGAAATAGGTAGCAACAATAACTAGGAGCAATGTCTCCTGACGAGTTAAAAACAGTATAATGAGAAAAGGTAAGACAAGGAGAGGGAAAATTACTTGCAGTGGCAAGAATCCTAGAGAATAAGAAATACTAATTCCCAAACAAAAAACTATTGCTGCAAGGATTAGAAAAGAATTTTTTGTAGAAGAAAAATCAACCGAATTCTTGATTGAAGTCTGGCTCATAAATCCTTATCCATCTGACTATTTAGGTAATGAACGACTAAATATGGACTTTCGCCCTGAAAATAGACGCAATCTCTTTAGCTCATATTCAAATTCTTCTATAGTTTTTATGGTCAGAATAACTTCCACTAAAAAAAATAGGGACCGCATTAGAAAGCCAAAAGAAAGAAGAATCTTTAGCAACTGCGCCTTTATCGCTCCTTCATGCTTAGTGAAATAATCAACCATACTGATAAAGTATTCGGCAGAGAGAAAAAGAAAAGGCTTCGCTTGCTCCAATCCACCTTTTCCTTTGCAATGAATAATTTCAGCAGCAGGTAAAACAAATATTTTCAATCCTTTATCATAAACTCTGCGGCACAAATCTACATCGTTAAAGAAAAGGGGAAATTGTTCATCCATGAAACCTTCCTCTAAAAACAAATCTCTCCTCACCATCAGACACGAACCTGCCGGCTGAGGAACCTCTATCTCCTTGCTGAAGTCATCATCTAACATAAGATAAGCCCGAGTTGGTTTTAATTTATAGGCTATAGTTCGCGGTAAAAACCAGGTGGTGAGCATTGATAAAAAGGTAGGAAAACGAGAATAATACCTCTGGAAGGTTCCGTCAGGATAAACAAGTCTTCCACTCACCGCTCCTACCTCTTTATTCAATTTCAGATATCCCACCATCTGTAAAAGAGCATCGCTAACTACCTCTGTATCAGGATTCAGTATTAAAACATACTCTCCCTTTGACCGTAAAAAACCCTGATTGTTTCCTCTGGCAAACCCGAAATTCTTTTTATTCTCCACCAATCTGACTTGAGGAAACTCCTTCTTTATCATTTCTGCACTTCCGTCCTGGGAGGCATTATCCACCACAAGAACCTCGAAGCTGAGCTTATTGGTATTATGGTAAATAGAATTAAGGCATCGGCGCAATAACTCCTTAGTGTTCCAATTTACGATTATTATCGACAAATCATACATCCGTTTTCTCTTAGAATTTATCCTTTCTTGGCAATTTGCGCCTTCAATTCCTTTAATTCTCCCCAGGGTATCCCTTTTAGAAGGAAAATAGCTGCAAAATAAGTGATAACTCCTATCAATATGGATAGCAACAAAGTCGCATCCTTGAGATAATAGAGCACAAACCCCATAAAAGAAGCGGCAAGAAAAGGTCTCAGAAGAAAGCCCAGCATTTTTATTCTGCTTACCAGATTAAAATAGTAAAACATATATAGAGAAAAAACAAGCTCGCTGATAACCGTAGCTATAGCTGCTCCTTTTAAACCAAAATAAGGAATCAAAATCAAATTCAAAATAATATTGCTGCTTGCCCCTACCATCACTCCCCAAAAATATCTTTTCTCCCTATCGCAAGCGAGAAAAGATTGTTCATAGGTGCACCGTATAGCAATCACTACCACCGTCCAGATAAGTATTTGAAGAGCAATCACTCCATTACTGAATTCCTCTCCATAGAGAAAACTCATAATTGGCCTGGCCAGAAGTGTCCCGCCGATTCCCAACGGAAAGGCAATGATGCTCATCAGCCTTGTAGCCGAGGATATGAGATGCTCTAGTTTCTCTTTAGATTGCTGGTAATATTTGGACATCAAAGGAAATATTACATTGATAAAAATGGGAATAAAGGCCCAGACAAACAATACTATTTTGTAGGCAGCATTATACCATCCCACAACTTCGTCATTCTTCATAAATCCTAACATCACTGTATCAAAGTTGTAATAAACTTGAATCATTATAAAGGCAGCACCCATAGGCAGTGCCCGTCTCAGCATATCTTTCCAGAAGAGAAAGTCAAAATTCAGTCTTAGCCTTCCAAATCGCCTCACATAGACATAAAGAAGAAATCCACTTGCAATAAGAGTGCCTCCTGTATAAAGCCAGGGTATAGCTAGTATCTGTTGGGAGCTCTTTACGAGGAGGAAAATTAGAGCAACATAGAAAAACCTGTTTAAGATTCTCGATAAAGAGATGAACCCCATTTTCTCTACTCCCTGAAAAAGCCATTCTAATAATAAAGCAGAAAAAAAGAGGGAACAACCAAAAAAAACAATTAAATATTTTACCTCGGCGCTTTCATTAATCACCCATACAAAAATAAGCAATAAAGAAAAAGAGAGTGCTGCCAACACCAGCCTCAGACCTAATATATTGCTCACATATTTATCTATACTATTTCTATTTCTAGCAATTTCCCTTACCCCCAGAATGTTTAGCCCCAGATTAGCTATTAACGTAAAATAAAGAACTACCGCTTGAGCAAAAGCAATTTTCCCAAAGTTGGCTGCACCTAAAGTTCTTGCCAGATATACAATGACCAGAAATAGAATAGCTTGCGATATTATCTGGGCAATCGACAAAAACAGGAAATTCTTGACAGTTCTCCGCACGCTCCCCATTAATCAATCCCTTCTATTGTCTATTCAAGATTGTTTGTCGTTTTTTCTGGCAGGTTCCTTCTTCAGTATTATTCTCAGAAGGAGTATCAACAAAATAAAGTATATAGAAAAGTAGAAAATAAAGAATGGCTTATCCTGCCCTATTCTTCGCAAAAACTTCAGCTTCATATACCAAACTGACTTCATTATTTTGAGTTCATCAAACCAAATGCTTCCCTCTCCACGCCTCTTGGCGAGCTTTACTCTGATTCTCTCTGTATCTTCAGGAGCATAGACTGAAATCATCTGCGACCTCCATAAGGAAGTAACGTTTAATTGAATCATGTTCCTTCTGACTATTTTGCCCCCCTTATCCAGGCACTCCAGAGCAAGAAAAGTATTCCAATCCTCTTTTCCCCTGGGAATAATTATATCTGACCTTGAATACACCTGAAGAGTATAATCCTCTTCAGATTTAACCCGAATATCCTGACTTAGCCAGCTCCATCCCACTGTTGCCTGCATACAATTTTCACCCTGATAAGCCCCCTCCGTGCTAACTGACCAGTCTCCTTTAGAGTCCTCTTGCCAATATTTTGGCCTTCCTTGCTCATCTAGTATTTCAAAACTCGAGTTAAGCACCAAAACTGCCGGGATTTGCTCAAGCTCAAGCTTATCGAACCAGACACTCCCCTCTCCCTGTCTTTTAGCCAGCTTTACTCTGATTTTATTCGTTTCCGCAGGAGCATAAATCTGTCGTATCTCCTGCT
>Ga0209979_1005362_pt1 | contig 10135 bp, 8 predicted proteins | sample AnhtaG_FD_183114 | JGI IMG/M metagenome (GOLD analysis project Ga0209979, IMG submission 183114) | Deep subsurface microbial communities from Anholt, Denmark to uncover new lineages of life (NeLLi) - Anholt_01485 metaG (SPAdes) (version 2) | ecosystem: Environmental > Aquatic > Marine > Oceanic >... | reverse complement strand
ATGTACGGTACGAACTGCTGACATTTGGTGTGGCCACGCTGTTCGTGGCGACGCGGTGATTCCGTCAATACGGAGTGTGGCACGGGTAGCTTGTCCCTGTCTAAAGCGGGACCCCGACCCCGAAGGAGGTCAGGCGCCGTGCCACACGAACGGCTGAGGATGTGCATGAAGCTCGTCGTTGCCATAACAGGTGCCAGTGGGGCGATCTACGCGAGGCGACTGCTGCAATTGCTCGCGCGGAGCGGCCACGACGTGTCGCTGACGATCTCTCCGGTCGGCGCGAAGGTCGTTGAGCGGGAGCTAAGCGTGCGCGTTGACCTGGACGATGTGGACGCGGGCGTCATCGCCGGGACAGAGATGGCCGTCGCCTACTACCGCTGGGACGACTTCTTCGCGCCCTTCGCCAGCGGCTCGGCGCGATACGACGGCATGGCCATCGTGCCGTGCAGCGTGGGCACGCTGGGGCGGATAGCAGCCGGCTGCGCCGACAACCTCATCACCCGCGCGGCGGACGTGTTTCTCAAGGAGCGGCGGCCTCTGGTTCTCGTCGTGCGCGAGACCCCGCTTAGCGGCATCCACCTGGCGAACATGAAGGCGATTTCGGACGCCGGGGGCATCATTCTGCCCGCCTGCCCGTCATTCTACGCCAATCCGGAGAGCATTGAGGATCTGGTGGACACGGTCGTTGTCCGGGCGCTGGATCATCTCGGGGTCGAGACGCAGTGGTCCGGTCGCTGGGGGAGCGAGTGACATGGGCGTCGCACGGGCGGTGACAAAGGCGGGCAGTCTGCTGGGGCTGGTGAAGTTCGAGCACACGCTCTTTGCCCTGCCATTCGCGCTCATCTCCACCGTCGTATGTGCGCACGGCTGGCCGGCGGCGCGGCAGCTTTTCTTCATCGTCCTCGCCTGTGTCGGTGCTCGGACGGCCGCGATGGCCTTCAATCGCATCGTCGATCGCGAGCTCGACGCTCGCAACGTCAGAACGCGCGACCGGGAGCTGCCGACGGGCAAGGTGGCCCTGTGGGAGGCCTATGCCCTTCTCATCGCCGCCGCTCTCGTCTTCGTGCTCTCGGCGCTCGCGCTGAACCAGCTCTGCTTCTGGCTCTCTTTCCCGGCGCTGGGCGTGCTGCTCGGCTACTCGTACACCAAGCGTTTCACCGCCTGGTCCCACAGCATTCTGGGCCTGGCGCTTGGAATAGCCCCCGTGGGAGCCTGGCTCGCCATCGCGGGACGTTTCGACGCCGCGCCCCTGGCGCTGTCCGCCGCCGTCATCATGTGGGTCGCGGGCTTCGACATCATCTACGCCACCCTCGACGTGGAGTTCGACCGTCGCGAGGGGCTCCACTCAGCCGTCCGGCGACTCGGAATCCCCGGTGCCCTTCGACTTGCGGCGATGTTGCACGTCGCCTTCGTGGCCGCACTGCTGCTGTTCGGGCACTTGGCCGAGCTCGGCGCGGCCTACTTCGTGGGTGCCGCCGCCGCGGGGGCGCTCATCGTCGTGCAGCACGCCATCGTGCGGCCCAACGATCCCGGGCGCATCAACGCGGCGTTCTTCGTGGTCAACGGCGTCATCAGCGTCGGGTTGCTGAGCGCAACCGCGATAGACATCTGGGTGGTGTAGATGACCAGGGAATGTCATTCTGAGCGTAGCGAAGAATCTCTCTGTGACCCGAAGGCGAGATGCTTCGCTCCGCTCAGCATGACACCGAACCGCGAACTGGCCGACATCGAAGAGAAGGTGCGCGACGGCACACGCATCGACGCCGACGACTGCATCCGCCTGTACGCGTCCAGCGACCTGCTGGCCATCGGCAGAATGGCGAACCTGGTGCGCGAGCGGCTTCACGGCGACCGTACATACTATATCGTCAACCGACACATCAACTATACCAACGTGTGCGTGAACCGGTGCGACCTCTGCGCCTTTCAGCGAAGCGAGGGCGAGCCCGGCGCGTACACCATGAGCCTGAGCGAGATACTGGAGACGGCGAAGGCGGCAGCGCAAGATGGCATAACGGAGCTGCACATCGTCGGCGGGTGCCACCCGGAGCTGCCATACGAGTACTATCAGTCCATGCTCGCCGCCCTACACGCTGCGCTGCCTGACGTGCACTTGCAGGCGTTCACGGCGGTGGAGATCGCGCACCTGGCGAGCATGGCGAGCATGTCCACCAAAGACGTGCTCCAGGACTTGCAGCAGGCGGGCCTCGGCTCACTCCCAGGCGGCGGAGCGGAGATCTTCGCCGACCGGGTGCGGCAGCTCATCTGCTCTAAGAAGCTGCGGGGAGATGAGTGGCTGCGGATCCACAAGGAGGCCCACGAGCTGGGCATGCACACGAATGCCACCATGCTGTACGGGCACGTCGAAACGTACGAGGAGCGCGTGGATCACCTGGAGCGGCTGCGAGCGGCGCAGGACGAGATGGGGGGGCCTGACCCCTTCGGGGCGGCCCGCCCCGCCCCGCCGGGGGTCAGGGGCGGCTTTCAGTCCTTCATTCCGCTCGCCTTCCACCCGGAGAACACGCGCATCGCGCAGGGGCAGTTCACCACGGGCTTCGACGACCTGAAGAACATCGCCATCGGGCGCATCTTCCTGGACAACTTTCCCCACATCAAGAGCTTCTGGATCATGCAGGGCCTTAAGATCGCCCAGGTGTCGCTGAGCTTCGGCGCCGACGACCTGAACGGCACCGTGGCCGAGGAACGCATCACCCACGAGGCCGGCGCCACAACGCCACAGGCCCTCGCCGAGAACCAGTTGGTCACACTGATCCGCGAGGCCGGACGCACGCCGGTGGAGAGGGACACGGTGTACAACGTCATTGAGGGCTGATCAGCGCAGCGCGTCGTTCTCTCACAGGGAGTAATCGTTCCGGTCGGCCGGGTCGTCGGAGAGGTACTCGACGAACTCCCACGTGATCCCGTCGCCATCGGTGACGTAGAGCCTCTTTCGGAACGGATGCTCCTCGGCCATGGCGCCTCTGTACCCGGCCGCGGTCATCTTCTCCACGATCTCCTGGACGTCATCGACCACGAAGCCCACGTGGTTGATGCCCGTCTGCTCGGTTGCCTGCCGCGGCGTCTTCTTCGCTATCGTCGGCTCCTCGATCGCGATGTAGAAGTCGTCGGTGCCCAGGTGGCACCACTTCTTCTTCCACGTCCCGTGCTCGCGCCCGCCGCCTCCGCGCACTCTGAAGTGCGGGAACGCCGTCGTCAGAAACTCGATTGTTCGGTCCGTGTCCACGACCGTGATGTTGGTATGCTCGAGTTGGCCGTCCATGGTATCAATCTCCCCTCTCAACATATCGAGAAGGAGCGTACCCCAACCGTCGCGAAGTTGAGCGCTGTCCATGACAAGAGCCATACGACGCCCGCCCTGTAGGGGGTGGGTATGCACCGGAGGGACTCCATGTTCAAGTGCGCATACTTAGGATGCGGCCCACGCGCCCGCCGACACGCCGACGCCTACCAGACAGTCGAGCGCGGCCAGATCGTGGCCATCTGCGATCTGGACGAGGAGCGGCTGAACGACTTCGGCGACAAGTACAAGGTCAAGACGCGCTACACGGACATCCATGAGATGCTGGACAAGGAGCGGCCGGACCTGCTGCACATCGTCACCGTGCCCTCGCTCCGGGTGGAGTTGATGACCATCGCCGCCGAACACGAGGTGCCCGCGGCCATCGTCGAAAAGCCCATCGCACTGCAGGGCGAGGACTACCGCCAGCTCTGCGACCTGAGAGCCGCGTCGAAGACCAAGTTCTGCGTCAACACCCAGTTGCACTTCCACGCCCGGAATCTCGAGCTGAAGCGCGATGTGGCTGAGGGCCGCATAGGGGAGATCCGGTTCGTGGACGTCAGCGCGCGCTCGACGCCGCTGGACCAGGGCGTGCACGTCCTGGAGCTGGCCCACAGCTACAACGGCTTCGACTCATTCGTCCGCGTCTTCGGGCAGGTGGCGGGGGCTGAGGACCTCGATTCCCGCCAGCCGTCGCCCGGCATGGCGACCGGGACGCTTAACTTCGCCAACGGCGTCCACGGGATGATAGTGTGCGGGGCCGCCGCGCCAATGGCCACCGAGCGGACCGAGGTACGGTACGCCCACAAACGCATCGCGGTGTACGGCACCGAGGGCTTCGTCTACTGGACGATGGGCGGCTGGGAGCGGCGGACGCTCGATGGCGGATATGAGAAGGGCTCGCACGACTACCGTGTGGAGGACGACCTGGCGCAGGGGCGACTGACGGAGGCCGTGTTCGACTGGCTGCTGGACGACGGCAAGCCCCATCCGACCCGGTTGGAGCGCTCCCTGGCCGAGTTCAACGTAATCCTGGGGATCTACGTCAGCGCGCTGCAGGCCGAGCCGGTCGAGCTGCCCTTCCACCCGCCGGACGGACTGCTGGAGTCGCTGCGAGAGCGTCTGACGGCGTAGCGGCCAGGGGGCCTTGCGGGGAGTCCAGGCCCGTGCTCACGCGCACGGGTCGCTGCGTCTTCGAGTACGAGTCGTCACGCTCCTGAGCTGCGCGGGGCACCAGCGCTTTCCCTTGTGTCCCACGCTCTTGAGTCCATCCGCTCAGAATGCTAGGCCGCCCATCAGGATATCCATTCCATTTCCCACTGCGTCACCAGCCATTCGCCGCGTGTCCTGGTCAAGCCCACGGTCCACCCGGCTGCCCATAGGCCGTCCCGGTAAAAGGAGACCTCGGTGCGCAGTGACTCCGCACCTTCCGGCACGGGTGGTTCACCCAGATCCGCAATCAGTAGCCCCTCGCCGATGTCTCTGGTGAAATCCCGGATCTCGTCAGGCGTGAGATCGAGCACGAAGCCGTCGAATCCGTAGAACTCCTGCTTCGACCGATCCGTGCGTTCGACCATGACGACATGGTCCCCGGGCCATTCGTCTTGTTGGCTCTCGAGCAGCCGCCGGAAGAGCGCCCGACGCACGTTTATCTCATCCGTCGGCTCAGACGCAGGGGTGACGTGTGGGTTGACGTCCTGCCCATCGAGCAGACCGTCGCCGTCCGTATCTGCTTTCTGCGGGTCAGTGCGCAGCCGCCGCTCGACGACGTCTGTCAAGCCATCACCGTCAGTGTCTCCGGCGAGAGTCGTCAGTGAAAGCGACGCGTGGCGTCGTGCCTCCTCCACATCAGCAACCCATTCCAGTCCCTTCCCGGGGATGCAGCCCGTCCACGATATCAGAGCACGGTCGCCGCTCACCGCCAACTCGACGTCGGACGCTTCAGCGCGATGGCCACGGCCTTGGCGGGACGTTAGGCCGGTGAACAGGAAGTCGCCCCAATTGCGCCCGTCAAGCGACGACGCGAGCCATATATCGCTTATGCCGCCCAACACGCGGCTGAAGAAGGCCACCCAGTGCGTGCCACGCTCGTCCTTGGCGCGTGCAACGATCGGGGCCGTGTGGGGCTCGAACTTCTCACGGGACGAGCGGTTGAGCAAGGTGAAGTGTATGTCTGCAATCGGAGTCTTCACAACGCGCACGGGAGGAGCGGCAGGCCGGGCCTCCGGACGACTTGCGCCACCGATGCGCTCGAGTGCCTTGGTCGCCTCCGCTCGGACGTCCGGGTGCGAGTCGCTGAGCGCCGCCTTCAGGGCCGGGACTGCACTCGCATCGCCAATATCGCCGAGCGCCTTGGCGCTGCGCAACCGCACATCGGCGTGCCCATCCCGCAACGCTTTCGTCAGCGCATCGACCGCCCGTGGATCGCCCATGCCTCCCAAGCCCATCGCACCCCACCGTCGCACGTTCGTGTCCTCATCCTCGAGAGCATTCATCAAAGCGTCGATCGCCCGGACGTCGCCGATCTCGGCCAGCGCCTGAGCAGCTCGGGCGCGCGTATGGCCGTTCGGATCGTCCTTGAGTACCTGAATGAGCGCTTCAACAGCGCCTGGCTCCTTGACTTCGCCGAGCACCTGGGCAGCCGACGCGCGCCCAGCGGTGGTCTCGTCCCGCGCGACTTCAATGAGCGCCGTGGTGCCACCGGGACCGATGCGCGCAAGGGCGGTGGCCGCGTCGTGCCAAACCCAGGTGTGCTTACTACGCCGCAGGACGGCCGCGAGCGGGCGAACAGCGGCCGGGTCACCGATCAGCCCCAGGGCAGTGGCAGCATGTCCCTGAACTGTGCCATCTTCGTCGCCAAGAGCCTCTACGAGTGGCCCGACCGCCGGTGTGCCGATCTTTCCGAGCGACTCGATCGCCAAGTATGGAGCCAACTGGTCTTTGTCGCCGAGCAGCCTGACCAGTGCTGCGACAGCGTCCGCCGTCCCCATGTCGCCAACTGCGATGATCGCCATCTGGCGGACGTCGGGGTTCTCGTCAGCCAAGACATTGATGAGCGCGCCCACCGCCCGGGCGGCTCCGATAGCCCCAATGCCCTCTACAGCCTTCCGCCGCACGCCGGCATCGCTGTCGTGCAAGGCCTGAATGAGAGGGTCAATCCCCGGCTTGCCAATTGCGACAAGGCCAGCGATCGCCGCAACACGGACTTCCGGCCGCCTGTCCCGCAGCGCCCGGGCGAGCGAGGGTACCGCCGGCGGGCCGATCTTGCCCAAGGACTCCGCTGCCGCTCCGCGCACGTGCTCATCGCGGTCTCGCAGAGGAACCATCAGAGGCCGGACAGCGGGCGGCCCGCCAATCCGCCCGAGTGCCTCGGCAGCCACAGCGCGCACGTACACGCTCCTGTCGCTCGCCGCTCTCGCGAGAGGAGCTATCGCCTGTGCATGGCCGATACGCCCCAAGGCCTCAGCCGCACAGCAGCGCATGCCTGCGTCTGGGTGTTGGAGCAGCTCGACCAGCGCCCCAACACCGCGCGCATCCCCGATCACGCCCAATACAGTAGCCGCGTTGCCGCGAAGCCGCGAGTCGTTCTGGTGAAGGGCTCGGAGCAGAGGGGGAACGGCTCGAGTGCCGATGCTCTTGAGGACTAACGCTGCATTCGCACGTCTTCGAAGCTCATCATGCCCCAGAGTCTCGACAAGCGGACGGATCGCGGCAGTCCCTTCGCCGTCGAGCTCAGCCACCGCCCTCAATCGGACTCGAGCATCATCGTCCCCGAGATCCGCAATCAGGCGCCGCGCTCGAAGGCGCGGAGCGACGCCCACGACCACCAGCGCGGCCACGATGCCGACCACAGCCAACCACAGCCAAGAGCGGCGAGACGCACTGCCGCCCCCCTTTTCTTCCATCCCCATACCGTTCATCTCCCCGCTGTGGGCCTCTGACGGAGCCCTATTCGCCGTCGCGCCCTGCCGGGGGCTCAGGGCACCACGAGATCCTTCAACGGCTCATTCTTCCGCTCTTTGACGGCCTCGAGCGCCGGGATGAGATCGGCGAGCGCATGCTTGGCGCTGATGAGCGGCTTGACGTCCACGAGGCCCGTCGCGATGGCCTGGATGGCCGTGGGCCACGTATTGGGCGCCAGCCAGGAGAAGCGCACCGTCTTGTCCCACAATATCGAGTCGAGCACGGGCACCGCGAGGCGGTCCTCATCGCCCGGCAGCCCGAAGAAGACGATGGTGGACGCTCTGCCGGTCACCTCCATCGCCAGCTCCATCGCCTCGACAGCGCTCGTGGCGCAGATCGCACGCTCGGCGAAGCCGCCGTCGGTCATCTCCTCGATCTTCGCCTTCACATCGGCACAATAGTGAGGCGAATCGCTCTCCGCCGGATTCAAGACGACGCCGGCGCCGAGCTTCTTGGCAACTTCGAGCCGATAGTCCAGCGTTTCCACGACGACGGTGCTTCCCGCACCGGCGGCCTTGATGAGCTGCAGCATGATGAGGCCGATGGGACCTGCGCCGAAGACGACGACGGTGTTGCCCAGTTGCACGTCCAGGTTCTCCACGCCATAGGTGGCACAGGCGGTGGGCTCGCAGAAGGCGCCCGCCTCGAAGCTAACCGCCTCGGGCAGCTTGTGCACGCCGGTGTAGTGGGACTTGCACAGCTCGGCGAAGCCGCCGTCGGTGGACACGCCCAGGACGGCCTTGTTCTCGCACAGGTTCGGATGCCCGCGCTTGCACACCTCGCAGGCGTTGCAGTACTGCACTGGGTCAGCGGTCACCCGATCCCCCGGGGCAAAAAGCCCCAGCGACGCGGGCACGTCGCCCACCTCCACGACCTCGCCGGAGAACTCGTGCCCCAGCACGCACGGCCCTTTGCCGTCGGGCGTCTCGAGCGAGCTGGCGCCGAAGTAGTAGGCCACATCGGACCCGCAAATCCCGCACGCCTTTACGCGCACCAACACATCGTCGGGGCCGATCTTCGGATCATCGACGTCCTTCAGCTCCATCTTCAATGGCTCGTAGAATACGTGAGCTTTCATCGCGGGAGCTCCCTCCCTATGATGTGTGGCACGGGTTGTCCCGACCCGCAAGCGGTCGGGACAACCCGTGCTGTCTGAGTCTAGCGTGGCGACGACACACGGGTAGGCCAGCTACCCGTGCCACCCGGCTCTCAGCCGTGGGCGTCGGCCTATCCGTGCTTCTCGATCAGCCCGTCAACGAACTGCTTGCTCTGAGCGGTGACCTCCCACGCCTCGGGCCAGAAGCACAGGTCGATGCTCCACCACTCCGAGTCGTAGCCGGCCGCGAGGATAGCCGGCATGACCTCGCCGAAGTCGATGACGCCAGTGCCGAAGGGCGCGTGGGTGGACGTGTCGTCGTTGTGCAGCGTGTTGTCGGAGTCGATGAGGTGAATGTGGCCGATCTTGCCCTTGAGCAGCCCGGCGAACTCCACGGCCCCGCCCGGCAGCGTCTCCTTTGGCTCGCTCTGCCGAGCTGCGACCACAGCGCACATGTGCGCGTGGCAAGAGTCGAAGAGAATGCGGAAGCTCGGGTGGCCCACGTCCTCGTGCATCTTCACGACTTCGCTTGGCTTGTTGAACATGAAGCCGGGCTCGAACTCCCACACCACCGTCATGCCGGCGTCCTGGGCGATCTGTGCGCCAGTGTTGAAGGCTTCCACCGTCCTGCTCCAGGCGTCCTCGTAGCCGACGCCCTCGGGCAGCGGCGGCGGGCTGTTGGTGTCCACGCGAATGGTCGGGATACCCACGTCAACACAGAACTCGACGTTCTCTTTGAACGCGTCCACCCACTGCCGCCTGACGGCCGGATCGTCGCTCGCCGGCGGCGAGTCGTACAGGTTGCACGCGTAGCCGATGGCGGCCAGCTCGTTGTCCGCCAGTTTGTTCTTGAGCCCCTGGCGATCGCCCTTCGTCGGGTAATCCTGCGGACTGGCATGCGGCGTGAACCCGGCCAACTCGCACCCGTCGAAACCAAGCTCGTGAAGCTTACTGAGCACCTCGTCCAGGGGCACAGGCTGGTCTTCGTACGGCCCGAACATGTACGCCCAAGTGCCGATAGCCACTTTCTTGGCCAATGCAGCTCCCTCCCTGTTTTCGGATGTCCCCGCCGGTGCTGGGCGCAGCCGTCTGGCGCTCCCGTTAACTGACCGGACGCAGGAGCGGGAACAATATGACCTCACGCAGATTCTCGGCGCCGGTCATCACCATGAGAATGCGGTCGATGCCCAGCCCAATGCCGCCCGTCGGCGGCATGCCATACTCGAGGGCGCGGATATAGTCCTCATCCATGGGGTGCGCCTCCTCGTCGCCGGCGGCGTGGAAACGCGCCTGCTCGAGGAAGCGCTCGCGCTGATCGTCCGGGTCGTTCAACTCGCTGAATGCGTTCCCCATTTCCATCCCGGCCATGACGGGCTCGAAGCGCTCGGCCAACTCCGGGCGGTCAGGCTTACGCTTCGCCAGAGGCGAGATCACGGTGGGGTAATCCAGCACGAAAGTCGGCTCCACGAGCTCCGGCACGACATAGTGATCGAAGAGGCCGTCCAAGATCTGCGGCCGCGTGGGGCGCTGCTCCAGGTCGATGTCGAGCCCCGCTGCAAGCTGCCGCGCGCTTTCGTCGTCTCGCGCCTCCGTCATGTCCGCGCCGCTGCGCTCTTTGATCGCCTCCATGAACCCCACGCGCGGCCATGGTGGCGTGACGTCTAGTTCCCGGCCGCGGAAGACGAACCTCGGCCCGCCGCAGATCACCTCGGCCATACGATTGACGATCCCCTCGACGAGGCCCATCATGTCCTCGTAGTCGGCGTAGGCCTCGTAGG
>Ga0209979_1005361_pt1 | contig 10135 bp, 8 predicted proteins | sample AnhtaG_FD_183114 | JGI IMG/M metagenome (GOLD analysis project Ga0209979, IMG submission 183114) | Deep subsurface microbial communities from Anholt, Denmark to uncover new lineages of life (NeLLi) - Anholt_01485 metaG (SPAdes) (version 2) | ecosystem: Environmental > Aquatic > Marine > Oceanic >... | reverse complement strand
TATCGATTTAGAGGATGACGAATCAATTAACTTTGAAAACGTCTCCACCGCTCGTGGTCTGATTGAGTTGATAATGGAAAGTGTAGGCTCGGTTGCGCTGCTTATGAATAATCCGTATAGAGAAGTTGGTATAGAATCAATCGATTATGATATTCGCATAGTGCCGAGGAGCATTGTTTCACATATATGGTCGTTGGATTTGTCCGATTCAAAGGTCAAGGCCGGTGAGAATATCGAGATTGGAGTCGTTGTGGAATCCGTTCTGGCGGGAAAGAAAAAATACCAGTGTACCTTAGAAATACCCGAAGATTTGGTACCCGGAAGATATGATCTGACGGTGTGCGGCTCGCCGGATTACGAGCGGTTTCTTCTGAAAGCTGTCCCTTATAAATTTATTGCGCAAAGTGTGCCGGGTTTGATTGAGGCGCTTAATTACTCTTTGGGGGTTGGTAGAGATAAGCTGTATTTTATTTTATCTCTGCCGCCCGGGGGTGTTACCCTGGAGCAGGCTGAGCTGCCCGACCTGCCGGGAACCAAGGCTTTGGTCCTGCAGAACGCAAAAAGGACGCTGAAAGTCCAGCCATATCCACATTGGATTGAGCGAAGTTTAGAAACCGGCACAGTGGTTATAGACAAAAAGGTTATGAAAATAACAGTAGAAAAATAAAATCAAAACTAAAAATGTAAATATTAAAATTACATTGCAAAATGTAACAATGTCATTGCGAGGAAGCGAAGCGACCGAAGCAATCTCATCAGTTAGCTTTGAGATTACCACGGCCTGCAGAGCAGGCCTCGCAATGACACGAAGTGTCATCTTTGTATATTGATGATTTTGAACTTCCACTTTGTTAATTTGAGGTGTTGCTATGAGAGATAAATTCCACGTTAATTGCAGATTAACCTTTACGGCTTTACTCTGTATGGTTTTGAGCTCCGCTTGTTTAGCGGTTAACAGTAAGGTTACACGACATAGCAGCAGTGCGGATTTACTGAAGGGCCAAACCGAAGAAGTTGTAATTAGCTCGCGAGGAACCATCCAGCTGGGGCGGGCAGCCGAGACGCTGGTCGAGGAAGAGGAATTCGAGGACCTTGGAGACGTTTGGTCGATAAACAGTATCGTTGTGAGCGGCGGAACGGTCTATTTCGGCACCAGCCCTAACGGCGGCATTTACAAATACAGCCTTAACAAACTGACAAAGATTTATCCATTAGAAAAAGACAAGATAGAAGAAGACAAGACAGAAGAAGACAAGACAGAAGAAGACAAGAGCCAGGCAGAGAAAAAAACAAAGGATGCAAATGAGCCCGACAGCAAAATCGTCGATACTGAGGAGCATCTGTCAAACGAGCATATTTTCGCTATGGCAACCGATGTGTCCGGCAGACTTTTAGCAGGTATAAGCGGTGAAAAATGCAGACTTTGCCGGTTCGAAGCCGACAAGATGGAAACTATTTATGAGCCGAACGACGCCAAATATATCTTCGCGATAACTGTTGATTATAGCGGTAATATTTATTTGGGGACTGGGCCGGAAGGTAAGGTTTACGGACTCAATTCTCTCGGCAAAAAAGCCCAGCTTATTTACGATAGTCTCGACAAAAACATACTTTCACTCACGACCGGAGAGGACGGTCATATTTATGCAGGAAGTGACAGCCGAGGACTGGTATATAAGATAAACCCGCGTACCAAAAAAGCAACGGTTTTATATGACAGTGAACAGCCGGAGATTACAGCACTATTATTTACAGAGGCTTCCGGAGAAGACGGTTTGTATGCAGCGGCAACATCCGCTCAGATTGTTCAGGCCCAAACGCAATTTGCCGCCCAACTGCCTTCTTCCGGTCGGCCTGAGGCCAAAACGGAAAAAGGCAAAAGCTCCAGCAAGAACGAGGGCGGACGTAAACTTTCAATTGCAAATACAAAAAAGGCAGGTGATAGTAAATCGGACAAGGGACCGCCGCCGGCCCGCAAACCAACAAAACCGGACAAAGCCAGTCAAATATACAAGGTGACTAAAGACGGTTTCGTGAACGATATATTCAGCGAGGCTGTTGTTTTCTTCTGCCTGGCAGAAGAGGATGGAAAGCTGCTCGCCGGAACCGGAAACAGCGCCCAGCTTTTTAGCATTGACCCTGTCGCCGAGCAGGAAACAGTTATTTATGAAAATGAGCAGGCATCACAAGTAACAGCGATAGCTGTGGCCGGTGATGATGTGTACCTTGGGACAGCAAATCCTGCGAAGCTGGTGAAGTTAGGTTCCGGCTTTGCCTCGGAGGGGACTTACACTTCTGACCTTGTCGATGCCGGTCAGCCGGCGAAGTGGGGTAAACTGCAGCTCGAAGCAGATATTCCGCAAGGATGCAAAGTACAGGTGGCTTGCCGCAGCGGAAACGTCAAGGATGTAAACGACCCGACTTTTTCACAGTGGACTGAACTGGTGGAAGTGGTCGAGCCGATACAACTTAACTGTCCTTTAGGACGGTTCTGTCAATATAAACTTGTGTTGCAAAATGAAGACGGTGCTAAAAGCCCGCTTATAAGGGAGATTGCCGTTGCCAGCACCGTGCCGAATCTGGCGCCGAAGGTCGAATCAGTAACTGTTGCTCGAGTTGCGACGGCCAGCAAGAAGGGATTTTTCAAAATCAGCTACAAGACCAAAGACGACAACGGTGATAAGCTGATTTATAAAATAGATTTCCGAAAACTCACCAGAACAAACTGGATTGAGCTGAAAGACGAGCTCGAAGCCGCCAGCTTCGAGTGGGACGCAAAAACCGTTGAAGACGGTCGATATGAGGTCAGAGTAACCACAAGCGACGAGAGAAGCAATACCACCTCGACCAAGCTGACCGGCAGCAGGATAAGCGACCCGGTAGTAGTTGATAACACCGGGCCGGTTGTTAAGAACATAACAATATCCACCCTTAAAAACAACGGACAGTACAGGATTTTCAAGATTGAGGTTCAGGATGAGCTCAGTGCGATTGGGAAACTGGAATATACAATCGATAGTAATGCTGACTGGATAGGTACTGTACCGGACGATTTGGTTTATGATATTACGGATGAGAATTTCACCATCAAAATAGATGCGAAAAAAGATTTACCCAAAGGCGACCATGTACTGACAATTAAAGTCAGCGATGCAGTCGGCAATACAACGTATAAGACTTTCGAGGTCAATGTTGGTGAGTAGTAAGTAGTGAGTAGTGAATTAACCGCTCATTAACTACCACTCACCAATCGCACAGGTGACGAATTGTGCGATATATCGAATTTGAAAAAATTGTCGAGACGGTCGAATCACTTTGCATATCAGCCGGCTATGAGCTGCCTGAGGATGTTTTAGCTGCTCTTGAAGAAGCGGCACGGAAAGAATCCAACCCGGGGGCTGTAAAAATACTGGAACAGCTCATCGAAAATGCCCGCATAGCAGCAGACGAAAAGATACCTTTGTGCCAGGATACGGGGCTTGCTGTGGTCTTTGTAGAGCAGGGTTCTGAAGTGGCGGTTGCACGGCCTGCCGGCCAGGCGCAAGCGACACTGTTCGATGCAATCAACGCAGGCGTCGCGGCAGGCTTCCAAAAAGGTCATCTACGAAAAAGCGTTGTAGCCGACCCTCTAAGAAGAAAAGACCCAGGACACAAGACTCAAGACTCAAGACTCAAGACAAAGGACTCTGGGTTGTGGTCTGGTGTCTGTGGTCTTGAGTCTTATAATACCCCTGCTATCATCCATCATGTGATTGTGCCGGGTGATAAGTTAAAGCTGACCGTCATGACTAAAGGCGGTGGTTGTGAGAATAAGAGCCGGTTCAAGATGTTCAGGCCCACAGCAGAAAAGGGGCAAATAATTGATTGGATTGTTGATGTCGTCAACTCTGCCGGCGCCGACGCATGTCCACCGTTTGTCGTTGGGGTAGGGATTGGGGGCGATTTTGAACTAAGCTGTCTGCTGAGTAAAAAGGCCCTGTGCCGGAACCTGGCCCAGAAAAACAGTGATGAATTTTACGCTGAGCTTGAAGTGGATTTGCTTTCGAGAATCAATGCGCTTGGCTTAGGCCCGCAGGGGCTTGGCGGTGATACAACCGCTCTGGCTGTTCTGGTCGAGACGGCTGCGTGCCATATTGCGTCGCTTCCGGTGGCGGTGAACATCGAATGCCATAGCCACAGGCACAAAACAGCGATAATCTAATGGTTATTAGTAATTGGTTATTACCATTTACCAATTATTGAAACGGCTGTTTGTGGGGCCAGCCGTATTTCTCGAATCGGCCGAACTCCATTTCCGACCTGTCACTGAGATCGTCTGATTTTAGGGCCGATCGCACTTCTTCGACATGGGCGTCCACAAAAACCGCATTGACTGTGCCGGCATTTAAGTCCGCCTGCGAGGTAGCATGGAAGGTGCCGAACCAATCCCGACCATCGGGACACAAGGCGTTGTCATTGAGCACCCAGCTGCAGCCGGGCCTTAACCACATGTTCTCGGCAGTGAAGAAAAATACCTCCGCTTTACTTCTTGTTATCTCGGAGCGTTTATAAATCCCGCCGCGTCCTGTTGAGTCTGTTGCCGAATTGCCGCCCGAGTCTCCCTGCTTGGCGCCTAACCAGGAGTTCATGCTGTAACTATAGTAAGGAACAATAGGTATGGAAGGGTCGTGGCTGGGATGCCTTGTGCCCTCGGACTTGGCGATAACTTTGAACGATGGGCAGAGATGGACCTTCCCTTTCTTCAGATAGGGCCAAAATGGGCCGTCGGCGGGGTATCTCGGGTCGTGCCATCGACAATAACGCTGGTAGCCGCCCACAGGAGACTCTGTCTTGACAAGGGAGTTCCAGGCACCGGGATAGCGGTCGTCATGATCGTCTAAGTACAAAGCCTGTGCTATGCCGTATTGACGCAGGTTACCCCTACAGACCATTTCTCTTGCCTGTTCCTTGACCCGCTGCAGTGCCGGCATCAATATCGCCATCAATATCGCAATGATGGCGATGACGACCAACAGCTCTATCAAGGTAAATCCCCTTCGTTTGTTCATAATTGTCCCCTTTTATATCTTATCATTTCATTACTTTACTTAAACTGGCCGATTTTATGGGAGACACAAAATAGCGATAATCTCAGTTATTCACGCTGACAAACTAACAAAGGGTGGAAGGTGCCCCATTATTGAAACGGCTGTTTGTTCGGCCAGCCGTATTTCTCGAATCGGCCGAACTCCATTTCCGACCTGTCACTGGTGTTTGCTTTTAGGGCCGATCGCACTTCATCGACATGGGCGTCCACAAAAACCGCATTGATTGTGCCGCTGTTGAGGTCTGCACTGGATGCGCTATGGAAGGTGCCGAACCAATCGCGACCATCGGGACACAAGGCGTTGTCATTGAGTACATTGGAGTTGCCCGGCCTCATCCACATATTCTCGGCAGCGAAGAAAAATACCTCCGATTTGCTCCTTGTTATCTCGGAACGTTTATGAATCCCGCCGCGTCCTGTTGAGTCTGTTGCCGAAGAACCACCTGGGTCCCCTGACTTCGAGCCTAACCAGGAGTTCATGCTGTAACTGTATTGAGGAATAACCGGATTGGCAGGGTCGTGGCTGGGATGCCTTGTGCCCTCGGACTTGGCAAGGACTTTGAACGATGGGCAGAGATTGACTTTCTTTTCTTTCAGATAGGGCCAAAGAGGGCCGTCAGGCGGATATCTCGGGTCGTGCCATCGACAATAACGCTCGTACCCGCCCACAGGATACTCATTAGCGACGAGTGAGGTCCATGAATAAGGATAGCGGTCATCATTGTCGTCCAAATACATGTGCTGTACCATTCCGTATTGACGCAGGTTGGCCCGACAAGTCATTTCCCTTGCCTGCTCCTTAACGCGCTGCAGTGCCGGCATCAATATCGCCATCAATATCGCAATGATGGCGATGACGACCAAAAGCTCTATTAGGGTAAATCCACTTCGTTTGTTCATAATGGTACTCCTTTCAAATTAGTACATGACTAAATAATAATCAATTACCAATCGCCAGTTACTGATTTCATTAGTCCTTAAAAGAACTCATCCAATTGGGCCAGTCAGCCGGCATGACACCGCCAGCGGTGGTCCAGGGATTAACCAGGTTGAAATCACGAGACCACTTTAATGTCCACAACTGTTTAAGCCCTACTTTCTGGACGTGATAGTCCATAAAAATGGCATTTGTGTGTCCATCGTGGCGGTTGAGGCAGAAACGGTTCATCGCATTTTCGTCAGGGCGGAGCTGATGGCCATCGTATTCCGGAGGGGTATCGTCATCATCCGGCCATCCACACCAGAAATAGCAATCAAGCAACATAGGTATATTATTGCCACCCTTGACGTTAATGCTTCTCCAGAATCTGTTGGTTGGTTTTCCATAAACGTCACTGCCTACCGGCACATATATATAGCCGTTTACCCCATAACCGCCATAATAGCCTATTGTACGCTGTCCTCCGGCATCCCAGGGAGGAACCTTTCCCCAGGCCAAAAATGTGCCGCCCCACCAATCGATCCCAGTTATCATGTCCGGGTTGGCGATTTTTTTTGCTACCGGACAGCAGCGTATGTCTTCGGTGGTGATATAGTATTCCCGCATTGAATCCATCCAGCGTCCGTAAGCGTCACCGCCGCTTTTGCGTTCGGGGAAATAGCCCTCGTTGTCGTCCGTGTACATTGCAAAGATAGTGCCCCATTGCTTGAGGTTTGACTGACAAATAACTGTTTTTGCCTGTTTCTTTACCCGCTGCAGTGCCGGCATCAATATCGCCATTAACAATGCAATGATGGCAATCACCACCAAAAGTTCTATTAGTGTGAATCCTTTTTGTGTGCGCATAACTGAATTTTCTCCTTGTCCTCCAAAGAATCTTTTTTTCAAAGAACCAATTAGCACAAGAAACACACCTGTGGCTGTAACTGCTTTGTGTTAATCCTGATGTTTTGCCGCTTTACCCCACATAGCCACAGCGGCCCAGTGAAGATCCTCATTGCCGGCTTGTGTCCCGGAGAAGGCCGTCGGCGGCACCCGCTTGCCGAACTCGATTGTACGCGGGTCTTTCCATTTGTGATATTCACTGTGCCCGTCTGCAAAAGAAAACGTCGTTCCGTCACCGTGCCGAACCGGCGGCGGATCCCACCACTGCTCCTGCTTAACATAACAGGTCCAACCACCCAGGGCAGAAGTTATTGTACCGCCATCATCAAGAAAGACTATCCTGTAGGCAGGGTTGGGAATTTCCATTCTTTTTTTAATCATCTCCGCACCCATGCTGTCCCAGTTCTTACAGTTCATAGAATCAGACACAGAGTACGTCCGCAACATTTCTTCCTGAGCGCCTGAACGAACGATCTTGTTAACGGTCGGACACTTGTAAAGCTTCAAGGTCTTGACGTATGGCCACAAGGCCCCGTTCAGGATAGCATCTCTTTTTTGATCTACACTCATACCGGAGCGCCAATCAGCGAGTACCCAGGGAGTCTCATTCTGATGTATGCCGTACTCCCCTGTATCGCCGTTGACGAGATTGTCATCGTTCTCATCGGCATACATAATCCAGGCAAGGGTCAACTGCTTGAGATTGCTCAGACAGGTCGAACGCTTGCCCTGTTCCCTGACCCGATTTAGAGCCGGCATCAAGATGGCCATCAATACCGCAATGATAGCGATTACCACTAAAAGCTCTATTAGTGTGAATCCTATTTTTCTGCGCATAAAAATACCTTTCTTGTACTGTGCCAAAAAAATAAGTTTCTTAATAATATTATTCAGCAAGAACGGCTGAGCCTAAAAGCCCGACCCTTTCTGCGCAATAGTCATTTTCAGTAGTCTCTGTAAGGCCTTATCCACTCCGGCCAATCACTGGCCTGAACACCGCCGGCTAAGGTATAAGGACCCGCTGTGTTGAACCTCTTATGCCATTTCAACACCCACAGTTCTTTTAGTCCTACCTTTCTCGCCGAGAAATCAGCGAATGAGCAGCCTACATACCCATCGTGCCTGTTGACGCAGCAGCGTCCCATGTGATTGGCGGTCCAGACTGAGTCCTCATACTCTGCAGGTAGTTCCGTTTCTTGCGGCCATACGTCGAAACGAATGGCATCTAACATAAGCGGAATATTGCCTGCGCCCTGAACCCTCGGAGTTTTGAAGAAATTGTCGGCCCGGATGCCATTCTCAAATGTGAAGCTCGGTGCTGCTGGTGTGTCAAGCAGATAGCTGTTTAAGCCATAGCTGCCTGCGATACCGTCCGGGCTGAGGTTACTGTGGCCGGTGTAAAAGATGCCCCAGGCAGAAAAAACATTGAACTGCTGCCCGAGATTGCCACTCTCATCATACAAAGGTTTCCTGGCCGTCGGGCAGAACCATACCTTGTTTTTGATACGGCTTTGATAGCGTTCAGGCAATTGCGCTACCCACCAATAAGTGGTATCTCCAAAACCGCTAAAGAATTTACCGTCATTTTCGTCCATATAGAACTCAAATATAAGGTTCCACTGTTTGAGGTTTGCCAGGCAGGCAACTGTTCTGGCCTGTTCCTTTACCCGGGCAAGTGCCGGCATCAATATTGCCATCAATAATGCTATGATAGCAATCACTACTAAAAGCTCGATTAGGGTAAAACCTTTCCGTCTGCTCATAATAACGCTCCTCATCTCTAAAGACACTCTACCTATATCTGTTCTTCAAGATGCGCAAGAACAGCACTTTGTTCCATTAATTCAGCATTTTTACACTACTTTAGCTCGATATTACCGGATGCAGTATTATACACCAAATCTGAAATTTCTGCAAGATTAAAATTTAATTGAAATATATTAAAAACGTCGGGTAGTTTATAAGAGGGTAACCTGTCTGTTTCGATACGTTCATAACCGGGGGTAGGATAGAATATCAACTCAATGGAACCTACCAAAAACCTCATTTTTTCGCAAATATTGATGATTTGATACTTGTTAATATAAAGTGACCCATTGTCGAGTCAGGTATTCGTAAGAGTGCTGGAGGACAAGTTTGCGATAGCGATGTAGTCCTCGGCGCCGAGCTGTTCGGGACGTTGTGCTGGATTTATAGAACATCGCTCAAAGATTTCGGGCCAATTGTCAATTTTTGCAAGTTTGCCACGGGCCAATTTGCCGCAGGCCATAAGGGTCTTACGGCGATGACCCATAAAAAGATGTACGGTCTGACTGAAGAACTCCATATTCTCAATACGCTTTAACTTTTCCTGGTCGTGGACAAAGCTAACCATTGCCGAATCAACCTGTGGCTGAGGCCAAAAAACCGTCGGCTTCAAAACCCGTATAGTTTTTACATCGCCGGCAGCACTCAAGAAGATACTCAGGGCGCCGTAATCACTGGAAGCCGGGACGGCTGTCATTCGGTCGGCAACTTCCTTTTGGATGGTAACGTACATAGCGTCTGCTGCTCTCGGACCTGTAACCAGATTCAGCATCGTCGGCGAGGCGACGTTGTAAGGCAGATTTGCCACTAACAGGATTCGGCCATGATATTTTTTACGAGCCGACTCCAGTGCGTTTGTAACAGTATGGCTGAGGGTGTTTTTGTTCTCAAGAATATCAGTGTTGATAAGCTCGATGTTTTCTACGTTTGCGAGCCGGCTTTTTGTGATTTCGGCCAGTGTCCGGTCAAGCTCAACAGCAATAACCATACCGGCTTTTTCGATTAGGGCCTCGGCTAAAGAACCTGTGCCGCAGCCGACCTCGAGCACAATATCGTTATTGTTAATATTCGCCGAATCGACCAGCAGTCGCATCAGATTCAGGTCGATGAGAAAGTGCTGGCCGAGCCGTTTGTTCGGACGGACGCCTGCCGAGGCAAGTAACTGCTGGATTTGCCTTTTTGTCTGCATTGGCTTTAGGTGTTCGTTGTGTTGGCGTGAGCAAGTTCATGAGCCTTCTTTGTTTTGGCCATTTGTATTGCAGTGGTTATGGCTGATTTCATGCCGGTTGACTCGGCAATGTTTTGGCCTGCGATATCGAAAGCTGTTCCGTGAGCAGGTGATGTTCTTATAATCGGTATTCCGATGGTTACATTGACCGCCTGCTCGAAATTGAGCAGCTTTACAGGTATCATACCCT
>Ga0209979_1005360_pt1 | contig 10136 bp, 8 predicted proteins | sample AnhtaG_FD_183114 | JGI IMG/M metagenome (GOLD analysis project Ga0209979, IMG submission 183114) | Deep subsurface microbial communities from Anholt, Denmark to uncover new lineages of life (NeLLi) - Anholt_01485 metaG (SPAdes) (version 2) | ecosystem: Environmental > Aquatic > Marine > Oceanic >... | reverse complement strand
CCAGTGATAGATTCTACACAAGTGAGAGAGAAAGAAGAAGTTGAAGGCAAATTAGTTGCCGTAATTACTGCTGCCGTGGCTTCATATTTAGAAAAACCGAGAAGTGAATTTAAAATAATAAGTATAAAAAAATATAAACCGTCTGCAATAAATCCCTGGACTGCAATGGGGAGACAAGAATTAATGTTGGGGAAAAATATTAAATATTAATATTGAAGAAAGAGGAGGATTATAAACGAAATGAGAAAATTTAGAATTAAAGTTGATGGAAAAGCATATGAAGTAGAGGTAGAAGAAGTAGGAGAAAATAAATCCTCAGAGGGAACTATTTCTGCTCCTCAGCCTGTAATAACAAAAGTAAAAGAAGAACCGATAAAACCAAAACCGGCTAAGGTTTCGAATAGCCCAGCTCCCTCTAAAGCGCCAACTGCAGCAGTGGCAGGAGAGGAAGTAGTAGCACCTATGCCCGGTAAGGTACTTCAGTTAAAAGTATCTGAAGGAGATGGTGTAAAAGATGGTGATACTTTATTGATCTTAGAAGCAATGAAGATGGAAAATGAAATTGTAGCCAATGCCTCTGGAAGCATAAAAAAGATAAACGTAGCCGCAAATGATATGGTAGATACTGGCGATGTCTTAATGGTAATAGGTTAGAATAGAAAGGAGAATTTAAATGGATCTTTTAATGAAAGTCCTTTCTTTATTTACTCTTTCAGGATTTGCTGAACTTTATTCAGGCAATATTATAATGATTATTGTGGGAGGAGTATTATTATATCTTGCAATAGGGAAAAAATACGAGCCTTTACTTCTTGTACCTATTGGCTTTGGAGCAATATTAGTAAATTTACCCTTAACCGGAATAATGGAAGAGGGCGGTCTTTTATATTTTATTTCTTGGGGAATAAGACATGAAGTATACCCTTGTTTAATATTTATGGGGATTGGAGCAATGACTGATTTTGGACCCTTACTTTCTAATCCTATAACTTTTCTTTTAGGAGCAGCTGCTCAAGTAGGTGTATTTGTAGCTTTAGTTGGCTCGGTGCTTTTAGGATTTAATATTCAGGAAGCAGCTTCTATAGGAATTATCGGAGGGGCAGATGGACCAACAGCAATTTATCTAACAGTTAAAATGGCTCCTCACTTATTAGGAGCAGTTGCAGTGGCGGCATATTCTTATATGTCATTGGTTCCTATAATTCAACCTCCCATAATGAAATTATTGACTACCCCAGAGGAAAGAAAAATAGTTATGAAACAACTCAGGCCAGTATCCCGATTAGAGAGAATACTCTTTCCTATTATTTCGACTGTTTTAATTGGCCTTTTATTACCAGCTTCGGTCCCCATTATCGGGATGTTAATGTTGGGGAATCTATTTAGAGAGAGTTTAGTGGTAGATAGATTATCTAATACCGCCCAAAATGAATTGATTAATATCGTCACCATATTTTTAGCTACCTGTGTAGGAGCAACTATGCAAGCTGAATATTTTTTAACCTTTAATACTATTAAAATAATAATATTGGGTTTAATTGCCTTTGGGTTTGGGACAGCCGGGGGAGTTTTATTTGCTAAATTATTAAATAAAATTACCGGGGGAAAGATTAATCCTTTGATTGGTGCAGCCGGGGTGTCTGCTGTGCCTATGGCTGCCAGAGTAGCACAGAAGGTTGGACAAGAAGCAAATCCGAGCAACTTTTTATTGATGCATGCCATGGGTCCTAATGTAGCCGGAGTAATTGGAACTGCAGTTGCTGCTGGAGTAATGTTGACTTTATTGCAATAAAATTCGTATATCGTATTCTAGCGTATAGCGTTTAGCGTATAGAGTACAGTAATAAGTAAAGTGTAATGAGTAACAGGTTATACAAAGTTACTAATTGCGAGTTTTAAATTAAAAAAACAAGGGGTATATTGCATATGCTCCTTGTTTTTTCTTTCTCTTTCTTAACTCGATACTCGATACTATATACTTGATACTATATTTTCACCAATTGATTTTTTACTTCTGGTTACAAATATGCTAAAATATTTTCAGTTTGTTAGATGTTAAATGAAGGAAAAAGGAAGTATTATTGTGCCTAAAAAATCTTATTCTATCTTGATTTTTTTTATTATTGTCGCTTTAGTAGCTGCTGGAATTATAACTTATAATCGTTCTAAATTGGAGAGTAATTTTAAGCAAGTAGAATTAGTTATGAGCCTGAATGAATTGAGAGAATTGTCCTATCAGGAGGGATATGATGAAATTGAGCTGTTGGCCGAAATAAAACACTCCGGGATTAATTCTATAGCCATTCATGAAGATACTCTGGAAAGTCTCACTTTGTCTGGAAAGATACTCTATTTTTCTGATAAAGAACTTAACAAATTAAATTTCTTCTTAAAATCGATTGACCCCTTTAAAAAATTTCAACTTTCACCGGGGGAATCTTATATTATATTCAATGATAAAAATGATTATCTTCGTATAAAGGAAAATTTACAAAGACAATTAGGTGAAGATTTAGTAAGAGATCTTGGTTTTCTTCCTTATGTAGGTTTAAAAGTGAAAGGGAGTGAAGAAAAACTTGCTGATTTAGGTTTAGGATTTTCAGAAGAAGATATTGAGTTAGCAAGAAATTTGGGCTTTCAGGTCATTTTACGTCTCAAAAATTATTCTCAAATAAATAAGGAAGATATAGAGTTCAAATTTAAAGAAAGTGATAAAGCCGGAAAGATTTCGGGAATAATTTTTGAGGGGGAAACAGTTTTAGGTTACCCTTTAAAAGAGAATTTACTTTTTACCGCAGAACTTTTACAAAAAAAAGGATATCCTTTCGGAATTATAGAATTTGCTGGTCAAAAAGGGATTGAAACAGTTGCTCAATCAGCAAGTGAATTAGCAGTTAGAGTTCATAGTATTACCAAAGAAGAAATGGAAATTATTTCCAAACAGAAAGCCATAGAAAGATGGATTAGGGCAGCCAAAGAAAGAAAAGTGAGGATCTTTTATATCAAGCCTTTTATGAAGTCTAACTCTAATCTTATCGAGGATAATATATCTTATATTAGAACTATAAAAGAAGAGTTGGAAGTGAGTGATTTTAACACAGGAAGGGCCAGCATTCTTTCTACTACCTACCAAAAACCAAAAATATTCATTCTTTTATTAATTCTGGGGGTTATTTCTGGTGGATTAATCCTTTTGAAAGATGTTTTCAATATAAAAAAATATCAAGAATATTCTCTGTTATTATTAGGAATCTTATTTTCTTTAGTCCTGTTTTTTTTAAACCAGGAAATCTTTTTAATAAAGTTGATGGCTTTATTGGCAGCTCTAATATTTCCCACTTTGGCTATCATTAATAACGAAAAGTATTTTTTAGGAAACAATAATTCTAAATTAAAAGACACCCAAGATTTTTCTAAAAATAATCCCAGTTTTATTCAGATGATAAAAGAAGTTTTATCCGGATTTTTCAGGATAATTTTAATTACTTTATCCGGTGCTTTACTTATAGCAGCTTTACTAAGCAATAATAAGTTTATGTTGGGGATAGAACAGTTTAGCGGAATAAAGATTTCTTATCTGTTCCCACTTCTTTTGGTTCTGGCGATAATGTGGTTAAAGGTGAATAAGGGTAAATTAATGATTTTAGAAAATATCAAGAAGCCCATCCTGATTGAACATGTAATTATAATGGTTTTCTTTGCGGTATTTTTAGTAATTTATATTTCTCGTTCAGGGAATTTTTCTTTTCTCCCCGTTTTAAGCATTGAGGAGAAAATAAGAATCTTCTTGGAAAAGACTTTAATTGCCAGACCCCGAAATAAAGAATTTTTAATCGGTTATCCCGCTCTATTATTGGCGATGAGTATGAATTTCTTAAAAGTAAAAGAATTTAAGATTCCGATAATCATAATCGGGACCATTGGTCCAGTTACTTTAATTAATACCTTCTGTCATATTCACACTCCCTTTTTATTTTCAATGTTACGCACTTTTAATGGAGTATGGTTAGGCTTAACTCTGGGATTAATAATAATTACAATATTTTATTATCTGGTAAAAATATTCAGGAAAAAAATTAATTATGAAAAAGTCTAAAACCATGGTAAAAATAATGATTTCCGGTTATTATGGTTTTAATAATACCGGGGATGAGGCTATTCTTAAATCTATGGTTAGAGCCTTTAAGGAGAAGATACCCCAAATAAAGATAGTAGTTCTTTCCCATAGTCCCTTGCAGACCTCTCAAACTTATCAGATAAAAGCCATAAATCGACTGCATTTAATTGATATTATGCGTTGTTTACGAGATACTAATCTTTTTATTAGCGGGGGTGGAGGATTGATTCAAGATTCAACCGGAAAAGGCTGGAGCATATTATATTACCTGGGATTGATATTGGTAGCAAAAATAGTCAAAGTGCCGGTTATGATTTATGCCCAGGGTATTGGTCCGGTAAATAAGCGGATTAACAAAAAGTTAATAAAGTGGATTTTAAATAAGGTTGACTTAATTACCGTAAGAGATAACTCCTCTAAAGAATTATTAGAAAATTTAGGAGTTTCAGGGCCGTCAATATATGTGAATTCTGATCCCGTCTTTTTATTGAAGAAAAAAAATATTAACCATGTTATAAATATTTATCCTTATATTCGGGAATTAATTAATCCAGATGTTCGTCCCTTAATTGGGGTTTCAGTCAGAGAATATAAAAGCAATGGATCAGATTCAAAAAGAATATTTGCCCAAGCAGCTGATTATTTAATTGAAAATTATCAGGCGAAAATTATTTTTCTTCCCTTTCAATTTGATGAAGATGTGCATATTAGTGAAAAAATATTATCTCTAATGAAGAACCAGGCTGATGTATTGAAAACAAAGCTTGAGCCTGAAGAATTACTTTCTCTTATATCTCAATTATCTTTAGTGGTTGGCGTGAGACTTCATTCAATTATATTTTCCAGTATGGCTAATATTCCTTTTGTAGCTCTTAACTATGACCCTAAAGTGAAGTATTTTGTAGAAGATTTAGGCTTATCTGAACTGCTGTTAGAAATAGATGAAGATATCTCTTTAAAAAATATTCAAGAGAAGATAGAATATGTTAGAGAAAATAATGATAAAATAAAAGATATTTTACTCGAAAAAGTAAATAATTTGGAAGTAAAAGCTCTAGCTAATAATGAATTGGTTTTTAAGTTTTTAAACCTATAACTATTGAGGTTGTTATTCAATATGATCAGAATGTTTCACGTATATAAAAATTATCCCAATAAAATTCAGGCTTTACGGGATATCAATATCCATATAAAAAAGGGTGAATTTGTTTTTTTAGTGGGTCCTACAGGGGCAGGGAAGAGTACTTTTGTAAAATTGATTTACCGAGGGATTGTTCCTACCAAGGGACAAGTAATTGTCGATGGGATAAATATAGCTCGACTTAAACCCAGTTATGTACCTTATTTAAGACGGAATATAGGTATTGTCTTTCAAGATTTTAAATTACTGTATAATAGAACGGTGTATGAAAATATTTCCTTTGGTTTAAAAGCAATTGGAGCAACTAATTTTGAGATAAGACAGCAAGTTAAGAAGGTTCTTAATTTAGTAGGGCTGGAACATAAAAAGAAAATAAAACCGCATTTATTATCCGGAGGAGAACAGCAGAAATTATGTATTGCCCGGGCTATTGCGAACGAACCATTAATATTACTTACCGATGAACCAACTGGTAATTTAGATCCTTACACTTCCTGGGAGATTATGAAACTTCTATTTCATATAAATATACGGGGAACCACTATTATAATGGCTTCTCATGACAAACTTATGATAGATAAAGCTAAAAAGCGAATAGTAAGGTTGGAGCGAGGACGAATAATAGAAGATACGCAAAGAGGGATATATTAAGATGATTTTTGAGAATGTGGGATTTTATCTTAGAGAGGCTTTACTCAGTTTTAGAAGAAGTACTTTAATGGCTACAGCAGCAATATTAAGTATCACTACTATTTTAATTATTGTTGGAGTGTTTCTATTAATTTCTATAAATTCCAGTCTTTTTCTAATAAATTTAGAATCCCAATTAGAGATTGTAGTTTATTTAGAAGATAATATTTCTAAAGCTGAGCTAAACAATTTAAAAAGTAACATTACTTCAATAGATGGGATAAAGGAGGTAAAATTTGTTTCCAAAGAGGAAGCCTATCAGCAGTTATTAAAGAATTTAGGAGAGCAGAAAGATATACTCAGCGCTATTGAAAAAAACCCGCTTCCAGCTTCTTTTGAGATACAGGCAAAAGATCCTAAGATGATTAAGCAAATTGCCAATCAGATAGCTGAATTTAAAAAAGTGGAAGAAGTTGAGTATGGCCAGGAAATAGCAGAAAGATTGCTAAGCTTTACTTATATATTCAGAAGAGTGGGAATGTTAATATTAGCACTCTTGATCTTTGCCTCAATTTTGATTATATCGAGTATAATAAAGATTACTGTATATGCCAGAAGAAATGAAATTGAGATAATGAGCTTAGCAGGAGCTACTTCCTGGTTTATTAAATGGCCCTTTATAATTGAGGGCTTTTTACAGGGCTTTATTTCAGCCGTTCTTTCCATAATAATTTTATATAATCTTTATTTTTTTGCCACAAATAAAGTGCATCAAGCCATTCCTTTTTTACCATTAATGGTGGACAATATGGATTTATTACCTATAGGAATAGTAATTGTGTTGTTAGGTAGTTTTGTAGGAATTTTAGGAAGTATGTTTTCAGTAGGAAAATATTTAGATGTATAAAAAGAGATTAGTTTTAAAAAACAAGAAAATATTTTCTACTTTAATATTGATTTTAACCTTCATTTTGTTTTCTATTTTTTTTAGCTATGGTAATAGCAGTGGAGATTACAGTCAAAAGATAAATGAGGAAAAACAGAGATTAAAAAAGATAGAGCAACAGATTAAAAGTATTAAAGATGAAATTAATAATTTACAGAAGAAAGAAAGTGGTTATTTAGAAACACTTCATAAAATAGAAAAACTTTTACAGGATACAGAGAGAGAATTGCAAGCCATCGAAAGAGATTTAAAGCTTGCCCAAAAAGAGATAAAACAAGGCGAAGATGAGCTTATTCTTGAAAAACATTTGCTAAAAGAAAAGACTAAGCTATTAGAAAGTAGATTAAGGGAGATATATAAACGCCGTCTAACTGGCTATCTGGAAATTTTATTTAATAGTGAAAGCTTTTCTGATTTTCTTACTCGTTTCAGATATATAAAAAATATTTTGTCTTTAGATGCAGAAGTGATTAATGATATTCGCCAGCAGATGAAAAAGATAGAGAATAATAAAATAAACCTGGAGAACAGGGAAGAGATATTGAGTTTGTTAAAAAAAGAGGTAGAAAAAGAGAAAGAAAATATTGAATTTTCTATTAAAGCTAGAAAATCTATAATTAATAAGATAGATTCTCAAAAAGAAGTATATCTAAAATCTTTAAAAGAGTTAGAGCAATCTTCTCAAGAAATAAAGAGTATAATAGAAAGAATTTATAAGCAGCAGGAAGAAGATTCTAAAAAGGTTTCCCAAAAAGAAGTTCCAGCGATTATTCTAAAACCCAAAAAAGGAATTTTAGCCCTACCTATTCAGGGTAAATTAATTTCCAAGTATGGAAGACAAAAAAATGCTGATTTTAATACTTATACTTTTAATTCTGGAATAGATATTAGTGCTCCCCTTGGACAGGTAGTCCGTGCAGCCGGTTCAGGAGAGATAATTTATACTGGAAGTATAAAGGGATATGGGCAAATAATAATTATTGATCATGGAGGAAGAGTTACTACTCTGTATGCCCACCTTTCTAAAATTTTAATAGATATTGGAGAAAAAGTGAAAAAGGGGCAAATTGTAGGCCAGGTGGGTGATAGTGGCGGCGTTTCTTCTACCAGGCTGCATTTTGAAGTTAGAGTAGAAGGTAAACCTACTGACCCTATGAATTGGCTATGAACATAAACATTCTAAAGATTTGGTGGTGAAAAGTTTGATGAATATAAAAAGAAAGAGAATAATTACTTTAATTTCGATTTTTATCTTGGTTTCGATAATAAGTGGATTTCTATTTTATAATGTTAGGGCAAATGACAAGACCAATGAAGAGGAACTATTTACTAACTTAGAGCCTTTCTTTGAAGCTTTAAATTTAGTAAGATTTGAATACATAAAGAAGGACATAGATTTAGATGAAGTTATTCAGGGGGCCATAAGAGGTATGCTTAAAGCCCTTGATGATCCCTACACTCGCTATATGGACCCTCAAGCTCTTAAAAGGGAGCAGGAAGATATGTTTTTAGGTCATTTCGGAGGGTTAGGGATAATTATCTCTATAAAAGATGATCAATTAACTATAATCTCTCCCATTGAGGATACCCCAGCCTATAGAGCAGGAATAAAAGCAGGAGATAAGATAGTGGAGATTGATGGAAAATCAACAGAAGGAATTGAGTTAAATGAAGCAGTTGATATTTTAAGGGGGGAGAAAGGTACCGAGGTTACCTTGGGAATTAAGAGAGAGAACGTAGAGGAGATTTTAGAAATTACCATAATCCGAGATATCATCGAAGTTAAAGCGGTAAAAAATAAAGTAATGGGTAAGAATAATAACCTTGGCTATATCCGAATTACTACTTTTAATGTGAATACCGAACCTGAACTAAAAGAAGTACTAAATGAATTTAAAAAAGATAGTAATATTCAGGGGATTATTCTCGATTTACGTAATAATCCGGGAGGGTTGTTGGATAGTGCCATAGAGGTTGCCAGTAAATTTGTAGAAGAAGGACCTATTGTTCATATTAAGGATAGAGACGGGATAGTAGCTACTATAGAATCCAGGGGGAATAAATATCCCCAATGGCCTTTATTTGTGCTGGTAAATGAGGGAAGTGCAAGTGCTTCAGAGATTGTAGCTGGAGCGGTTCAGGATTCTGGAAGAGGGAAATTGTTAGGAGAGAGGACATTTGGTAAGGGAGTAGTTCAACAGGTCTTTAATTTATCTAATGGCTCGGGAGTTGCTATTACCACTTCTGAATATTTTACCCCTAACGAGCGTTCTATAAATCATATCGGGATTGAACCGGATATATTAGTAGAACCGGTAGAAGATAGCGAACAGGATATGCAGTTAAATAAGGCGCTACAGTTATTGGAAGAGGAAATAAATTAGTATTTAGTATATCGTATATCGTATATCGTATATCGTAAAGAAAATAAAAGTTAATAGCCAGAAGCCAAATTTGTATCTCGTGAATCGTATCCCGTATTTCAGCGGGTATCGTACTCCAAAATCAAAGTTCACAATGACAGAAAACTTAATAAGATTACAACTATAAACTATTAACTAACTAACGAAGTAACCAGCCAACTAAATACTATTTACTAACGACTAATTTATGAAACTTTGAAAGGAACTTTATTTTGAAGAAGAGCCAAAGAGAAATTATAAATATTATTGCTTTAGTAATTATTTTGGTTATAGCTTTTAGTATTTCTAATTTATTCAATAAGTCTATTAAGGAAGAAAATAGTCTTCGTAATACCCAAAATGCTAATTCAACGACTACTAATGAAGTAGAGTTGGAAGTAAAGGAACCTGAAGAAACTACTTATGACAGCGAACAATATACAGATTTAATAGTTAATGATTTAGCCTCTTCAGAGGAAGAGATAAGCTTTTCCCCTAAAGTAGCTTTTATAATAGATGATTTAGGATATGAAACAGAAGTGGCGAAAAAAATGATGGAATTGGAATTTCCTATAGCACTATCTATATTACCTTTTCTCCAATATTCTGAATTTATTGCAGAAGAAGGCAGAAAAAATAATCGGGAAATTATGTTGCATCTACCGATGGAGCCTAATAATTCTGATGCTGACCCCGGACCTGGCGCAATTAAATCCTATATGTCGGAAGAAGAAATCAGACAGGCTGTCAGAGACTGTATTTTAAATTTCCCCTATATTATAGGGGTTAATAATCATATGGGCTCAAAGATCACCGAAGATAGAGAAATAATGGAGATAATTTTAGAAGAAATTAGAGAATATAATTTATTTTTCATAGATAGTATAACCACCAAGGATT
>Ga0209979_1005359_pt1 | contig 10137 bp, 10 predicted proteins | sample AnhtaG_FD_183114 | JGI IMG/M metagenome (GOLD analysis project Ga0209979, IMG submission 183114) | Deep subsurface microbial communities from Anholt, Denmark to uncover new lineages of life (NeLLi) - Anholt_01485 metaG (SPAdes) (version 2) | ecosystem: Environmental > Aquatic > Marine > Oceanic... | reverse complement strand
GCCCTGGGCTTCGGCGTGGCGCAACACGGCCTCAAGGGCGACCAGGTTGGCATGCACGTCCGCGATGATGGCGATGCGCATCTCCCGCCCATGGTATGCGGGCCGGCAGGGCGCGTCCAGGGCAGCACCGTTGACACCCGCCCAGCCCAGGCGCACAATCCCTGCAGCGCACATTGACAGAGAGGGGTCGGTTCCTGATTCGCAGCCCAGCGAACATCTGGCGTCGTTTCTGGGCACTTTCCTGGCGGTGGAAGGGGCCGATTGCAGGCGCGGTCTTGCTGGTAGCGCTACTGGCTGCGGTTGCTGTGGTCATGGCTAGCCTCAGCGGCAGCGACACTGCAGTCTCAGGGGCTGTCCAAACGCCGACGCCGACACCCACGCCCACGCCCACGCCGACGCCTACTCCCACGCCCACTCCCACGCCTACGCCTACACCCACACCCACGCCCACGCCGACGCCTACACCTTCACCTACGCCTGAGCCGCCGACACCCACGCCTGAGCCACCTCCACCGACAGCCACAGCGCCCCCGCAGCCCTCTACGACCCGTTGTGGTGACGTACGATACCTAAGCTGGGTGTGGCAATTCTCCGTTGACGGCTCGCCGGAAGACATTGCGGCGGTGTTGGCGGAGCATAACCTGGGCATCATCCTCAAGACGCACAAAGGCACCGACTGGATGGCTCATGAAGATGACTCTCCCCATGCCGTCAGCGGCCCGGAGCAGGTCAGTCGTTTGGCGCAGTTCTTTGAGACGCGTGGGGTGCCGTTCCACGCCTACGCCGTCGTGATAGGCATCGACCCAAAGCGGGAAGCAGAGATGGCTGCTGCGGTGCTAGCCGCCGGTGCCCGCAGCATCTTCCTTGACCTAGAGCCTTGGCATGGGTATTGGCAGGGGACCGCGGAGGCCGCCAGCGTGTTCGGCCAGGAGCTGCGCCGACTTCAACCCAATGGTGTCGTCGTCACGGCTATCGAGCCGCGTCCGTGGGCGCTGGAGAAGATCCCCATGGCCGAGTTCGCCTCCTTCAGCGACGCGCTGGCCCCCCTCATCTACTGGGAGACCTTCAACACTCCGCCGAACATCGAGGCGTACCGGGCCAGTGGCTGGCCGCCCGGTCCCGACGGCATCACTCCCGAGTTCTTGCTAGATGTTTCTACGAGCCTACTGCAACCGTACAACCTTCCCATCCATCCAGTGGGCCAAGGAGCTTCGCTGAACATGAACGCCTGGGCGCGATTCCTAGACGACGCCTCTCAGTCGGGCATGTCAGACGTATCCGTGTGGCGCTATGGTGTCACGAACCCAGCAGTTTGGGATCTGCTGAAGGAGAGGTCTCCCTGCGGGTAGGGCTGGGGGCCGTACCCCACGATGTCGGCCAGGCACCACAGGTCGTCGCAGGCGCCCTGGGCTTCGGCGTGGCGCAGCACGGCCTCAAGGGCGACGAGGTTGGCGTGCACGTCCGCGACGATGGCGATGCGCATCTCCCGCCCATGGTATGCGGGCCTGGCAGGGCCCGTCCAGGGTGGCCCCGTTGACACCCGCCCAGCTCAGGCGCACAATCGCGGCTAACTCCGAGAGAAGCCTCAAGGCTGCTCACACGCGCGTCTTGATGGACTTCAAAGCCGGGGTGAATCCCGCGCCACCTGCGGGGCTAGTTGGCCCCTTGTGGGCGTTTGACCGCCGTGCTAGCATTGTCGTGATGGTTGGCATCTTCTATGACGCCGCGGCCGGCGCTCACCGGCCGTTCATGTTGCAGACACGGTTGAAGTTCTGCGCGTCGACTCCCCGCAGGGAATCGCTCCGAGCTCGATGACCAGACCTTTACCGAGGGATTAGAAAGGAGGTCATCGAGTGACCTACGAAGACCGTACCCTGACGTGCGCTGAGTGCAACTCCGAGTTCACCTTCAGCGCCGACGACCAGGAGTTTCACGCCGGTCGCGGCTACGAAGACCCCAAGCGTTGCCCTTCCTGCCGCCAGACCCGGCGCGGCGGCGGTGGCTACGGAGGAGGAGGAGGAGGAGGAGGAGGCTACGGCGGCCCCCGCCAGATGTACGATGCGGTTTGTGCCAGCTGCGGCTCAGCGTGCCAAGTCCCCTTCCAGCCCCGCCAGGACCGGCCCGTCTACTGCAGCGACTGTTTCTCCAAGGACAAACCGACTGGCCCGCGCCGGTAGCATGCCCTCGCGCAGTCCCGCCTTCATTTCAGAAGGGAGGCTTTCATGCTGGCCGTGACCGATAAGGCCGTTCAGTACCTCCGTGAAACCTTAAGTCGCGAGGAAGAGGGCACCCCGGCGGCATTCCGAATCGCTAACACCGAGGAGGGCTACGAGCTCACTCCCGACGAGGCGAAAGAAGGCGACCAGGTCTTCGACCACGAGGGCGAGAACTACCTTCTGCTGGACACTGAGGTGGGCGAGGCCCTCTCCAACGCCACCCTGGACGTTCAGGAGTCCCCCCAAGGCCCGCGACTCGCCCTATCGGAGGGCGGCACACCCTAGCTCAAGCCCGTACTCTCCCGCCCGTCGTATGCGGGCCGGGCAAGACCCGTCCAGGGCAAGGCCCGTTGACAGCCGCCCAGCCCAGGCGCACAATCGCGCCTCGCTACCGCCCTAGCGCCTGCTGGCGTCCAGCCGCCGGCAGCGGCCTTGCGCGCAAGCCTGAGCGTTGGCTCTAAGAGCTGCCGCAGATAGGGCAGGGATCCCCGAAGGAGTAGCTCAGAACGCCGCATCTCGTGCAGAAGGGCCGGCCCTCGACATCGGGCGCCGGGCGAAATGCGGAGTCCCGGCGGCAGCGCACGTCTGTGTTGGTCGCAGCGTCCGGGGAGCCGCCAAGCCAGTCGTCCGGACCATGCCCATCGGCAACGATCTCTGGCAACGAGACAGTCGTGGGCTCCGTGAACAAGCCACTCTGGTAGGCGTGTCGGAGGAGACGCAAGCGCTTCTGAAGCGCACGGTCGCCTTCTTGGATGTTTCCGCTCTCGAGGACATTGGACACTGGGGACCATCCCTCCTGGTGATAGGCGAACGGCACGCCTTCGGAATCTCTGTGTGGACGCTATCTAGGACGCGTACAGGACATCGACCGTTACGACCTCTGCCCGGGTTTGCCCCTGCCAATGAGGTCGGGTTAGTGACTCTGGGGCTCCCGGGCGCGTCCAGGGCAGCACCGTTGACACTCGCCCGGCCCAATCGCACAATGCCTGCGGGTGGGCTGGCACGAGGAGACGGGAGACATGGGTCACGCCGCGAACCGGTTCATCACGAGCCTCAAGTTGTTCAACCGCAAAGAGCGCTTCTTCTTGGTCGGGTGGGCCTTGGGGAACCGCGAGTTCAGGCTCGACCCCGCGTTCACGCGTCAACTCTCATCTGAGCTGGCGCTGGACGTTCCCAGCGACGCCTTCGTTGCGATGGACTACCATCTCGACTGGATCTACGCTAGCGTTTTCCTGTCAGTGACAGACGACGCCGAGGCAGTCCACTCCAACAGGGATGGGCTCATTTCGGGGAACCAGGAGGACATAGACTTGGTCGTCGCCTTTGATGACGGCGACGGTGGGCATCTCATCATGGTGGAAGCGAAGGGAGTCACCGGCTGGACGAACAGGCAGGCGACATCCAAGGCTCGCAGGCTGGAAGCCATCTTCGGACTGCGCGGCGACATGTGGCCGGATATTCGCCCTCACTTCGTCATCGTTTCGCCGAAAGAGCCTCGGGGTCTGGACTGCAGTGGCTGGCCCGGCTGGATGAAGCGAGGCGATGGCCGCCCGTACTGGATTAAGATGGAGATACGGGGAGGGCTCTTGCGGGTCACGAGGTGTCACGACACCGGAAAGGTGAGCCGGGAGGGGCGATACTGGAGGGTCATCGATTCGCGCTGAGGTCTGGCCGCGAGCAGCCGCGCCGCCGCGTATAATACCCCCGTGAACGTCTCTGACCTCGGCGAGTTCGGGCTCATTGACCGGCTGGCGGCGGCCGTGGGCGCCACCCGCCCGGAGTCCCCTTCGACAGGCTCAGGGCAGGGCCTCATCGTCGGCATCGGGGACGACGCCGCCGCCTGGCGTTTCGGTGACGCCGTCATCCTGGCCACCACCGACACGCTGGTGGAGGGGGTGCACTTCCCGCCCGGGCTCGCCCCATGGGCGGACCTGGGGTGGAAGGCCCTGGCGGTGAACGTCAGCGACATCGCCGCCATGGGCGGCACGCCCCAGTTCGCCCTGATCACCCTGGCGCTTCCGCCGGAGACTCCGCTGGAGGACGTCGACGAGCTGTACGCCGGGCTGCGGGAGTGCAGCGCGGAGTACGGCGTGGCCGTGGTGGGCGGCGACGTGGTGCGGGCGCCCCAGGCCGTGATCAGCGTGGCCGTCCTGGGCCACGCCGAGCTGGACAGCGACGGCCAGCCCCAGTTGCTGCGGCGCGACGCCGCGCGCGCCGGCTACGCTATCGCCGTGACCGGCAGCCTGGGCGACTCCGCAGCCGGGCTGCGGCGCCTGAAGGACGGGGCGTCCGCCGACGACCCCCTGGTCCGCGCCCACCTGAGGCCGAAGCCTCCGCTGGCGGCCGGGCAGCAGGCCGCCCATCTCGGCGTCCCCTGCGCCATCGACGTCTCCGACGGCCTGCTCCAGGACCTGGGCCACATCTGCGAGCCCTGCGGCCTGGGGGCGGTGGTGCGGGCCGAAGCGCTGCCCCTGAGCCAGGAGCTGCGCCGGGCCTTCCCGGCCGAGGCCATCTCCCTGGCCTGTACGGGCGGTGAGGACTACCAGCTCGTATTCATCGCGCCGCAGGAGACGATGCGCCTCCTGCGGGCCTCTGCCCAGGTGCCCCTCACCGTCATCGGCGAGATGGACGAGCACCCCGAGCAGCGGCCCCGCCTGATCGACGAATCGGGCAAGGAGATGCGCCTGCCTGCCGGTAGGCAAGGCGTGCCCGGGGCCGGCTGGGACCACCTGCGGCCGGACGGCCGCCCGTCTGGGCGGACGTGAGCGAGCCTGCCCTGAGCGCTGCCGAAGGGGGCGCTGGCTTCGTCAGCCGCGGCCCCGGCGAGACGCGCCGGCTGGGCGCCCGCCTGGGCCGCCTGCTGCGCCCCGGGGACGCCGTCCTCCTCTCCGGCGATCTGGGGGCGGGCAAGACGGTGTTCGTGCAGGGGGTCGCCCGCGGCATGGGGTTCGAGGGATCGGTGTCGTCCAAGTCGTTCGTCCTGCTGGGGGAGTACCAGGGTCGGCGGTCCAAGCTCTACCACGCCGACCTCTACCGCCTGGAGGCGCCGGAGCAGGCCGAGGAGCTGGCGGTGGACGAGTACTGCGCCGATGGCGTGCTGGTGGCCGAGTGGCCGGAGCGGGCCCCTCACGTCTTCCCGCCGGACCACCTCCGGATCCACTTCGAGATGACGGGCGAGCGCACGCGGTCGCTGGCCCTGGAGGCGAACGGCCCTCGCAGCAGGGAGCTACTGGCCCGACTGAGGCGCTGACCGCCCGCCGTGGCTCGGCCTTCGTGGCTGCGGTATAGTATGCCCCGAACCCGTTATGGAGCTGTCCATCGACACCGCTTCCGACATCGCCTCGGTGGCCCTCTCCCGCGAGGGGGCCCTTCAGGCCGAGGTGAGCTGGCGCTGCCGCCGCAACCACACGGTGGAACTGCTCGCCACCATCGACCGGTTGCTCTCGCAGGCGGGGGCGACCAAGCAGGAGCTCGCCGCCGTGTTCGTCTGCAACGGCCCGGGGATGTACACCGGCTTGAGGGTGGGTGTGAGCACCGCCCAGGGGCTGGCCTACGCCCTCAGGCTTCCGGTGGTGGGGATCGGCCGCCTGGAGCTGGACGCCTATCAGCACGCCGCCTTCCCCGGCCGCATCGTGGCCGTGCACCGCGCCGGCCGCGGGGAGCTGGCCTGGGCCGCCTACCGGTCGCGTCCGTGGCGGCAGGTCACGGCTCCGCGCCTGGACTGGCCGGCGGAGGTAGTGCGGCGGGCCTGTGGCCGGACGCTGTTCTGCGGTGAGGTGGACGATGAGCTGGCGAAGGCGATAGGGGATGCCCTGGGTGCCCGGGCAGTCATCGCTTCGGCAGCGGCCTCGGTGCGGCGGGCCGCCTTCCTGGCGGAGCTCGGGTACCAGCGGCTGGCCGCCGGCGACGGCCAGGACGCGGCGGCCCTGCGGGTCGTCTACCTGCGTCCGCCGGCCATCAGCGGCAAGCCTGCCTGCCGGTAGGCAGGCGCTAGCCTGTAGCGGTGACGGTGCTACAATAGCGCAGCGATGGAACGCACCCTCGTCCTGATCAAGCCGGACGCCATGCAGCGGGGCCTGGCCGGGGAGATCGTGGCCCGGCTGGAGCGCCGCGGCCTGCGCATCGCCGCCATGCGCCTGTTCCAGATGGACGAGACGCTGGCCCGCCGCCACTACGCCGAGCACGAGGGGAAGCCGTTCTACGAGGGGCTGATCTCCTCCATCACCTCCTGCCCCATCATCGCCGCCGTCTTCGAGGGCACCAACGCCGTAGAGGTCGTGCGTAAGACCATGGGCGCCACCAATCCCGCCGCCGCCGAGCCCGGCACCATCCGCGGCGACCTGGCCCTGGAGACGGGCCGCAACCTGATCCACGGCTCCGATTCCCTGGAGTCGGCGCAGCGGGAGACACGTATTCACGGGACGTGGATCGATGGCTTTTCGAGGCCACGGACTGAGACCCACACGAGGCGTCCAGTGCTAGAGGTCGACAAGCTGCGTCTGCCGCCCGAGGAGTTGCGTCTGCAACACGACCCCGCCAGCTTCACCTTCGAGTGCACCGATGAGCTGGTGCCGTTGTCGGAGTTCGTGGGGCAGGACCGGGCCGTGCGTTCGCTCCAGTTCGGGCTGGAGCTGGAGAAACCGGGTTACAACATCTTCGTCACCGGGCTGACGGGCACCGGTAAGGCTACGGCGATCCTGGAGTACATCCAGCGGACGGTGGAGAGGCGACGACAGGCGGGCGCGCTCCCCCTGCCAGACGATTGGTGCTACGTCCACAACTTCGACGAGCCGGACCGGCCCAACGCCCTGCGCCTGCCGCCCGGCTTGGGCAGGAACCTGCGCGACCAGCTGGAAGAGCTGCTGTCGGCGGTAAGGGACAGCGTGAGCCGGGCCTTCGCCAGCGAGGAGTACGAGCACCAGAAGCGGGAGACCCTGGAGGGCGGCCAGCAGGAAGCGAAGCGGATCATGGACCAGGCTCAGAAGCAGGCGGAGGAGGCCGGTTTCCTCCTGCGGTTCTCGCCGGTGGGGGTGGCCCTGATGCCCCTGGTCGAGGGCAAGCCTATGAACGCCGAGCAGTTCGCTGCCCTGGAGCCCGCGCAACGCCAGGAGATCGAGAGCCGCCAGCAGCGGGTCATGGAGGCCATAGGAGAGGTAGCGGAACGCCTGCGGGCCGTGGAGCGTGAGGCGTCCCAGCAGCTGCGCCAGTTGGACCGCCAGGTGGGGGAGACGGCGGCGGCGGGCCTGTTCGACTCCGTCATCTCCCAGAACGAGGTATACCCGGAGCTGGTGCGATTCCTGCAGCAGCTGCGGGAGTTCACCCTGGCCAACATCGAGCTGTTCCGGGAGCGCGATGGGCAGCCCAACATGGCGCTGGCCCTGGCCGCCGCCGGTCCGCAGCCGGATCCGTTCCTGGCCTTCCGCTGCAACGTCTTCGTGGACAACTCGCAGGCCCACGGGCCCCCCATCGTGGTGGAGGTCAACCCTATTTGGACCAACCTGTTCGGCAAGCTCGAGCGACGGGCCCACCTGGGCACCTACGTGAGCGACCACACTATGCTGAAGCCGGGGGCCGTGCAGAGGGCCAACGGCGGCTACGTCATCCTCAACTTGGTGGACATCCTCAGCAAGCCGGGCTCCTGGGACGGCCTCAAGCGGGTCATCCGCACCAAGGAGGTGCGCCTGGAGGACCCCCTGGAGCAGTACGGCCTGCTCACGCCTCAGGGCCTGCGGCCGGAGCCTATCCCCGTGGACCTGAAGCTGGTTATGACCGGGGAGCCCATGGCCTACTTCCTCCTGTCGGCGTACGACGAGGAGTTCTGGGAGATGTTCAAGGTCAAGGCGGACTTCGATGTCCAGATCTCCAGGACGCCGGAGAACACCTTGGCCTACGCCGGCTTCATCTGCGCCTGCTGCCAGCGGGAGGGGCTGCGCCACTTCGACCGGATGGCCGTGGCCAAGGTCATCGAGCAGAGCAGCCGCGTGGTGGGCGACCAGGAGAAGCTCTCGGCCCGCTTCGGGCAGATAAGGGACCTGATCGTCGAGGCGGACTACTGGGCGGGCCGGGACGACAGCCCCATCGTCAAGGGCCAGCACGTGGGGCGGGCCATCGGCGAGAGGGTCTACCGCCTGAACCTGGTGGAGGAGCGCATCCGGGAGCTGATCGCCCGCGGGGTGATCATGGTGGACGTGACGGGCTCCGTGATAGGGCAGGTGAACGGCCTCTCGGTCCTGGACTTCGGGGAGTTCAGCTTCGGGCGGCCGTCCAGGATCACGGCGCGGACGTTCATGGGGCAGAAGGGGGTCACCAGCATCGATCGGGAATCGCAGTTGAGCGGCCGCCTGCACGACAAGGGGGTCCTGATCCTCAGCGGCTACCTGGGGTGGAAGCACGCCCAGGACAAGCCGCTATCGCTCTCAGCCAGCATCTCCTTCGAGCAGGCCTACGAGCCGGTGGAGGGGGACAGCGCCTCCCTGGCCGAGCTGTGCGCGACCCTGTCCAGCCTGGCCGACGCGCCGCTGCGCCAGGACCTGGCCATCACCGGCTCCGTCAACCAGAGGGGGGAGGTGCAGCCCGTGGGCGGCCTCAACCAGAAGATCGAGGGCTTCCACGACGTCTGTAAGGCCATCGGCTTCAGCGGGGAGCAGGGGGCCGTCATCCCGTCGCGCAACCGGCGGAACCTTATGCTGCGGGAGGACGTGGTGGAGTCGGTGCGGCAGGGCGGGTTCCACATCTACGCCGTGGACAGCGTGGACCAGGCGATGGAGCTGCTTGCGGGGCTGCCCGCCGGTGAGCGGCAGCCGGACGGCACCTATCCCGCGGGCAGCGTCAACGGCCTCGTCGATGCGCGGCTACGCCAGATGGGGGAGGCGCTGAGGCGGTTCGCCCGCAGGAGACGAAGGGCCGGGGCGGAAGGCGAGGGGGAGGAGGAGCAGCAGGGTCAGGGGTAGGCGCGGGCCCGTCTGCTACTGGACCCGCACCACCGGGGTCGCATTGTACCACAGCCCTTCGAGGTCGTAGTGGCCACGCTCTTCCTGGCCGAAAATGTGGACGATGATGTCGCCGTAGTCCAAGAGGACCCATCCGGATGCGGCGTCGCCCTCGCGGCCGAGGGGCTCGACGCCGTCCGGTGAGAGCCCTTCGTCCACAGACTCCAGCATCGCCTTTAGCTGCCGCACCGTCTGGCCGCTGGCGATGACAAAATAATCGGCGAAGGACGCCACCTTGCTGATGTCCAGCAGCAGGATGTCCTCCGCCTGCTTCTCCGCCAGGAGATCTACGATTTTACGGGCCAGCGCTCCCGCTTTCAGGTTTCCTCCTCGCCAGCGCCTTTCTGGACCTGGGAGAAATATTATAGCATGTATCCGGTATGCCTAACTCTCGAGTCGTAGTCGCTATGTCCGGGGGCGTGGACTCCTCCGTGGCCGCCGCCTTGCTGCGGGAGCAGGGGTACGAGGTGGTGGGCGTCACCATGCGCCTGTGGACGGTGGAGGACCCCAGCGCCGCGCGCCACCACCGACGCTGCTGCTCGGTGGAGGACACGGACGATGCCCGCGCCGCCTGCGACCAGCTGGCTATCCCCCACTACGTCCTCAACTTCGAGCGGGCGTTCGCCACAGGCGTGGTGGACCAGTTCGTGCAGGAGTACGCGCGGGGCCGCACGCCCAACCCCTGCCTGGCCTGCAACAACCAGGTGAAGTTCCGCCCCCTGCTGGAGCACGCCCTGGCCCTGGGCGCCGACTGCCTGGCCACCGGCCACTACGCCCGCCTTCGGCCATACGGCCGGCCGTCTGGCCGCCGCCCAGACGGGCGCCCGTCCGGGCGCAACGGCCGCGGGTACGAGATGTGGCGGGCCGCCGACCGGTCCAAGGACCAGTCCTACGTCTTGTACACCCTTGGCCAGCGGGAGCTCTCACGCGCC
>Ga0209979_1005358_pt1 | contig 10141 bp, 8 predicted proteins | sample AnhtaG_FD_183114 | JGI IMG/M metagenome (GOLD analysis project Ga0209979, IMG submission 183114) | Deep subsurface microbial communities from Anholt, Denmark to uncover new lineages of life (NeLLi) - Anholt_01485 metaG (SPAdes) (version 2) | ecosystem: Environmental > Aquatic > Marine > Oceanic >... | reverse complement strand
AATGCTGCAATCATCAATCCATTCCAGTCGGTCAGCACTTTATCGTCTTTATGTGGTCTAATCCTTTTTTCCCTAACTTCAAATAGTTGTTTTCTGGCGGATTCAAAATCGAAATTTGAAGTATTGGCCGATCCGAATTTTAAATGCAATATATTTTTTTCTGTTTTTATTTTAGTTGCTTCATCCAAAAAATTGCCGTCTACATTAACGTTATAGAGTTTTGAAAATTTTTCTGCCTTATCTGGTCCAAATATTTCTTCGATTTCTGTTTTGGACCAAACATAAAATTTCCCTTCCTCTCCTTCGCTATCAGCATCCTCAGCGCTATAAAATGCGCCTTCTGGAGATGTCATATCGCGTAAAACATATGTCATTATTTCTTTTGCTGTATTAGCGTACTCCTTCTTATTGGTTGCTTGATACGCTTCCAGATAAGCAAGAGTTAATAAAGATTGATCGTAGAGCATTTTTTCGAAATGAGGTACAAGCCAGTCAGAATCCGTAGAGTAACGGTGAAAGCCAAATCCGATGTGATCGTAGATTCCTCCCATTCGCATTTGTTTTAGCGTTTTTTCGACCATAGCTAGTGCGTTCTCGTCTCCAGTTCGCTTCCAATATCGCAATAAAAACAGTAGATTATGCGGCGTAGGAAACTTAGGAGACTTTCCAAATCCTCCGTTCTTTTTATCAAATCTTGCAGAAAGCTGAGAGTATGTACTATTTAAAACATTTTTTGTTAAACTACTTCCTGGCGATTCTGCATTCACATCTTGTAAGGCAAAGATTATTTTCTCGCTCGACTCTAATAGCTGTTTTCTCTCGTTCTTCCATAAACTATCTATTCGTTTTATTAAATCTATTATACCTATCCTTCCAAAACGGCTTTCCTTTGGAAAATATGTCCCCGCAAAGAATGGTTTTTTATCTGGAGTCATTACAATTGTTAGTGGCCAACCTCCCGAGCCAGTCATAAGTTGGCAGACGGTCATGTAGATTTTGTCTATGTCGGGTCTTTCTTCTCTATCAACTTTAATGGAAACAAATGTTTCGTTCATAAATTTAGCAACTGAGGAGTCCTCAAAGGACTCGTGGGCCATAACATGACACCAGTGACATGTAGAATACCCTATGGATAAAAAAATCGGTTTATCTTCAGATTTAGCTTTATCGAAAGCTTCATCCCCCCAAGGATACCAATTTACGGGATTTTTAGCGTGTTGAAGTAAATATGGACTTTTCTCAGTAATAAGTTTATTATACTTTATACTAGTCTTAGATTCATCTCGTTCTGTATTGTAATCGTTAATAACATTCACCTATTCAAATTTATTGATATGTTCTTCAAACTTATCAATGTAAATAAAATCTTCTATAGCTTTTCTTGGAGGCCTTTGCTTTTCTCCTAGTTTCATTGATTCAGAAAGCACCGGATTAACATCCTTTGAGTGTTTTCCAATTATTATCAAAGTAATTAACCTCATTGCATTTGGAATCCCAAGAATCTCTTTTGCTGAAGTTTCATCAAATCCTGCTATTGGATGAGCAACTAATCCTAATTCAGTAGCACGCAACATAATAAATGCTGTAGCCATGCCTGTGTCAAACAAATAGTATAATCGTTCTCCAATCATGCAATCATTTTCAGGTTTACTGAACACACCTACAATCATTGACGCTTTTTCAGCCCACTTATTACCCCCTGATAACGCTGTAAAAAGCTGTTTTAATACTTGTTTATTGTAAGCAAATACAAATCGCCATGGCTGCTTATTGCCGCAAGAAGGAGATATCTTGGCCACTTCTGCAAGATTGTTAATCATATCTTGAGTAATTTTTACTGGTTCTAACGATCTATAAGCTCTCCTTTTTTCGATAGTCTCTTTAACGCTCATGATTGCAGTTTAATTTTTCAATTCTACTAATATTTTCTGTACTTCTTTAGGATGTCGTCCCACAGATACTTTAGACCAAATATATGCGATCTTTCCCTCTGGATTTATTAAAAAGGTACTACGCGCCACACCCATATATTCCTTGCCTCTGAAGGACCTCTTACCCCATTTTCCATACGATCTTATAACATCTTTATCAAGATCGCTTAAAAGAGTTACTTTAAGATTTTTTTTCTCAATGAATTTTGCGTGAGATTCAGGACTATCGGGGCTAATACCGATTACTTCTGCATTTAACTTTTGAAGTTCGGGCAAAATTCCCGTAAAACCTATTGCTTCAGTGGTACAACCAGGTGTATTATCTTTAGGATAAAAGTAAACGATGACGTACTTACCTTTAAAATCCTTAAGACACACTTCTTTATTATCTTTGTCTGGTAGACAAAAATCAGGAGCATTATCTCCAACCTTTAATTCAACTTCATTAACTGTCATTTTAATTTTCTCCTTGAAAATTTTGGATTTTATTCGTGTTTCAATTATAAAATCTTTTGAATACAATTTCAATGTTCAGATTATTAACTATAAAAGGATTGGAAATGTTCTATTAATTAGTATTATTAGAAAATTCAAATATTAATAAAATATAAATTAGCAATTAATGTGAGTTAAGATATGGATAAAAGGAGCATTGGAATCTTTCTAGCGGTTTTAGGCGTGATCTTCTTAGGTATTTCAGGAATAACAATTTGGAGCATGTTTTTTGATTACGAAATATCTAAAGGAGTACTAATTATCTTGTCAATTCCATTAATAGCATTTAGCTCTACTACTATTTTTTTTGGATTTTATTTAATTACAAGAGCGAAATTAGGAGTAAAAGTTAAAGGATTAATTTTAATAATAGATGGCATAATCCCAATAATCTGCTCTATTTACGCTATGGCAGATTCGCGACTTGACGCAATCAACGAATTAAGAATCTTAGTTTTACTGCCATTGACCCTTGTAGGTATATTTATACTTATTTACGGAGTATTTTTAGTAACCGCTGATATTTATATAGATAGCGATACGACCAAAAAACGAGCAAACCAGATATTAGGATTAATTTCAATCGCTATAGGTCTTGTTAATATAATCTCGTTTGTTGTGCTGATTACAACCTCAGGGGAACAGCCAATTATTTTATCGTTCTTTTGGTTATTGCTTGGAGTAATTTTTGTGTATTTTGGCGTTCATTTAATCATAAAAAAAATTGAGCCTTAAAAAAAATACTCAAAAAAGAAAAAGTAAAATAATTATGAGTTAATTTTCTCGAATTACTTTTTCTTCAAAATATAATACAATTTTAAGCTGAAAATTAATTTGAGAATATATTTTAACATAACCCAATTCCCTGACTTTCTTCTTAAAATACTTAGAACAAGACGAAATCGGCTTCGGGAGAGTTTTCTCTTTTTTTTATTTCTTTTCAGAATAATTGCCTTATTTGGGCAGGTGGTCACACACAACCCACACCCAATACAGAAATCCAAATTAACTGAAGTGACATTGTCCATTCGAGAAATTGCCTTCATTTGACAACGATTTATACAAGTGTTACAACCTGAACACTCATTAACATCTACTTCAGCATGATAAGTAGAAAAATAAATTTCTGATGGACGGGGAAGTTTATTAGCAAGTTTTAATCCTTCACAACAACACCCGCAGCAAGTGCAAATAAATCCTAATCGTTTAGAATTTCCTGGTTGGAGAACCAAACCTGCTTCTTCAGCTTTCCTCAAAATTTCAATTGATTCTTCCTTAGTTATAGGACGGGCATAACCATGGTTAATATAATATCTAGCTGTTTGTCGAAACACTAAGCACGACTCACGAAGTTCTGTCTGTGTGCACTTTTGATCCAGGAGATCGTGTCCAATTCTGCACACGCATTCTGCAACACCGAAAGGACCCTTTACTTTTTTAATTAATTTAATTATATCGTCGTATTTGTAGACTTTAGATTCAACAGATAAACTTTTTTCTATTGGTATAGTCCTTAATTGGTGAATTCCTGTTTTTATGAACTCCTCTGCTAAGGCTTCGTCAATGTATTGATGCATCAATTCCATAAATTCACTCGTAAGCCTTGTAACTTGAAATTCATACACTCCAATAATAAACAACGCGTTTCTATAGTAAATTCTTTTGCCTTTTTTTTCTCCGAAAATCGCTCCTTTTTCCACCAGATTATCTAGTAAAACTCTTAACTCCTCTTTCGAATCTACTTCTTTTTTAACTCTCCTAAATATTGTTCTTATTGTCTCTGGAATGATTTTTAGTTTCGTCGCTACTATTGCCTCTTTAGAACTAAAGAGAAGTTTCAGTATACGGATTTCCACACCTGATTCAGTTTGAGGAAATCCAACGGGCAATTTATCCAAATGTCTTTGTAGTTCTCTATATACGGTTTGGCTTTTACTCATCTGCTTAAACCAATTTATTGGAAGAATAAATGCTGTATATTGGAATTTTAATTTGTATTAAAATTAATTATTCAAAATTGTTTAAGTATATTCGCTATAAAAAAAATACTCAAAAAAGAAAAAATAAAATATTTATGGATCGTTCCTGAAGGGATGGCGAGCATTCTCAGCGTTTTTGATACCATCATCCACCGTAGGTAGCCCTTCCATTGCCTTTCGAATGGCATTTCTTGTTGCTTTATAATTGTTTATAAAAACTCGTTTTCGAGCGCTTGCACTTGGGTGTACAAATACATTTACGACAATTAATATATCCTCTGCAGCTTCTTTAGGAAGGATTCCATCTTCTACACACTTCATTACTGCTTTCGCGACTGCTGCTTGAGCGGGACCGTAGGTTAGACTTGCATGCCGCAGAGAAGTAACCTTTACTGTAGGGATCATTATTGTTGCCGGTTTAACTTGCATGTTTGGTTCTAGAATAACCTGTAGTCCTTCGCGACCCTTAGCAGGATGGGTTAAAGCTCGAGCGTAAGCATCCCCTACTGGGCCATCTTTACTTCCTATCAACAAGTCAATGTGTGCTAATTCTGCTCTATTCCCAACAAGAGATTCTCCAACTTTCAGCCTAAAATCAGTTATTTTTTCTGGAGTAATACCCACTGAATAAAATCTACTCGTTAGTTCTTTCTCACCGATCTTGAACTTAATTTCTTTCTTTTCAATATATCCTAACTTTTCAAGTTCAATTCTAAATTCGTCTTGAAGCTCGTACGATAGAGCATCTCCAAGAATGATAGGTCGCCTTGTCGTGCCTACTGGAACTCCCATCATATTTAAGCACTCTTTAGCGCCTAATGCGCCAGAATTGATTAACATGCGAGCTAATTTTTGAACTTTCTTTTGTAGAGTTTGAGCTTCTTTTAACCGATTATTTTTCACATGATCGTAAATTTCAAGCCATATCTTAGGAATCACATTAGCAGAGCCAAGTATGCAACCTGCTGCGCCACCCGCTAAAGCACCTAATACATTTTCGTCCCACCCAATCAAAACAGAGATTTTATCGCTTACTTTTTCGAGTAACGCAGAGAAGTATTTGTAATCACCGCTAGAATCTTTTATTGCGATAAAATTCTCGATATCAACTAGATCTTCTACAACTGTCCAAGGCAATTCTACACCGGTGCAAGCTGGAATGTTATACAGCACTAATGGAATATCTGTTTTTTCAGCAATCGTGAAGTAATGATCGTATAATCCCTTTGCTTTAGGTTTTAGGTAGTATGGTGTTACTATTATACAGGCATCAGCTCCAATATCTGTTGCAGCTTTGGTAGCGTCTATAACCAGTTTTGTACCAGTCTCCCCTGTTCCCGCAATTACTGGAACTCTTCCATTCGTTTCATCTACTACGATTTCAATGACTCTCAAGCGTTCTTCGAACGTCATATTTACGAATTCTCCAGTCGTCCCTACAGGTACGAGCCCGGTAACTCCTTGTTCTATGAGATAATTTACTAAATTTCTAAGGTTTTCTTCGTTAATTGATTCGTCATCTTTATTGAAAGGAGTGACTAACGCAGGCATAACTCCCGTTGGTCTAAAATCAAATTTTCCCATTATAATTAATTCTCCACATTTATTATTGGTGGTGTAGATTTTTAGCTGCTATAAATGCAATCCCGTTTTCAGTTAAAGCTTTAGCCGTTGAATTTACCGCGTCGTTTCGATCTAAATGATTAATTCGTAGTGCATCCCAAAGTCCCGCTTCTTTCAAATCTTTTTTAGAGGCAAAATATTCGAGGATGTCCGTTGGATGTTCTCTACCTTTATCAACCTCTACATTTCCACCTTCATGTTTGGCGCTGATATTTTTAACATTCTTAGCTAATTCCATTAGTTCATCGCGACGATCGTAAGGCTGTCTAACGATGCTTTTATAACATTCAGTAATGTGATGTTCTAACCTTACTACATCTTCGAAACCAAAAGGTTTCCTTATGTAGGCAGATAATTCAAGTGTCTGGTTGTTAACTGCATTCGACAAGTTGTAACCGATTAATGGACTTGTTCCATCTTCCCGAGCGAATAGTTTCGCAGTCATTAATGTCCAGAGACTTGAGTAGGGATTATCGTTTCCCATAAAAACGGAGATTTTAAACTCGTTATTAATTCCTAGTTTATAAATTAAATAACCTAATAAAACAGTACCAGGATTCACATTTAAAACTTGTTTGATACCGTAATTCGTAAAATAATAAAGGAATTCGTCGATCCATTTTAAGGCATACTCATTTGGTTGTCCTACACCTCCAAAATATCCAGTAATGGTATCAGGTCCTCCAAGATGAACATTTACAGGCATTCCATCTGGACCTGGTGCGGTACCTTTTGTGTCAAGAGTTTCTACCCATGAAGAACCTATAATTTGCATAGCGGCAGCCATAGCTAATAAATCGCCATCTTCCTCTTGTTCTTTCATATTTCTTACGCGGATTATCCTTCCAGGGACTAATTTCTCATTTTCAATGCAATCCTTTACGATGTCGATAAAAAATGGAAAATATTGACATGCCGAGAGCTCCAAGGTGACCGCAAAATCCTCATTAAAGGATACATCAGACAATCTATCGCCTAAAATTTTCTTTCGATAGTCTTTTACACTAATAAAGGATTTTTTATCACTTTGAGAAATTAACCATTCAATATCTTTCACATAATCTGAATTCTTCTTCTCTAATTGTGCTAACAGGTTCTCTACTTTACTAGCTTCTTCTGCTTTTTTATTAATCTCTTCTACTCCACCATACTTATCAACGATAGCTAAGAGATCGTTTATTAACGGGTTTTTATCGTCGAGAAGGAAGTCGTTCACCGCCTTTAATGCGGTGTCTGGAATTTTTAATTTTTCTCTAATGTCTTTCATTTTACATTTAACCTTTTTTATTCAAACTTAATGTTTAGAATTCTACCCAAAGAATTCCCATTCTTCCAACTTTCATTGGAAGAGACTACAAACTTAATCAAGTTTCAGTATATTATAAATTTATTTGTAAATAACCAAAAAGTTTTAACTAAATCCAAAACTGATACTTTAAAGAACAAAATAACTAAAGTGGAATAAAATTTGTATAAGTATAGCGTTTCAATTCTCGGTACAGGCTTCATTGGGCTCTGTTCAGCAGCTTGTTTTGCCGATAAGGATATAAAAGTGTTGGCTTCAACTCACAACGAGAAGAAAGCTAAGATGATTAACGATGGAAAAGCTCCTTTTTACGAAGCAGACTTACAAGAAATGATAGATGAAATTAAAGCAAAAAAACCAGAGTTATTACAATGCCTACTTGATCCCGTTAAAGCCGTTCTCGAAACGGATATTTCAATGATTACTCAGGGAACGCCTATGCGAGAAGATAAAAGCATAAACTTGGGTTACATCGAGAGCACTGCTAGAGAGATAGGAGAAGCTCTTAAACAAAAAGATTCTTACCATCTAGTCGTCGTAAGATCCACAGTTGTTCCGGGTACTGCTAGAAATCTCGTTGGTAAAATAATTACTGAAGTTTCCGGAAAAATTCCTGGAAAAGATTTTGGTTTATGTATGCAACCGGAGTTTTTGGCAGAGGGACGATCGATTGAGGATACATTAAGACCAGATAGAATTGTTATTGGTGCATTTGACGATAGAAGCGGTGATATGCTCCAAGAGTTTTATGAATATTTCTACGGTAACCACCTGCAAAATTGCCCGCTCCTAAGAATGAATTTAGAAAGTGCTGAGCTCGTTAAATATGGAAATAATTGCCTCTTGTCTACAAAAATTAGTTACGCAAATGAGTTTGCAAATTTCGCTCAATTAGTGCCTAATGTCGATATAGTCCAAGTGATGAAGGGCGTAGGGTTGGATTATCGTATAAACAACCGATTTTTAAATGCGGGAGTGGGTTTTGGGGGTTCTTGTTTTCATAAAGATGTAAACGCTATTAAAGCATGGTCTAAATCAAAGGGATACCCATCGAGATTATTAGAAGCAGTTCTTGGAATTAACGACGATCAAGCAATTGAAATTGTCGAAATGGCAGAAGAACTTGCGGGTAAACTGGCAGGTAAAAGGGTTACATTATTAGGTCTTTCATTCAAACCAGGTACTGACGACATGAGGGAAGCACCTAGCTTAAGAGTCGTTGACGAACTGATGAAACGTGGTATTATGAATATAACTGGATACGATCCTAAAGCTAAAGAAACGGCAAAGGTAGAATTTGGAGATAAGATAAAGTATGCTGACTCGATCAAAGAAGCCCTTAATGATTCAGAATGCGCTTTTTTAATAACAGAATGGGACGAGTTTAAAAATCTTACTCCTGACGATTTTAAGAAGCACATGAAAACACCTAACATAATTGATGGAAGAAGACTTTTCGATTACGACAAGTTCAACAACGCTTTACCATTCAGAGCTATTGGGCGCATCAATTTAAAATAACGCTTTAAAAATTTCTTTCAATAGTGTTGTTTTTTCATTTTATCTTATCATTTAGTATTTATAGAGGCAATAATTTTATAGGTAACCTAATATACTATTAAGAGTAAAAGAGATAAAATGGAAAAATAGAAAATCAAAATAATGAAACTATTAAACGATTCCGTAGACGAAATAAATGGAAGTAATATTGTCTTGAAAAAACTATGTGAATTTTGTGGAAAACCTTTAAAGCTCTATCAGCGAAATTATGATAGACCCCACAAATTTGTCTTTATCAATATCGCTCAAGAACCACCAAACCACTATTTTTGTTCTAAAAAATGTAAAAACGATTGGATATTTAACCCAAGCAAAAAAGAGCGATAGGTCGTGCTAACCGAAATTTTTTGATTTTGTTTTAGAACAATTCCTTCCTTATATATTATCCATAGTTTTGTGTTCATCCACCTTATCTATAAAAAAAAAAAAATTTTTGCTTGTTCAGATAACTACTTTTCAAATGTACTCATTAGTATTCCACCAAGAATTGCTTTATTTGGGGTTTTGAGCTAGAATTTCCTTCATTTTTATCTTTGGATGGTTATATCTAGCCCTACCTAGAGTATATTCCCCCCATTGAATAGCTATTTGGGGACAATAATGAAGACACGCAGTGCACATTTGACATCTATGTTGCCACTCAGGTTTTTCATTTACGAGTTTTATATTATCGACGGGACAGATTTGTTGACAGATTCCACAACCATTACAATTTTCATCTGTATAGTACTTTTCATCCTTAGTATTTACTTCTTTTATAAAAGAGTAATATGAATTCTTCATTGGGTAAATAGAACTTTCCCTTACCTTACCTTTCTGATTATTACGAATTATTTTAGCAATTTTTTCTAACTTTAATTCACCGTTCTTTATTCTCTTATCTCCTTTTTCTTTTGAAGGAACGGGATTCATTCGTTTTGATCCCCATATGTTATTTGAAAAAATTCTTATATTATATGCAGCATCAAGCTCTTTGTTTTTTGGTTTTAATAACTTTATCAGCACCGGCGATACATACTGCTTGGAAAAACCTCCCATAGTAGTAACAGCAAAAATATATTTTGCATTACTTAAATCTATCTTCTCAATAAAATCATAGACAATTTTAGGGAGAGACCAAGTATACACTGGAAAAACAAAGCCAACTTTTTCTGATGTGGCGATTATAGAATCTTGTTTCATTAGACTCGCAATCGGTAGAAGTTCGCAATCATCAAGTTTTTCTTTAAGACATTTGGCCGTATGTA
>Ga0209979_1005356_pt1 | contig 10142 bp, 11 predicted proteins | sample AnhtaG_FD_183114 | JGI IMG/M metagenome (GOLD analysis project Ga0209979, IMG submission 183114) | Deep subsurface microbial communities from Anholt, Denmark to uncover new lineages of life (NeLLi) - Anholt_01485 metaG (SPAdes) (version 2) | ecosystem: Environmental > Aquatic > Marine > Oceanic... | reverse complement strand
CGGGTGTGCGGATTGTCCCATCGGCGACACGCTGAACTGCCGCTTTAACTGGGGTGACCTGTTGTACTTCCTGGCTGGTTTCCTGCCACCTGCGATTGCTGTCGTCGCCGGGATGATACGGGGCGGATTTGGCTGGTATCTCGTCGGCTGGGTTGGCTACATGCTGTTCTTCTTCTTCGTGTGGGAGGCCCGCATTCTGTGCAGTCACTGCCCCTACTGGGCTGAGGACGGGCGTGTCCTGCGCTGCCTGGCCAATTACGGGGTGATCAAGATGTGGCGCTACCACCCGGAGCCGATGAGCACCTCAGAGAAAGTGCAGTTTCTGGTGGGCGCCGGGACCATGGTACTTTACCCATTTCCTTTCCTGATCATGGGCGGGCAGTACATCCTGGCGCTGATCGCGCTGGCGGGGCTGGTCAGCTTGGGGTTCAGTCTGAAGAAGCACGTGTGCACGCGGTGCGTGAACTTCTCCTGCCCGGCCAATGGCGTCCCCAAAGAGATCATCGAGGCTTACCTGAGGCGCAACCCGGTGATGCGCCAGGCGTGGGAGGAAAGCGGCTACCGATGGCTTGCCGGCACAAAATGCTGATCTTCGCTCTAGGAGGCAATCGTGAAAAATCAGTTGTCCCTGAAACGAATACTCATTGACGGCACCATCTTGAGTGTCCTGCTCACGATCATCATTTACGGGTCTCTTGGCGTGAACCCGGCGATGTGGGTCCACGACTACCCGCCGGATATTCAGGCTGCGGTCGGAGACGTTGACATTCCACCAGCTCAGACGATCATCGTCAGCGTGCTCTTCTTCGTCGCCGTCATCGGCGTGGTGCTCTACTCAAACGCCAAGCTGCGGCAGCAAAATCGCGGTGAGCTGTCGTTCCTGGCGGCCTTTGCCAACAGTGCGCTGATCCTGTTCTTCTTTGCGGTGTGGGATCTCCTGATCCTCGACTGGCTCATCTTCGTCATCATTCAGCCCGACCTCGTCGTCATCCCAGGAACGGAAGGGCTGGCGGGGTACAAGGATTACTTCTTTCACTTCGAGGTGAGCTTTCTGGGCCTGACGCAGTGGGTCTCTGTTCTGGTCGGGGGCCTGGTGCTGGCGGGTTTGTCAATGATCAGGTTGGGTGGGCCGAGGGCCGGCAAAGCGAGCTTTGACGCGATCTACAAGGATGTACCCGCTGAACAAAAGCAGCTTTTGCAGGACTTTCGTGCCAACCACCCTTATCGGGAGTTGGATGTTGACGGTACACCCTGGCGGTATATCGCCTGCGGGCAGGGGGACAAAGCTTTGCTCTTTTTGCCCGGTGGATTCTTGGCAGCCGACATGTATTTCCACGCCGTCCTGGCCCTCAAGGAAACGCACCGCATCATTGTGCCCGATTCATACACGCTACAAGGCACGTTCAGCATGGACGACGTGTACCGCGCCATCGTCCACATCCTCGACGCCGAGGGCATAGAGAAGGCAACCGTCATTGGGCTTTCTGCCGGCGGAGGAGTGGCTCAGTACTTCATCCAGGAGTGCCCGGAGCGGGTGGAGCATCTGGTGTTGTCTCACTGCGGCATCCTCGAAAGGGACGCGGAAGCGGCAAACAAGCTGAAGAAGATGCTCACGCTGGTCAAGATACTACCCCTCTTTGTCACGCGGCGGATAGTTCTGAAAATGACGACGGGCAATGTTCCGCCCTCCAGCAAGTGGATCGAGTTTCACAACGCGTATTTTCAGGAAGCCAGCTCGCGCATCAACAAGACCATGTTTGTGCGGTTTCTCGAGGGCGCGATGGAAATGCGTCGCCGCTTCGTGTTCAAGCCAGAGGTGCTCGAATCCTGGGCCGGAGAAACTCTCATCCTGGCGTCGAAGGATGACCAGGCGGCATTTGCCAGTTTGGGAAAGCTGCAAGCGCATTACCCCAGGGCGCAAACGCACCTGTTTGAGGAGGGTGGGCATCACACGTTCATGTTTTTCCCTGAGGCATATACTGCCGTCCTGAAGGAGTTTGTGGAGAGGAGTGATGACCTTTCAATTAGGAAGCCTTAAGCAGTACTGGTTCATTGGCTTAGTGGTACTTTGGGCGGTGGTGGCGGTGGTATTCCTATTAACGGCACCAAAGCCGACCATGGAGCAGCAGGCTGCATCATCCGAGCAGCCCAGCGCATTGGAATCCGCGCACCCTGTTGCATCGGAATCTGGGCAGCCGACCACATTGGAGGAAGACGAGACGTTGACCGCGCGGGTGGTCGAAGTGTTGGAGGAGGGCATCGTTGACCTGGACATTGCTGGTGCACATCCTTACCAACGCTTATTGCTGCACATCGAGAGGGGTTCCCTGGCCGGGCAGGAGGTCGTCGTCGAGCATGGAACCTTCACCACCATCACCGAGGAGCGGCTGCTTCACCCCGGCGACCAGGTCTACCTGGAACGGGTGGGGGGACCGCAAGGGGATCGGCTGTACATCTCCGATTACGTGCGCACCGGCTCACTGTTCTGGATAGTGGCGCTGTTCGTAGGGCTCGTGGTGCTGGTGGGCCGGGGTAAGGGGCTGCGTTCGCTGGTGGGAACGCTGTTTAGCCTGTTGATCATCTTCGCTTTCGTCGTGCCCCAGATCCTGGCCGGTCGGGATCCGGTGACGGTGAGCATCACCGGCTCCATCGTGATGCTGACTGTGTCCACCTACCTGGTCTACGGCTGGAACCCGAAGGCCCACGCGGCGGTAGCGGGGATGATGTTGAGCCTGGTGTTGACAGGGGTGTTGGCCTGGCTTTTCGTGGGGTGGACCCGCCTGACCGGAATGGGTACAGAGGAGAGTATCTACCTGATGATGGAACTGGGACCGGGGGTCAAGCTTAGAGGGCTGGTGCTAGCCGGAATCATCATTGGCTCCCTGGGCGTGCTGGACGACATCTGCGTGGGGCAGGCCTCGGCAGTCTTTGAACTGATCAAAGTAAATCGCGACCTGGGCTGGGTGGAACTGTTTCGCCACAGCCTCAATATCGGCCGGGACCACATCGCGGCTATGGTGAACACGCTGCTTTTGGCCTATATAGGGGCCTCATTCCCATTGATGCTGGTCTTTACCATCTACCAGGAACCGTTCCGTCAGCGGATCAACCGCGAGCCCATCGCCGAAGAGATCGTGCGAACGCTGGTGGGAAGCATAGGGTTGATCCTGGCAGTACCTATCACCGGTCTGATCGCCAGCCTGCTGGCCCGCTGGATGGTCCGGAGGGAAGTGGCGTTAGGTGCTTGACAAAATCCTTAGCTTGTTCGATAATACTTACGGGCCATCACCTACGGGTCTCTTTACGGGAATCCGGCGATGTGGGTCCACGACTATCGGCCGGACATCCGGGCCGTGGTCGGTGAAGTCGAGGTGCCGCCCGTCCAGACTATCATCGTCGGCGTGCTCTTCTTCAGCGTCGCCGTAGGCGTGGTGCTCTATTCCAACGCCAAGCTCCGGCAGCAGAACGGCGGCAAGCTGTGGTTCCTGGCGGCCTTTACCAACAGCGCGCTGCTCCTCTTCTTCTTTGCTGTGTGGGATCTCCTGATCCTTGACTGGCTCATCTTCGTCACGATTCAGCTCAGCAATCTTGCGTCCCCAATAGTCTATCTGACGGGAAAGGCGATATAATTGATCTGTTTCGGTCATAGCCTGCCTTTGCAAGAGAACTCCCTGTAGCCAGAGAAGCGATAGCCAAGAGCTTCACAGACCCGAATCGAAGCGGCGTTGCTCTCGGTGACAATATAGAGAGGCTTGATCCCTTCTTTCAGCAATTCAGAAGTGCAGGCAGAGACGACAGCCTTAGCCAGGCCCCGTCCCCGGTAACCTTCCTGGGTCCAGACGCCGACCTCGGCAAAGTGAGGCGAGCACCAGTTTGTGCCTGCGGCCGCGATCACGCTCTCGCCATCCCTGATCTCAAAGCGAGGGAAGCGGTCTTCCTTTACTTCGGCGGAGCTCAGTACAGGGACTACCTTTTCGACGAGGTGGCGAAAATCCGGTCGGAAGCTCGTTTCGTCAACAGTGTAGATCAAGTTGTAATTCTGATCCCAGGTGATGAGACATCGCTTCAGGACTGAGGCCCTTTGTTCTTTCGCAGCGAAGAGATACTCCCAGCCCTCGTCCAGGTGATTGGATAGAAGAGCGGACAACACGTTGCCGGAGTCGGCTCGCATCACGACCAGGGGTGTGAAAAGGTCATGTCCAGTCTGACAGATGGCGAGGAAGCCGTCGGCGACCTCCTGGCCGTGAGTGAAGAGCTGCGTCCGTTTATGATAGAGGGCGTAATAAGCGGTGAGGGCATCCTCTACGGAAGTGAGCGATAGCAAGTGGGCGATCGAGCTTCGTTCCTGTAAGTTATGCAATTTGGACTCCCCAAATCACAAGTAAGCGTCCAGAGGATGTCATTGCGAGGAGCGAAGCGACGAAGCAATCCCCGGCCCGCGACGGAGGAGATTGCTTCGCTCCCTACGGTCGCTCGCAATGACAGAGCAGCGACACTCAAAGAGGGAGACCAGCTACCCTCCTTACTGTTTACGGATAGATACGTCCCAGCAGCCTGGGGAAGGGAATCGTCTCCCGGATGTGCTTCACGCCGCAGATCCAGGCCACAGTCCGCTCCAGGCCCAGGCCGAAGCCGGAATGGGGCACTGATCCGTAGCGCCGCAGATCGAGATACCACTCATAGGCCTGGCGAGGGATGCCAAGCTGTTCCACCTGCTGTTCCAGATATTCGTAGCTGGCGGTGCGCTGACCGCCACCAATGATCTCACCGTACCCCTCAGTGGCCAGCAAGTCCACCGACAGACAAACCTCTGGCCGCTCAGGGTCAACCTCCATGTAGAAGGCCTTGCATTGAGTGGGATAGTGGTGGACGAAGACCGGCTTCTCAAAGTGCTCGGCCAGGGCCACTTCGTGAGGGGCCCCGAAATCATCGCCCCACTCGATGGATACGCCGTCCCTGCTGAGGATTTCAACTGCTGAGTCATAAGTGATGCGCGGAAATGGTGGTTCCACCCTCTCTAGCATCGTTGTATCGCGTTGGAGGGTCTTCAGTTCTTCGGCTCGGTTCTTCAACGTCGTCTGGACGATATAGCTGACGAGCTCCTCCTCGACGCGCATGCACTCGTCCAGGTCGGCCCAGGCCATCTCCGGCTCCAGCATCCAGAACTCCAGCAAGTGGCGGCGGGTCTTTGACTTCTCGGCCCGAAAAGTGGGGCCGAAGCAGTAGACCTTGCCGAAGGACATAATCTCGGCCTCGTTGTAGAGTTGGCCGCTCTGGGTGAGATAGGCCAGCTCCCCAAAGTAGTCGGTCTCAAAGAGGGTGGAGGTGTCCTCGCAGGAGGAGGGGGTGAGGATGGGGGTGTCCAGGTTGATGAAGCCGTGGGAGTCCAGCCAATCGCGGATGGCCCGCACCACCTCGGCCCGTACTCGCAGGACGGCATGCTGCCTGGGGGAGCGCAGCCAAAGGTGGCGGCGATCCATCAGGAAATCCACGCCGTGCTCCTTGGGGGTTATAGGGTAATCCTCAGCCAGTTGCACGATCTCTACATCGTTCACCGTGAGCTCGTAGCCGCCCGGTGCTCGCTTGTCAGTTCGGACGGTGCCTGTAACGATCAGGGATGACTCCTGGGTCACCGTTTTGGCTGCTTCGAACACCTCTGGAGACACTTCATCCTCAAAGACCACGGCCTGGATTATCCCCGTGCCATCCCGAACCAGCAGAAACTGCAAACGTCCTTTATCGGTGCTGTTGTACAGCCAGCCCTTGAGGGTCACCTCCTCGCCCACGTGGGCGGCGATGTCCTCGATGTACGCATGTTCAGCCAAGATTATACCCCCTTACCCTCACTCAGAACCCAGCCAATGCAAGACTGCTCCCTAACCAGGCAGTCAATCTCCCCAAGCTCCTCCGCCAGCATCTCCCGCACCATTGACCTGAGTTTGCCGATGCTACGGGTTTGGGTGCGTTTCATCTCACTTGAAGCCACATTTGCTCCCGCTGGATCGCCAGATCCAGCGGCTCAGGCCAGTAGGAGGTTGGCGTTATCCAGTGGGATAATGGCTGGCTCCGCGTAATTGGTGGGATTGGACGGGGATCTGACGATCCCCTTTGAGCAAGCTCGGAAACACATCTAGCCTGCAGAGCAAGTAGCATACTCTCCAACTCAAATGAAACATGCCCTACGGATTTTACCCGGCCCACTGGATTAGAAACCCAGGGCGATCGCCGGCAGTTATTACCGGAATCATTCTTCGAAGTTCATATAACCACGCAGGTGAGGGTGTAGGCGATGCCCTCTATCGATTGGATCTCGGTGATGACCAGCTCTCCCAGCGCATCGGTGTCTGGAACCTCGACGAAGGCGATCACGTCGTATGGCCCCGTGACGTTGTGGGCGCTGTTGACCCCCTCGATGGCCAATAGGGCCTCGATCACATCCTCGCCCAGGCCGGCCTCCACGTTTGCCAGGATGTAGGCTTTGACGCTCATCGTTTCTCCTTCCTTCAGGGAATTTTACTCTTTTCCTTTTTCTGAAAACCAGCCTTCCCTTTTCCTTACCTCCGTTGAAACCCTGGTGCTCGGACCGTCTCCCCTGGCTACGGCAACAGCAACGTTCTTACCAACCGCTTCCGCTATCTCCGCAACATCTCTATGTGCAAATCCTGGGCAGAGGAGGATTGAGTGAATGCCCTCCTCTTTGACAAGCTTTTTGCACACTTCAACCGCTTGACCTTGGTCCTTAACCACCAGTACAAAGAGTTTGTACTTGGACGTTTCAATCACGCACTTGTGCTTCTCTGGCTCTGCATCAGGGGCATGGGCAAGGAAGACCACTTTGAATGCCATATTCATCACCTCCTATTATATCTGGACGGGCTTGGGCATTTCACTTAACGTGACATAAGTGAACCTTGTTTGCCCAACGCCAAGTTGTGCGATTAAGATACACACCCATCAGCGCAGAGATAAGATGGTCAGATAGCCACTTCTGTTGGTAGATCTTTCTTTGTGAGTTCTGTCTCGCCTAACATGTCGCGGCTATTCGAAGCTTCTTATTGCTTACTCTCATGGAGTCTTATTCGCCGAATTAACTCATCGACTGAGGATTTGAACTTCCCAACATCTACTGTTGCAATAGGGCGCGCTAACTCGATACGATGCTCAGGCATTTTCAAGATGTCCCTTATCTGATGATCGTATGCTTCAACCAAAGTGGGGTCATAGCCCGCTGCTGAGAGCTGGTTGGCAAGGGGCTTGGGCCATACATGGAGATAGGCGTTTGTGCTGACGAAGAAGAGTGATGCCAGTCGGTCCGTTCCAGGGAGACGTAACGCTATGACGATGCTATTCTCTCTCGGAATAAGTTCGATTCCATCCTTCTCTCCGAATTCATCAATGAGATTACGCACGACGTTATATTGGCTTCGAGCACGTTGCATCAGTAGCTCCCAGAAGGCTTCCTCAGTCAGAATCTTGCGCTCCGTGTCTTCCGGTTTCACCTTTTCCTGCCAGACATCAACTTTCGGAGTCTTCCCCTCTATTACCGTAACTTGCACTGCTGAGCGTTCAACAATCTCAGTACGAGCATATACGCGCGGTACGATCAGCAGGGGCCAACTGCGTTTTTTCTCGATCCAGTAACCCTGTAGTTCAACCAGTGCCACATTTAGGGCGAGACCAGGGTGCTTGTTCACGTAGTTCAACATTTGAACAACGGACTGCCGCACTCTATCACCTACGATTAAGGCAAGAAAGCGCCCCAGCCTGAGATTCTTGGCGACTGTCTCCTCGAAGAAATCTCGCCCTCCTCATCAGTTTCACTCAGTGCATACAGCTCCAGCCGGGTCCCGTCGTCGAAGATCAAGTCGAAGTCAGCATCGTCATCGCTAGAGGCGATCCCCACAATCCGCTTGCCAGCAACGAAGACTAATAACTCCTGCCACCGCTGTTCCGCTGCGGAAGGTGAGGTATGCCCTGGCCTCGTCGAGCTCAAGCCTTCTCCTCTCTCGCGTACGGCAGGCCCAGGGCGGCCGGTGCACCGACCCTCTTGCTGAAGGCCTCCCACCAGGTGATGATCACCAACACTAAAATGGTGAAGGCATAGGGCAGCATCCCCAGGAAGGCGGCGGGGATGGTCGTTCCTGCGGCTTGCATGCGGAACTGCACAGCGTTGATCCCCCCGAAGAGCACGGCTCCAACCACCGCCCGGAGCGGATCCCAGGTGGCGAAGATCACCAGGGCGATGGCGATCCACCCTCGCCCGGCCGTCATCCCCTCCGTCCAGCCCGGGGTGTAGGCCAGCGACAGGTGTGCACCGCCCAGCCCCACCAACATCCCACCCAGGATGGTGTAGAGATAGCGGGCGGCGGTCACGTTCACCCCCATGGCGTCGGCTGCCTGGGGGTTCTCGCCGACCGCCCGGAGGTGGAGGCCGGGCCGGGTCCTGTGCAGGCAGAACCAGGCGATGGGCACCAGTAGATACATGGCGTAGACCAGCAGGTCCTGGAAGAAGAGGGCCTTGCCGAGAAGGGGGATAGAGGAGAGGCCGGGGATTTCCAGCTTGCCGAACTTCGGCCCGATGAGGCCCACCAGGGGACTGCCGTCGGGGCCAAGCCGCTGCCCCAGGAAGTTGGCCAGCCCGATGCCGAAGATGGTGAGGGCCAGACCGCTGACCGTCTGGTCAGCCCGGAGGCTGATGGTCAGGAAGGCGTGGATCGAGGCCAGAAGCCCGCCGACGATGACGGCCGTCGCCACCCCGGCCCACGCGCTCCCGGTCCTGAAGGCGACGGCGAAGGCGGACACTGCCCCCATGATCATCATCCCCTCCACCCCCAGGTTGAGTATCCCGGCCCGCTCGGTGTAGATCTCGCCGACGGTGGCGTACACGAGCGAAGTCCCGGCCCGAACAGTGACGGCCAGGATGGAACCCAGAAGCGCAATCACCCCTCTACCCCTCCATGCTCTTCGTTCAGCTACCCTCCCGCAGGCTTGAAAATCGTCCTGACGACGGGTCAAGACCGAACCGAAGATCCGATTCTGTGCCAGAATGGCGTCGCAGCCTGCGGGAGGGTGAACGCTCACCCCCCATGCTCTCTTGCCACTGGCGTAGCGCTCCCCGTTCGCCACTCCAGGCGGATGCGATATTTTGTGAAGAGATCCCCGCCCAGCACGAAGAAGAGGATGGCCCCCTGCAACACCAGGGCCACCGCTGCGGGGAGCTGCATGGTGATCTGAATCTGATCGCCGCCCACCAGGAGCCCGGCCAGGAGGATGGCGACCACCAACACCGCCCAGGGGTTCAGCTTGCCCAGCCAGGCCACGATGATGGCGGTGTAGCCGTAGCCCACCGTCAGCCCCTTCTGCAGGCGGTGGGAGATCCCGGCTACCTCGGACATCCCTGCCAGGCCGGCCAGCCCCCCGCTGAGGATCATCACCAGGATGATGTTGCGCACGATGTTGATCCCGGCGTAGGCCGCCGCTCTGGGGTTCTCGCCGATCACCCGGATCTCGTAGCCCCACTTGGTGCGCCTAAGGACAACCCAGATGAAGAGGGCTGCCACCACAGTGAAGACGAGTCCCAGGTGGAGCCGGGTGCCGGGCAGGCGCGGCAGCCGGGCTGCTTTGGGGAATTGTGCGGTGCCGGGAAACCCGTAGCCGTGAGGGTCCTTCCACGGCCCGTAGAACAGGTGCTCCACCCACAGGATGGCGATGTAGTTCATCATCAAAGAGGTGATGATCTCGTTGACATGGACGTAAGCCTTGAGCAGGGCCGGGATCAGGCTCCAGAGCGCGCCGCCAAGGAAGCCGGCGACGACCATCGTCGGCAACAGCAGGGAAGGTGGAATGCGGTCCGCCCAGAAGAGCGCCACCCCTGACGCGGCGATCCCTCCTACCGCTAACTGCCCCTCGGCCCCGATGTTCCAGAAGAGCATCCGGAAGGCGACGGACACCCCCAGGCCGCACAGCATCAGCGGGATGGCCTTGACCATCGTCTCCGAAACGTTGTACTTTCCGCCGAAGGCCCCGATGGCCATCGCCTTGTAGGTCGCCCAGGGATTAGCGCCGGCAACGGCCAACAACACCGCTCCCGCCAACAACGCCAGGACAACAGACACAATGGGCACCAGGAAAGCGATGAGGCG
>Ga0209979_1005355_pt1 | contig 10144 bp, 7 predicted proteins | sample AnhtaG_FD_183114 | JGI IMG/M metagenome (GOLD analysis project Ga0209979, IMG submission 183114) | Deep subsurface microbial communities from Anholt, Denmark to uncover new lineages of life (NeLLi) - Anholt_01485 metaG (SPAdes) (version 2) | ecosystem: Environmental > Aquatic > Marine > Oceanic >... | reverse complement strand
GGGGGCATACAGGGGGGTACGGCTTCGCTTGTGGGAATCCGCCAGGGCCGGGCCTGCTTCCCACGCGCCCGTATCGCTACGCGCTGTCCTGGTTCCCCGCCTCGGTCTGCAGATAGGCGCGCATGAGGGCGTCCAGTTCGCCGTTTAACACGGCTTCGACGTTGCTGGTCTCAACCCCGGTGCGCAAGTCTTTCACCAGGGTGAACGGCTGGAGCACGTAGGAGCGGATCTGATTGCCCCAGGCGATCTCGGTGTGCTCGCCGCGCAGCTCGGCGATCTTCTCCGCCTGCTCCTGCCGCATGCGCTCGTACAGCTTGGCACGCAGCATCATCATTGCCGTCCGTCGGTTCGCGTGCTGCGAGCGCTCATTCTGGCACGAGACGATGATTCCGGTCGGCAGGTGCGTCATGCGCACGGCCGAATCAGTCTTGTTCACGTGCTGTCCGCCGGCGCCGCTGGAGCGATAGGTGTCGATCTTGAGATCCTCCTCGCGGATCTCGACCTCGACCTGCTCGTCGATTTCGGGAATGATGTCCACGGAGGCAAAGGATGTGTGTCGTCGTCGGCTGGCATCAAAGGGTGAGATGCGGACCAGACGATGCACGCCGCGCTCGGCTCTCAGATACCCGTACGCCAAGAGCCCCTTGACGTGGACGGTGACGTTCTTGTAGCCGGCGATGTCGCCCACGAGGCTGTCGGTGATGTCCCACTCGTAACCGCGCCGCTCCGCCCATCGGGTGTACATGCGAAGCAGCATCTCGACCCAGTCGCACGCGTCGTCGCCGCCGGCGCCGGCGTTGATCGATACAATAGCGTTGCTCGCATCGTGCTCGCCGGCGAGGATGAGCGACAGCTCCAGATCATCCAGCGTCTTCCGGCACGCTTGCGTCTCGGTTCGCACCTCCGGGGCTACACTTCCATCCTTCTCTTCGATGGCGAGATCGACGAGGGCGCTGAGATCCGCGATGCATCGGGCCAATGTCTGCCACGGCACGAGCAGCTCTCGGGATTTGCTTAGCTTCCGGAGGTGCCGCTGTGCCTGGTCGGGAGCGTCCCAAAAGCCTGGAGCGGCCGCCTGCTTCTCCTGTTCGGCCAGCTCTGCCTCTCGCCGAGCGAGGTCAAAGACGATCCCTCAAATCGTCGAACGTGGATTGGAGCTCTTCTATGGAGCGTTTCTCTTCAAGGAGCATGGTGTGCTCTGCCTTTCTTCCACGGCGCTCGGGGCGCACTAGCGCTTTTGGCGCCGCTTCTTGCGCTGTGGCTTTGGAGAACTGCCGTCCCCGTCGCCGTCGTCGCTGGCAACCTGCGTCTCGCGAACCATGCAGCACTTCTTGTATTTCTTCCCGCTCCCACATGGGCAGGGGGCGTTGCGGCCCGGCTGCTTCGCTACGCGGATGGGCTTGCGTGTGCCTTCGTCAGCCCCCACCTGCCCGCCTCGACTCTTTTGGATGTCGCTGGCCCGCTCCCGCTGCTCCACGGCCACTTCCGCCACGAACAGGAGCCGCGTGACGTCTTCGGCAATGCCCTGCTTGAGCGACTCGAAGAAGCTGTATGCCTCCTGCTGGTAGGCAATGAAGGGGTCGGTTTGGGCGTAGGCGCGAAGATGGATGTACTCGTACAACTGCTCCATCTCGTTGATGTGCGTCATGAACCGCATGTCTATGACGCGGAGCAAGATGCTGCGTTCGATATCACGCATGAGCTCCGGGCCGATGGCTGCCTCGCGCTCCGCGGACGCCTCGCGGACGACGCGCTTGAGTTCCTCCTCCAGTTCGTCTTGCGGGAGGCGATTGAACTGCTCGCGGCTTAAGCGCTCCTCGATCCCGGGAACGGCATTGCACAGGCCTTGGTACAGGCCGTCCAGGTCCCAGTCGTCCGGATGGAGCTGCGGGTCGGCGTGGGTGCGCAGGACTTCGGCCACCGTTTGATCGAGCATCGACTGAATTGTATCGCTGAGGTCCTCGCCCTTAAGCACTCTGCGGCGCTCGCCGTACATGAGCTTGCGCTGCGTGTCCATGACGTCGTCGTACTTGACGACGTCCTTGCGGATGCCGAAATTGCGTATCTCGACTTTCTTTTGGGCGTTCTCGATCTGGCGACTGACGAGCTTCGCGCCAACGGCCTCCTCCTCGGGCCAGGCATTCAGTAGGGCTCCGAAGCGCTGTGGGCCGAACAGCCGCATCAGCTCATCTTCCAGCGACAAGCAGAAGCGCGAGCTGCCCGGATCTCCCTGACGGCCGGAACGACCTCTGAGCTGATTGTCGATGCGGCGGCTTTCGTGCCGCTCGGTGCCGAGAATATGAAGGCCGCCGATGGCGACCACGTCATCGTACTCCGGGTTGAATGCTCCGCTCGGTTCTTCGGGCTTGCCGCCGAGCACGATATCAACGCCGCGCCCGGCCATGTTCGTGGCAACGGTCACGGCGCCGGGGCGTCCCGCTTCCGCGATTATCTGGGCTTCCTGCTCGTGATACTTCGCGTTCAGCACATTGTGCGGAATGCCGTTCTCCAGCGCGGCCCGCAGTCGCGTATCGTCCTGCTCGCCCAGATCCAGCGTGGCCGCAAGTGCTGGGATGTTCTGGGGGTCAGTGGCCTTGAGCGGAACGCCGAGGTCACGGCTCATGTGGCGGATGTGGCCGATATTCAGTTCGGCCAGCGGCGTGCGTAGGGTCTGAAGGTACTTCCCCCTTGTCTCCTTGTCGAGTCCGTCCTTGCTCTGCAGTGATTGCTGCATCAGCATGACCACGGCGGCGAGCTGAAGCTTGTCGGGCGAGAGCCGCTCGCCGAGCATCTCGGACACGTCAACAGAGCGCGTGCCCACGAGCGCCGGCTGGCCGCGTGCATGACACTGGAGAATCTCGTTGGTGATGCCGCGGAACTTCGCCTCCTCGGTCTTGTAGACCACGTCGGGGTGATCAAGGCGGATCATCGGCATATTGGTGGGAATGACGACGACGGGCATGCCGTAGATCTTGAGGAACTCCGGCTCCTCCGTCTTCGCCGTGCCCGTCATGCCGGCCAGTATCTCGTACATGCGGAAGAAGTTCTGGTAGGTGATGCGGGCCACCGTCTGCCGCTCCATCTCGACCTTAACGCCCTCTTTGGCCTCGATGGCTTGGTGCAGGCCGTCGCTGTAGCGTCGGCCTGGCTGGAGCCGGCCGGTGAATTCGTCTACGATGATGACCTCGCCCTCTTTGACCACGTAGTCCACATCGCCCTTGAATATGTAGCGGGCTTTGAGCGAGGCGTTGACGTGATGAGCGATCTCCAGGCTCTCCGGGGCTGCGAGGTTGGTGATGCCGAGCGTGCGCTCCACACGCCCCACGCCAGCGTCTGTCAGGGCTGCGGTCCGCGCCTTCTCGTCAACGGTATAGTCTTCGGTCTCGCCCTCTCGCAGCGACGTCACCATGGCATCGACGGTTTCGTACAATTTGGTGGCTTGCTCCGGCATGCCGGAGATGATGAGCGGTGTGCGTGCCTCATCCACCAGGATGCTGTCAACCTCATCGACGATGGCGTAGTACAGATCTCGCAGCACGAGGTGGTCGGGGTGCAGGGCCATGTTGTCGCGCAGGTAGTCAAACCCCAGCTCACTGTTCTCCATGTACGTAATGTCGCAGGCGTACATCTCCTTGCGTTCGGGAGCATCCATGTCGTGCTGGATATAGCCGCAGGTGAGGCCCAGGAAGCGGAAGATGTCGCCCATCCACTCGGACTGCCACTTGACCAGGTAATCGTTGGTGGTGACCAGATGCACGCCGCGCCCGGTGAGCGCATGCAGGTACAGCGGCATGGTTGCGGTGAGCGTCTTGCCCTCGCCGGTCTTCATCTCGGCGATCTTGCCCTGATGGAGCACGATGGCGCCGATGACCTGCACATCGAAGTGCCGCTGGCCGATGGTGCGCTTTGCGGCTTCGCGGACCGCCGCGAAGGCCTCCTCGAGGATGTCATCGAGCGTCTCACCATCGGCGAGACGGCGCTTGAACTCGTCCGTCTTCTGGGCGAGCCGCTCATCGGTGAGCTGCTCCAACTCGGGCTCCAGCGCATTTATGCGCTCGATGCGTTGCCGATGCCTCGCGACCTCGCGCTCGCTGGGGTCAAGAATCCGGCGCAGCGTGCTCCATAGCCACCCAGCCATTATCCTCACGTCCCGTCTACGTGCCCGGGAGGGTCACTCGCAGTCCCACTTCGCGTAGTACGGTGTCGTAGGTGACGCCGTACTGGATGCAATGAAAGAGCTTGTTCAGGCGGAGCTGCGCGCGTCGGAACTCTCCGCGATCTATGTCATACCGCGTCGCGGCCCCGATGCCCCATTGCCCGAAGCTCCAGCCAAAGCGGGTGAACATCTCCTGCTCGATGTCGATGTCGTCGAACTCGAACGGCGATCGCCCGTTGCCGAAGCGCCGCACGTACCGTGCGGCGCCGCCGAAGCGCCGACCGATCGTGCCCGCAGCGCCGATCTTGGCCGTTGTGATGCTTAGACTCTCGCCGCGACTGTAAAACGACTGGCGAAAAGAGAGCTCGAGCGTGCCCTCCGCACCGCCGGCGAAGTTGACACTGTGCCGTGCGCCCACTTGGACGGACTCACGCCACGCCTCGGCGCGCCCCGGCGACTCTCTATAGCTGCCCACTGCCGCGTTGGCGTACCAGGCACTGCGGTCGCGCCCGCCCAGGCCCCATTCGCCGGCGGCAATCACTTCCGGCAGTCTATCCAACACGATGTTCCGTGTCAGATCGTCGCGTACGTCCTCGTTCAGACCGATGACGACGTTGATCGATCGGCGCTCCTCATCCGATACTGCCGCATAGATGCGTCCACGGAAGAGATTCTCGAACGAAAGCCGCCCTTCGGCTTTCACCGCCGGGCGCCGGCCCTTGGGCGTGAGCTGCAGGCTTGTGAATGCATACAGTCCGTCCCGGCTGCTGATCCCGATCGCCGGCACCAGCGACGTTGCGGCTTGTCGCCGCCCGAGGTTGATGCGCAAGGTGGGGAAGCTCGGCAGTCGCATGTGGTAGAGCCGAACCCGGGCGCCTTTTGCTGTCAAGCTCCCCTCAGGGCCGAGTTTCCACTCCTTCGCCTTGATGAGATAATCCGGCTCCTCCTTACCGCATGTGGTGAAGGAGCCATCGATCACCCGGGCAGTCTCCTCATCATACCGTATCTCACGCCCGGCGAAGTATACCGTCATCTCGCCCGCGTCGGTCTTCACGGTGAGTTCTGCCGACGCGTTGCTCAGGAAGGCGCTGCCCGAATCGAAGCAGTACACGAATTCGTCGCCGGTGAGGACGCCGTTTTCGGCCTCGACGCGCACGTCCCCCGAGGCTGCCGCGATCTTCTCGACGGTATCTGCCCACAGCGTGGCGGCAGAGATCGAAACGTCGGGATGCCAGAGCCGTGCATTGCCGACGACGCGCACCCGGCTGCCATCTTCCGCCGACTCGATCCGGTCCCCGGAGACCGTGACGGTGACGGGCTTTTCGATATCAGGCGCCGCCCCGGTGGCGAGGGTAAGTCTCCAAGGCAGCGCTATGAGGGCTGCTGCTGCGATGTGCGTCGCGTGACCACCCTCCGTGAGCGCGTCGGTGCGTAGCCCGAGACGGGCTGTAGAATGATTATAGTAGACGCCCGGTGGGCTGTCAAAGCGCTGCGCTACATGGTCCCAGCGCGGTGAAGCGTTAAGAGCCCAGACGGCCGTCCGGGCTCCCGGTATCAGGGGCGCAGTGAGGTCGGGCCCCGGTGGGGCTCATGCTCGCGCCTTGCGCGCGTCTTCCCCTTTGGTCGCCAGTAGCTTGATGATGCGCCGCGCCGTGCGCATGATCAGCTTGAGCAGGCGCTCGGCGCGCGTTCGGTGCTCCAAGGCACGTCTTTGCTCGGCCGTCAGGAGCTCCGGGGCCAATTTGCGCTTCAGTTTCGAAATGGCCTTGATATCGTCCTTGGCGAAACGGGGCCAGAGCCAGCACATCAGAGGGCGCATGGGCAGTGGCCCGCCGTGTCGGCGAAGCGCGGCCGCGAGGTCGATGACATGCGGCCTGCCATGGTCATCGACGATGATGTTCGTGTCCTTCTTCAGGTCGCAATGGGCCACGCCGCGGGCATGAAGCGCTGCCACGATCTCGCGCAGGGCATCAAAGAACTCCGGTCCGAGCTCGCCGGGAGCGCACTGCGAGCAGTTCTTCCCCTCAATATACTCCACGGCAAGGGCATATCGGTCGATACGGTGATAGAAGGCCGGGATGCCGGGCACGCCATTCAGATATCCGTACATCGCTGCCTCGCGGCTGATGAGCCAGCGGCCAATGGTGGCGCGATAGCGACGGTCCCGGCTCCGGTAGTCCTTCACTGCCGCCCGGACGCCGTTGACCTCGACGAGCAGTATCTCCGCCCGCGTCGCGGAGCCGTCCGAGAGCTCCCGGATGACGTGATCGCGCAGATTGTCTCGAGTCAGAGTGTCCGGCATGGCTGTCGGCGGGCGTTCATGGGAAGCTCCGCGCCGCTTATTATAGTGCATGTTCCCCGTCGGCACGTCAATTGCCTTCTCCTGAGTTGCGCCAAACCTTCCGACACTTCGAGGGGGCGGAGGTTGCCGCAATGGCCGTGTGACGGGGCCGGCACGAGGGGCTTGCACGGGGACGCGAAACGGCCGCCCGTGATTAGGGCGGCCGAAGAGTGCGTCGGGAAGGCTGAAGCGCCAGCGGCCTACTTCGCCCGGTGCCTCCACCGGCGCCAGTAGAATCCGGCGCAGCCGAGCAGCGTCGGCAGCATGAGGCCAACGGTTGGCAGCTCAGGCGTCAATGTGGTGCTCAACTGGGCCTGGATGTACGTATTGGGGCCGTCCACGTTCGGGTCCCAGCCTGATTTCTTGCCCGTCCAGCCGAACAGGGCATTCTGGTCGCCCAGGCCGTGAGGAATCTCGATGTCCACCTTGAAGCGAACGATTGTCTCGGCGCTTTGCGGGAGTTGGATCCCCAGCAGCCACTCGGCCTGACTGTCGGCGTGGATATCGTAGGCGGGAGGCGCTGGCACTGTGCCGTCGTCATCCACGGAGATGCCGACGAATCCGTCAGTGCCGGTCTGACCGAAGATACCACCCGAGCCGGGGGCCCAGTTGTCAAGCACCGAGTGGCTGATCGGGTTGAACGTCCCGTCCACAAAGTGGTTCAGGAGGTTCCCGCCATCGGGCTGCCAGTGCAGCCCGGTGAATTGGATCGTGTTGAGGACAACATCGTCCGCCGGAGTAAGGGTGGTGCTGATGAAGTCCAGGGAAGCCAAGTGGAGTGTGATGTCGAAGCTGTAGACGTCGCCATATTGGTGAGATGCGCTGTAGAAGCCATAGCCCCACCCGTCCGCCTCGATGGCCCAGGACGGTCCGGAAGCTGAGAACGCCAGGATTATAACGATAACGCCTATGAGACCCGGGCGCGCCGCGCTCATGATACCCTCCGTCACGACTTTCCCAATGCCCCGCAATGCACTTTATAGCGCAGTATGTTTGCCGTTGTGCAAGGAACATGTAAATTTATTACATCGATTTCGTACCCGGTCCGTAAACACGTGTAATGGCCTCGTGCGCGTGAGAGCGTGCTCTACGGGTCAGCACGGCGCCATAGGGGCTGGGGACGCCCCCGCTGCCATCCTTCGGCGGCCGGCGAGAAGGAATCTCATTGACTACGCCGGAACAGGAAGCTGCGGCTGCCGGTTGCGCCGGCAGCTACGCCCAAGCTGGTATGGGAGGGGATCGCATGGAGACACCGTACGGCGAGATCGAAGGAAACATGCTGACAATGTCCTTCTCCTCGGCAGACTTCTCCGTGGCGTCCGTCGTCGCAGCGGTCCGCGAGCATCTGGATGTGCTCACGCAGATGGATGTAGTGTTTCTCGGCACGGCCACTGAGGTACCCGCCGGGCCAACGCCCGTCTTTCGGCCGGTCAATGTGCAGGCCATCTTCGAGTATACCGGCCGCGGCGATGCCGGCGAGGTGCTGGAGAAGACGTATCGCATCGTATGGCAGGGGATCGTAGGCACGTTCCCCAGCGAGTCAGAGTGGGCGGCGGCGAAGAAAGACTTCGCCCAGTTCATCTCCTCGCAGGCCGATCTGCTGCGCGCGCGTATCGAGGGTGTGCAGGAATGAGGCTGATCCGTGGCGCCGCTGGCTGGGTGGCACGGGTAGCTCGCTACCCGTGGGGCTCCCGCCGCAAAAGGATACACGGGTTGACAAGCAACCCGTGGCACCGCTGCGCTATCATCGCCGCCGCACTGGTGCTCGCGACGGGACGGGCCGCCTGGGCGGTGCGCGCCGACCTGCGGTGGGTCGAGACGGATCTGTCGATCCATCAGGATGGCAAGGCGAGCGTGGTGAGCAAGATCCGCTGGGACGTGCACTCCGGGGAGCTCCACGGCTTCTACCTCCAAGGCATCGCCGGGCGACCGTATTTCGACATGGAGCGCTCTGCCGCCGAGGACAGCACGGGGCGGCGTTACCGCCTCAGCGTCACTCCGGTGAGCGGCGATAAGTACGACGTTGTGCTCGCCGGGGGGCAGGGGGTCGGCGCCGGGCACGTGACATACATACTGCTCTACGGGCTTGACTTGGCCGGAGAGGGATTCGTGGGGTACACGGACAGCGAGTTCGGCAAGCTGGCGTACCTGGACTGGGCGGCACCGCAATGGGACGAGGCGATGGAGCATCAGACCGTGTATGTGCATTATCCGATCGAGGTGGCGGGAGAGACGGTGCTGGCTGAATTTCCCGCCCAACTTGGGTTCCGCACAGAGCGCTTTATGAATGACCAGTACAAGATCTGGTACTTCGGCCAGCCGGCCGAGGGCAAGTACTGGTTCACCGTGGGGCTGCACAAGGAGAGGGTGCCCGGGAAGTACCACATGCGTCTCCAGATGTACATCAATGCCGAACATCTGCCGGATGTGAAGGTGTCTCGCGCACGGAGACGGCAGAGAGTTGCCCGCCCGGTGGCGCCGCAGACTACGGAGGTAGCCCGACGATGGGGCGCGCTCCGTCCGGCTGCGGCCGTTGTGGATCGAGCACGCAAGCTCGGGCTCACGGGCCGGATCGCGGGCGTTGTGGGGATTCTGCTCCTGATGCCCGCTGCGCTTGCCCTGGTGGTGGCCAAGCATCGGGCGACGGCGCGGGCGAGTCGGGCGCTGGCGCAGATCAGTTGGACCGGAGACGACTGGGTGCCGCCGAGGATACAGGTCAGCAGCTTCCGGCAGGAGGGAAAGATCGCTGAGATCGACGTCATCGAGGCGGGCGTGCTCTGCGACGTGCCGCTCAGCAGCATCCTGGCAATCATGATCCATGAGCTCGTCGAGCAGGGCCATGTGGAGATCCTGCAGCACGAGCCGGTGAAGCTGCGGCGCCTGCAGGCGATGCCGACGAGCCTGAGCGACTACGAAAAAAGGCTGCTGGATGCAATCCGTCTGGACGGAAGCTTGGACGATGCCGCGGTGAAGTCGCTGTTCGTCGAGGTCACCGACAACATCCAGCGCAAGGCCTGGGACTGCGATCTCGAGGCGACGAAACGGTACTACATGAATCGCTTCAGGAGCGTGTACGAGAGGGCGGCGGGAGGCAGCATGCCGGAGCAGACCCCGGCCGATCAGGCCTACGGTGATAGGTGGCGACGGTACGGCGGGTACTACTACTACCGCACCGCCGGATACCCGAGAGATGCGCAGATGCGCGACCTCGAGGACGTGCGCCGGCTGGACGAGTCAGTCGAGGCGGGAGACGTGGCGCCGGTGGAGAGTTATTCGGCCTTCATACATTCGGACGCCTGCCACAGCGCCTGCTATGTGCACACGGCGTGCCACGATGCGTGCCATTCAGCGTGCCATTCCGCCTGTCATTCGGCATGCCACTCGGCGTGCCACGGCGCCTGCCACAGCGCGTGCGTCAGCGGAGGGGCGCATTGATGAGCCATGCAAGACCTGCATCGAGAGGTCTTTCTGTAGGGGGTGCTCTCCGTCGCGCGCCACCCGAGGCCGGCGGGGGACGGAGCCCCCGCCCTACAAGAGCGTGGGACCTGGAGTGGGTTGGCGGCTTCATTGACAGCATTCGCGAGTATATCCACGTGCGCGATGAGGACGGCCTGCTCATAGTCATCCCCAACCAGGCGCACCGGCTG